>Ga0182030_10007872_pt1 | contig 22169 bp, 15 predicted proteins | sample 812S3MmetaG_FD_121299 | JGI IMG/M metagenome (GOLD analysis project Ga0182030, IMG submission 121299) | Permafrost microbial communities from Stordalen Mire, Sweden - 812S3M metaG (Illumina Assembly) | ecosystem: Environmental > Terrestrial > Soil > Wetlands > Permafrost | place: Sweden... | reverse complement strand
TGAACATTGCCACCGCAGGGATAGCAGAAGGGCAGACGAAAATCAAAATTGGCCTGGTCTGCTTCCGGCGCGGCAATAGTGCCAGTCCACCGGACAGCAAAGCTTGCGGCGGTTGTATCGGCGGAAAGGCTGGGCACCGGGTTTGCAGCGGACCAATCGAAGTCGATCTGCTTGTCGACGCGCGTGACCTCTGGAGGGCCTGCGAAGGAAGCTGCAGGAAAGTACTCTGCCGTGAGGCCTTCGGTGTTGGAATTGTCCGCAGTACGAAGCAGGGTGCGTGGCACGGGCACGGAACCGCCCATGATGTACGGGGAGCCTTCGGCATAGAGAACTTGGTTGCCACCGAACTCTGAAGCGATTCCATCGACAGGCAAGATCGGCCTGAGCGGGATGGCGTTGTAGTTGCCCTCGAGCCCAATCAGCGACGCAGCGAGGGGTCCGATGACCGCGATGGTTTGCGCACCATCCTTTTTGAGTGGAAGGAAGTTTGCATCGTTCTTGAGCAGAACCATGGATTCGCGCGCCGCCCTCAATGCAAGGGCCTGATCCGCAGGCGAATTCACGTGTGAAAAAGGAATGGACGAGAACGGCACGATTGTCGGTGGGTCGAACATTCCCAGCTTCATGAGCGCGGTGAAGAGCCGCTTCACCGAGACGTCAAGCTGCGCTTCGCTAAGGACATTATGATGAATGGCGTCGGCGAGAGCGAGATACGACTCTCCGCAGTTTGTGTCGGTACCCGCGACAATGCCCGCAGCAGATCCCGTTTCGTGATCGGTGGAGTAATGATGACCATTCTTCGATGAGAAGTCGTCGATGGCGCCGCAGTCCGAGGTCACAAATCCCTGAAAACCCCAGTCGTGACGAAGAATGTCGTGGAGAAGCATTTTGCTGGCGCATGCGGGCACCTTGTCGACGGCATTGTAGGCGCACATGAGGGAATCGGCTTTGCCTTCAGTGATGGTGGCGCGGAATGCGGGTAGGTAGGTGTCCCACAAGTCGTGTTCTCTGGGATCGATGTCGGCCTTGTGACGCGTGCTCTCGGGTCCGCTATGGACTGCGTAGTGCTTGGGCGTAGCGATGGCGCGGAAATACTTTGGGTCGTCGCCCTGAATGCCTTTGACGAACGCGACGCCGAGGCGGCCGGTCAAGAATGGATCTTCGCCGTAAGTCTCCTGGCCACGCCCCCAGCGGGGATCGCGAAAAATATTGATATTGGGCGACCAGATGGTAAGGCCGTAGTAGCGATCATGGTTGCCGTGCAGAAGAGCGTCATTGTATTTGGCGCGGGCCTCAATTGACACGACCTCGCCAATCTGATTCAGCAGTGGCGCATCCCACGTGGCCGCGTTGCCCATTGCTTGAGGAAACATGGTGGCGAAGCCGGCGCGTGCAATACCGTGCAGGCCTTCGTTCCACCAGTTATAGGCCGGGATATCGAGCCGCGGAATGGCAGGCGCGCGGTCGATAAGTTGCCAGACCTTTTCTTCGAGCGTCAACCGCGAGACCAGATCATTTACGCGCTGGTCAAGGGGAAGAGCGGAGTTGCGAAAGGGCAGAGCGGCAGCAGATTGCACCTGCTCGGGAGTGGGCGGCTTCAGGGTACTCTGAGGCGGCTCCTGAGAGGCTGCATAGGCAAATGGAGAGAGCAGAACGACGGCGGCAGCAATTGAATGAATACGCATCTTCTTGACTCCGGTCAAGCCATGGTAAGCCGGGATATTGGGGAAGGCAACTGCCGCGATGGATGATGAGCTCGTGAAAATTCGGTCTTCCAAAGCCTTGATTGGGGTTCGCTGAAGCGGGCGGTTCCTGATGAGGATGATGCATTGCCGCAGAAACACTTGCATCATCGAATCGAGGCAAAGCAGATAGATTCGTCGCGACGTGCATCAAGCCAGGCGCGTGTTCACGGATCAGGCTGATTGCGCTTCAGGAAGAACCGGCTCTGAATGGACCTTATAGTGCGCCTGACGCTTCTGAGCTGCAATGAACTGGAGCCAGTTTCGATAGACGCTCGTCGCTGAAGTTCTCCACGTGTTTTCGATCTTCGCTGACTCCAGCCTGGCAACGACATGGTCGAGGATCTGTATATTCGGATTGGATACTGCCCTCTGCCTGAACTCCGTCAATGTTCGTTCGGTCCGGGCATCGAAATAGTTTTTGGGCAGCAAGGGATGGCTCGCAGTCTCGCCTCGAACGAACCGGCTTACATCGCGCCGGTACTCGCGCATCAGCGTATCCGTGTCGTATTCCGGATGGCCCTGAAAAAACACGAAGAGACTTTTTTCCTGTTTCGCGAAAGCATCGATCGACCCCTCGGTGGTCGACGATAGAATCCGATAGCCGCTATCGAGAAGGCGATTCCTCTCAATGCCATTCCAGCGCGAATGCGGAATGCCAAAGCGGGATGCGATTCCCTGCGTTAACGGGTGCGCTGATTCGAGCAAACAGTCGAAGACGCCAAAATTCTTTGACTCCGCCTTGATGCGCTGAATCCCATCCATGTGCAGAACGGCTGCGTGGGCCGCGAGACAAGACCACACTGTTGAATGCGTATTGTTGCGCGCCCAATCCAGAACATGCGTGAAGCTGTGCCAGTAAGGTTCATCGCGAAGATCGGGAGTCTTTGGTTCGCGGCCTGTGACGATTAGACCGTCGAGATGCGTATCCCAAAGCGCCTCCACACTTGCATAGTGGCTGGAGAAACGCGAGCCGCCTGCCTCGGCGCGCGAAAGGCCTGGCAGCCGGTAAAACGACGCATGGATCGGGATGCCTTCTGAAGCTGCATCAAGCAGAGTAAGAAACTGTCTCTCGGTTGCTTTGAACGCCGGGCCCGCCATGTTGTTGAGAAGCCCAATGGTCAGACATTGTTTTTTGCGTTCAGCGCGCCTGACTTGCGATGTGCGACGAACAGGCCCAGCATTCGACACAGGAAGGTCGTGGTTGAAGTAGTTTGATTCGATGTTGACGACCATTCGTTTCTCCCTTCCTGTGATTGCATTGCCGGTTGACGTTTTCTACGCAGTAGCTTTCAAGGCCTGGTTTAGATCTTCCAGAATGTCATCGATATGCTCGATTCCGATGCTGAGCCGAATCATTTCGGGCAATACACCTGCACTCCGCTGTTCTTCCGCGGACATTTGACGGTGCGTGGTTGAAGCCGGATGGCACGCCAGAGATTTGGCATCTCCGAGATTTACGAGACGTGTGACCAGTTTGAGTGCGTCGTGAAATTTGACTGCCGCAGCGTAGCCACCTTTGATGCCTACGGACAGAAGTGAGCAAGCGCTTCCGCGCAGATACTTCTGAGCCAGGGCATGATATGGACTCTCGGGAAATCCGGCATATTTGACCCATTCGACCCTTGGGTTGCCGCGCAGAAACTCGGCCACCTTGCGTCCGTTCGCCACATGGCGTTCGACCCGGAGCGCAACGGTCTCGATGCCCTGCAAGAGAAGAAATGCACTGAGCGGCGCGAGCACAGCGCCACCGGTGCGGAGATAAACACTGCGGCAACGCGCAATGTAGGCGCCCTTGCCGAAGTGATCGGTGTACACGAGCCCGTGATACGAGTGATCGGGTTGGCTGAATGCCGGAAAGCGCGCAGCATGCCGCTTCCAGTCGAAGTTGCCGCTGTCGATAATGGCACCGCCGAGCGTCGTGCCATGGCCGCCCAAAAACTTAGTGAGCGAATTCACAACAATATCCGCTCCATGCTCGATGGGGCGAAGCAAAATGGGCGAGGCCACGGTGTTATCGACAATAAGCGGAATACCGTGCGCATGGGCAACTCCGGCAAGGGCCTCAAGGTCGCAGATATTTCCGGCTGGATTTCCAACGCTTTCACAAAAAACAGCGCGCGTCTTCTCGTCGATCAAGCGCGCGATGTCGTCGGCGCGATCGCTTGCCGCAAAACGAACGGTAACGCCCATCCCCGGCAAAATGTGCGCGAAGAGCGTATGCGTGGTGCCGTAGAGTTGGGGAACGGAGATGATGTTGCATCCCAGTTCTGTGGCGTTCAAAACAGCGTAGTTCACGGCCGCCTGCCCGCTGCTCACGCACATGGCTTCAAGGCCGCCTTCAAGCGCGGCGACGCGCCGTTCAAGCACGGCTGTGGTTGGATTCTGAATACGCGTGTAGCGAAAACCCTCGGCTTCGAGATTGAACAGAGCCGCGGCATGTTCGGCGCTGTCGAAGGCGTAAGCGACGGTCTGGTAGATCGGCACAGCCACGGCCTTTGTCGTCGGGTCAACTTCGTAGCCGCCATGGATTGCGATCGTTTCCGGTTTCATCTGTTCCGTCCTTCAGAAATGCTGCTTACGCGGTCTTGCGGCGCTTCGTCTCCGATAGAAGACTGTTCATCTGCGTGATTACCCAATGAATCTCTTTTTCAGTGGTTCGAAAGCTGGTAATGCATGCCCGCACGACATCAACGCCGCTGAGTTGCGCATCCGACATCCACGCGATCTGGCGTTCGCGGAGTTCTGCGACAAGGTTCGACGGGTTTACGCCTTCGCGCGTGAAACAAACGACGGGCAGCGGCGTATCGTTGCAAATGCGCCAGCCGGTCGCTGCGAGCTGCTCGCGCAGCAGATCGGCCATGCGCGCCTGGTGCTCGAGCATCTGCGCGTATCCCTGCTCACCGAATTCCGCAAGAGCCATAAAAAGCTTGAGGCCGATAAAGCGGCGCGACCATTGCGCCGAGTGCGTGAGCGGATTGAACGTGTCGGCCTCACCTGCCGGAGCCTTGGAAGGCATATAGGTGACATCGGAACGAAAAGCCTGAGCTACGCTCTCGCGATGACGCGTGAAGAACATTCCGCAGCCCATGGGCACCGAGAGCCACTTATGCGCGTCGCAGGTGATGGAGTCGGCCGACTCGATGCCGGCGAGGTGCGGCCGAAGCGCGGGCGAGATGACAGCAGCTCCGCCATACGCCGCATCGGCATGGAACCATAGCTTCTGTTCCTTACAGAGCATTGCGATCTGAGGCAACGGATCGATGACGCCAGCGGCCGTGGTTCCCGCCGTTCCGATCACCATGAAAGGCAAGAATCCGTGCAGCCGATCTTCAGCAACGCACTTGCTGAGGTCGTGAACACTCATGCGAAGTTGGGCGTCGGTAGCGACGATGCGCAGGTTGCGCCGACCGAGGCCAGTCATGTGGGCAATCTTGTTGAAGCCGTGGTGAGTTTCTTCAGTGAGATAGATTGCGGGGTCGCCGGTGAGGGTGCGCAGGCCATGCTCGCCATACTCAGGAAACGCCCAGGTGAGGGCCACAACGACCGCGGAAAGATTGGCTTCGGAGCCTCCGCTGGTGAATGTGGCGATGGAGTCCGCGGGCAGTCCGAATTTCTGCGCGAGCCATGCCAGCGTGTGGCGTTCCATCTCGTTGGCGGCAGGCGAGGTGCGCCAGTTGGCCAGCTGCGAGTTATACATGGCCACGAGCGTCTCGGCGACGACCGAGGCCAGGGTGACGCTTGGATTGGAAAGGCCGAAATAGCGCGGATGGGTGACCTGCACCTGCCATTGGCGCAGCATCCTTTCGACATCGGCAACAACTTCTTCGAGAGGCAGACCTCGCTCAAAATTGAAGCGCGATTCGAGATGGGCGCGAATTTCCTGCGCGGAGACAGACGGGACGATGGGCCCCGCGCCAATGGCGGATTCGAGTGCCGTGAAGTCCTCGCGAATTGGGTCGATCTGCATTTCCCTGCTTGGCCTTTCAACTGCTCGTGAAAAATCGAACTCATTTCATTACGACCAGGGATTCAGAGGCGGAATTCTCCGCGTTGAATGCGCTGGTGCAGGGGCTTATCGAGCGGAAGATAGCGATCGCCGTCGTCAAAATAGAGAGCGTCCTTTGAGATGGCCGGATCGTATCCTTCGCGAACGAGCTGCGTCTTTGAGTATTTGAGCGTTCCGGTCAGTTCCACTTCCTGGCGGATGCGCAGAAAAACCGGCCGCGCATAATGCGGGAGCGACTTGGCAAGTTGTGCTCGAAGGGCGGCAAGGTCGAGCGAATCGGCGCATTGAATGCTTGCCATCCCGACGCGTCCTTCGACTCCCGGAACGGCGACGCCGAATACGTTGGCATGCAGAACGCCGGGGCAAGCACAGAGGGCTTCTGCGACTTCGAGTGTGGCAACATTCTCACCCTTTCTGCGAAAGGTATCGCCTAGCCGGTCAACAAAGTAGAAGTAGCCTTTCTCATCCCTGCGCATCAGATCGCCGGTACGGAACCAGGCGTCTCCGGATTCGAAAACATTGTGCAGAATCTTGTCGAGCGATGCGGCACGCGAAGTGTAGCCGTCAAAGCGCGTACCGACGTTTGCCGGATCAAGTTGAATTTTGCCCAGCGCCTCGCCAAGTTGATTGGGCGCGCAGCGAGCGCAGAAGCCATGAGCGTTACGGACGGGCTCGCCGGTTTCGACATCGATGGCGATGAGAGCGGGCGCAAAACGATGCGCCAGATAGGGCGGAATGTGGCCAATGGAGCCGCTTTTTCCCTGCACGTTGAAGAGCGAGACGTTCCCCTCTGTAGCCGCGTAAAACTCGAGGATTTGTGGAATCTGGAAGCGGCTCTTGAACGCATCCCAAATCTCCGGCGACATACCGTTGCCGCAGGCGAGGCGGACGCGATGTGCAGTGTCGAATGACGATGGCTCGCTGTGAACGAGATAACGGCAGAGTTCGCCAATGTACTCGATCAGCGTGCAATCCCAGCGCACCACGTCGCTCCAGAACTGGCGTGCGGAAAACTTCTCGCGAAGCACGACTGAGCCTCCGCCGGCCAGCATTGCGCCCATCACCTGCACGCCGCCCACGCTGTGATACATGGGGAGGCAGTTATACATGCGGTCCTGGGGCTGCACGTCCATCATGCCTGCGAACCAATGGCTCCATTGCATGGTGCGTCCGTGGGTGACCTTGGCAGCCTTGGGCATTCCCGTCGTTCCGGATGTATAGATGTAGAGGGCGAGATCGTTGATCGCGGGCGCAGGCCGCTCATTTTTGCCAAGAGGCTCGTGTGAATATCGTTCGATTTCTGCGTCGATGCGCGGGAATGGGGCTTCGGAGACGCCGTGTGCCCATGCCGTTGGTTTGCTGTCGAGATGCGGAAGCATATCTTGAAGCGCCGAAACAAATTCTGTGGAGACGATGACGTGCCGCGGCTCGACGATGCGCATGCAGTGAGCGAGCGAAGGTCCGGAAAGGTTTGTGTTCAGCAGAGAAACGACGGCGCCAACACTGGTGATGCCCAGCCAGACGGCAAAGTATTCGGGCCGGTTGGTCATGAGTAGAGCGACGACGTCACCCTTGCCAAGGCCGTTTTCAAGAGCCCATCGAGCATAAAGATTCGCTCGGCGCGCGAGTCCACGGAAGCTCAGGCTCTCCCGATCGGAGAGCAGTGCAGGCGCGTCGCCCCAACGCTCGGCCATCTCTTCCGCGACCGTGAAAAGAATCCGGTGAGGGTTATTCGGAATGGGTGCGGTCAACTCCAGCGCACGCAACCAGGCCTTGGCCGGGGCGATGCGAGGTGGAATCACAGCAGTCTGCTCGGCTGTCGTCATGCGGTGTTCCCCGCGTCGACAGTGATGACGGTGCCGGTAATGTTGCGCGCGCCGTCGCCCATCAGATAGTTAACTGCATTGGCAATGTCTTCGACATCGACCAGCCGCTTCAACGCACTGCGTCGCGCGATTCGCTCCCGGTCTTCTTCGGTAAGCGATTTGGTCATTTCGGTTTGTACGAAGCCCGGGGCGACGGCATTGACAGTTATACCCGCGCGACCGACTTCCCTGGCCAGCGAGCGCGTAAAGCCGATGAGCGAAGCCTTGGTTGCGGCATAGACAGCGAGCCCGCTGTAACCGGTAAACGCGGTGATGGAAGAGATGTTGACGATTCGGCCTTGGCCATCGGCCATCATGCCGCGAACTACGTGTTTGGTGAGGACCATGGGCGAGGTCGTATTCAGGCGCACCACTTGCTCAATTTGCTGCGTGGAAGCAAGCGCCAACACGCCGTCTGCGCTCATGCCGGCGTTGTTCACCAATCCGTAGATGGGCCCGAATTGCTTGCGGAGCGCCTTCACCAGCGATGGGATCGCTTCAATATCGGCGAGGTCGGCGGGGACAAATTGCAAAGCGCCAGGGTTCGATTGCTCGACATCGAGTTTGGCGGCGACTAACTCGCTGCTTTCCTTGCGCGCGATGGCGATCGCCCGAAATCCAGACGCTATGAGCTTACGGGCAATGCCCAGGCCCAATCCGCGGCTTCCGCCTGTGACGATCACGTTACGCATAGCGCCGCACCAGCTTTCCCGACTCCCCAATCGACAACGTGGACACAATGTGAATGGCGGCAGGAACTTTGTGCGGCTCCAGCTCGGTCCGGCAGAAGTCGAGGATATCGTTCTGCTGTGCGTTGGCCGCGGCGCCCTCGCTCTCCAAGATCATTTGCGAGGAGTTGTTTTTTAGCACCACGTCTGCAATTACCAGCGCTCCGGTGATGGGATTCTTTTTCGCCCGCACCAGCGACATGGCAACGCCCGGATGGCGATTGATGACTGCTTCCACTTCTTCAGGATGCACCTTGCGCCCGCCAACATTGATGATTCCGTCGCGACGTCCAGCGAAGTAACAACGGCCATCGCGCGTCTCGATGGTGTCGCCTGTATCGACGAACCCCTCGCTATCTTTCAGAACGGGAGTGTCTTCGCCCAGATAACGGGTCGCGGTTCTGTTGGAGCGAATTCTCAAGGTTCCGTCAAGCACTTTCATTTCGATCAACGGATTGCTCGCGAGGACTTCCGGTGGGAAGCCCATGAGGCCGTCACTGACATAAAAGCCAACACCCGCTTCTGTGGAAGCAAATGTATGATCAACCCGCGCCATCGGGTATTGGGACCGCACCTGATTCAGGATGGCCTGATCGACGATTTCGCCCGACATGCGAACGTAAACCGGCGCAATGCGCGTAGCTTGCGGGCTCATCAATGCGCGACGCCAATGCGACGGAGTGCCGGAGATGTGTGTAACTCCGTGTGCACTGGCGCGGACCAGGAACTCGGCGGTCGACTCATGCGCACTCGAAAGCACCATCGAGGTTCCGGCAATGCAGGCGTGAAGAAAAATATGCATGCCGCCGTAACGGCGCATGTCGTAGAACGTGCTCCACACGACCGCGGTGGGCGGTTGGCCGGCGTGCCATCCCGAACCGGCGAGGCTGGCGAGAGTGTGTACGGCAAGTTTGGGAAGTCCCGTGGTGCCGGACGTGAGCAGGATCCATTCTGTTTGAATGCGCGCGCTGCGATCGCGGTCAGCCGGTGCGACGCTTCGGCCGCAAAGAACGACGTTCCCAATGCCGTGCGGCATGGAGGCTATTTCCGGCTGATCTGTGATCAGCGCGTCGGCTTCGGAAGTTTTCGCAACATACGCGAGATGCTCGCGAGGAACATCGGGTGGAAAGAGCACGATGCGCCGCGCTACGCCATCGAGTTCGATAAGCGCCGCGGCGGAGGAAAACTGGTGCGATGTGGCGACGAGCACCGATCGCCCCTGCAACTCCGGTTCACCCTGAAGTACGGACCCATGCGCCAGCTCGCTCCAGGTTGCCCTGGAGTCGTGGCCCGCCAGAACGTGCGAAGACACATTGCCGGTGGCAAGAATCAAAGACCGCAGGGAGACGGGATTATTTTGCTGCATGTTCATAGAATCGAATGAAGTCGCCGAACGTTATGGGAAAGCGTGCGTCTTCGTCTTCGCTGAATGGGTCAACTCCGAGGGAGTTTTCAAGCCGCGCCACGACAATGGCGAAGCAAAGGGAATCAAGGCCGGAATCGAGAAGCGCGAGGCCGTCAGTGAGCGGCGCAAGGCGCTTGTCGTGCTCCTTGGCGACCTGAGTGAATTGAGTGACGATTTCAGAACGAGTGTCCATGATTCAGCCTATCTGCTTCCCAGCACGTAACCGACGTCTGCGGATTGTGCGGATGCCCTTGTTGATGGAATTTGGAGATCATTGCTTTCGGCAGACGCGTGTCCGACTGCATTCCGGTTGGGGTCTTCGAAAGGAAAGTATGCACTGAGCCAGTCAGAGATGTGTTGCTTGACCGCCTGGCGCCCTTCGCGGTTTGCAAAGGAATGATCGGCGTTCTCGATGAACTTAATTCTGACCTGATTTCTGCGGCCCGCAAGGTTGAGAACGTAATCGATGTAATCGAATTCTCCGACGCGCGGCTTGGAGCCTTGTGCCTTGATGCCCGGCGCCTGCAGAAGAAGAATGGGCAATCCGGCGCTTGCCATTTGTTTCCAGCGCGCCAGCAACGGTGCGTTTGCATTTCCGGGAAGAGAACTGCCGCGCAGAGACAGCTTGAGTTTCCTGGCGCGATCAAAAGCGTTGCTCAGGAGCCCGCCAATGGCGCTGCGGCGCGCCCATCCGCTCAGGCTTTCGCGAAAGTCGGAACGCTTTGCCTGCGGCAGGTAGAAGTAGGTGTCAAGGAGGATCAATCCTTTGCACTCTTTCGAAATTGCAGACAAGTAGAGCGCTGAAACCGAGCCTGCGCAGTGGCCGAAGATCACGACTCCCGACAAAGCAAAACGGTTCACGAGCTCAGCGACGGCTGAAGATGCCGCGGGTGCAAGGCCTCCAGCATTGATGATGTCGAGAAGGTCGGTTGAAGCCGTGCCTTCCGAGTCGCCTAGTCCGGGAAGATCGATGCGGAACGCGGGATATCCGGCGGCTGCGATCGAGTCGGCCCAATGCACGGCAGAGTCACCGGTCGCGGCCCTTGGCAATGAAAGCGAATTGAGAAACAAAACGCCGAGCCGACTGTTGGAATCCACCGGGCACGCATGCGCACCGGGGTCGACGGGACGATGATATGTGCCCTCAAGGCATACGCCGCCGCTGGTCAAGCGGAAGAGTTCGCGTTTTTCGAGTGCCTCAAGCATGGGCGACCTCTTTGTTCGAGTGTGCAGCCACGTTCAGGACCCATTCACGATTCGGCTCATACAGCCAGGTGAAGTCCTTGAGGTCGTCGTATCCAACGATGCCGCCTTTGGTGAGCGGCGAGGCGTCCCTGGTGAGCTTGACGATCTTGACCGGACGCGGGGAAGCGGCCGGATCGCTCGCGTCGGACATGAGCGATTCAGGAAGCGCAAAGTCGAACGACTGGCGCCACAGACTGGGCTCCCAGCGATAACCATCGACTTCGAGCGACGAGCCAAGCTCGAGTTCGCGCACGTAGTCTGAGGCGGACTTGCGGTCGTCGCCGAATTTGAATATTTGCTCGAGGCCGACCCAGCGCATGAGCGTAGCGCGAAGAGCCTGGTTGGCGTTGGCCGGCGGAGACCACATGAGCAACCCATCGCCCACGCCTTGAGCAAAGGCGCGGCCAGCCAGAACAGCGCCAAGACCCAGTCCATGCAGAATGAGCGGTAAGCGCGGGGCACGGTTCGCCAGCCAATCGGCGAGCAGCTGAACATCCTGGCCCCAATCGGTAAACGTCATCTCTTCGAATGCGCCTGTGCTCTCACCAATGCCGCGATAGTCGTAGCGGAGGACTTCAATGCCCTTCTCTGCGAGATAACGCGCCCAGCGAACCCACGGAAGATAAGAATTGTGGCGTTCCGACGCGAACGGCCCCACCAGCAGGACGCGCGCGATCGGATCCGCCGCCTCGTGGAGGACGGTGTACAGGTGCGCGCCGGATACGGGAAAGTACCCGGCGCGCTCGGAATGAGCCTGGTTGGGATGCACTCGAGTTTGCCTTGAAACAACCGGTTGCGTTCGTTATGCCGCGGCTCGCTTCGGTCCCTGGAGGATAGCGACGACCAGGGTGCGAAGGACTTCTACGCCCTCAAAGAGATTCTGGTTCGGCGCGACCGGATTGGCCGCCATCTCCAGAGCGAGTGCGCGATACAGCTCCGCCGTGTGAGTAATGTCGCACACGCCATGCACGTCGGTATATTCCATCTCCGTAGAGCCCTGAGCCTTGGCCAGGTCGGCCAGATACGCCATGAAGCGCTGGATCCAACCTTCAAAGAAAGCCATGGTCAGCACGGACTGAACGGCTTGCAGCTTGCCAAGGAACAGGCGGACCGCAGTCAGCTCGTCGTTGATCGAGAGGGCATCGGTGTCGGTGGGAAAGGCATGAGCCGCGATAGCGAACTTGCGCAGCATGTGTGGATGAGCATCGCGGCACTCTTCAAACAAGTTCTCGCCGAGAATTTCGCGCACATCCTCGCACTTTGCGGCGATGGACGCGGCGGTCATCCAATAGATGAAGTTGCCTTCGAGGACTGAGGAATAGCGGGCAATGATGCCGCGGCGCTGCTCACTGGTGAGCGCGTCGACTTGCGGCTGTTGGGCAATGAGATCGTCGATGATGCCGGCGATCTTGTTTTGAATGGAAGCGATGGCCGCTTCATCGTGCAACTGTGGAGCAATAGTGGTTGTGCTCATGTGTCACCGTCCAGACCAAGGGATGAGGAGCGTGCAGTGCACACTCGGAAAAAGGCAAAGGCAGTTTTTACCCGCCCAGGAGAACGCAAAATGAGCGGCCGAGAGACACGAACCCCCAGAACCATCTCTGGCCGCAAAAACCATCTCAGCGAAAGTGTCAAATCAAAGAACGGGGTGGGAACATCGAGCAACCCCGCGAGCCCCCGCAAATCGCCTTACCACTCTCGTCTGAGAACTGTCTCCCGACTGCGATGAGCGAACGATTCCCCAACCAGACGAAGTGGTTGCTTCGATGTGGTTTTCAGCATACAGGAATTCGCCATCGACTTCGGTTGACTTCTACATATTCAGATGGCATCCGGGGGATGCCAATGGCACTTTCATGCATTGACTCTTGCCGTTGGTACTGCATTTTAACGATATCGGTAATAAACTACGATGGTTACGCGGTATAGCCTGGACTTGCGGGAGGCCTCGGCAGACCGCGTTTGCAAGGAAGTAACCCTGCCGTAAATCAATGGTTTATGCTTACTTCCTGCCCGGCTTTGATGAGGACCGAGCGGCATTTGCGACGAAAGACCGGACGATGATTGGTGGAAGGCTGCAAATCCGTTCTTGGGCTCTGGTAGCGAAGGGTCACCCCTATGTCTCGATGGCGTTTTGGAAGGTTTGGATTGATTCCGCTGTTTGTGCTTCTAGCCATGGAGGGAAAGTCCTGCCTGGGTCAGCAGCCTGCGGCTACTGACAGTGAAACGCTCCGCCGCAGCTTCCAGAGTCCTCCGGATACGAGCCGGATCCTCGTGCGTTGGTGGTGGTTTGGTCCCGCGGTGACGAAACCTGAAATCGAACGCGAGTTGGAACAGATGAAAGCGGCGGGTATCGGCGGAGTGGAGCTTGCCTCGCTCTATCCGCTGGCATTGGACGACCCGCAAAAGAGTCTACACAATACTGAATACCTCTCGGCTGAACACCTGGACGCGTTGCGCTTTGCCATCGAGGAAGCTCGGAGCCTTGGGCTTCGCGTGGATGTGACCCTCGGCAGTGGTTGGCCACTGGGTGGGCCCGAGATTCCGGTGACCGAGGCCGCGGGCAAACTGCGCGTCGAGTCGGAAACAGTGGAAGCAGGCGCGCCCTTCGCGCAGGCGCCTTTCATCGATACAGGGGAAGAACTGCTCGCGGCATTTCTGCTTCCAGAAGCAGCTACGCCGAGCGACATTGAGGCTGCAAGGCCATTATCGCCACCGGTGAACGGGCGCTATGCGTTTGCCGCCGCCGCGCATACCCGGACGCTCGTTTTCTTCCTCTCAAGCCGCACCGGTATGACGGTTAAGCGTCCATCTGTTGGTGCAGAAGGATTCGTACTGGATCATTACGAAGCAGCGGCCATTCGGGAGCACCTGCGCACGGTTGGCGATCGTCTTCTTTCCGCCTTCGGGAGCGAACCGCCTTACGCCGTATTCAGCGACAGCCTTGAGGACTACGCATCGGACTGGACGCCGGCTCTGCTGACGGAGTTCGAACATCGGCGCGGCTACGATCTGCGTCCGCATCTGCTTGCATTGGCACGGCCAGACGATCCCGAAGCCGCCGCGGTTCGGCGCGACTGGGGCAGAACCCTCACCGAATTGGCAGACGACAACTTTCTGGCTCCCATGCATGCCTGGGCCACCGAGCACCACACATTGCTGCGCTCGCAAACTTACGGATTTCCACCCGTCACGCTCTACAGCAACCGGCTCGCCGATCTTCCAGAGGGCGAAGGCAAAGCTTCGCGGAACATGTGGAGAGAATTCTCGGATACGCGCTGGGCCGCATCGGCCGGACATCTTTTCCACCGCAATGTGATCTCTTCGGAGACGTGGACGTGGTTGCACTCACCGTCCTTTCGCGCGACGCCTCTCGACTTGAAGGCCGAAGCCGATCTTCATTTTTTGCAGGGCATCAACCAGTTGGTCGGCCACGGCTGGCCCTATTCGCCGTCCGGCGCGGAAGAGCCCGGATGGCGCATGTACGCAGCGACTGCGCTGAACGACCACAACCCCTGGTTTTTTGCCATGCCTGACCTGACGCGCTACCTGCAGCGCGTGAGCTTTGCCATGCGCCAGGGCGAGCCCGCAAACGATGTCGCATTGCTGCTGCCGAATGACGATGTGTGGGCAACTTTCTCAGCGGGAACGCAGAAGCGCGCAACGCCGACGTCGTATCTCGGCTTCGACGAATCCGGATCGAATGTGACGGTAGACGAGCAGATGGATCAGGTTCTCGGGAAACAGGTCATAGCGCAGGTTCTCGATGCCGGCTTCAACCTCGATTTCATCGACGCCGACACGATCGACAGCGTCGGTATCCCCTACCGGGCGCTGATTCTTCCTGCGGTTGACCGGCTGCCCGTTGCTACCTACGAGAAGATCCTCAGCTTTGCCCAGCGCGGCGGAACCGTGATCGCTACGCGGCGCATGCCGGCGACGGCTCCAGGCCTGCTCCATGCCGCACTGGAGTCGGCGCGTCTGAAGGAGATTTCGCAGACCCTCTTTCGCTCGAATATCAAGACCGCTCATTTCGTCGAGAAGGATGCCGAACTGGGGGCCGAGCTCGCGAGGGACATGCAGCCGGCCGCGAAGCTCACGCCGGGCACGCCGCAGATTGGTTTCTTTCATCGCGAATTGCCGGGCGGCGACTTGTATTTTGTCGCCAATACAGCCAACGAACCGAAACATGTTACGGCGGAATTCGAACACACTGGCAGCCATGCGGAACTGTGGGATGCGTTCACCGGCAAAGTCGCGAGCCTGCCGCATACCGACGCGATTGACCTGAATCTCGAAGCCTACGGATCGCGGATCATCTTCTTCTCAAAGGACGCACCGACGGGAAAACCGCATGCCGAGCGGCGAGAGCGCCTTCATGCTGACCTTTCGAACGACTGGAACGTCACGTTTAGTGCGATTGGAATCAGCGAAGACATGCCGCATCTTGTCTCGTGGACCGATGATGCGAAGACCCGCGATTTCTCGGGCTCAGTAACATACCGAAGGACTTTCAACTTCTCCGCCGCTGAGGTTTCAAAGGGCGCCGAGGTCCTGCTCGATTTCGGGCCGACCACCCCCACGCCGTTTCCCGATCCGCTCCACGTGCCCAACATGTGGGCTTGCCTCGATGCACCCGTACGCGACGCCGCTCAGGTGTATGTGAACGGACAGCTGGCCGGAGTCGTCTGGCATCCGCCGTATCGAATCGATGTAACGGGCCTGCTTCGCGACGGGGCAAACGAACTTCGCATTGTGGTCGCCAATACGGCCATCAATGAGCTGGCCGGGCAATCGCTTCCCGATTACCGGCTGCTTTGGGATCGGTTTGGAAAACGATTTGAGCCGCAGGGAATGGAGAATTTGCGGCCGCTGCCGTCAGGCCTTCTGGGGCCGGTGACGTTGATCGAATCGGACATGCAGCCATAACATTTTCGTCCGGCGCTCAGCACACCTGATGGAAACCGATGCCGAGAAGCGCGGCCAGCTTTTTCAATGTCGAGGCCAAGTGGCCAACACCCACCGCGCAGTGATGAGCGGGGGACTGCACATTCCATGCCTCTACAAATCCGCGCGCACCGAGCGGAAAGCGGTAGCGGCTGTTGGTGTTGCCGATCTCGAGGGCTACTCCCGCGACACACTCACCCTCGGCCACAAGCAGCTTGAAACGAGTGACAGCATCTTCAGCGATCGAGAGCAGCGTCACCGGCCCATGCTTCACGCTCATCTCCACCGATAATCCGCGACCCACCTTACCGTGGTACACCGTAAGGGGCCGCACCTTGGTTTTGCCCTCGGCAATGGCGATGTGGCCTGGACCATCGTGGCCCATGAGCACGAGGTCGTCGTTGAAGTCCATGGCATAGTACTCGGTGAACGAGCCGCCGGCGCCGAGCGTGTCAATGATCTTCATGGCCAGCGCGTTTTTTACCTCGTACTCGCCGGCCACGGGAATGTGACGCGCGGTGAGCAGCGATGTACCCAGGATGATTGAGCTCATCGTGTTTTCGTTGGCCGCGTTTCCCGACCCCTTGTAGTAGTAGGCCAATGCGTCGAGGCGATGATGCGCGACAAACGCGTCGAGAGCCACGGAGGTGCGCGCGGCGCGACGCAACTCTTCGTCGAGACAATCCGGCTGCACGTCGAACACACGGCCAAACTCCGTCGCGCGCTCTAGACTGTCTTCCTCTCGTACGGCGGCAACGAGGGCACTCAACTCATCGACTTCAACAATCTCCACATGCGTGCCGAAGACGATCGAAACCTGCGTCGTGTCGGTGACGATGTCGAGCATGCCGCTGTAGTAGTGGCCCATCAAGCCCAGGCGGGCGCACGACAGCGTGTTTCGCACGCGCGCCGCGGTCAGCCATTCGTCTATTTCGCGCCACGCGATTGCATCGTCGAGGAAACCTGTGACCTGATGAAAGGGTATGCCGGCGCGCGCAAAGACATTCGCAATTTCCGGCGTTGGGCAAGCCGAGCAATAGGCGAGCCACTCGCCGGTCATGGCTGTCCGATCCTGAAGCTTGTTGAACGCTTGATAGTCGATTGCGGCCGAAGGTTGAATATTCAGCACGATGATCGGCACGCCTGCTTTCTGAACAAGAGGCAGAACCGTATTCGAGAGCGCATAGGTGGTGACGTAGAGAAACAGAATGTCGATGTCTTCGCGGCGGCATGCGTGGCCGGCTTCGCGCGAGCGCTCCGGCGTGTCGATGAGGCCAAGATTGACCACAACAACATCCGGATGGCGCAGCCGCTCGGCCACGCGATCGAGATATCCTTCGAGTCGTTTTTTCAAGCCGGCAAATTGGGGCCAATAGGCATCGAGCCCGATGCCGCACAGTCCGGCGCGCAGAATTGGCTCCGCGCTCACCAGCTCACCACGGTGACGGCGAAAGGCTCGAGAACGATTCGGCCGTTGGACGACTTCACGGCGCGTGCTGACTCATCGCCGCTTTTTCCATCGACGGTGAGCGCACTGGATTTGTCTGCATCGGGAAGCGCGACTTCGACAGAGTGATTGCGTTTGTTTACCAGTAAAACTTTGCGGCCGACAGGCGTGACAAAGCCCTGAACTGTCACGTCGTCGGAGCCCGCACCAGAAAGCTTGCTCTCCACCAGTTTGTCGCCGGGATGGAACGAATCGTGAATGAGCTTGAGCACCCAGTAGCGCGCGTTGGGTTTGTTGTTCTGCCAGTTCATCATGCTCACGCTGGGAAACTGCGTGGGATACCCGACAAGCTGCGACTCGCCAATTACATCGATCTGCAAATGCGAAAGTTCGATGAAGAGGTAGGCGTACAGTGCGCTGGCGACGTTCCAGTAGGCCGGCGGCGGTGGGACCTTGTCTTCGGGCGTGTTGTCGGTGGGAAGAATGACGCCGAGTTCATCGGTATCTGTGCGCGTCTCGGGCGAGAGGCGCTTGCGGATGGATTCGATGTATCGCACCGAATTGAGAAATCCGTCTGCCTCATCGAAGAACGTGTATTGCCAGTCTTCAGCAGTTTGCGCTTTGCCCGGCGTTGCATAGAAGTGATACGAGATCAAGTCCAGAGGGGTCCCGGCACGATGGTGGGCGTGATCGAGAAAATATTCGAAGTACTGCGGGCTCAGGCTGGGCATGGCCAGCGCCATACCCACGAATTTGGTTTCCGGCGAAATCGCGTGAATGGCGGAGACGATTGCGTCGTACCGATCGGTGTACTGCTGCGGGGTCATATTGTGCTCGAAGTCGACTTCGTTCAAAACCTCCCAGTAAGGAATCTTGTAGTGGTATCCGGAGTCGTGCCGCGCACCGTTTTCATCGGTGAATCCGCCGTTCGCGTACCAGCTCACGAGGCGCGCATAGTAGTCGCCGAGCTCTTTGCCGCTTGGATCGCGCAGTTCGCTGCCCTGCGTGTAGTCCCAGAAGGGCTTGTTCGGGTCGTCGGGATAGGTGATGGGCTTATCTGTTTTAAAGAGCCACGTGGGGATTGGGCTGAAGTTCAGAATGGCGGGGTGACCTTCAGTCGCGGCTAGAAAATCTTTGGTCATAGGATCGATGAGATGGAAGTCCCATGAGGTTTTCTGCGGCGTGGGTGGTTCCAGTTCAGCCACACCAAGGCGCGGATACGGCAGCCACGGTACGTAGCGCACATAGTCGGCGCCCAGGTCCCTCACCGCTTTGTAAGCCGCCGAACTCAATGGATCGCCCGGCCGCAAGGGTGGATTCACGACGACCTGCAAAGTCGATGCGGACTTTGAAACCACCGTGGTCTTGTTCCAGTCGACCGCGAGTTGCGCCGGCTGCTGTGCGTTCAGTGTCCTAGTCGGCGACGAGCCGGCCAAAGCTACCACGAAAATCCACGGCAGACTGCGCATCGGCCACCCGTGACCCGACCTCATATCGCTTTCTCCTTTTCGCATCGTTGAGCTCACCGGCGTCGCAGACGCGCTGCGAAGGAGCAGAAACGATCGCGGCCAAGATATATCACCTGCGGAGTTTGCACTGCAATGCTGCCGGGCGCGCCCCTCGAGGCGAGAGGTTGCTGGTTCTATCATGAAGGCATGGCAAACAAGCTTCGGTGGGGAGTGCTCAGCACCGCCAAAATTGGCGTGAAGAAGGTCATCCCGGGCATGCAGCGCGGAGAGCTTACAACGGTGGACGCTATTGCTTCGCGGTCGCTGGACAGGGCTCAGGCGGCAGCCAGCGAACTCGGGATTCCGAAGGCTTACGGGTCGTATGCCGAGCTTCTTGCCGACCCGGCGATCGACGCGATCTACAACCCGCTGCCCAACCAGCTCCATGTGCCCTGGACCATTCGCGCGGCAGAGGCGGGCAAGCATGTGCTCTGCGAAAAGCCGCTCAGCATGACGGTGGCGGAAGCGAGGGAGCTCATCGCGGTGCGCGAACGGACCGGCGTCAAGATCGGCGAAGCTTTCATGATTCGCTCGTATCCACAATGGCTGCGCGTGCGCGAGCTGCTTAACGAAGGCCGCATTGGAGAACTCCGCTCCGTGGCGGGCGTCTTCAGTTATTTCCTCGACGATGCCGCAAACATTCGCAATCATGTGGAGTCTGGCGGCGGCGGGCTCATGGATATTGGCTGTTATCTGATTCACGCGTCTCGATATGCCTTCGCACAGGAGCCCACGCGCGTTGTCGGCCTCATCGATCGCGACCCTCAGATGGAGATTGATCGCCTCACGTCGGCGATCCTCGATTTCCCGGGCGGCCAGTCGATCTTCACCTGCAGCACGCAGTTGGTTCCGTATCAACGCGTGCAGTTTTTGGGGACTAAGGGCCGCATCGAGATCGAGATTCCGTTCAACGCACCACCCGATCGGCCGACGCGTCTGTTCATCGACTCGAGCGGCGATTTGTTTGGCGGCGGAATGACCACAGAAACGTTTCCCGTCTGCGATCAATACACGTTGCAGGGAGATGCGTTCGCAAGAGCAGTCTTCGAGAACACCGAGGTCCCCGTTCCAATCGAAGATTCAATCGGCAACATGGCTGTCATCGAGGCTATCTTCCGATCGGCACGCTCCGGCGCGTGGGAGAAGCCGGTGCAGTAGCGGGTGCTTAGGATTACTTCGCGCTGGCCGGGGGCACAACGCCATTCATGCGCAAATACTCAACCATCTGGCCGTAGTGATCGAACGCATGGGCAACGCCGAAGGAAGCCAGCGTAGCACGCGTCTGGAAGCCTGGCTCAGGAGACTTGATCACTTCGAATGAGTTGGCGGGCGTCAGGGTCGCGATGGCCTTGTGGGCATAGGCGAACGAACCCGCCAGCGCGGCGACCACATCGTCTTTCGCGGTCAGCTTCTCAATGCTTTTCACGTCTACGTCGGGCTTGATGCCGCTGACGATGTTGTAGAAGAAATAGTTCGCTTCTGCCACGTGCGTTGCCTGCTGGGCAAACGTGCGCACGGTTGCGAATTCGGTCTTTTGTCCGGGGGCAAAGATTGCGGCACTGGGAGCAAAGGCGAATTTATCGGCCGGCATTGCCTTTACTGCGCCCATCATTTCACCTTCGATCAGGCTGAGCTGGGAATCGAATGCGCTGACCGGCGTCGCCGTGCTTCCGATCGCAGGGCTCTGGGTTCCGCCATTCATCTGCGCTGCCGCCCCAAGCGGAATCATGCTCAAGAAACAACAAGCTGCCATCAGCCGGATTCGCATCGCTCGTTTCCTCCTCAATGTGCTTTCGAAAAGCGAAGACAAGCTTAGCAGACTGGCCGCGAAAAGGACGCACGAAATGCAGCTTGCGCCGCTGCAGGCGCCGGCGCCCCGTGACGGGTTAGTTCACAGTCAACGTGAATGTGGTCGTGACGGCTGTGACGCTGGGAGATCCGGTTCCTGTCACGGTAAATGTGTAGTTGCCGGAGGTGGTTCCGTTCGCGGTGTCCCCCGACGGCGATTGCCAGAAGTTTGCGCAGCCGGCAAGGCCGCCCAGGATAGCCATCAGGATGACTGCGCCGAGCAGCGACCGACCTTTCCGCCGCGACGGAATCCCCAGCAGCACGAGGAAGGCCAGCGCTGCTCCTCCCCCGGCTCCGATCCATCCGCGGTTGCTCCTTCCAGGGCGGGCGAGCGGCGTTGTGGTCGAGGTTGCGGCTGTGGTCGTAATCGTCGCGGTCACGGTTCCGCTTGTCGACGTGGAGCTTAAAGCGACGGTTGTGGGGGACAAGGTACAGGCGGGCAAGTCAACCGCGCCCGATGGCGAAGACGTCAGGGCGCAGGTGAGCGTGGCTGTGCCGGTATAGCTGTTCGCCGTGCTTGCGGTGATGGTGGAGGTGCCTGAGGCGCCAGCCGCAATGGAGGCTGGTGTTGTGGCCGCCAGGGTGAAGGTTCCCGTGCTACCGGTTGAGGAAGTCACCGTCACCGTCGCCGTGCCTGTTGCGGTAGCGTAGTTCGAGTCGCCGCTGTAGGTCACGGTGAGGACATCGCTTCCAGCCGACAGGCTGTTGGCGGGAATCGCAAAGGTGTATGCGCCGGATGCGAGCGTCTCCGCAGAGGAAGTGTATCCGCCGCCGGAGAGGGTTACCGTACCCGTGGGGGTTGTTCCACCCGACGTGGAAGCGGCTACGGTGACAGGCACGCTGAGCGCAGTGCCGGCGCTCAGGCTTGTAGAGGCGGGCGTCACCGTAACGGTGGCGGTTCCGGTACCTGTGGTGGTGCTGCCGCCGACCCAACCATTCACAACGTTGGCCACATTGAGCGAGCCCAGCCCGGTAGCGAGGTCGTAACCGGCAACGGCGGTAAAGCCGGGGAGTATGCCGATAAGATCGCCGCTCTTTGCTGGCGTGCAATTCGGCGAATCGTTGCCGGTGGTCCCAGGATTGCCTTCTTTCGCGCCGTAATCGCAGGGCATTGCGTTGGTGTTGGTGTCGATATCGTTGAACAGGCATCCGTTGGTGGTGGTGGCACTCTCTGCGCTGCAATTGGAATATGTCTGCGCCGCGGCAAGCGTGTAGAGCTGCGTGTTGGGACTTCCCTGCGAGGAACCTGCTTTTTGATTGATGAGGGCCATCACGCCAGCCATAGCCGGGGAGGCAACCGAAGTGCCGCCTATCTCCAGTGAAAAAGGCTCCTCGGTGGTGGAGTAGGTGCAAGCCGCGACATCGGAGATGCAAACCAGGTAAGCGCTGCTTGAAACAAAGCCGTCCGAAGCAAAAAACGAGACG
>Ga0182030_10007871_pt1 | contig 22169 bp, 20 predicted proteins | sample 812S3MmetaG_FD_121299 | JGI IMG/M metagenome (GOLD analysis project Ga0182030, IMG submission 121299) | Permafrost microbial communities from Stordalen Mire, Sweden - 812S3M metaG (Illumina Assembly) | ecosystem: Environmental > Terrestrial > Soil > Wetlands > Permafrost | place: Sweden... | reverse complement strand
TTCACCTTCGGCACCGCCACCTTCTACGGATCACTCGGCAACCTCCACCTCAACGCACCCATCGTCGGCATCGCCGCCACCCCCGACGGACACGGCTACCGGCTCGCCGCCGCAGACGGCGGCATCTTCACCTTCGGCACCGCCACCTTCTACGGATCCGACGGCGGTGCCGCGCATGTCGCGCCAGCCGTCGGCCTGGCCGATCGCCCCGGCGGTTACTGGATCGCCTACGGGGAGAACACCGGCGCGGACATGATCTCCGCCATCTCCAACTACGTCAGCACCCGGGACGACAACGTCACCGTCGCCGTCGAGGACCTGCTCACCGGCCGGTTTTACCAGTTCCGCCCCGGTGTGGTGGAGCACACGGCGAGCACCCTGAAAGTCGACATCCTGGCAACGCTGCTCTCCGAAGCGCAGGCCGAGGGGAGGAGCCTGACCGCCCAGGAGCAGGCGCTTGCGGTGCCGATGATCGAGGAGAGCCTCGACAGTGCCGCCGACGCCTTGTGGACACAGCTCGGTCCGGCAGCGGTGGGCGCGTTCGAACGGGCGACCGGCATGACCTCGACCGTCCCGGCCACCGACGGTATCTGGGGGACTACTACCACCACCGCGCTCGATCGCCTGGACATGATTCGCACCCTGGTGGAGCCCAACAGCCTTCTGACCCCTTCCTCGCGCGCCTACGTCCTCAACCTGATGGAACACATCACCCCTTCGCAGGACTGGGGCGCCACTGGCGGAGTGCCGGCGGGGACATCGGTGGCCCTCAAGAACGGGTTCGCCATCGTCAACGGGTGGCAGATCAACACCACCGGTTGGGTGGACGGAGGCGGCCGCAACTATTTGATCGCCGTGTTGACCGACGGCAACTCAAGCGAGGACTACGGCATCTCCACCGTGAACGCAGTGTCCAGCATCGTGTGGCAGTCGCTGTAGCTCAGCCCTCCAAGAAGCTGAAGCGAACACGACGCTGACGGTTGTCCACGTTGGTGTCGATGAGCACCAGACGTTGCCAGGTGCCCAGCGCAGCCCGACCAGCCAGGACCGGGATGCTCACCGACGGGCTGACAAACACCGGGAGTAGGTGATCGCCGCCGTGGCCCGGCGAGCCGTGGTGGTGGCGGTAGGGGATCTCTCGGGGCAGGAGCCGCTGGATGGCCTGTTGGAGATCGGGCTCGCTGCCCGAACCGGTCTCCATGAGCCCCACTCCTGCGGTGGCATGCGGCACGAACACGTTGACCACTCCGTCGCCGCGCTGATGGCAGAACCGCTCCAGCTGCGGGGTCAGATCGCTGACCAGCGTTGATCCGGTCGCGACGTCAATGACGATGCTGTCCATAGCTCACAGTCTCCTTCCGACCAGCAGCGACGCGTGGCGTAAGATGGCAAGAAAGGATTTCGTTCTACCTATGAGTACCTCCAGAGGTCCGCGCCGCGAGCGACGGACCGATCGTTCCACTTTTCCCTCCTCTTCTGTCGTTCCCGACGACTCCAGCACGGCCCTGGGTGTGGCCCCGACGACAGCAGCGACCAGTTCCGTCGGATCGTTCGCAGAGCTCGGTGTGCCGGCGTCGAGCATCGCTGTTCTCTCCGCTCAGGGCATCGACCGGCCCTTCCCCATCCAGATCGCCACCCTGCCCGACACCTTGGCAGGGCGCGACGTCCTCGGCCGAGGACGCACTGGCAGCGGAAAGACGCTGGCCTTCGCGCTTCCCCTGGTCACCCGCCTGGCTGGAGGCCGCCGCCGCCCCCGCCAGCCCCGTGCTCTGGTACTGGTCCCCACCCGGGAGCTGGCCAATCAGGTACTTGCGGTCGTCCAACCGTTAGCCCGCGCCGCCCGGCTCAGCGCTGCGGTCGTCTTCGGCGGGGTCGGACAGCGCCCCCAGGTCGAGGCATTGGCTCGGGGCGTCGATGTGTGCATTGCGTGCCCCGGTCGCCTGGAGGACCTCGTCGGCCAGGGCCACTGCGACCTTTCGGCCGTGGAGATCACGGTGCTCGATGAGGCCGATCACATGGCCGACCTGGGGTTTCTACCCTCGGTGAAACGCCTCCTCGACCGCACCCCGAGCGAGGGCCAGCGGATGCTGTTCTCTGCCACGCTCGACAACGGCGTGGATGTGGTGGTCAAGCGCTACCTCCACAATCCGGTCACTCACTCGGTGGACCCGGTGGCCGCCCAAGTGTCCACCATGACCCATCACGTCTTTTCGGTCACTGCTGCGGACAAGCCGGCGGTGGTGCACGAACTGGCGGCCGGTCAGGAACGCAGCCTTCTGTTCATGCGCACCAAGCACACGGCCAAGCGCCTGGCCAAGCAGCTGACCGCGGCGGGTATCCCCGCTGTCGAGTTGCACGGCAATCTCAGCCAAGGCGCCCGTGAGCGCAACCTGGCGGCGTTTACCGATGGCACGACCAAGGTGCTGGTGGCCACGGACATCGCCGCGCGGGGCATCCATGTCGATGATGTGGCGCTGGTCATCCATGTTGATCCCCCCACCGAGCACAAGGCGTATCTGCACCGCTCCGGCCGCACGGCCCGTGCGGGCGCGGGCGGCACCGTCGTCACCTTGGCTTTGCCCGAGCAGACCGGTGACGTACGTGCGCTGGCCAAGCAGGCCGGGATACGACCGACGGTGGCGAGCGTCCGTCCCGGTTCGCCGGAGATCGCTGCGTTGGCCGGCCCACCTGCCGCATACGTCAAACCTCAGCCCGAGGTCGTCCCCCAGGCGCAGCCCCGCCGCGCCGCGCCCAAAGCGTCGCCAGCAGCGCGTTCGGGTGGCCGACGGGGCGGATCATCGAGCTCGGTACGCTCCAGCGGACCCGCCCGGACGAGATCGGAACTGGCGGCTCGGGCCGGCGCCCCACCCGCCCCGCCCCGCCGCAGCCGCTGAAGGGCCGCAGAGCCCTCCGTCCTTTCCGATCGGCGTAGACTCGGACGGGTTACCACGACATGGGGGTGTGGCATGAGGACCAGCGGCGTCGACTTGTTCGACCTGGATGCATTCCAGCGCCAGGAGCACCACGAGATGTTCCGACGCCTACGGGCTGAGGAGCCGGTCTCCTGGCACGACATGGACACCGCAGCCGGCTTCTGGAGCTTCACCCGCTACGCCGACGTGCTTACCATCAATCGGGATTCCCAGCTGTTCTCGTCCGAGAACCAGGGCGTGGCGATCTACAACCCCGACGAGGTCCCTCGCACCGACGAGGCGGGACCCGACCCTCGCGGCGTGATGATGCTCTACATGGACCCCCCGAAGCACACCCGCTACCGGCTCCTGGTGAACAAGGGCTTCACCCCCCGCATGATCGGGCTGCTCGAGCAATATCTCAAGCACCGGGCTACGCGCATCGTCGACAACGTCATCGAGCGCGGTTCCGCCGACTTCGTGACCGAGGTGGCCGCCGAGTTGCCGCTCCAAGCCATCGCCGAGATCATGGGTGTCCCTCAGGAGGACCGCCGTCTGCTTTTCGAGTGGTCCAACCGCCTCATCGGGATCGACGACCCCGAGTTCGCCAGCGACGACGGAACAGCCGCCTTTATCGAGCTGTACACCTACGTCAACGAACTGGGCAAGCTACGCCACAGCGACCCCCGCGAGGACATCGTCACCAAGCTCATCAACGCAGAGGTCAGCGGTGACCGCCTCAGCGAACTCGAGTTCGACATGTTCATGCTGCTGCTCACCGTGGCGGGCAACGAGACCACCCGCAACGCCACAGCGTGGGGCATGTTGGCCCTCATGCAGAACCCCGACGCCTACGCAGCGCTGGTCGAGGACCCGTCGCGCTTGGCGGTGGCCACCGACGAAATCCTGCGGTGGGCGTCGCCGGTCCTGCACTTTCGACGCACCGCCATGGAGGACACCGAGGTGGGCGGCCAGGCCGTCGCCAAGGGCGACAAAGTCGTGATGTGGTACATCTCGGCCAACCGTGACGAAGACGTCTTCAAAGATCCGTACACCTTCGACATCGAGCGCACCCCCAACAACCACATCGCGTTCGGGGGTGGCGGCGCCCACTTCTGCCTGGGCGCCAACCTGGCCCGCATGGAGTTGCGCCTCATCTTCGACGAGATCGTGCGCCGCATCCCCGACATGCACATAACCGGCGACCCGCAGTACCTGCGTTCGAACTTCATTGGGGGGATCAAGCACCTTCCTGTGGCGTTCACCCCGGGATCGCGGGTAGAAGCGGCCGTCGAAGACGCCCGTATCGCACCGGTCGGCACCACCGCCTGACTCAGACGGTCTTGGCCGCCTGCTGGCCGTGACTTTGCTGACTGCTCGACTCGAAGTCTTTGGTCCTGATCAGCAATAGGGCGGCAAGGCCCGAGACGAGCGCCAGCGCTCCACCGATCACCAGCACCACGTCGAGGCCATGGGCGTACGCCGTGAGGACGGCATGGGCCAGTTGAGCCCGCTGCGCTTGCGGCGCGTGCGCCACCAGTTGCGAGCTTTCGCCCCCTTGGATCGCCTTGGACAGCGATGACACCTGCCCCGACAACCCTCGGGCCGAGCTGAGGCTGTGGCGCAGCTGGCTGGTCACCTCGGAGCCGAAGATAGAGCCGAGCGCGGCCACCCCCGTCGAGATCCCCACCTGGCGGAACGTCGAGTTGATCCCCGAAGCCATCCCCGCGCGTCGCGGCTCGACGACCCCCACCGCGGTCGACGCCAGCGGAGGGTTGACCATGCCCGTGCCCACGCCGGCGATGATGAACCCGGGGATCAGGACCGTCCAACTCGACGACGCGTTGATCCGGGCCATCAGAAGCAGCCCGATTCCCACGAGCGCCAACCCGGGACCAATCAGATAACGGACCGGCACCTTCTGGGTGAGGCGCCCGGCCACCGTGGCCGCAACCATGATCCCGGCGGAGAGGACCAGAAGACGTAAGCCGGTGCCCAAGGCCGAGTAGCCCTCGCCATCCTGCAGGTACAGCACGATGTAGAGCAGAAGGGCGAACAACGACGCAGAAAGGCCAAACGCGGCGATCGCCCCTCCATCGAAGGTGTGGTTGCGAAACAGTGAAAGGTCGAACATGGCGCGGTCACTGTGGTGCTCTTGGAGCAGGAAAAGGACGAGAAGCACCGCCGAGACGGCGAACAGGACAAGGACCGCGGTCTCCGTCCATCCCTTCTCGCTTGAGCGGATCAGCGCATATACAAGTGCGATGAGCGCCGCAGTGAAGACAATGAACCCGACCCAGTCGGGGCGGCGCGCGCTCTCCTGGCGGGACTCATCGACCCGCCAGATGGTGACGGCGACAGCAAAAGCGCCGATGGGGATGTTCACGAAGAAAATCCATTTCCAAGACAAACCCGAGGTGAGGATCCCGCCCACGACAGGGCCGACCGCGACGGCCACCCCGGTGATCGATCCCCAAATGCCGAAGGCGACGCCCCGGTCGCGCCCCTGGAAGGCCTGAGCCAGAAGTGCCAGTGATGTGGAGAACATGATGGCGCCACCGATGCCCTGCCCCGCTCTGGACAAAATCAGCCACTCGGAGGATTGGGCCAGGCCGCAAAACAGCGAGCCCAGGGTGAACGAAAGCAACCCGACGGTGAAGAGTAAACGCCTCCCGAAGAGATCGGCGAGCGAGCCGGCCGTAAGCAACAACGCGGCCAAAGTGAGCGCGTAAGCGTCGACCACCCACTGCAGGTCCGAGAAACTTGAGTGCAGGCTCTTTTGGATCGCTGGCAGAGCCACGTTGACGATCGTGACGTCCAACAACAGCATGAAGGTGCCGAGACATACGGCAACCAACGTCCACCACTTCTTCTCCACTTGCGTACGCTACCAAGGCCTGCGGCCCAAAACGCCGCTGAGCGTCCCTGCTAAAGCTAAAGAGATGCGGTACTCAGAGGATGGAGTTGATGATGTCGTCCCCGATGCCGAATCCGGCGCCGGTCACGATGGCCCGACCGAATCCGCCACCCAAAAAGCGTGACAACATGCCGCCCCCGCCGCCCTGTTGAGGTGCGTACATGGGTTGCGGTGCGTACATGGGCTGCCCGCCGTACGCGGGCTGTTGGCCCTGGTAGGGCTGAACTGCTGGCTCGCTGATCTGGTTCACCGTGAAGTCGTGGAGCGCTTGCAGTAGCGACTGCATCTGCAACTGCTCCTGCTGAATCTGCAGGCCGATCGATTTGAGGTCGAGCAACCACTCCCGCGCGTTGATGTCGCCGGTGTTGGCCGCCGCCTGTAACTTCTGGGCAAATACTTGCACCGCTTGACCAGCCTGGTCGGCCTCCTGCTGCAGCTTCGCGAATTCGTTGTCAACGGTCTCGGGGTTCATGACAGGTCCTTTCGACGAGCGCCCGCAGGTTACCGGCTGGTACGGTCCTTGCCCAGTCGCAGACGACAGGGATTTAGGTATGGCGGGATTCAAAGCTCGGTTGGTCGCCACCATGGCCGCCACGCTGCTGGCGTCGACGGTCGCGGTGGTCGCCGGTTCGACGAACGCGCAAGCGGTGTCGGGAGAAGATCCTCCTGGAACGTTCGCGGTGAACGTTTCGAGCTCGACTTTCGTGGATAGCAGCCGCCCTACGCCGGCCCGTATCGGCGCACCGGCGAGCTCCAGCCGCACCATCCACGAAGTGATCTACAATCCGATCGGGCCGCTTGGAACGGTACCCACGGTGATCTTCGCCCCCGGCTGGGACAACCAGTCCTCTGGCTACGACCCGCTGCTGGAGGCTATCGCCTCCTCCGGTTACCTGGTCGTCGGGGTCGACTCCCCCGGATCGTCGAGCGACTTTCCGGGCACGCCGTACAACACCTACAGCGGCGAAGACATCGCCAACAACACGGTCGATCTCTCAGCAGCGCTCCACGACATCGAACACGGCTCACTGGGACGTCGGGTCGACCGCTCCGAAGTAGCTGCCGTCGGTCACTCCGACGGGGGCTCCGAGGTGGCCAACTTGGCGCTGAACAACGACTACACCAGCGCGCAGTTCAACGCCTATGTGGTACTCAGCGGCGACATCCCCGGTGGGCAGGTCCCCGGGACCTTCGCGGCCCGCAACAACGGACCTATGCTCGTGATGGTCGGAACCAACGACGAGTTTGGCAACTACACCCCACAACCCGGTGGCGACGGCACGGAACTGGTCTACCGGACAGCGCGGAATCCCAGGGTGCTGGTCACCATCGCGGGCGCCGACCATACGTCTGCATACCTCGGCGCCGGGGCGCAGGCCACCGATAGCCGAAACGCCATCGTCGACTTCCTTGATGCCGCGGAAAAACATGACGTCGCGTCCGCTGCGGCGTTTCCCAGGGAGGTGACCACCGATGGACTCTCGGCGCAGGGTGACATCTTTCCGCCCGGGGCCATCTCTGCCACGGTGATCGGTGCGGCATCGACTGCTGACGGCGAGGGGTACTGGATTGCCTGGAGCAACGGTGCGGTTCGCAACTTCGGTGACGCGGCGTCGCTGGGCAGCGTCTCCTGGCTCGATTCCCCCGTCGCCGCCATTGCCAGCACAGCGGATGGCGGTGGCTATTGGCTGGTCACGCGGGCAGGCTCGGTGTACGCATTCGGTGACGCTGTGGACCACGGCGACATCGGCGGACAACCGCTCAACAAGCCGATTGTGGCGATCGCCGCGGACCCTGCCACCGGCGGCTACTGGCTGCTGGGGGGCGACGGCGGAGTGTTCAGTTTCGATGCACCGTTTTACGGCAGTACCGGCAACCGACGCCTCAATGCTCCGGCGGTGGGCATGGTGGCCACCGCGAACGGCCAGGGTTACTTCTTCGTGGCCGCCGACGGGGGAATATTCACTTACGGCGACGCCGTGTTCCAAGGTTCCATGGGCGGTCACCACCTGAACAAGCCTGTCGTGGGGATGGCCCTCGACCACGCCACCGGCGGCTACTGGCTCGACGCGTCCGACGGCGGAATCTTCTCTTTCGACGCACCCTTCGAAGGCTCGACCGGTGCGCTCCGTCTCAACCAGCCGTGCGTATCGATGATGGCCTATCCCGAGGGACCCGGCTACCGACTGGTCGCCGCCGACGGCGGAATCTTCTCTTTCAACGCACCCTTCGAAGGCTCCGGCGCGTAGGCCGGCGCGGCCACCAGGATGCGGTCGTACATACCGCCAATCTGCCACTGAATCGGGGGGAAGGTAAGCTCCGTCGCGGGGAAAGGAGCACCTGACGATGAATCAGGGGGAAGCACGGAATCCAGGAGTATCTGCGCCCGGGGATCTGCTGGTACGCGGCGGTACCATCGTCGACGGCACCGGATCAGCACCCGTACGAGCGGATGTGCGTGTCCGCTCGGGTCGCATCGTCGAAGTCGGCCCCGGCCTGCGCCCCGACACCGAGGTGATCCTGGATGCCACCGGTGCCTATGTCACCCCCGGGTTGATCGAATCACACACCCACTTCGACGCCGCGGTGTGGTGGGATCCCGACTGCGACCCCATGCCCGCCCATGGGTGCACGACGATGGTCGTGGCCAACTGCGGTCTGGGACTGGCCCCGCTGCGCCCCGCCGAGCAAACCGAACTGGTCGATCTGTTCGCGTTCATCGAGGACATCCCGGCCGAAGCGTTCCATCTGGGTGTCCCTTGGACCTGGGACACCTGGACCCAGTACCACGCGGCGGCCACCCATCACGCCACCGCGGTGAACACGATCGGGTTCCTGCCTCACCAGATGCTGCGCACCTGGGTGATGGGTACCGACGCCTGGGAACGCCCTGCCACCGAAGCCGAACGACACCGCTTGTGCCAGGTTCTCGATGACGCGCTGGTGGCCGGCGCATTGGGCCTGTCGACCACAGCCATGGATATCGATCGCGCCAACCGACTTGTCCCCAGCCGGCTGGCCGACGACCAGGAACTGCACGATCTCATCGCGGTCCTGGCCCGCCACGACGCAGTGCTGCAGTACGTCCCCCGTTTCCTGCAACCCGAGTTCTTCCTCGACGACCTCGAGCGCGCCGCCCGACCAGCCACCGACGCTGGGGTGCGCATGCTCTTCGCGGGCTATCAGCTCGAGGAAAGCAACAAGGCGCAGCGCGAGCTGCTCGAAGCATTCCTCGCCTCCTACTGGGCTCGGGGCGCGCCGCTTTGGGCCAACTTCAGCGCCCGCCCTACCCACGTGAACATGCATTTCGAACGGTCGATCATGTGGAGCGGCATACCCGCCTGGCACGACCTCGTGCATTCGGCGCCCGAGCGCCAACGGGCGCTGCTCGACGATGCGTCGTGGAGGGCTACCGCCCGAACGGATTGGGATGGCTGCACCTACACGCTCGCCGCCATCCGGACCCCGGAGCGGCTCCTGCTGATCGGCGGTGATCACAGCGGCGAGTCACTGGCGCACGCCATGACCCGCACCGGGCGACACCCCTCCGATGTCCTCGCCGACTGGCTGACCGCCACCGATCTGGAGGGCAACATCCGCACCGTCGAACGCTCTATCGACCAGCAGGCAGCGATCGATCTGCTGCGAGGACCCCGGGCCATTTCCGGCGCCAGTGATGCCGGCGCCCATGTCCAGATGTTCAGCGGAGCCGGAGACTCCACCTACGTCCTGTCTCATCTGGTGCGCGACACCGCAGCGCTCAGCATCGAAGAAGCCGTGCATGCCGTCACCGCCAAACAGGCGGCATTTTTCGCCATACCCGAACGCGGCACCATCCGCCTCGGGGCGGTTGGCGACCTTGCGGTGTTTGCCCTCGAGGAGATCAATCCGGGCGGCGAGGTGCGCCGCCACGACCTGCCCGGCGGCGCTTGGCGCTACAGCCGTACCCCTGGCGGTTACCGGGCCACCATCGTCGCCGGCACGCCGACCTGGCTGAACGGGGCGGCCACCGGGCATCGGCCAGGCACCATGATCGGAACAACAGGGACCACTTCGAACTGTTAGGCGGTCAGGTCCCACCGTCGAGGACGATCAACTCGCCCGTCAGGTAGGACGAAGCATCGCTGGCCAGGTACAGGGCGGTGCCCACGATCTCCTCGGCGTCGGCGATGCGGCCCAGCGTGATGCGCTGCGCCAGTTGGTCCTGAAGTTCCTGCGTGGGCGACGACGCATGGAAGCTGTCGGTGTGGAACGTGCCGCACACAATGCTATTGACCCGGATTCCGCGTGGCCCGAACTCCTGGGCGGTCGCTTTGGTCAGCGCGTTTTGCCCGGCTTTTGCTGCGGCGTAGACCACTGTGAACGCAGAGGGGTGCAGCGAGGCTTTGGAGCTTATGTTGATCACTGCGCCGCCCCGAGGCATGTGTTCGGCGGCTAGCGCGGTCAAGCGGAGGGGACCTTTGAGGTTGACGGCAATCGTCTTGTCGAAAAGATCGGAGGTAACGTCGAGCAACGACGGGGGCACGGGGGCGATGCCCGCATTGTTGACCAGCACATCGATGCGGCCGAACTCCTTGACGGCTGAGGCCACCAATGCGTCGCATGCTTCCCAGTCGCCCACATGGCAGGCCACGGCAAGCGACCGCCGCCCTAGCGCCCGTATCTCCTGGGCTACCGCCTCGCACGGCTCCAGCTTGCGGCTCGAAACGACAACATCGGCACCAGCTTCGGCGAACCCCAGGGCCATCGCGCGACCCAGCCCCTTGCTCGCCCCGGTGACCAGCACGACTTTTCCTGCGGCGCTCAGGCTGGGAATGCTCACTCGTTTACTCCTCGTCGGTTGTCGGGGCTACGGCGCAGGGTGTTCTCCGATTGATGGTCGCGGGCAATGCCCTCGATCAGGTAACGGATATGGATTCGAAACAGCTCATCGATGTCCGCGGCAGTGACTCCACCGGGATCACCACCGGACCGTCCCTGGCGGGGCTTTCCGGGCGGCGCGGCGCCTCCCTCTACTGCCCCGAAACCGACGGTGGCCCACATAATGAGGCGGCAGGCCTGCACTGCGCCATCGGCAGGCAGTCCTCCTTTGCGCATGGCCTCGATGAGTGGGCGCGACGCTTCGACGTACGCGTCGCGGCCAACCGAGAGGATCAGGCGAGAGTCACGGGCGAGCTGCAAACGTGCCCGGAGCGCTCCAGCCCAACGTGCGGCGTACGCAGTCCACACTTCATCGTCGTTGCTGGGCGGGGCGAGGTCGGCCAACAACCGGTCGGCGATTGCGTCGACCAACGCCTCTTTGTTGCCTACTCTGCTGTAGAGCGGCACAGGGGAGACGCCAAGGCGCGAAGAGACACTACGCATGCTCACCGCGTCAAGACCCTCCTCCCGGAAGATATCCACCGCGGCCGAAACGATCTCCTCGGCTGGGAGGTCGAACTCGGACGGTTTGGACAACCTCTCAGCCTCCGCCATGAATCGACGACACGTCGAGGACGAGCTTGCCCACGACCTTGTTGTCCGCCAGGCTCTGCAGCGCCGTGGGCAGCTGGTCAAAGGGAAACTGGGAGGTGACCGCATTGTGTAGGCGCCCGGTACGGATCAGGTCAGAAAGCTCCCGGTGGAACCGATGAAGATCGTCTTGTGAGTAACCGCCGGCGAAGACGCCGACGAGCGACGTATTGGTGACCACCAAGTTGTGCGGTTCGATCTGGGGCCACGAGCCGCTGGCAAAGCCGACGGCCAGGAGACGGCCGTCGCGGGCCAGCGCGCTCGCCGCGTCAACAGCGACCGGGCCTCCAACCGGGTCGTAAACGACGTTCACCCCGTGGCCGCCGGTAGCCGCTCGCAGCGCCGGGGCCAGAGGGCCGTCGTTTCGGTTGATGGTCACCTCGGCGCCCAGGTCCCGGCAGAACGCCGCTCTTTTTTCATCGCTGACCACGGCGATGACGTGTGCGCCCAGGGCCCGCCCGAGTTGCACCGCAGCGATCCCGCTGCCGCCTGCCGCGCCGAGTACGGCCAACCATTCGCCGGCGGCCAGGTGACCGCGCTCGACCAGTCCGATCCATCCGGTCATGTGGGGTATCCAAAATCCGGCGGCTTCCGCGTCGCTGAGGCCTTCAGGCACCGGGAACAGGGAGTTGATGCCGGCCAGGCATTCCTCTGCGAAGGACCCGTGTCCCTCGGTGAAGAGGGTGACCACCATTACCCGCGAGCCGATGGCTACATCTACACCCTCGCCCACTGCGGTGACCACACCCATGCCTTCCTGGCCGGAAGTAAAGGGCAATGGTGGGGTGAGCGGGTAAAAGCCGCGGCACATGAATACGTCGGGCAGGCCGATCCCCGCGGCGACGACACGGAGGCGAACCTGCCCTGGCCCTGGCTGCGGGAGGTCGAGAGTGACCTCGTGGAGCACGTCAATCGGCTCACCTTGCGCTTGTACCTGCCATGCCCGCATCAGTTGCTCCCTCCGTTGTCAAAGTCACGCGCCATGTCATCGGCGAATATCAGCTGCGCAATATTGGAGAAGTCGCCAGCCGGCGGGGGCAGCGACGAGCCACCGCACACCCCGAGCAGTTGTCCGGTAATCCACGCCGAGTAGTCCGAGGCCAGGTAGACCGCGGCCCGAGCGACGTCGTCGGGATCGCCCAGCTGGCCGAGCGGGCTTCCAGTGGCCAGCGGGGTCTGCTGGCGGATCAGCTCCAGATTCTCTTCCGACGTGGTCGCTTCGACGGTTTCGGTGCGCATCCATCCCGGACGGATACCGTTGACGCGGATACCGAAGCGGCCCAGCTCGGCAGCGGCGAAGCGGGTGAGCTCGTCAACGGCCGCTTTGGACACCGAATAGGTGCCCATAAACGCAGCCGGCCGGGAACTGGCGATGGATGAGATGGTGATGATCGAGCCGCCGCCGTGTTCCTTCATGTGCAACGCAGCGTGCTTGATGGTGTGTGCGGTGCCCAACACGTTGACCCCGATCGGCCCCATCCAATGCTCGGCTCCCAGGTGCAGCAGCGATCCGGGGAAGGCCACTCCGGCGTTGGCCACGACAATCCGCAGAGGGCCGTCCTGCGAAGCGGCAGCAACCGCCGCGGCAATCTGCGGTTCGTCGGTGATGTCGGCGGTCACCCCCTTGACGTGGTCGAGACCGAGCTCGCCCAGCGCGGCGACGGCCTCGTCGAGCACGGCGGCGTCCGGTCCGCAGATGGTCACGTTCGCGCCAGCCGCGGCGAGTCCGATGGCGATAGCTTTACCGAGTCCCGTACCACCTCCGGTAACCAGAGCGTTTCGGCCTTCGAGCGACAGGACGGGTGGAGCGATACCGGCGGTCATGGAGTGTCTCCTCGTTCGATGATGATGGTGGCACTGCCCAGCAGAAGCTCGGCCTGGCGGCCGAAAAACTCGTGAATCGGTTTGTCGGAGAGACCGTGGAGGAATTTGACGTAGCCGCCCTCCAAAGCGATGGCCAGCTTCCAGCGGGCGAATACGTCGTACCAGCTGAGGTCGCCGACCTCTCGGCCCGATCGTTGCGCGTAGCGGTTGATGAGTGCTTGACGGTCAGGAACCCATTCGAGCGCGAACGTTGGAGAGCGTCCCATGCCGAGCGGCATCGTGCCTTCCGGACCGGGATGAAAAATCAGGGCCCAGGCCAGATCAACCAGGGGGTCGCCGATGCCGGCCATCTCCCAATCGACCACCGCAAGCAGGCGCGGCGGCAGGTCCGGAGCGTACATAACGTTGTCGAGCTTGTAGTCACCGTGATACAGGGTCCTAGCCTGGTCGGCGGGGAGATGGGCCGCCAGCCACGCCGCGACATGTTGGGCGGCTGGGAGATCCCGTCCACCGTAGGAGTCGAGCTGGCCCAACCACCGGGTCACCTGGCGTGGGAGATAGGGGCCTTCGTGCGCCATATCACCCAATCCGCAAGCGGCCCAGTCGACGGCATGGATAGCGACGAGCGCATCAATCAGCTCTTCCAAGGCTCTTCCGTGCTGGTCGGGGTGCGACGCCCACGCCGGGGGAACGCTGGTGCGAATGGGTGTGCCCTCGATCCGGTCCATCAGGTAGAAAGGTCCATCGAAGACCTCGACGTCGGCGCACGACAACACCGGTCGGGCGATTGGCACGGATTGATCTTTGATGGCATCGAGGATCCGGTACTCGCGCAACACATTGTGGGCGGTCGCCGAGGTGGCGTGGCTGGGGGCCCGGCGCAGCACCCAGTGGGCGCGACCACGGTCAACGGTGAACACATCACAGCTTCCACCGCCGGCCATCGGGGTGACTGTGACCTCCTCGGAGCCGCCGAGGGTCTCGTCGAGAAAGCTCCGCAACGCCTTCTCGGTCACGCCAATCCTGCCGCGACGCGCAGCTCCGCCCATTTAGCTTCAGCCGCCGGCTTCCGGGTGGGGATGTGCTCGCTGGGCCAGCCCTCTACTGGTTTGTAGCCCTTCAATACCGTCCGGGCCAATACCGAGCGGTGCAACTCATCGGGGCCGTCCCCAATAGGACCGAAGCGGGTGCCCCGATACCACGACTCCACCGGGAGATCGCTCGAATAACCCAAGGCACCACATACCTGAATGGTGCGGTCGAGCACGGCCAGGACCACCTTGGACACAGACGCCTTGATCATCCCCAGGTCGGCCCGCACCGCCGCCGCCCCGTACTTGTCCATCTTCCAGGCGGTCTGGAAGGTGAGGAGGCGGGCCGACTGGATCTCCATGTGGGACAGCGCCACATACTCCTGCACCATCTGATGCTGGGCCAGGAGTTTGCCGTGCGAGGTGCGTGACACGGCGCGCTCGCACATGATGTCCAGGGATCGCTGGGCCTGCCCAATCCAGCGCATGGCATGGTGGATCCGACCGCCTCCGAGCCGCTGCTGAGCCAGGACGAAGCCGTCGCCCGGTAGGCCGATGAGATGATCGGCCGGCACGTGGCAGTCCCGAAAGATGATCTCGGCATGGTTTCCGAGGCGGCCGTACTCCACTTTGGGGTGCGACATCGTCCCGATGTCACGGACAATCTCCATACCGGGGGTCCCTGCAGGCACGATCAGAACCGAAGCGTGGCGGTGGGGCCGGCCTTCAGGGTTTGTCTCGGCGAAGACCAGGATGATGTCCGCCACCGAGGCGTTCGTTATGAACCACTTGTGGCCGTTGATCACCCATTCGTCGCCGTCCTTGGTCGCTGTGGTCGCGATAACGGTGGGATCCGCTCCGGCCAAGAAGGGTTCGGTAAGGGCGAAGGCGCTGGAGATCTCGCCGCGCAGGTTCGGCCACAACCAGCGTTCCTTCTGCTCGGGGCTCGCCCCGTGGGCCAACAACTCCATGTTGCCACTATCGGGCGCTTGGACCCCGAACACATTCATCGACATCATGCAACGACCGATGATCTCCGACATCAATGCCAGCTTGAGTTGGCCGAATCCGGGTCCACCAAGCTTGGAATCGAGGAAAGCGCCCCACAGGCCCCGTGCCTTCACCTGGTCCTGCAGGTGGTGCAGCACGGGCAGCCATTCGTCTCTGGGCAACTGGTCGAAAATCGGTTCGAGGGGGATCAACTCCCGGTCGATGAACGACCGCATCCAGACAAGCTCTTCCTCGAACTCCGGATCTGTTTCAAAGTCCCAGGCCACCGGTACCCCCTCCACTCGTCACATCACCGCTGGATAACACTGTAATCCGCAATTGCGGGAGGGCGCAACCGGTGGCCTCGCTACGCTGGGCCAGCACACTGCGGCGGGGGGGAACGGTGAATGCAACAGGGATACCGACGAGACCACAAGACATCGATCCAGGGTGGTTGACCGAGGCGTTGAGTGAACGACGTCGGGGGGTTCGGGTCAGCGAAGTCACCGTGCTTGATGAGCACGAACTCACCAACAACCACGCGATGCTGGGCGTGCGTTATGGCGAGCAGTCCGACCTGCCGGCAACGATGTTTTGCAAACTTGCACCGCTCGATCCGGCGCGGCGCGATGCCATCATCGCCAGCGGGATGGGGCTGCGCGAAGCGCGCTTCTACGACTCGTTGGCACCCTTGCTCTCATTGCGGGTCCCCGTCGCCTACGTCGCCCGCTACGGGGAGGACGGCAGGTTCGTGCTGCTGCTGGAGGATCTCGAGTCGAGTGGGTGCAGGCTCCCCGACGGAACCTGGGGCATCGCTCCCGATGCCGCTGCCGTCGCCTTGAGCGAGTTGGCCCAGTTCCATTTGCGCTATCTCGACGAGACCCGGCGCCGCCACGAACTGTCGTGGCTGCCTGTCGGCCGCCACAACAGCGCGTACGCCGCACCCATGCTGCGCTACGGCATTGACCACCACCGCGACGAACTCAGCGATCACTTCGTCGAACTGGCCGAGTGCTACATCGCCCAGCCGGAAGTCCTGCACGAACTGTGGCGGCGAGGTCCCCACACCGCGCTCCACGGCGATCCCCACATCGGCAACCTCTTTGATGACCACGGACGTATCGGCTTCCTCGACTGGGGCATAATGAACATCAGTACGCCGATGCGGGATGTGAGCTACTTCATCAACCTGGGGCTCAGCATCGATGACCGCCGCAACCACGAGCGTGACCTGCTGGGCCACTACCTCGAAATCTGGAACAGCCAGAGCGGTGCCCGCATCACCTTCGATCAGGCGTGGCTCGCCCACCGCATCCAGGCGGCCTACCTGGTCACCGCGTGTTGCCAGATCGTCACCTTCCCGCCCGATGCGACCGAACGCCGGCGAGTCCTGGCCGGGGCGTTCCTGGCGCGAGCGGAGGCGGCCATCGCCGACCTCGACACCCACACCGCGGTGCTGCAAAACCTGGGGTGCTGAACGGCGGGGGCAGCCCACCTCGGTCGACTCAGCCCGCGACAGTCTTTAGAGCGGCCCTTGACAACAGCGCCGCCCGCTGCTCTTCGGCATCGGCCACGATGCGCTCTAGGGACCCCGACAACAGCTGCCCCTCGGCCACCACCAACCGGCCATCAACGACGACCTCGGTCACGTCGCCAGCCTGGTGGGCGTAGACCACCTGGGAGGCCAGGGAACCGCCACGCAAAGGGCGGCAGTGCGCGCCGTCACGGGAAAGGACCACGAGATCAGCCCGCTTTCCTGCTTCCAGACTTCCGATCTCGTCCTGCAAGCCGAGGGCGGTCGCTCCTCCCATGGTAGCCAGACGAAGCACATCGGCTGCGGGCAACGCCTTCGGTCCCAGTCGAGGCTTGTGGATCAACGCGGCCAGCCGCATCTCGGTGAACGCCGACAGATTGTTATTGCAAGCGGCCCCGTCCGCGCCAAGGGCCACATTGATACCGTCGGCCAGGTACTCGGGGATCGGGGCGATTCCCGACGCTAACTTCAAGTTGGCCGACGGGCAATGGCACACATGCGCGCCGCGGCGGCGCACCAGGTCTCGCTCACCGTCATCCAGCCACACGGCATGGGCCATAACCAGGCGACGGTTGAGCGCCCCATACGATTCGAGGGCATAGACGTCTCGACCTCCCAACTCCCGTTCCAAGCGAGCGGCCTGCTCGGCGTTCTCATTCACATGGGTATGCAGCACCAGGTCATGGTCGGCGGCCATCGCGGCGCAGGCCCTCCATAACTCAGGAGTCGCATTGCGCGGGCCGCGTGGCGACAGGGCGACACCGAGGCGCCCGTCACCGGCGCCGTGCCAGCGGCCTACGAGCTCCTCGACGCTGGAGAGCGCCTCGGACGTGCTCTGCCCGATCATCTCGGTACCCGGTTCCCACCGGTCCATGAGCGCAGGACCGATGATGGCCCGGACCCCCAACTCCAAAGCAGCGTCAAAGGTCACGTCGGTGTGGCGCGTCGTCTCCATGCTGAGCGCGGTCGTCGTTCCCCCGAGGAGCAGCTCCGCTATGCCCAGCGCGGCCGAGGCCCGCAGGGAAACCTCGTCGTGGGCCTGTTCGAGAGGCCACACCAACATACGCAACCAGTCGACCACGTCGAGGTCATCGGCTAGACCCCTGAACAGGGTTTGACACAGGTGCACATGGGCCTGAACGAACCCGGGCAGCACGAGCCGTCCCCGGGCGTCGACCACCGTGCTCGCGCTGCGCCGTCGACCTCCGATCTCGACGATGCGGCCGTCGACCGCATACAACGACCCCTCCACCGTCCCCTGAGAACCGAGCGTCAGGATCGTGGCGTCGCGCACCAACAGATCAGCCATCAGTGCGGCCTGTCAACTCCCTCCGCCAAGCGCCTTGGCCGCCAGGCGACGTCGGTGCTCCTGGTGCTCACGGAAGGTGAACTGCGGGGACACGTACCGAGCGAACAGTTCGAGTGAGCGAAAGTACTTGTCGGTGGTAACCCAATCCCGACCGTTGATCAGCAGGGTGCCGAATCCTCCTACCTCCTCGTGGAGTTCATGAAGCTGGCGGACACAATCGTCAGGGGAACCGATAACCCAGGGGAGATTGTCCACCATCCATTCGAAGGTGATGTCGGCGTCAGCCATCGTGGCGTCTTTTTTCATTAGCGCCCCCAGCCCCAAACCCAGGAGATACTCGTACGAGCGTTTCACTCCCTCCCGGATGTCCGCCATCGCAGTGTTGCGGTCGTCCGAGACGTACACCTCGCGGGTGATGCGCCACAGATTTCGGGCCTCTTGAGGATCCCGTCCCGCCTTTTCGGCAGCGGTGGTGATCGCCTCGGCGTGAACCTTGAGGTCGGGAACACCCGGATTGTCGTCGATCTGCACCGGGGTGAAGTAGATACTGAGCGGTTTCCAGCCGTGCTCGCCACATTTCGAGAAGTTATGGGTGCTGGTCAACCCGGCGATGGCAAAGGGGGGATTCTCCTGATAGGGCCGGACCTGAAGCTGTCGGTCATGCAGCTGCCAGTACCGCCCCTCATACGTCAACGGCTCGGTGGCCGTCAGGAGTTGTTCGATGATGTCGAGGGCTTCGTCTGTGCGCGGCGTGGCCTCTGCAGCGGGAAGCTCGAAGAGTGCCTTGTCCGTTGGTAGCCCACCACCGCCGAATCCGTACTCGAGGCGACCATGAGTGAGATGGTCGAGGAAGGCGAGGCGCTCGGCCACCAAGAATGGATCCTGATAGGGAAGGTTAACCGTACCGGTGCCGAGCCGGATGCGGTGGGTAACGGCAGACGCTTTGGCGATCATGTACTCGGGCACCGGCACGTTTTCGTACGCCCCCGTGTGGTGCTCGCCGACCCAGAACTCGTCGAATCCCAACTGTTCGGCTTTGACGATGTGGGCGATGTCACGGTCGTAGGACAGCGTCCAGTTGTCCCAGGGAGCATGCTCCGGCATGATGAAGATCCCGAACTGCATAATCTGAACCTTTCTACGCGTTTCGACTAAAGCGCTGTGACAGACCACGCCTCATCATGTCAGGTCCACATCACCGGTCCGGGGTCCCGAGGGGACCGAAGAGGAGGCGAACTCCGGCTAAAGGGCTTGCCCTGACGAGCCGAAAACCTCTGGAGGGCTTACTTCACGCAGGAGCAGACAAGTACATGACAGCGGAGTCTCCGATCTCGCCTGGGCAGAATGATGACCTGACCCACGGGGATCTACTCGGCTTCCTCCACGATTTCCAGACACCTGAGGTCGCCGAAGCACCGAGGTCGCCATCGGGGCCAGCCCAGTCCTTCCCGCCGGAGCGGCCCACGGCCCAGGCGGTCGCCGCCCCACAGCCCGTCGCCGCCCCACTGCCGCCCGCCGCCCCACAACCCGTCGCCGCCCCGCAGCCGGCCACCCAGCCGTCACCTGCCTGGAATACGCCGAACGGGCCCCCTCAAACCACCTGGGATGCGAGCACGCCGCTAGGCAGCGCCTGGCAATCAGGTCCCGCCGCCATCGCTCCTTACCCCTACCAGCAGGCCGTGCCAGCCCCCAAGAACACCATGGCTTCGGTGGCACTTGGACTCGGCATCGGCTCGGTGATCGTTCCCCTGCTCACAATCCCCGGGCTTATCTTGGGCGCCAAGGCTCTGGGGCGAGCCAAACGACAGCCGTGGCTCGGGGGCCGCGAGCGCTCGATCGCCGCCATCGTCACCTCACTCATACTCGGACCCGTCGTCGCCATTGTTCTGGGTATCGCCGTCGCCCACGCCCTGACTCACGAGAACATGGGACGGGTCAAGTCGCTCATCGCCTCCACGGTTCAAACGTCGTACCAGCAGCAGGGCCAACCCGTCCCCAACATCAGCGTCCAATGTCCCGCTTCAGAACCCCGAAGAACGGGCACGGTGTTCTCGTGCGTGGTGACCAATACCGACAATGACCGCTCGATCATCGTCACCGTGCGCGAATCCGACAGCCAGGGCGACATCCTCGTCACCGCCCCCTGAGCAGCGTCACCGCAGGCGTGCAAATATCCGTTGTCATGGTTGGTTTTGGACTGAATCGCCCTACTGCGAGCCGAGCCGCTCATGCAGCACAAACACGGGGTCGTTGTGGTTGCGCTGCGGTCTGGGCCCCGGTTGGCCGAGAGTAACAAAACGACCGGCGTCGGAGTGTGCCCATTCGCGCACGGCGAAGCGCTCCGCGATCGCCCAACGCCCATCACGACGTTCCATCCAGTCGACGTAGCGAAAACCGCTGGTGAAGTTTCGGCGAGGGTCATCGGTGGGCGAACCCCAGTGGGATGCCGCGCCGTAGGTTTCAACGACGGCGCCATCGCCTCGGATCTCGGCAAGGTGATTGCCGATGCGGTGCATCGTGCCGTCAAGGGCCCGCAATGCCGGTTCGACCCAGGCGATGAAGTCATCCACGACGCCACTAAATGAGGTGTGGTGGTCGACTCCGTCGCGATGGTACGCGGAACGGACGAGATTCATGTCGAGGCGGTCGATGCCTCGGCAATAGCGGTGGACCACGTCGTGAATTTCTTGCCGGTCAACGAGTTCTCGAAGTGCTTTGTCCATTTGTCAACTCAGCTTAGATCTCTGGCACAATGGCGGGGCGACTGGGGGGTCCATGGGCAAAAGCGGTGATCAGCGGCGGGTGACGCTCACCTTTGACAATGGCCCCACCGTAGGCGTCACTGAGAGCGTCCTCGACGTGCTGGCGGCCAAAGGGGTGCAGGCCACGTTCTTTGTCGTGGGGACCCAACTGCGACGTCCGGGCGGGCGAGAGCTTGCCCGGCGAGCCAAGGCAGCAGGTCATCTGATCGGACACCACAGCACCACTCACACCGTCCTGCTCGGCGCGGCGGCCGACCCGGCCGCCGCGGTGGAAGCCGAGATCGCCGCGCTAGCCCCGGATCTCGCCGAGTTCGATGGCGACGAGAAGCTCTACCGGCCGTATGCCGCCGGCGGAGTCCTCGACCGCAAGGTGCTGTCCGCGGCCGCCCTCTCTTACCTCCGGGAGCATCGCTATACCTGCGTGCTGTGGACCAGCGTCCCCCATGATTGGGACGAACCCGACGTGTGGGTCGAGCGTGCCTTGGCCGAAGCCGCCACGGCGCCCTGGGCCGTCGTGGTCCTCCACGATCTTGCCACCGGAGCCATGTCCCACCTGGGGCGCTTCATCGACGAGCTGCGCGCTCGCGACCTCGAGATCGTTCAGGATTTCCCCGACACGTGCGTCCCCCTCCGCCAAGGCCGCGTCCAACGCTCGCTGTCGCACCTCCTGCCCCTTTCTCTCCTACCACCGGACAAGCCTCACGCCACTTTGGAGACCGCACCATGACCCTGAATCATCCTCCGGGACCGATCCGCTTGCACCACAACGCGACCGTCACCGACGACCAAGAAGCCACCCGCGCCTTTTACGAGGACGTCATCGGGATGCCCCTGGTCGCCACCTGGGCGGAGAAAGATGTGCTCTTCGGTGCGGAGCGGACGTACTGCCATACGTTCTTCGCGCTGGCCGACGGGAGCGCACTGGCCTTCTTCCAGTTCGCCGATCCAGAGGATCAGAAGTTGTTCAAAACCGACATGAACTTCACGCCGTTTCGCCATATTGCGCTCGCGGTGGATCAGGACACCCAAGACGCCATCAAGAAGCGCATCGAGGTCGCCGGCTACCGGGAGCCGGCGACCTTTGTGCTCGACCACGGCTACTGCGTGTCGCTGTATATCACCGATCCCAATGGTCTGATTGTCGAGTTCAGCGTTGACCACCCCTCTGTCGACAAGATCAACGAGGAGCGCCGACGTACTGCTCGCGAAGACCTGGCCCGCTGGTTGGGTGGCGACCACACGAGTAACAACACCTATCGCTGACCAGCCGCCTTTGCGTATGTCGACAGAAGTAGGTCGCACCGAAGACCAGCAAGAACGGGAGGACCCTCGACACCGACCCTGGAATCGCCATGTTCGTTACGAACATGTTCGTTACG
>Ga0182030_10007870_pt1 | contig 22172 bp, 24 predicted proteins | sample 812S3MmetaG_FD_121299 | JGI IMG/M metagenome (GOLD analysis project Ga0182030, IMG submission 121299) | Permafrost microbial communities from Stordalen Mire, Sweden - 812S3M metaG (Illumina Assembly) | ecosystem: Environmental > Terrestrial > Soil > Wetlands > Permafrost | place: Sweden... | reverse complement strand
GTTCGAAATTGGTCGCGGCGATAACGAGGGAACGGCCATCGAAATTGTCCACGATCTGCAGAAATGAGTTGAGCACACGCTTAATCTCGCCGTGCTCGGTGGTATCGTCGCGCGAGCGGCCAATGGCATCGAATTCATCGAAAAACAACACCCACTGGCCGCGCCTCGCGTATTCGAAAACCTTGCGCAGGTTCGCGGCCGTCTCTCCCAGCAAAGACGACACCACGGCATCGAAGCGAACGTACAGCATGGGAATTGCCAGTTCGGCCGACATTGCTTCAGCCATGGCGGTCTTGCCGCAGCCCGATGGACCACAAAAAATGACGCGGCGGATCGGGACCAGGCCGTTTGCTTCCAAGACGTCCCATTCCCGAAACTCACGCAGTACGCGGTCTACCGCACAGCGAACCGGAGGCTCCAGAACGAGGTCGTCCATGTATCGTTGGGGTTGGCGCACCTCGAGCAGTGCCATTCGCCGTTCGGAATCCGTCGGACCCGGCTCCATTGGGACTAGCCGTTTCAGCGTGCCCTGTTCTGAGTGACCGTTTCGCAAAATTCGTTCCAGTTCATTCGCGAGAATCGAGTGTTGCTTCTTACGCTCTTCGACGATTAGCTCCTCGGCGGCCTGCTTGAACGCCTGATCGTCGCGGCGTTGGTACCCCGTGAATAGCTTCTTAAGAAGGTCTGCCCTCGCCATTTGCCACACCGGCTCTCGACCCTTCAGAATACTCCATCGACGCCAGGAGAAGGGCGTCCACCATAGCGGCGCGCGGATGGTAGACGACTTGATTGTCCTGATGGGGTGGCTGATGGGGATTCCGCTGGCCACGTCACTGGATAGTGGGAGGAATGCGTGGGAACCTTCCAGGACGCATGATCAGGTCCTCGATCACCATGCGTGCCACGGCGACCCAATAGTCGCTGACAGGCTCGTGACCGTACTTCTTGCGCGCCTAGTCCAGGCCGATGTTCTCGCGCGTTGCAGTGAACGCGGCCGACAGGTTCAGGGCCAGACGCACTTCTTCGCTGATCGGTTGATCGCCCATATAGAGGATTAGTTTACCGGAACCTTGGGGCGCTCCCGCGAAGTGCGGCCCATCAACTCGTCCCACCGCCGGGCGGCTTCCTGGTCGCGGCCGCGCATCGCGTGGCTGTAGATTTCGGCAGTCACGCGGACGGACGAGTGGCCCAGCCGCTCCGACACGGTCGCCAGATCCACGCCGTCTGCCAGCAGGACCGACGCGTGACTGTGGCGCAGCGTGTGGAGGCTGGCGCCCTTGGGCAAGCCCAGCTTCCGGCAGAGCAGCGACACCGACGCGGAAATCGAATCGGGCTTCAGCAGTGTGCCATCGGGATTCGCGAATATCAAATTCAGGTCTGTGCGGTAATCGGGACCGAACTTCCGGCGGAATTCGTCCTGGCGTTGCCGGTGGGCGTCCAGTGCCGTCAAGGCCGAACCCGGCAGCTCGATTCGCCGTGGCCTTCCGGATTTGGTGCTTTTGAAAAGCAGGACCTCTTTCGTCTGTGTCAGCGACCGATCAATAAATGCGCAACCGTCCCGGATGTCGGACCAGCGCAGCGCCAGGATCTCGCCGCGGCGCGCGCCGGTCGCGGCCGACAAATCCAGGAACATCGGCAAACACCAGGGGCCCGTCGCGGACTCGACCAGCCGTGCTTGCTCCGCGGGCATCAACGCTAGTCCTTCATGCTTCTTTGCAACCGGCGGTTCGCTGCGCCTTACCGGATTGCTGGTGACCAAGCCCCAAAGTTCCGCACGTCTGAAGGCGCTCGACACGACGCCCGCGATGCTGCGGACCGTCTTGGCCGCCAGCGGGCGCGGCTTTTTGGTCTTGCGATGGTGGCCACCCGATTCCAGCAGCCGGTTCCATTCTCTGCTCAGATGAAGCGGCGTGATGTCCGTGAGCCGCATTGCCAGGAGATCGGGGTGGAGGCACGCCGCTTGCTCGTGGTACCGCTCGATGGTCTTGGGTGCCAGCTTCTTCTCCGCGTGTTGCCGGAAAAACTCCTCCAGCAGGGTCGAGAGCGTTTTGGGAGGTTCGGCCACCACGCCGACGCCAGCCTTCGCCATCGCGAATTTTTGCTCTTCGTCTATTCGCCGCTTTGCCTCCGCGTCCTGTGCCGCGCTCTTGGTGGCGAAACCGAATCCCCGGACAATACGCCGATTATCGCGGGTCGATCCTGGCCCGTCGAACTTGTAAAGCCAGGTGATCTTACCCTTGCGTTTGCGTTTGTGGACCGACATCAGTGAACCCTTACCTCGGGTTCGTTTTGAAGTCCAGGTCCGGTCCGCATGCCGCAGGTGCGCTCCCATTCTTCGTAGGCGTGCCGCGTGACGATCCATCGCCGGCCCAACCGGATGCCGGGGAGGATGCCCTGCTCCAGCATCGCGTACACCGCCAGCCGGCCGATATCGAGGCGGCGGGCGATCTCGTCTACCGACATCCTGTTAGAGGGCCGGTTACCATTTTCATCGGACATAAGATATGACCAATCGTTCGAATCAGAGAGACACGGCAAGCGCCGATTCGCGCCCGCAGATATAGAGTTTTTCCCGAGCCCTGGTCGATCCCACGTAAAACTGCCGGATCACCGAATCGCGCGCCGCGCCACCACGCGCGTACTGGGCGTCGCCCGCCTGACTGAGGTCGGGGAACAAATAAACCACATCGGCCTGGCCGCCCTTGACGGAGTGGATCGTGCCAACCATGACCTGCGGCGTCTGTGCCAGACCACCCGGGCCCCGAATGGCGGCGACCTGCGCCGGAAACTGGACGCGAGCGCCAACGTCGGCAGTCAGACGCATGCGCCACCACTCCAGCAGGTCGCGGTAGCTGCCGTCCCACGCAACCATCAGCGATTCGAGCGCAGCCGGCTCGAAGATCTCATCGAGACGCTCCACCGTTGCGGTTTGGGCGATATCGTATTGGCCGAGCTTCTTCTTAGCCCCGTGCCGCAGAATGCCTTTCGCCTGCAATACCTCTGCCCATATCGCCAATTCGCCATGCGTCCATGGATGGTGGCCGTCGCCGTAATCTGGGTGGCCAGCCAGGAGCGCGAGGATCCGGCCCACCGTGGACCCGCGCTTTCCGGCGCGCAGCGGGTTCCAGTAGCCATTGCTCTTGCGGTATGGATTGTGGAATGGAATGCCTTGTTTGCGCAGGACCGCCACCAGCGGCTTGAGCATGTAGGCGCAGGCTGTCAGGAGCATGACCGTTTTGCCCTGCTCCAGGTGTTCGACGGCGCTGCCGAGGATAGCGAACTCGGGCCGCTTGTATCCGTCGCGCGACAGGCGGTCGAGCGAGCCATCCTCCGGGCGCGGGAGGTACTCTTTTTCCTGCCGGCGGGTGACCTGGTGGATGAGGGACTCGGCAAACCGATGCACGGCGCGCGGCACGCGGTAGCTCTGCTTCAGGATGATCTTGTGGTCGTCCGGAATGTCGGGATCGAGAAAAGCATCCGGCGTGGCGCCCGTGAAGGCGTAGATGGTCTGGTCGTCATCGCCCGCCACAATGAAGTAGTTCCCGCGCTCACCCCACTTCCGGACCAGCGACAACTGCATCCGGTTCAAATCCTGAGCCTCGTCCGCGAAAATCACGGAGGGGTTATGCGGCGCCAGGGCGATGTCGCGGAGGGATATCTCAATCAGATCCGTGAAGTCGAGCAGCCCATTTTCCCGCTTATACTCCGTCCACCGCTGCGCGAATTCGGCCACTGTCTTCGGCCACAGTTCCGGCGGGAGCATCAAACCGCGGAATCGGCTCAATCTTTGTAGTTCCGTATCGCCGTCCTTCTCCGCTTCGGCATCTTCGTCCACCGACTCTTCTCCATCGAGCTTGTGCTGCTTCCGGGCCGGCGTGATTGGGAGCGAGGGGTTGTCGCGGTTCCATTCGTCCACGTTGGCCTCGGCGATTTCCGGACCGCCAAGCGCATGCCAGCAGTGGGAGTGCAGCGTGCCGACGCGGTCGTTTTCAATCGGGAGATCGCGTCCGGCCAGTTCTGCGGCCGCAGTGCGCGAAAACGATGTGACGAGGACTGAGTCCGCGCCGTAGCGTTCCACCGCGCGCCGGATCTGCCGGGTCAGGTTGGTTGTCTTGCCCGTGCCCGGAGGGCCGAAAATCCGATACTCTGAGGTGACCTCGTGGTCGCGCCGACCGATTTCCTCGAGGCTGCCCGCTGCCAAGTGCTCAGTGGATGACATCGGCGGCCCCTTCGTGACCTTGCTGTTTGTACTCGTCCGGTTCGAATTCTGACTCGGGCAGCACCCACCGGCGCTGGTCCTTACTCTTCCCCTTGCCTGCCCCGCGGACCTTCGCCGTCCTGGCGCCCAGTGCTGAGAGCATCCCCGTGATCATCTTGACGGACAGGTTCTGGAAAGTCGTTTTGTTGACGTAGATCTGGAAGTCCGACGCGCAGATCGAGATCAGTCTATTGAGCAGCATCGGCTTTCTCCGGTCCTGGACCCGCTGCCCTTCGATGGACGGAATGAAGTTCGTCTCCGACAAATAGCTCTGGAGGTACATGCGCGCTGCGCCTTCCCACTCCACCTCCTCGGTAGCCTCTTCAACAAAGCAGGCATCCAGCATGGCCTGGGAGATCTGTTCCCAGTGTTTCGCCTTGATTTTCGGAATGATCTTGCCCACCGTTGCGGCGATCGCCATGCGGACTGACTCTTGAGCAATGAGCTTGCCGACGTGGGCGAACTCGATCTTGCGCCCGTCGCACAATTCCATCCGGTACTGAGGCTCCTTGCCATCGATCTTTATGAGGCGTTGGATCGGGACTCCCAACGCGAGGGAAATCCGCTCGGTCAACAGCACTTTTGCGGCGGAGTCGAGAGCCGCCGGTGAAGCCGCCCGATCCTCCTCCGGCGCAACGGACGCGCCCTGTGGCGCGTCGGGCCCGGTCTGGCGCGGCATTTCGGGACTGCCAGGCGTGGCTGCGCGCTCCGCAGACGCCGCCGCGGGCTCGGGCTGCGCCGGAAGCGGTGAGTCGATGCCGCCGATCCGGTAGTTCGCCTTTGCAATGGTCCGTTGGAAATACTCCAGGCGCTTCGCCTGGGCCCGCCCGTGGTGCGCGCGGTTGTGGATGATCAGATTGACGATCTGCTGTTCCGTCAGGCCGGCATCGACACCGAAGTCGGCGAGCGCCATGTCGTACCCGGAGTTGCTCTGGTCCTTGAGATCGTGGCGCAGGCGCAGCCACGTGTTCCGGAACTTCATGGCGGTCTGCTCGCCCACCGCGCTGCCGTCCATCCATCGCTGCAGCAAGTCCTCGGGGATGCGAGCGTTCAAGTCGATCACCAGAGGCGTGTCTTTGAACCGCTCTGCCCACTCGCGCGCCGCCTTTTCCTGTGCCTCCAGATCGGGGATATTGGCCGCGTCCAGGATTTCCTCGAAATCGGACAGGTTGTACCGGCGATCCGTGGTGCTGTGGACCGTCACGTCCTTCGGATGAGCCGGATCCTTGTGGTTCTGGGTACCGGGGATGCGCAGAATGCGCGCCAGGTCCGACAGCCGGTCGTATGCCCAGCCGCGCGCCGCCGCATTGAGCCTGAGCATCGTATGCCAGCGCGCGACGAGGCGCGCCACGTCCTTGCGGTCCTCTTCCGAATCGAAGATGTACGGTTCCTTGAAGAGCCACCAGGCGTGCGCGCCATTGCCGGTGGCGACGACGATGGTCGGAGTCATCGAGGCGGGAATGATCGAGAGCGCATCCTCGATGGTTGCCGGAAGCGGCTTGGTGCCGTGCGCCGCCGACCTGAGATCGAAGTCGCCGCCGAAGCCGGTGATACCCGCGATCTCATCCGACGTGCAGCGGCGGGCGGGACCGTGATCGGTTCTTGAAAGTCCGATACCGACGTACACATCGTGGCCGTTGCAGTTGGCGGCAAACTCCGCGGCTTTTCTTACATCCTGGAACCAATGCGACCGCTTGTCCTGCAGCGTCCACAGCAGGACATGCTGTTTCTCCGGCTTGTCCTGCCAGAGGAGGTTGAGGAAATCAAGCGGCGTCATCTTGTGAGATCCCAGAAACGGCGCAAAAACCTTTCCTCCGTGACGCAGGGCGGCCATGGGTGGATGAGGATGTGTTCCGAGGGCGCGACACCGCACTCCGCAATGATCCAGTCGAGATCGTCCACCGTGGTCACGTCGCGGAATTCTGTGGCCAGCAGGACCTTGTCTGCCAGCATCACGGACTTGGGCATTTCCGGCCGCAGACCGAATTTCTGACAGACCGCCAGCATGAGCCGGTCTTCTGCGATCCGGTAAATGCCCATTTCCGGGTCGCGCTTTATGGGCGCGGGCAGATCGCAGAGATACGCTTCGCTGGCATCGTGCAGCAGCCCCCACAAGGCGTCCTGGGCCGGAACCAGTTCGCTCACCAGCACCGAGTGCTGACCGACACTGTAGAAGCCATCCGTGTGCCCCAGGAACCGGCACATCTGCGATAGCGAGTGCGCTACGTCGTCAATCTCGATTTCCTCCGGGTGGGGAGAGAGCGAGTGGACATGCTTGCCGGTGTAGGTCAGGAAGTAGCGCGCCGGCAACTCCGTGTTGCGGCCATCTCCGGAATCGTTATGGCAGATCGTTTCCCGCCGCTTCAACATGTTCTGCCTTTCCCGTTCCAGCACGTCCCGTTTCCGTGCGCCACCCGCCGCTGGGCACGCCATACCATTGCTCTGCCGTCCGAATCGCATGCTCCAGATACGGCGATACGAAATCCTTCCGCCGAGCGTGCGCGGCTCGCGATCCGGCAAACATGGACCAGCGGTCGCCGTCGCGGACCAACCAGACACGGAGGGAGCAATCTCCGGTCACGCAGCCGGCGTCGGCGGGAATCGCGGCTTTGTCCGGCGGCGTGCATTCGACCACGACGGGCGCCCTCGCCAGCCACTTCTCGTAGGCCACAGACCGCTCACCGTCCCAGACGGTAATCGTGGCGTCGTCCATCGGCGCGTCCGGAGGAATCTGTTCCAGCAGCGACGGCTGCATCGGTTCCCGCACTGCCGCCTCCTGCTGCTCGCGTAGGCGGCGTAAGGCTTCGCGTCCGTATGCCAAGGCCATCACAAGACTCCCGGCATCTCTTCCTGCCACATGCGCAGGCGCCGGGGCTCGTATTCCGCACGCCGCCAATATTCCCAAGGCACCCGCTTGTCGTAAGCACCGATGACCCACCGCTGGAACCCGACCAGCTCCCGCGTACGGCGGTAGGGCATCGGGTACGGAAGGGCGCCAAACTCACGGAGCTTTCGGCGGCGGCGGTCGCGGTCCGCATGCGTCTCGCCAGGCGCGAAGCCAATCAGCATGTACACGAGCAGATGGCGCGGGCGCACTCCTTCTTTGCACAGCAGCTCGAGCCCGGCGAAGAACCGCGCCTCATCGCGGGAGTTGTCCCACGCCGTGTAGAGCCTCCGCTTGCCCATCTCCAAGTCACGGTAATCGACGGATGCGATCCCTTCGGCCTGCTCCGATGTCAGGATGCGGGCGTTGATTCCCTGCGTGAAGCAGACCTTGAACCGGCCATCGCGCACCTCCGCGAGGCGGGCGCACCACTGCGGATTGCCAAAGAAATCGTTATCGAGCAGCACCACTTCACGGGGCCACGGATCGCCACGCCAGATTTCCGCGATGGTACTCTCCGCGCGGGCGCGCCCTTCTTTCGTGGGCACAACGCAGAATGGGCACTGGAGGCGGCATCCGCGCATTGCGAACCCGATGCTCCGCCGGTACTCCGGATAGATGGAATAATCCAGATTGCCGGTGGTGACTCCGATGTCATCGAGCCGCCGAACGAGATCCCACCCCGTGCCGCCAACGATCGCATCGGGATACGTGGCAAGGACCCTGTACGCAAGCGGGCGGCTACTCTCGAAGATTGTGCTGGCGTAGACGCGGTCGAACGGCTCGTCGAAGAGGCCGCCGAAATCGGCTCCGCGGCGAAGTTCGACGCTATCTCCGTGCTGATGGTGGTGCGCCGCAATCCGCATCAGCGCGAGATTCGGGAGTTTGCCGTCGATTTGAATGAGGAGCACGTTCACGGAAGAGTGTCCTCCTCGCGGCGCGGCTGGAGATCACGATCGGCTGCGATGCCGACCGCGACCAGGTCTGCCGCCTCCCCCAGATGGATGCGCCCGATGATACCCGCCTCCATCAAAGTGCGGGCAACAGCGCGGGCCGGGGTATCCCTCGCGTCGCGCCGCGATTGAAGCCGGTCCTCCACGATGGCGGTGCCCGAACAGACGGAGCCGTAGATCATGCGGCGTCCTCCGGGGCCGTCACGGGATGGATCGTCGGGACAGGTTCACCATCCTTCGCGGCGACCAGAATCGGGTGGAGCCAGTGCAGCACCAACTTCCGATCGGTCAACTGTACCCCCGCAGCCTTTGCCTTCGAACCGGTCCAGAATGCGTGCCAGTGAGCGCGACGGAGATGCGTGCGAGGGCGCACATGCGTACCGCCACGATTCGGACCGTGGATCGCGGGACCGGCGGCGCGCAACGTTGCACCAATCCGATAGCCCACATCCCAACCCCGAGCAGTCGGCGGGGGCATAATCCGGGGCTCGCGCTTCTTGCAGCACGTCAACGGTGGTCGTCCAATCGGCTTCAGATTGCCGTCCCGACCGAGGATCTCGGCGTTGGAGCTGCACAAGTAAAGGGCGAGAGACGCCGCTGGCTGAATGAAGTCCGACGTCAGAGCGGTCCTGGCACTATCACCATCAAATTCGTAAGTGGCACCGATACAGTCCTCAAGGTCCGCGCCGGGAATCAGCCGTATCGGCGTGGGGGCGAGAGCATTCAGCCCGTCGTGGAGGTTCTCGACATCGAACACGATTGACAGCAACGGCATCTCCGGACTGCTGGGTGCCCGGTCCATCTGAACGAAGAACCCATAGATCCGTGCGGCACCTTCAGCGAAGGCGCGAACGGGGTCCATCGCCACGTAGCAGCACCAATCGGGTAAACGGGAAAAGAGTTCGGTGGGCAGGTGGCCCGTAATCGGCGTGCGAAGCAATTCGTCCTGGAGGATCGGATCGAACCGATAGATGCCTTGAGTCGTGCGCCAAGCACACAGAACAGAGAGCACGCACCTGCTCGCTTGTTCGCTCGACAAACCAGTGAGGAAGGTACTCGGGAAATAGCATTCCTCGGGCCAATAGCGGGGAATCGTGGGTCGCGCCGGGTCAGCACGAAGCTCATCGAGGATGCGCCAAACGCCGGGTGCCCTCTTGCCCATCGCAGACAGCCATGCCATCGGGCGTGCGGCGGCGAGCGGGACGTCTCTCTGGAGTTCGATTGGGTGAATCCAACAGCCGAGCTTCGATCCGCCATCGAGGAGGACTTTAGCATCAGACATTTACACCGCCTCCTGCTCGAACCGCAACTGGCGCGGGATCGGGGAGTTGCGGCGGCCGGCCCTGCAACTGCCGCACGCGAGAGTCGATCCGGCGGCGGCCGGTCTGTATCCGAATCTCATCGAGCCAGATTCTGTACGGGTGGTGCTTGCGCAAGCCGAACGGGTATGCAGCACCAAGCGCCGCACGGATTTCGGTCTCCGGCTTTTCCTCCATTTCCGCCAGAATCTTGGCGATGATCGGTGCCGCGATCCTTCTCCAGTGGGAAATCATCGCTATACCCCGCACATCCCGACACACTCGTTTTCCCAGGAGGGATCGAGCAATAACTGGCGGCGGTCAACACCATCTAGGTCCGCGTGCCGAAGCGGAATGCAACGGCGGTGAATGTAGAGCTTCTGGTCAAGACCGCGATTGACAACGTTGCCGGGAATGCGCAGGGCATCGTCGATCTCGATGGCGCGCTCCCACCCTGCAGGGTCCGTTTCCCGTAGCCGCCGCCATTCCGCGTCCGACTTGAATGGGAAAAAGACGCATGCGGAGCGAGGGACTTCATGCGGGACGTGCTCACGGAGCCAGGACACACAATCGGCGCGCGTCATACGCTTGTCGAGCAGCGGAAAGACCGGTTCGAAGGGTGCTTCGCCCATGATCCACCGCTCATAGATCCGGCTGGCTCGGCTCTTCTCGTCCACCGAGATCCCGAAGGCCTGCGACACGTGGACGTCCTTCGGGATGCGCTGTCCCGGCCTCAAGCCGAGCAGCTCTCGCCGGATATACCGCTCAATCACGCGCACCTTATATTCGTGGGTGCATTGGCGACGCACGATGCCGGTCTGTACGCCCTCTTTGGCGGCGGTGTATGCCGGGATCGATGCGAAGCGGTGCTTGGTGGAGTTCTGGCCACGCAGGAGGTCGTCACCCAGCCTGCTGCCGATGCTCCGCACCACAATCGGCGGGCCGTTCAATGAACGAAGCCAGGCGAGATGTCGGTAGACTGCGGCCGGCTCCTCGCCGGTATCGGCGAACACTGCAACATCGATGCAAGGAGCGATCTCGCCGCGGGCGTATGCGAGATACACCCAGGTACTTTGCACGCCGGCGCCGAGATTGAGGACGTGATGGGTCATGCCGGCACCTCCGGCGCTGTAGCCCGAGGCGGGCGGTCCCATCCCCATTTGTAACCAGGCAGCACGGCAGCTGCTTTTTGGTCCTGGTCGGGATGGACTTGTACCGCGTGCTTGGTAACAATCACGGCGTCGACGCCGTGGTGCTTCAGGAACCGGCAGACGCTGAACGCCAGGGCAAACTCACCCACGCCGAAGACGTGAACCGTTTTGCGCTTCACGCCGCCTCCCGGTCGAAATGGATGTGGCCACAGTTGGGGCAGCGGGCGGGTGGCTCGTCGCTCTGCCACCTATACTGTCGACACCCGGTGCAGATCCAAACCGGCGCCGGCGGCCGCTTCAGGCCAAGGATTCCCAGTGCGTCATCGGTTGATCGCGCAACGCCGGTAATGGCTCCGGCGATCTTCCACTCCATCAACCGCTCCGTCTGCAGCTTCGTCAACTGCGAGGAAGGATCGTTGGGGCGCTTTACTTCGATCTCAAAGTGGCGGCCGTTGATGCTCCCGTACAAGTCCGGGTCGCCGGCCAAACCCATGACGGTGCCGTGACGCTTCCGGACCACAACGCCAGGGAGTCTCTTCAGGGCCGCCGTGATCCTTCCCACGACGGCTTTCTCCAGCACAGGTTGCCGTCTCACAATCGCACCGCCGGCACGCCTTCCTGGATCGCGAAGTGAATGCTGGACGTGAAGCCCCGCATTTCGAAGTACCCGCGCAACAGGCGCAGCCCGCGGGCATGGATCTGCGATACGCGGCCCTCGGTGATGCCCAGGCGCTCCCCGATCGCGCGCATAGTCTGGCCGCCGTGGTAGTAGGCCTGGAGCACAACCTGCAGTCGCGCAGGCAGGGTTTCAATCGCGGCACACAGGAGGCGCCGGCATTCTGCGGCCGCCGCGTAGTGGTCGGGCGCCTCCAGGACGCCGGGAATCTGGTCCGGAAAGATAAGGGGCAGCGGTTCCGCTGGCGGCTCAGCGCCTTCGGCCTTTGCCCGTGCCCGCACGCAGCGGGACAGGTGGTCGTTCCGGCGCAGGCCATCCATGACCGCGCCGCCAATGCGCCGACGCGCATAGGTGCCGAACGGAACGTTCTTCCGGGCGTCGTACCGGGCTGCGGCGTACATCAGGCCGAGCCGCGCATCCTGGTGGATATCGTGGGAATCGAGGTTGCGTGGCAGCCGCTTCGACATATTGCCCGCGATGTTGGCAGCGAGCCCGAGATGTTCAATTACAAGTTGTTGTGTTCCCATTGCATTGTTCGCTACGCCCGAATTGCACAACCGACACCCGTCGCACGCCGCATTTCGCGCACGTCTGCACGTCCACATCGCGTTTGCCCTCAAACTCGGGCCAGCGGCGCGGGAATCCCCAGGCGTGACTACAAAGCCACTTCAGGAGGGTCATGAATCGAGTGTTGGAATTGGTGGTGTCCATGGGGCTTCACAGTTGGTGGGGAGTCGGTTAGCGAACCAACCGACTCCCGCGTCGTCTACTTCGCCTCGCGATCACGGATCCTCATTCCGCGGCAGCGCCAGGCGAGACGCGTCCGGAGATCGATTCCGCCAGGGCCCGGAATTCCGACGCCCGCGCGATTTCGTCGGCCGACAGCTTTCGCACGAACTTCATGGCGGCCTTGCCGTAAACCTGCTGCTGGGCGTTTTTGGCTTCCACCAGGTCGATCCGGATGATGCATTGGTAGTACTGGATGCCCTGCGTGACGAGCTTCAGAAAGAACTGGCGCACCGCCTTCAAGCTGGTCGGCGGCAGGCTGACCACTTCGAGAAACATCGACGTGCCGCGGAGCATGAACAACTGCTTTGCCTGCTTGCAGGCCTGGGCGCCGGTCTCGTGGTTCGAATCCCACTGGGCCATCGGGCACTTCACGCACTCCCCGCCCAAGTTGATGCCCGCTTTCGCGATGCCTGTAACGCCATCGAGCGACGAGCAATCGGGCGGCTGGTTCTTGATCTCCTTGCCGGGATAATAGGCCCGCGTGTCCCGCGCAAAGGCGATCACACCCTCGATGGACTGCGCGGTCTCGTGCCCTTCGAGGGTCGGGATCTTCCACAGTGCCTCGCCGTTCACCGGTTTGATGCGGGGCAGATCGAATTCGGTGATGCTGCCGGAGGCGATGTTGACGGCAAACGCCTCCTGGACCGCCCGTGCTTCTTCTTCCGACACCGTCAAAGCGTGCGGCGCCGGGGTAATTCTCGTAAGTTCCTGCGACATGGCTTCTCCTATGCGTTTTTGCTGCTTTTGGTGCTACTGAGTTTGAAAACCAGGGAAACCTTCAGTGCGGCGCCGAGCGGCGCCGGAAGCGCGGCGCGGAGATCACCCTCCGAAACGATCCGCTTCTCCCTGGTGGCGGTTTCGCGCAATTCCTTCCATGTCTCGCGCACCAGTGCCGTGAGCGAGTTGGCGTTGTAGTTCTCGGCGACATACTGCCCAAGCTCGGATTGCTTCAGTGCGTCAACGACTTCGCCGCGATCATTGAGCGGGCTGGCGTATACATCCTGATAGATGGACAAGTATCGAGTGGTTGCGCCCTCGGCCTTCACGTCCATCCCTGGCACGCCCGCCTCGATGAACATGGGGATGATGATCTCTTCCAGTTCGTCGAGCCTCTGCTTGGTGGCCTTGAGCTCTGCGTCCAATTCCCTCTTGCGCGTCTCCAGGGACACAAATTCCCTGAGCGGTTCCATATTCATGACCGTTTCTCCGTTCTGCCGTTACTGGCTGCTGGTTAGTTTTTGATTTCCGCGAGGATCGCTTCGACGATTTCCGCGCGCCGTTCCAGGGCGCGCATAATCTTCACATCCACCGTGTTCCTCGCCACCAGGTGAATGTGCTGGACCGGCCGGGTCTGACCAGGCCGATGGACGCGGGCCTTCGCCTGCTCATACTTCCCGAGCGAGTAACCCACCGAGAAAAAGATCGAGTACCGAGCGCGCGTGAAGTCCACGCCCTCACCGCCCGCCTGAATCTGCACAGCGAGCACCTGGGACTCGCCTTCCTGCCAACATTTCAGTTCGTCGCGCCGTCCCGAAAGCTCCATGCTCCGGAGGCCCAGTTTCTGGCACGCCTCGTGCACGCCATCCAGATCTGCGTGGAACCAGCAGAAGACGGCCACTGGCTCTTCATTGCCGATATCCTCCAGGGTGTCGGCGAGCAGATGGAGTTTGGCGGAATCGACCCGCACTTCTACGCCGTCGTCTGTCGGTACGCAGCCGCCAGTCACTTGCTCCAGGCGCAGTACTTTCACCATCGCGTTCTGCGCCGTGATCGTACCCTCGCGCACGCCGGCGACGAAATCCTTGTCCAGGTCGCGGTATATCCGCGCCGCCTCGCCAGTCAATTCACAGTAGTAAGTGACCGTGGTCTCTGGCGGCAAATCGAGTACTTCCTTCCCGACCCGGAACGTGATCCGGCTCATGAGCCGCTCCAACTCATCGAGGTTTTGAAAGCCGGTGATCTGCTTTCTTTGGTAGCCGCCCATGACGGCGTATTTTTGCCGGTGAGCGCTGAACGACGGTCCGTAAATCGTGATGTCGAGAAAGCGGAACGGCCCATACGTGTCCAGGGGGCTATGTGGCATCGGCGTGCCGCTCAACCCGATGCGGTAAGCCGCGACTCTCCGGAGCCGCTTGAAAAAGAGCGATGCCTTGCCACCGGGAGCCTTGATGCGATGGACCTCATCGGCTATCACCAGATCCCACTTGACCTTCTCGGCCCACGCCGCGAACGGATCGCGCCATGCCGAGTCGTAATTGATCACGGCGATGAACGGCACGCCACGCGCCTCTGCAAGGCGCATCTTCTCGGCGGCCATCTCCTGCTTTTGGGCAACCGATCCAGCGTCCTCATCCAGTGCCACGATTACGACCGAGGCTCCCACGTGCCGCTCAAACTGCGTAATCCAGACGGGAACCACCCGTAGCGGGCAGGCGATCAGGATCCGGCGGGCAAGCAGTCCGAGAACCAACATGCAAGCCACGAGGCTTTTCCCCGTGCCCATGCCCATGGCCAGAAGCAACCCGCGGAACCCGCCTGCGAACCTATCCAAGCAGAACTTGAACGCAGCCCTCTGATGCCGCCAGGGCTGCGTGAGCATGCCATCGGGAACGATCACGTCGGGTTCTGAAGGCGCAACAGTCGCGGGCGTCGTGACTGGCGCTTCGGTTGACCGCTCGGGCTGTTGTATCTGCGCAACCTGCGGCGTGATGAGCTGGTCGAAGGCCTGCGCGTCAGAGGCGGCTATTGCCCTGAGCCTGAGCTGGAGTAGCTTTGCGTAATGCTCAGTGGCGGGGAAGGTCCAGGCCCGCGTGCCGCTTTCCCACTTACCACCCAACCGGGAGCACGTCAGCAGGTCACCGATGGATGGCCGCACCACTATGCGGCCGGACGCGATCTGGACCAGGGTGTTCACGCCACCTGCTCCCTTTGCTCCAACATGCGTTCGGCCTTCTTGATCCACTGCTCAACGCAGGCCGATTTCACGCGCCCATAGATCACCGCATATACCGTTGAGAGCGATCTGCCGGAGAGCTTCGCCGCCAGTTGCGGGACACCGCAATGGTCGCGATTCGTCCGCTTCGCCCGTTTGGGCGCAGCTTTGCTGTATGCCTTTCTCATGCAGTTTTTGTCCTGTCCTGATCTCTGAAGACGCTTCTGGCGTCTAACGCTGAATTCTCATATATGTTTTCGGACTGCGGTTGCTTCCTGCTTTGGTGCGAAACGCCTTCTGAAGCGCTATTACTTTTCAGCTACAAGACGAAAAATAACCGGATGCACCTAATCGGTCAAGGGGTTACGAGAGAGTCAACTAGGCCAATTTCGCGCAAATAGTTGTCTCGATAAGAAATATTTCTTATGAAAAAGGAGGTTTGTAGCTGTAATTCCAAATAAGAAATACGCCAAAGCGAATGCATCATGCGCAACGGAATTTAGGCAGGGCCGTGCCCGTAGGGTGCCGTCGGTGAGTCCGTGGAATTAGTGGCCGGCCAGACGCACGGAGAATTGGAAGTGCTTGGCCCTTATGGCTTCGAAAACACCCGCAAAAGTTGATCGGCATGAAGCAAGAACAGAGCCACAAGACCACCGACCGCGAGCCAGATCAGCGGGGACAGCCTGTGCCACCACGCGGAAGTCGTCCGGGTTTCGACCTGCTCTGTCAGCACCGCGGCTTTCAGGTTTTCAACCTCACCCCGAATCGGGCAGTCCATCTGGTGTTGCCCCAAGCTCTGCTGCAACGCCTGCAGGCGATCCTCGTGCCGGGCGACCGTCCCGTTCAACCGCGCAAGGTGGTCGTCCGTGGATTGTGCCAGGGTCTCCAGCCTGGCGAGCGACTCCACCACGCCGAGGCGAAATTGATGCTCATCAATCGCGATTTCGTTTTCCATTTATTGCCCCTCTCGCTTCGCATTCCGTAGCGATGTCCAAAGACTCGCCAGAGCACCGACTACGATTTCCTTTCCCACGTCTACACGGGCGAGGAACAGCCCCACGCCCACCAGAAAGACCAGGAAGGCGGCCACGATGTGGCCGCCCCCGGTATCGAGCCAATCCACCCGATTCTGCACGGCACTACGCCTTGGCGGGTGCTGCAATGACCGTACTTTTGGTCAGTTGCTGCAGGTACGCGGCGATGGACTTCAAATCCCCGATCTCCTGGGCATCGAGCTGCACGTTGATCCCGTTCGCGGCAGCCGCGTTGCCGGCATCGGTGATCGCCACGCAGACCTTGCCGAGGACGGCGAAGGCCGCGCGCTCGATGTTGACGGCATTGGGGTCGACCAAGGAAGTCAGCGCTTCGACGGTCGCCTCCTGGCTTTGTACTTTCTGGAGCACGGGCACGACGGCCCGCGCGACTTTCACGAGGTCATGAGCCACGCTCGCAACCGCGTGCTCAGCCTTCTGGAGTGTAATCATTCGAGTTTTCTCCTATTTCTGCCCGGAGACCGCCGGGCGCGGTTCTGTATTGAGCTCAGTGCTTAGCGGTATGGCCGGTGATAGGCTAGGCGACACTGTGATCGCCAGCAGGCCCAGAAGATGGGAAACCGGAATGCGACGTCGCTGCGATGCTCTCGCCTTTCGATCTCACGCTGCCGTCGCCACTCTGCCTCTATGTCGTTCCAGTATTGATGTTTAATGGAAGAGAGCCGGGATCGCCATTGGTGTGACTTTCGTTTAGCCTCGGTGCCCGCGTGAGTATCGGTTTTCCGGCCCGAATCGCGGCTACGACCGCTTCTCCGAGGACTCCCGGGCGAATTGGGCGGGACGTAGGTGTAGATCGCATCGTCTTGCCCGACCGCTTCCTCCGGCGGCGTTGCGCCAGTTTCGCGCGCTCCCTCTCCGCAAGCCGAACTTCCTTCGGCGTGAGTTGGAAGAGCGTGATGTACGGCTCCAGAAGTGCCATCAACCATGTTTGGTTCACCTTCCTGAGATCCACTTCCCCACGGCATGCAAACAGGAAGCGGACAATGTCGTCGTTCTGATAAAACCAGCGCCGATTCTCGTCTTCGATTTCTTCCACGTAACCGCACGCCTGGCGCAGTGATTCCAACCGGTGGGCTGTGATGAAGTTTCCATTCCGCAAGTGGCGTAGCCGGTAAGGACTGATGCCCAGCGCATCAGCTAGCGGTCCGTGATTCAGGCCATCCATGTTGGTTCGGAATCGCTGGCAGTGGATCTGGCCGGCGATGGCCGCGCGAGTCCGCTTCACGCCCGGCGGCGAGACGCCGCGCCGTAACTTCTTCTGGATCGTATCCAGTGAGAGGTGCGCATTCTGCTCCACCACCTTCAACTCAGGCTCGGTCCACCGATAGCGCTCGCGCGTGAATGTGAGACCAAGCTGCGTAGCGCGGCGCTGGACGACATCGGGTGAAAGCCCGGACAATTGGGCCGCACGCTTGGCGGCATGGTGCCCGTACGCATTGTGCTCCCAACACTTGCGAATGATCTCGTCCTGCTGGGGAGTAATGATCGTGGTATGGCCTCTGGGCATCTGCCAGGCTCAATAGCGATACCACGCCAGCAGCGTGTCGCCAGACTGTGGTATCGCTGCCGTGACGAAGGTGATCGCGTTACCGGCCAGTGTGTAGTCTTGGCCGGCCATCTGAGCCAGCCCGTTACGAAAGAGCACCAGCCCGCCAGGCGGCGATGGAGCATTGGAAAGCGAAAAGACAGAATTGCTTCCGTCAATCAAGCCGCCAAGGACTTCCTGATCGACGAACGACACCGGTTGCCACGCGGATTGGGCGGCATTCCATCGCATGTACTGTCCGTCTTGCGGTGGCACAGTGAACGGGAGAGTGGCACTCATGAACCCAGGCTGCCAAGCGGATCCGGTCCACAGCGGTGCTTGACCAACCTGCGCGCCGTTCTGCGCCATCTGCTGCCACAGAACGGTCCAAGACGGGCTGGACGGTGGCGCCGTTAGCTCCACCGTTCCTACATCCATCGCGGCCGCGTTGGTTGGGACCAGCCAATATCGCGGTCCCCAGGAGAACTTCGCGATGGCCCGCCCATTCACGGTCTGGTCCGGAACCGCGCAGGTCACTTTGTAGTACTGGCCGGATGGCGTGGCACTATCCGTGGGCGCCACAGTCGCGAAGAACTGGCCGTTGGTGAACTTCACGGTCATCTGCGCGCCGATCACCCGCCAGCCCGTGGCCGCGCTGAACGGACCCACGGCCTGGATCGAACAAGAGCCAGAGAGCCGGTCACCAGCAGCGTCGGTAAACGTCCCGGTGATCGTCGAGGTCTGCGCCGCCAGAACGAACGAGCACAGAAGAAGAATAGCGGTTCGCATGGTTGTCGATTGGCTCCTTTACGGACGCGAAGAGATGATCTGCGCGCCTTTCACCGTAAGATTGGTTACGGGGTTCAGATTGCGGTAGATGATGACCCCGTTCAGGCCGTAGCCGAGCAGCCGGTCATACCAGCGAGGTTTCGTAAGCTGGTTGATGTTCGCGGTGATCCCGCCCACATTGGTGCCGATGCCCTGCCACGTGGTGATGGCTTGCGGCAGGGCGTTCCTGACATCGAGGCTCATTTGGCTGACGCTGGTCGCCGCCACCGTCGCGGATGCCACCGAGCCTTTCACGTCGAAATACAGGTCGTCGAGGGAGTCCTTCACATCACCAGCGAGCGCATCCGCGTGCTGCGTGAACGTGGCGGTGTTCGTCAGCACCGGCTTGAGATCTCCACGCAGTTCCTCGACCTTGCCCAGGGCGGTATCGACGCGGCCGAGCGTGTCGCCGACCCGCCGGTCTGCCGTGGTGCGGATCTGCGTTACTTCGCCCATCACGTCAGTCCGGAGATCCGCCACCTGACGCTCCGTGCGGACCAGCAGGTCTTTGCGTGCGGACTGGATCTGGCCGGTCAGGTCGCCACGCGCGGCCGCCACCTGCGCCAGCACGGCCGTCCGGGTGGTCTGGACCTCGGCAGAAACGGCCCCCGGCAACGCACGCGCGGCCCCCGTTGCGGCGTGGAGGAGGAGGATAGCCTGTGCTGCCACCCCGGTCAGGGCCGCCAACAGGGCGCAAAACAACGCCGCCTTCAGCCTAAGCAACATGGTTGGCCTCCTGGCGCGCGCCAACGATAGCCTGCTCCACGTTTTCCTGACAGGCGATCAGGGACACCATCGTGGCGTAATGCGGATCGGTGGCATACGTGCCGGCAACCGCCGTAATCAGGCTATGCAGATCGTGGCTGGCCTGATACTTCGCCCAAGCGGCCTTGTACGGCCCGCCCTGCGTGATCAGCCACGCATAGTCCTTGCAGGAATCGGTGAGGGACGGGTAGTCGGCGAAACTCAGGTCCATCATCTTGGACTCGCCGTGAATTACCTCGCGGGTGGTTACCGTGCAGCACAGTTTGTGCCGCTCAGCCATCTTGATCCCGAAATAGTTGGCGTGGCCCGCAGGCTTGGCGCCCCACTGCGACTCGACTGCCCACTGCGCAATCATCAACTGCGCCGGGCACCCGGTCTGCGCTTGCAGCGCAACTGCTATGCGCGCGACTTCTTGAAGCCGCGCATTGCGGTCTTCCATTTGTCACCTCTTTCTGTTTGGGATTAGTAGATAAACGATCGGTCGTCACTCGTGGGCAAGGGCACTGGCCATCCGAAAAGGCAGATGTGGTCGTAAGCCCAGAGCTTGATCATCAGGAGCCCCAGGCGGTTGACGTTCACGAACTCCCGCAGCCATGGCCACGTGGCGTAATAGAGGCCCATCAGATAACGGCAGTGGACTTGGTCCCAGGCGAGTTCCTTCCATGGATACGCAGCGCACCGGTTGGTTTGGTCGAGGTTGTGATTGATTCCCGGATACTGGTAACCCTCGATCAGGAACGTGTCGAAGCCGGAGCCTGAGCGCGTGGTCCATTGCGCGGGCAGGTTGATGTACCGCAGAAGCTTGCAGTTGTCCGGGTCGTTCACGTCCATCGGCCACAGCAACTCGAACACAACCGATGGGCACTGCGACAGGACATAGCTCTGGATCGCGGCCACGTAGTTGTACAGTCGCGTCCGCAGGAAGTTCGCGTCGGCGTAGCTGTTGACCGAGGGATCGTCGTTCGGCGTGTGGAAGGTCGCCGTCGCGCGACCGAGCGCCGACTGTGCCGCAGCCTGCGTGTCCGCATCGTGAAATGCCATCCCGGACGTGTTCGCCAGGAACCACCAGAGGATTTCGCCGAACTGAAGCTTCGGCGTGAGTCCTGCTGCCAGCATCAGACCTGCCATCGCGGCGAAGGCCTGCCCCAGGTAGTTCTGCGGCCCGGAGCTGAAGGCGATCTGCGAACTGTTCAGAGTGCCGAATCCCGTGGCGGTCTCCACCGCCGTGCCGTCGGGGAAGCGTTGAACCCACACGGCGCCACCGGCAGGATTGTCGGGCGGCTGTACCAGTTCCTGCGAGAAGGAACAAACGGCACTCATGCCATGTGCCTTGAGCAGACCGAAGAAATCCGAGTTCCAGTCGCGGAAGCCCCGGTTGAGCACCGGCGTCTGGGTTGGATCGATCACCCACTTCACGCCATACGTGCCGCCTTGCATGTCACCGGTCACTGCGGCGTGGCCGCTGCCGGTATTGGACGCTGGCAGTTCCGTGTACACGTGAAACTGCCACCCGCTCGCGAACGAGTGGGAAGTAATCGTCAGCACGCTGCCGGAGACCGAGGCCCAGACGCCGTCGAAGATCGCGTTGATGAAATTGGCGAAGTGCCGCGCAATGGTGTTGCTGCTGTCCTGCCCGCCGAAGACCGTCTTGCCGATCGCGGAAGCGCCAATGTGCAGCCAGACGACATCCTGATCGTTCCAGTTGCCGGAGAACGTGACCGTGCACCTGGGGTACGCGGGATTGGACGCCACCGACTGCTTCCACCAGAAGACGCCGCAGTAGTGATCGATCTCGCCGAGCAGCCCGAGCTTCTGAATGTTCCACACCAGCCTCTGCGGCGACAGCTTGTAGGTATTGTCCGTATCGAAGTCGGTGGCCACCGCCACTGCTGTAGTCGTTGCCACCGGATCGGGAACATCGCTCGCCACCGCACATTCGAGGAAATCGAAATAGAAATACCAGCCTTGGCTCGACGCGTTCTTGTTCCCCGAAAGCATGATCACCACCTTGTGCTGCCCTGCTGCGACGCCGGAGAAGAGCAGGCGTCGTGTCTGGCAAGTTGTGGCGGTGGGGTAATAGCAGTCCAGCGTTACCGGCGCACCGCCGTCCAGGGTCGCGGTCACGATTCCGCACGTGGTATCCAGGCGCGTGCCGACGTAGATGGAGTGCGCGTACTGGCAATGCGTCTCGACGGTGACGCTGGCGCCGGCCGCCGCCGCGCGGATCGCCCGCCCCTGGCTCCAGAAGGCGAATGCGCCGTTCACGGGGTCGTTGCCGGGGGCGGGCTCCCAGTATCCGGACGTGGTGACCCAGGTGCTGTCTTCCTCGATGCGGACCGATCCCGGCCCAGCCACCTTGAGCGCGCGCTTACCGGCGGGATTGCTGGTCACCGCCCAGTTGGTGACCACCATCTTCCACTCAGTGGCCTGGTACGCCTGGCTGTTCGGAAGCGCCGGAGCGATGGTCCACCAGACCTTATCGACATTGCTCCAACCGAGGGCGGTGAAATCGATGTGTACGTGCCAGGACACGTTGTCCGAAGAGCCGCCCGACAGATTCCAGTTGGCCGCGGTGAAGTACAGGCGGCTGCTGCTGTTGTTGTCGGTCTGGTAGAACGCCACCATGTTGCCGTCGGCACCCGGCGTGGCCGTGATCACCAACTGGTTCGGCAACACCACTGCGGCGGCGAGCACGGCGGGGCCGTTCTGCACCCAGTTCGTTCCATTGATCTGGCCGGCGATGTTGTTCAGGATGGTCGCCGCACTCGTGCCCTGGGTCAGCGAGGCAGCCGCGGAGCCATCCGAACTCGACACCGCAACTGGGCCCGCGACGCCGGCCTTTAGCGTAATCAGGATCTCGTTGTTGTACTGACCACCCACCGTGGCCGTGCAGTTCGGGTCGGAAGCGTTGATCTGCCCCGCGACGTTGGACGCTATTTGCGCGCTGTTCAGCGATCCTTCGTAGCAGGAATACGTGACGCTGCCGATCTTCACCCAGTGCTGGTAGTTCGACAGCGTGGCGCCCCCGGAGCCGTCGGAGCTAGACACTGCCACAGGGCCG
>Ga0182030_10007869_pt1 | contig 22173 bp, 17 predicted proteins | sample 812S3MmetaG_FD_121299 | JGI IMG/M metagenome (GOLD analysis project Ga0182030, IMG submission 121299) | Permafrost microbial communities from Stordalen Mire, Sweden - 812S3M metaG (Illumina Assembly) | ecosystem: Environmental > Terrestrial > Soil > Wetlands > Permafrost | place: Sweden... | reverse complement strand
CTCGCCAAAGAGCTCGTGTTGATCGATCGTCTGCGGGGCGCCGACGCCGTGGAGTTCGGGCGGTCGATCGGCGGTGAGCACCAGGAGCGGCACGAATGCCTGGGACGCTTCGGCGACACACGCGTGCAACTCCGCCGCCGCGGTTCCGCTCGTCACCACAATCGCCACCGGTTCGCGCGTGGCGAGCGCGCGCCCGAGGGCGAAGAATCCCGCGCTTCGCTCGTCGATTCGAACGTGCACGGTCAGTTCGGGGCGGCTCGTGCACGCCAGAGCGAGCGGCGTCGATCGAGAACCGGGACAGAGCACCACGTCGCGAAGTCCCAACTGGATCCATTCGTCGAACAGCGTCGCCGCGTACGTGGCCTGCACCTCACTCGGACTCGGTACGCTCTGTGGCAATGTCACTCCTTGGTGTCCAACGTCACGGCTCGGGCCGAACCCTCGTATGGCTGCACGGCTTCACGCAGACCAAGGACTCGGCACATCAGTTTCGCTCCATTCTGGCAGGAACGAACGAGCTTCTGACTCTCGACCTGCCGGGCCACGGCGAGAACGCTGGTATTTCGGCGTCACTCGACGAGACCGCCGACCTGCTCGCCGCCGTGCTGCCCAGTGAGCCATTCGTGCTCGGCGGCTACTCCTTCGGGGCCCGTGTGGCGCTGCACTTCGCGCTGCACTACCCCAGTCGCGTGGGTGTGCTGGTCATACTTGGCGCAACGCGTGGCATCCACGACGAGAACGAACGCGCTGCGCGACGAACCAGCGATGAAGCACTCGCGAATCGAATCGAGGCAATCGGTTCGGATGCCTTCCTCGACGAGTGGCTCGCGCGCGAGATGTTCTCATCGCTCCCCCACGATCCGCTCGAGCGCCGCGCTCGAAGTTCCGATGCCGCGGGAATGGCGAACTCGTTGCGCTTCGCCGGAACTGGGACGCAGCGATGGCTCGCGCCGGAACTGTCCTCACTGGCGATGCCGACGGTGGCGGTCGCGGGTGCTCTCGACCAGAAGTTCTCCCTTGAGGCCACGGCGATCGCCGACAGCATCGTCAACGCAACCGCGATATTCGTTCCGGACGCTCGTCACGCGGCGCACCTCGAGCGACCCGAAGCAACGGCCGAGCTCGTACAAGGTTTTATAGGCCAATCCTGAATACCAGGACAACGGCGAGCAGCGCGCCGAGTTGCAATTGGGTGCGCGCCGAATACTTCAACATCGGCAACAGCTCTCGTCCGTTCTTCTTCGAGAACGCCAGACGGAGCGCGGGGATATAGAGAAGAATCGCCACGATGCCGACGACCGTGTGTCCGGATCCCGCAATCCCGACTAACACCCCGAGGATGCACACCGCGAACAGCCACGGCGCGCGCGCTCGGTTCATGCGCGCCGCCAACGTCTTCTTGCCCGAGGACCGATCGCCTTCGACGTCACGAAGGTTGTTCGCTTCGAGCAGGGCGCAGGCCATGAAGCCCGTCGCGACGCCGAGCCACCACGACCGGCTCGGAAATGTGAGGTGTTGGACGAAGGTCGTGCCCACGGTCGCCACGATGCCAAAGTAGATGAACACGAAAAGTTCACCGAAGCCGTAGTACCCGTACGGACGAGGTCCCCCGGTGTAGAACCATCCGGCGCAGATCGCCGTCGCGCCGATCGCGACCAGCCACCACGAGGTCCTCGACGCCAGGAACAGTCCGGTGACGCCGGCGAAAAAGAATGTTGCGAACGCGGCGTTGCGAACTGAGTTCGCGGGCACGAGCTTCGACGCCGTCAGTCGAAAGGGGCCAACCCGCACTTCGTCGGTCCCGCGGATCCCGTCGGAGTAGTCGTTGGCGTAATTCGTGCCAACCTGTAACGCGAGCGCCACCACGAGACAGAGCACTGAGTTGCCCCAGTTGATCGTGCGCGGTCGTATGAGCGCCACGCCGACGATGACCGGCACCATCGCCGCGGGCAACGTGCGCGGGCGTGCCGCGAGGACCCAGCGCCGGAGTGGCCCGGGAGCCTCGCTCATGGACGCTTGGGAAACTTCGAAAAGTCCGGCTTGCGGTGTTCGACGAAAGCGTTGCGGCCCTCTTGACCCTCTTCGGACATATAGAAGAGCATGGTCGCGTCCCCGGCCAACTGCTGGATGCCGGCCATGCCGTCCTCGGCCGCGTTGAAGCCGGCCTTGAGCATGCGTAGGGCGATGGGCGAAAGCGTGAGGATTTGACGGCACCACGCGACGGTTTCGTTCTCGAGTTGGTCGAGCGCGACGACGGTATTCACCAATCCCCATTCGAGCGCCTGGTGCGCGTCGTACTGGCGACAGAGGAACCAGATCTCCTTGGCGCGCTTCACGCCGATGGTGCGAGCCAACAACGACGATCCGTATCCACCGTCGAACGAACCGACCTTCGGTCCGGTCTGACCGAATCGCGCGTTCTCCGCGGCGATCGAAAGGTCGCAGACCAGATGGAGGATGTGTCCTCCTCCAATGGCGTAGCCCGCGATCTGAGCGATGACCGGCTTCGGCAGACGGCGAATCTGAATCTGGAGGTCGAGGACGTTGAGTCGTCCGACGCCTTGGCGCGCGACGTCGTCGTTGCCCATGTAGCCGTCGTCGCCCCGGATGCTTTGATCGCCCCCGGAGCAGAATGCGTCGGGGCCGGCGCCGGTGAGGATGATGGCGCCGACGGTGACGTTGTCGCGAGCCAGTTCGAAAGCGCGCGAGAGCTCGAAGAGCGTCTGAGGGCGAAACGCATTACGAACCTGGGGACGATTGATCGTGATACGCGCGATCCCGTCGGCGACCTCGTAGATGACGTCGGTGAACTCATCGGATCGCTCCCACTGCGGTAGCGGCCAGGATCGAAACTCCTCAACGGGATCGATCGGTGAGCCTTGGATGACGGTTTCGGCCATAGCGCCCACGCTATCGGGCCCTAGACGGGCGCCATCAAGACGCCGGGGGTCGCCCGCTCTCCCGGCCGACTCTCGTGGGCGTCAAGTTGTTCGGCCAACGAGGTGCGAACGTGCGCCATTGCCGGATCGTCAAAACGATTGACGCGTTGCAACGGGTCGTCGCCCAGCACGTAGAGCTCGCCCTCACTACCGTCGTGCACCGTACCGGGTTGGTACTGCGTGAAGAGATAGTCATCGGTGACGATGGTTCGCACGTGCACGTCGACACCGAAGATCGACGAGTCCCATTCGGTAAACGTGGCGTCGAACGAACGCTTCGACGCGTCGTCGTCATCGATCGGCAATGCCGCGCCTTCGACCCACGGGGGCGCGCTCTGCCCAGCGATTTCGAGGAACGTCGCGGCGAGCGAGACGAGACTCACGGGTGCGTGCACGACGCTCGGCGTCGGCGCCGTCGTCCGTGCCGGGCGCCAGATCAGCGGAAGTCGCATGAGGCCGTCGACGTGATACGGACCTTTGAAGAGCAGGCCGAAGTCGCCCTGAAGTTCCCCGTGGTCGCTCGTGAAGATGACGTCGACGTCATCGCCCCAGCCCTTTCGCTCGATGCTCGCCAACACGCGTCCGATCGCCTCGTCGATGAGCTCGACTTCGACGGCGTTCATGGCGTTCACCTCACGCACCTGATCGGCGGTCATCGTGGCGGGCACCCACTTGGCCGGCGCTTCGTAGTTGCTCACCAAACGTCCGTCGTACCAGAGTCGCCAGTGCCGGGCCTTTTGATCGAGCAGGGACTCTCGTTCGCTCGCGCTCTGCGGGTAGTTCTCCGGCAAGGGCACTTCGCGCCACGGCACTCGACCGATCTCGGACTTCGGAGGATCCCACGGGTGGTGCGGATCGGGAAAGCTCATCCAGCAGAACCAGTCGCGATCGGACTCTTGTTCTTCGAGCCAACGTATCGTTCGATCGGCGACCCAGTCAGTGTGGTACCACTCTCGCGGCACGGCGTTGTACTTCACCTGCGGCGCGCCGGAGTCGCCCCCACCGGCGGCGTTCACGTTGAAGTCGGCGTCGACCACTTGGTAGAAACCGCGAAGGGCGTCGGAGTGTTGTTCCCTCATCCATTTCGCGTAGTGCAGGGCACCCATCACACCGTGGGTGGCGAATTCCAGATAGTCGAAGCCACGGTGCACACCGCGACGTCCGTCGAACCAGTCCTGCTCGATGGTGGGGACGCCGAGATTGGCCAGTGTGTTCTCGGCGTAGAGACCGAAGGGGTCCATGAACGGCTCGAAGTGGGCCTTGCCGATGAGGGCCGTCGCGTAGCCCGCGTCGTGCAGAGTCTCGGCCACCGACGGCGCGTCAATCGCGAGCGGGACGCCGTTCATCCATGCGCCGTGGGTCGACGGAAACTGTCCGGTCAGCATCGACGAACGCGACGGCATGCACACGACTGATGTCGGCTGCGCGCGCTCGTAACGGATGCCCTCACGAGCGAGTTGATCGATCACCGGCGTGCGCGAGAGCGCGCCACCGTTGGCCCCCACCGTGTCGTAGCGCTGTTGGTCGGTCGTAATGAATAAGATCTTGCGGCTCACGACGCGACTCGCGATGCCTCAGTGAGACGCTGGATCTCAGCGAGCGCACCCAGCGTTCCTCCGGCGATCAGGATCGCCAGGGTGTCGGGCATCGCGGTCGTGGAGTACACGCACAACGAATCGTTGGTGGCAATCTCGATGACGTCGATGACCCCGAGGTGGAACGAGTACCGCGGCGCGGTGATCCGGTACGCGAAATGGCGCGACGCGTCATCGTTGCTCAGAATCTCCTCGGGAATCTCGAGTCCCACGGCGGTGGTGATCACGCGGAGGTTGCCCTCGACCGTGCACGAGACGATTCCCGGGAACCACAGGGGAATACTCTCCGGTCGTCGAACCACATCCCACACCGCGTCCGCGTCGGCCGCAATCCTTCGTTCGTGACGTATCGAGGCCACGGGTACCACCCCCAGTAGGTCCAACCTAGTTCTTAAACATCTAGTCTGTTTTTTGTGACTTCCCTGCTGGCGCTCGACTTCGAGCTCGGACCGGGTTTAGAACACGCGATTCGTGAAGCCGTGGACGCCGCCACCGCGTTTTGCGTCCTGGACCAACGCCGCGCGCCACGCGGTCGTCTCGAGGATTTAGCCCGCCTCGGCGCAACCGCCGTTCGCGACGTCAACGGCGTCACCGAGCTGGCGGAAGGGACGCCCGTCGACGACGAGATCGGCCTGGTCATGTTGACGTCGGGATCGAGTGGTGAGCCCAAAGCGGTCGAAATGACCTGGTCGGCACTGCGCGCCAGTGCCGATCTCACGCAATCGACCCTTCGTGGTAACGCGCCCCCCGTGTGGCTGCCCTGTCTCCCGGCCTGTCATATCGGGGGCCTCGCGGTCATTTTGAGAGCCGTACTCTCCGACGCCACGTTGTGGTGGGGCGACGGGGACGACCTTGAAGCGGCCGCGGCCCACGGGGCGACACACGTCTCGGTCGTTCGAGCGCAACTGGCCCGCCACGACGTGGGCGGCTATCACGCGGTGTTGCTGGGCGGCGCTCGTCCGCCGACGGCAGTACCAGAGAACGTGATCGCAACGTGGGGCATGACCGAGACCGGGTCGGGCGTCGTCTATGACGGAGTGGCCCTTCCCGGCGTCGAAGTCGCGAGCGTGGACGGCGAAATCTGCGTTCGAACCCCGACCCTCTTTCGCTCCTACCGAACCGCCACCCGGCCACACGTCACTGGCCCGGACGGGCGCGACGACTGGTTTCCGACCGGCGATGCCGGTGAAGTGAACGGCGAGCGCGTCTCGGTGAAGGGCCGGCTCGGTTTCGTCATTAACACCGGTGGCGAGAAACTCTGGCCCGAAGAGCTCGAATCGGTCCTGGTCACAATCGACGGCGTGCGCGACGTCGCGGTCACCGGCGTTGACGACCCCGAATGGGGTCAGCGTGTCGTCGCTCTTGTGGTCAGTGATGGAACAAAATTCGACGAACGAATTCGAAGTGTGGCCAACGAACGAATTGGGCCCTGGGCCAAGCCGAAGGAGATCCGTTACGTGAGCGCAATCCCTCGCACGACCAACGGCAAGGTCCGACGAAGTGCACTGACGAATCTCCATTGATGCTCCGTGTTTCAATCGTCGCAACCGTCGCGTTCACTTGCACCTAACTACCCGGACTGTTAGCGTTCGCGTATCGAACTCTGGTTGGGGACTCGAGCTTCTTTTAGGCGTTATCTCTTGGGTTACTAGCCAGACACGGTACCTACGAAAGTGACGTCTCTATGACAACTAGCCCCTTTGAACCCCAGCCCGAGGACCGCTTCACGTTCGGTCTTTGGACGGTAGGAAACGTCGGGCGCGATCCCTTCGGTGTTGAAGTCCGCGACGCGCTAGACCCGGTCGACATCGTCCATCAACTGGCGGACATCGGCGCCTACGGTGTGACCCTCCACGACAACGATTTAGTGCCCGTCGACGCGTCCGCGTCCGAGCGCGAGGTCCTGTTAAAGCGTTTTCGCGAGGCTCTGGACAGCACCGGCCTCAAGGTTCCGATGACGACGGTCAATCTCTTCACGCGACCGATCTTCAAAGAGGGCGCGTTGACCGCCAACGATCCTGACGTTCGTCGTTTCGCGCTCGCCAAAGCGCTCGACGCGATCGATCTCGGCGCTGAATTGGGAGCCGAGATCTTCGTCCTCTGGGGTGGTCGCGAAGGGACCGAGGCCCACGCCGCCAAACCCGTCGCCGAGGCCCTCGACCGCTACGCCGAAGCGATCAACGCCATGACCACCTACATCACCGAGCGCGGTTACCAGACGCGTATTGCGATCGAGCCCAAGCCCAATGAGCCGCGCGGGGACATCTTGTTGCCGACGGTCGGTCACGCACTGGCCTTCATTGAGAGTCTCGACTCGCCCGAACTCGTGGGAGTGAACCCCGAGTTCGCGCACGAGACGATGAGCGGACTTTCCTTCCACCACGGCGTGGCCCAAGCACTCTGGTGCGGCAAGCTCTTTCACATCGACCTCAACGCCCAGCGCATCGGTCGCTTCGACCAAGACTTCCGCTTCGGCTCCGAGGAGATCAAGGAGGCGTTCTACCTGGTCCACCTGCTCGAGACCTCGGGCTACGCGGGCATGCGCCATTTCGACGCCCACCCGTACCGCACAGAGGGACCTGACGGCGTGTGGGACTTCGCGCGCGGCTGCATCCGCACGTATCTCATTTTGAAGGAGAAGGCGGCGCGCTTCGAAGCCGACCCCGAGATCAAGGCCGCTCTCGCGGTGGCGCGCGTACCCGACCTCGCAACGCCGACCAAGGTCGGCGACGGATCGGCCGAAGCGTTGCGCAGCTACGTCAAGACACTCGACGAAAACGCTCTCGGGCGGGCGCATTACGGTCACGAACAACTCGATCAATTGGTGACCGAGTTGTTACTCGGTGTCCGATAGCCACTCGTTGACGTGACACTGGTCGCGGGAGTCGACTCGTCGACCAAGAGCACGAAGGTCGTCATCGTCGAAAGTGACGACGGGAAGGTCGTCGCCTCGGCAACGTCACGGCATCCAGCCACGGCGCCACCGCGCAGTGAACAGGATCCGATGGCGTGGTGGAGAGCGCTGTCCAAGGCGTGGTCGGCCTGTGGCCCAATTACCAAGTCGGTGAAGGCGATTTCGATCGCCGCCCAACAGCACGGGATGGTGGCTCTCGACGGCAACGGCGAGGCCGTCCACCCGGCCAAGCTCTGGAATGACTCAGAGTCGGCCCCGCAATCCGAAGGACTCACTCGGCTACTCGGGGCCGACGAATGGGCGAAGCGATGTGGCAGTGTTCTCACGCCGTCATTCACCGTCACCAAACTGGCGTGGCTTCGCGACACGAAGCCTGAGGCATTCGGCGCCATCCGACGCGTGCTCCTCCCACACGAGTGGTTGACCTGGCAGTTGCTGGGCTGTCCGGTCCGAGCGGTCGGTGACCGCGGCGATGCCTCAGGCACCGGTTGGTGGTCACCGAGGACCGGTCTGGTTGACGAGGAGTTATTGGCGTTGGTCGGCGGACAACTCGACTGGCTTCCGGAGATTCTCGGACCGAGCGACGTCGCCGGTCACGCCGCAACTATGAATCGAGGCGCCGTTGTCGGTCCGGGGACCGGCGACAATATGGGCGCGGCGCTCGCTCTAGGTCTCACACCGGGCGACCTCGCAATTTCGTTTGGCACGAGCGGCACCGTCTTCACGTCGTCGAGCAAGTCAACGTCGGACAGCGAGGGCGAGGTCGCCGGTTTCGCCGACGCGGCCGGGCGGTTCTTGCCCCTCGTGTGCACACTGAATGCGACCAAAGTCACTGAATGGGCCGTCGGGCTCGCCGGCGGAAAAGCCAACGACCTCGATCGAATTGGCGCACTCGCTCCCCCGGGCGCGAACGGAGTGGTCCTCGTGCCCTACCTCGACGGCGAACGCACACCCCTCTTGCCAACGGCAACCGGCCAACTGTCGGGCCTTCGAACCACCACGACGATCGCCGACGTCGTGCGAGCCTCGGTCGAAGGTGTCATTTGCGGTCTCCTCGACGGTGTCGACGCACTCGAGCGGTGCGAGGTCGACACCAGCGGTCGAATCCTCGCCGTCGGAGGAGGCGCACGTTCCAGTCTCTACCGTCAGGTGCTCGCCGACCTATCGACGCGAGAGATTATGACACCCGACCCGGCGGTCGACCGTGTGGCGGTTGGCGCGGCCGCCCAGGCCGCCGCCGTACTCACGGGCGCCACGCCGGACGCCGTCGGCGCCGCCTGGGCGCGAGCCGATCGAGTGGTCGTGAATACCGAACCGCGTATCGGCGCAACGACGTCGCTCGAGATTCGTGCTCGATACCGAGAAGCGGCGCGCACCTTTACCGAATGATTATCCAATTGCCCGTCGTTGATTCGACACGCGACGAAACCTTGTTGCGCCGATGGTCCGACAACAATCAGCGCAGCACCGCTCCACCATTGCGCTCCTTGAAGTAGGTCATCACGCTCGACTCGGCGGTCGATCGAGCCGTCGGCGCGACGAGGGCCGGCAACGTCAAAGTCGTCGTGACCGAGCAGATGATCGACGCCACAATGGGCGACGTTGCGTGATCGCTACCGTTCACTGCCCAACGCCAAAATCGGTAAGGCCCGAGGAGAAGTTACGATCCAGCGAGCTTCGCCGCACCGCGTCGAGCAAGCGAGTCAATCGCAATGGCTATGACCAGCACCAGACCCGTGACCATCAGTTCAACCGAAGCACTCAACTGGATGAGCGCCATCCCGTTGTAAATCGTCGCTATCACTAGTCCGCCAATCAACGCGTTCATCATGCGACCACGACCACCGTAGAGACTCGTACCGCCGATAACGGCGGCGGCCACTGCGTAGAGCACCAGCGTGCCACCGGGAATGGAGTCCGCGATCCCACCGAGTTCTGAGGCGTAGACCAGGCCGGCAATGCCCGCAGTGAGTCCCGAGAGGGCGAAGGCGAGCAGGCGATAGCGATTGACGGACACGCCAGCTCGACGAGCGGCCTCAACGTTGCCGCCGATGGCGTAGAGATAACGACCCGGCTTCGTACGGGCCAAAATGAAGCTGTACACGCCGAGCACCACTGCCACGAGGGGCACCGCGTACGGCATGCCGTCAAGCACAATGAATGTTCCCCGGTTGGTGTTGAAAATCAGAATGAGCACAATGGCCAGGGCTAGGAGCGCCACGACCTTGATGAGGGTTTCGTAGATGGAGACGCTGTCGAGACCACTGGAGCGCCGCGCGCGGTCCTTGTTGAATATCAGAAACGACAGTCCTGCGGCGGCGGCGATACTGACGATCCACGTCGCCGTCGTCGACATGTCGAGATTGACTATCCCGTAGAGAACCTTCTCCTTGACCGTAATCGCGCCACCGTTGTTTTGACCGTCGATGAGCCAGATGGCGACTCCCTCCCAAAAGAGCGAACCACCCAAGGTGATGATGAACGAAGGAACTTTCAGCGCGATCGTGATGGCACCCTGGAGGGTACCGATTGCCGTCGTCGCGGCCATGGCCAAAAGAAGCGCCGCCCACCACGGCCAGTTGAACGTGGTGTCCAAAAGGATCGAACCGATGGCGGCACCGACGGCGGCGATCCAACCGGCCGAGAGGTCGATATCGCCGAGCAGAAGCAACCAAATCTCGGCCAGACCCAGAAGTATGAAGACGGTCGACTGGATGAAGAGATTGGTCAGGTTGCCGGCCGAAAGGAACGTGGAACTCCGGATCTCGAAGTAGCCACCGAGAATGACGAGGCCCACGATGATGGGCAGCATTCCGGAGTCGGCCCGACGAAGTTCCTTAAAACGCGCTTTCAGAACGCTGGCCGAAGATGAAGAGCCGTCGCCTTCACGGTCAGTGGGGGTCACGACTGTGTCTGACACGAGAGCCGAACCTTTCGCTGCAGTTAAGAGGTGAGAGACGGGGAGGAACGAACCCTCGACGTCCCGCCTGTAGTAATCAAGTCAACGGCACTCGCGGTGTCGTAGTCCGATGCCGGACCACTGCTGATCAGCGTGCCGAGGTGCAGCACCGCAATTTGATCAGCGACCGCGAAGACGTCGGTGAGGTTGTGCGAGATGACCAGGACGGCAATGCCGCGTCCCGCAAGCGTTTCAATCAGATCAAGCACGAGTCGAGTCTGAGATACGCCAAGGGCCGCGGTTGGTTCATCCATAATCACGAGTTTGGCGTCGCGCATCACGGCTCGAGCAACGGCGATCGCCTGACGTTGGCCGCCCGAAAGTGATCCGACGAGTTGGCGGACCGACTGCACGGTGAATACGGACAGATCGTGAAGGAGTTTCTTGGTCTCGAGCTCCATGGTGATCTCGTTCAGCAGCCCGACCTTCGTTTCCTCGTGCCCGAGATACATGTTCTGGACGATGTCGAGGTTGTCACATAAAGCGAGGTCCTGGTACACGGTCGTGATACCGAGAGCGTCAGCTTCGTGCGGGGAGCGGATGTGAACTTCCTTGCCCTCCCAAAACATCTGACCACTGCTCGGTGGATATATCCCCGAAATCGTCTTGATCAGGGTCGACTTTCCTGCGCCATTGTCCCCAATGAGTGCGGTCACCTTCCCCGCCGGAATATCAAGATCGCAGTGACGCAGTGCTTCGACAGGACCGAAGTTCTTCGTGAGCGCGCGAAGACTGAAGAGTGCCGTGTCGGCCAAAACCGACGACCCCGAGTCGCGATTCGCCTCAAGCCCAATATTGGGCGCAAGGGTAATCGGAGACTCGGGGACGTCAGTCATGGTCGGATGTTACTTAATGCCGTACTTCGTGCAGTCTGCAGCGTAGGTCGGAAGACCCGAGTCACCGGCAACCGTAGGAGACGTGCTCCCGCAGATTTCGGCAACGGTCAGCTGCTTCGACGCAATGACTTGCGACTCAATGGTCGCAGCGGTCTCCCACAGCGGCGTCAACAGAACCGAAGGGACATTCTTCAGCGACGAAATGGTCGCACCCGAGTCCGCGGTCGTGCCGTTGATGATGCCCGCCGGTGGCTTCACTTTTGCGCGCAGGTAAATTGCCAACGCGGCCGTGGCCTGAGCCTCGATGTACGACGGCTTGAAGACCGTACCGCACTGGTACCCAGAGATGATGTTGTCGATGCCCGCCGGTGTGGCGTCTTGGCCCGTAAACGGAATCGTGTCCGGCTTCAAACCAGCAGCCTGAAGGTGCTGGATGATCGGCGCGGCATTCTCGTCGTTGGGCGTCAGGACCGCGTTAATCTTCGAGTTCGCCGAGTAGGCGCCTTCGAAGTCAGTCAGCGCCACCGAAGGCGTCCACGTTCCGACGCTTTCAAGCACCGTGTTCGCGGAGCCCGCCGTGGTGTTGTAGCCAGCGGCGTCCAACACAGCGTCATAGCCCTGGGCAAACAACGTTGCGTTGTTGTCAGTAGGTGCACCCTTCATAACGAAGATGTCGGGGCTTGCAACGTTCCAGGCGGTGAGGCACGCAAGCATGCCCTTGCCAATCAGCGTTCCAACCGCAACGTTGTTGAAGCTCACGTAGTACGTGCGGTCTCCACCAAGCGTCAAACGGTCGTAGTCAATGACTTTCACGCCGCGAGCCTGAGCGTACGCCTCAATGATCGCACCGGACGAACTGTCAAGCGACGTCAAGATCAGAACCTTGGCGCCCTTGGCGATGTCGCCTTGCGCGTCGGTGAGCTGCTCCTGCGGGCTGCCGTGACCGTTCTGAATGATGAACTGACTGGTCTTCAGTCCCGCCGCTAGGAATGCCTTCTTGAAGGCAGGAGCGTCGTAGTCCACCCAACGGGCAGATGAAACGGTGTCGGGCAAGATTACAGCGATGCTGCCCTTGCCCTTAGCAACAACCGACTTCAAATACTTCATCGTCGTGAAGCTCGGATTGAACGTTGTGTCCGATACGGTCTTCGTTGCTGCGGTACTCACGCCTGGCATCAATGCGACGACCATACCGCCGACCAATGCTAGACAGGCAAGAGCCCTTCCTGTTTTGAATTTCATAGTCCCCCAACCAATTAGAGGCATCAGTACGATGCCCGATTTCAATTTACTTCTTTGTGAACATCCTGTGAAAAGCAATGTCGACATGTGAAGTTAGCATGGCCGAACACTCCGTACTGTTCACCACCTCAAGATTCCTCGGGTCTTCAGCCACCGCAAAATCCTGCGATCCGGAAGCGACGCTCGGTCCTCGATTCGAGCACGCATCGTGGTGCGCCGCTTAGCAGAAATGCCGCGAAGTGCATTGAGCAATCCGCAACCAAAAGCCTTACGGCACTTGCATTGCGGCGCCCCGCGGCGCCCCTACTGACGAGTACTTCGACGCGACTCGCGCTGTCGCGAGACTCCATCGTTTCTCGTTCGTCCTTCGAAATTTCTTCCGATGTTGAGTCAACGACTTCTCTCAACTACCGCGACGGCACTACGACGACGCCAGGACTGCCTCCATGGTCTTCATGATCGAGACGGTCTCATCGAGCGGCATGAGAGGACTCTCCAGCAATCCGTTCCGAATGCAACGAGCGACTTCTGATGCTTCGAAATGGAGTCCACGACCCTGGGTGGCGAATTCAAATCTTCGCGCTTCACCCGCCTGCGTGATTACCGAAAATGCAGAGGGCGCGTAAAAGTCACCGTCGATCTCGATGCGGGCTTTGGTCCCGGAAATCGTGGCGGTGGTCGGGGTCTTCGCGTCGGTGGTGGTATTGAGGTACGCCTGCGCTCCGTTGTCGTAACCGAAGATCATGGAAACTTGTCGGTCCACACCGGTGGGCGCCAGGTCGATCATCGTGACCATCCTCGAAGGGGTCCCCAAGAGCATCGAGGCGAACGACACCGGATAGACGCCGAGGTCGAGCAGTGCACCACCGCCCAACTCCGGACTGAACCATCTCGACGCAGGATCGTAGTCAAAGTGTTGACCGTGGTCGGCCTCCACCGCGACGATGTCGCCAATTTCTCCCGCGGCGATCAACTCATTGACCGCGGCCACGTGCGGTAGACATCTCGTCCACATCGCTTCCATCAAGAACAGATTCTTGGCGCGCGCGACCTCAATCAGTTCGATCGCCTCTTTCGCGGTCATGGTGAAGGCCTTTTCCACGAGGACCGGCTTGCCATGCTCCAACGCGAGTTTGGCGTTCGCGAGGTGCATTGGGTGTGGCGTGCCGACGTACACGGCATCGACGTCAGGGTCACTCACCAACTCTTCGTACGAGCCGTAGCGATGCGCGATATTGAATCGGTCAGCGAATGTGTTCGCGGCCTCCATCGTCCGTGAACCCACGGCCACGGCCACGCCACTTTCGGTGTATTGGAGGTCGTTCACGAACGTCCGCGCTATTCCTCCGGTACTTATGATTCCCCAACGCAGCGGCTCAGTCATAACTCTCCAGGTCTCACGGTGTCGACATCGTCTCCAACACGGTCACGAGGTTACCCACTCGGAACCAAACGCGATGTCGTCGTTCGAGATCGCGTGACGCCCGCGAGCCTTTGCGACGACTCCACATTGAATTCGGAGAACGGCGTGTGAGATTTCGGATGATGAGGTGTGACTTGGCACGTTTCATTCCACCACGACGAGCAACTTGGCATTTTGTGGTTTCGAATACGCTGAGCGTGTGCATGACTTCACTCGCAATCGAGCGTCGAAGTGCTCGATCATGGCTCCTCGCCATGTAGGAAGGCGAGCCGCACGCCCATGACGATGCTCGAGGGTGACGATTCGAATGACGCTCGCGGAAGGGCGCCCGTCGATTCACACTGGACCGCATTCGATCACGAAGTGCACGGTGTAGCGTGGCGCGCGCTCCTAGGTGAATTCGTCGGATGCGCAATGCTGATGGTGGTCGTGGTCGGATCAGGGTTTGCCGCACAGTCACTGTCGCCCGGCGACGTCGGATTAGAACTCCTCGAGAATGCCTTAGCCATCGGGGCGGGTCTTTTCGTCATCATCAATATCCTCGCGCCCGTGTCCGGGGCGCACTTCAACCCCGTGGTCTCCTTCGTCGACGCCTGGATCGGCACGTGTTCGTGGTTCCGAGCATTCATTTATGTGCCGTTCCAATTCCTCGGATGCATCCTCGGAGCGATCGTCGCGAACCTCATGTTTGGCCACACCTGGGTGTCGTGGTCCACGCACCACCGTGCGAGTGCACCACATTTTCTCTCCGAGATCGTCGCGACGGCGGGTCTCATCTTCCTCGTGTTCGCGCTCCAGCGCAACGGCCGAAAGACGCTGGGCGCCGCGGCGGTGGGGCTGTACATCTTTGCGGCGTGTTTCGCGACGTCGTCAGCGACATTCGCCAATCCGGCCGTCACCGTGGGGCGCGCCTTCACGAACAGCTTCACCGGCATCGCGCCAAGTTCGTTGCCGGTCTACGTCGCCGGGCAAATCATTGGCGGCGCCCTGGGCGCCGGCCTGACGATGCTGCTCTTTCCACGACCGGAATCGACCTCGACCTAGCGTCCGCGCGAGGGGGGAATAGACGGCGCGACCTCTACGCTTGCTCGGTGACCAATCGCCTTGCCGGTGCCTCGAGCGCGTACCTTCGTCAACACGCGCAGAACCCGGTTGACTGGTGGACGTGGGACCGTGGGGCCCTCGACGAAGCAGCTCGATTGGACCGGCCGATTTTCCTCTCCGTGGGCTACGCCGCGTGCCACTGGTGCCACGTCATGGCCCATGAGTCCTTTGAGGACCCGAACGTCGCGACGCTACTGAACGAACACTTCATCTCGATCAAGGTCGACCGAGAAGAACGTCCCGACGTCGACGCCCTCTATATGGCGGCGACGCAGCTGGTGAGTGGGCACGGTGGGTGGCCAATGTCGGTCTTTCTCATGCCCGACGGGCGGCCCTTCATGGCGGGTACCTACTATCCCCCGGTCGAACGTCACGGTCAAACGAGTTTCACGACGTTGTTGACGGCGATGCACGACGCCTGGACCAATCGGCGAGACGCCGTGGAAGATCAGGCCGTCGAACTCTCGCGAGCCCTGGAGCGCGAAGTCAGTTTCATCGACCATCTCGCGCCGTTCACGGACACGCTCGATCTCGCGATGTCGCGGCGACGACTCCGCGACGATCTGGTCGAACGCGTCGACGCCGAAGGCGGTTTCGGCGACGCGCCGAAGTTTCCGCGACCGTCCTACGTCGAAGCTTTGTTGGAGTTCAACGACGAGACCGCGCGCTTCGCCGTTGAACGGACGTTGGACGCGATGTCGCGACGTGGAATCTACGACCATCTTCGTGGTGGCTTCGCTCGCTACAGCGTGGACGCGGAGTGGCACGTGCCGCACTTCGAGAAGATGCTCAGCGACCAGGCCCTCCTGGCTCGCGCCTATCTCCGTGCCGCGCGGTCGATGCCCGAGCACCCCGAGTGGCGAGCGGTCGCCTTGGACACGATTGATTTCGTCCTCAGTGACCTGGCCGTAGAGAGCGGGTACGCCTCGGGGCTCGACGCCGACGCCGGCGGTGTCGAAGGCTCTCACGTCACGTGGACGGTCGAGGAAGTGAGGGGCGCACTCGACGACGACTCGCGCGGCGCCGACCTCGACGCGGCACTGGGACGATGGCGGATCGAAGCGCCTGGTGACTTCGAAGGTCGGTCAATTCCTCGACTCGCCAACGCGGAGCCGTTCGTCACCCCCACGTCGCTCGCGCCGGCGCGCGCGGCATTACGGCGTTCGCGCGCCCAGCGCACGCAGCCCGGGCGCGACGAAAAGGTCATCCTCGAGTGGAACGCGATGTTCGCGTCGGCCCTCTTCGAAACGCGCGAGCCGCCCTACGTCGTTCGAGCCACGTCGCTCCTCGAATCGTTGCACCGAACTCACTTTCACGACGACGTGTGGTGGCGTACCGAGGCCCGACGCGCGCACGCCAGCGCGGCCGACGTCGCCTGGATGCTCGACGCGTGCGTGGACGCCTTTGAAGTGACCGGTGACGACGCGTGGACCGACATGGCTGGCACGCTCGGTCACTACCTGCTCGAGCACTACTGGGACGGCGAGGTGCCCACGTCACACTCCCCCCACGTCGGGAGCGGCATCTTCTCGCGCAGCAACCTGGTCACCGATCTGCACGCCCAGCCCAAGGAGATCTTCGATGGCGCGACGCCGTCGAGCCACGCCGTCGCGTGTCGCGCGCTCGCCCGACTAGCACTGTGCACCGGCGACCATGAAACCCTCGTCGTCGCGCAGCGTTTGGTGGAGCTCGCGGCCCCGCTACTCGCGACGCACCCCGGTGCGGTTCCCGACCTCCTCGAGGCCGCGGGCTTCGCGCTGTCGGGCGTCGAGGTCGTCATCCCGGGAGAAGCGAACGCACTCTCTCTCTCGATGAACTCGCGCTTTACCCCTCGCGCTGTTCTGGTGACGGGAGCTGGTTCCTCACCACTTCTGGAACATCGCCACGCCGGCGTCGCCTACGTCTGTCGCGCGGGCATCTGCCAACTACCGGTCGAATCCGTCACGGCGCTCGACGAGCAGTTGCGTAACGTGGGTGCCTGATGCCTATTTTTTCTCGCGACCCGGCCGCACGGGCCAACAAGCGCCTGGTCGAGCGCATGCCTCAGCGCCCCAGCGTCGAACTGACCGGCGGCGCCACCGTCTACGGACTCGTGCTCGGCTCGACCAACGAGACGACGACCGTCGTTGACCTCAAGTCCCAGACGATCGTGCGCTGGCGAATCCCGTGGCCGTCGGACTACGTGACGGACCTCGCGGTCTTCGACGTCGTCGAAGGGCAGTTAGCCGAGGACATCGAGCGCAACGACCTCGCCCAACCCGAGGCCGTGACCCTCTCCGATCTTCCCCGCCGCCTCGGTACGTACCACGGCCGTCGAGTTCGCCATTGGCTCGAGCAGTTGGCGAGCCCGGCCGACGGACCGCTCTTTGGCTTTCGTGGTCCGAGTGCCCCGTACTGGGAGTTTCGCGGCGAACGACCGAGCGTCGCGCTGATCGCCGCCGACCGCGGACCGCAACTCCTTCGCCGACAAGATGATGGATCGACGTGGGTTCGCTTCGGCTGGTTCGGCGACGACGTGTGGCTGCTCTGTGAGGACGCGCACGCCATTCGCACGATGGAAGCGACGCGACGACCGTCCCTGGCGGGAAAAGACCTCGCGTCGGCGCTCGGTTTTCGCCCGACCTACGTGTTGACGACGCTGTCCAAACCCATCGACGGCCACTGCTACAAGAGCTGCACCGGACTTCTACCGCGGGGCTGAACTATTTGGGCAGTTTGCCCGACGCGAGTGACTCGGCCATCGCCCAGCCAAAGACGACGAGGCGCTCACCCTTGTGCGGCTTGAGACCCGTGAAAAAAGTCGCCACGCCGTCGGGGATCGGACCCTTCGACGCGATGTAGTCAAGCCCGCCGACCGGTCCCGGGCTGACCGTCATGATGAAGGTCTTGTCGTCAATCGACTTCTCAGAACCAAATCGCTTCGCCAATCGTCGGCCCCACGCGCGGTCCTCGCCCGTCGGTTTGTAGCCGAGACGCGGGACGACGTCCTCGAGACCGGCGAAGGCGCGAAAGCCGTCCGGTGAGGTGAGGCGCGAGCCCAAGAGCACGTCCTCGTCCGGGAACGCCAGCAACGCACGACGGAACTGGTCGTGCAGGATCGCCTTCAGGGTCTGATCGGCCTTCGCGTTGCGGTCGACCAGGAGCAGCCCGACGAGGAGCGACGGTGTGCCGCCAATGCGCTCGAGGGTGCCGAATGAGTAGCCGCGCAACTTATTGCCCTCGCGAACCTGGGTGACCAGCACCCAGTCCTCACGTTGCTTGGAGAGGAAGCCGATGTCAAAATTCGGCTCTCGATCAACGCAGAGATCGGCCATTTCGGCGAGTTCTGCGTCGCTGAGCGCGGTGGTGTCCTTCGTAGAGACGGTCATTGCCATAGGAATACATTCTACGACTCTTTACACCACGCTTCGGCCGACTAGGCCTTTATGACGTTTCGACCGAATTCCGTGCGTAGATCGGCAACGACGCTCGCGATGTTGACATTAAACTCGGGGCCGAGTTTGAAGGCCTTGCCGGCGGCGCCGGTCTCCACAATCACCGGCGAACGACCGGGATAACGCGACAGTATCTCGCGCAAGGTACCGATCGAGGTTTGCGTGAGATCCTCGGGGCGAAGCGCGAGGCGCAGTTCTTCGTTTCCGCGCTCCACGCTCAAGAGTTGGACGTCCATCGCACTGAATCGGAGCTCTTCTTCGAAGCCGGGGCGCACTTTGACGATCACGATGTTGTCCTTGGTGAGAAAACCACTGAACTTCTCGAAGTTGTTCGCCGAGAAATTGATCTCCATCGACGCCCCGAGGTCTTCTAGGACGACGCGCGCGTACTGTTTGCCCATCTTGGTCGTTCGAATCTGGACCTCGGCGAGGATGCCGCCGACGGTGACCGTCTTGCCGGTGCGGGCCAACTCTTCGCCGCGTTCGCGCACGCTGATGATCGATCCGTCGGTCTTGGTCGCGAGTTGACTCTCCACTTCATAGAGCGGGTGATCCGAGATGTACGTACCGAGCATCTCGCGCTCGAAGTCGAGTTTCACTGCCTTATCGAACTCGATGTCCGAGACTGGGATGTCGGTTCCTTCCCAGTCGTGGCCGTCGCCTTCACCGAAGGCCGCGAAGAGTGTCGTAATGCCGAGCGAATGGTCGCGACGGCGCGACAGCGTCACGTCACAGATCTCGTCGACCTTCAACAAGAAGCCCAGGCGCGGTACGCCCAGCGCGTCGAAGGCGCCGGCCTTAATGAGCGATTCCATTGAACGGCGATTGAGCACCATCGGATCGACTCGACGCACGAAGTCATAGATCGACGCGAAGCGACCGTTCACCTCGCGCTCGCTCACGATCTTCTCCACGAGCGTTTCGCCGACGTTGCGTACCGCGGCCAAGCCGAAGAGGATCGTCTGATCCTGGGAGAGGCTCGGGGCGTACTCGGCGAAGGACTCGTTGACGTCGGGCACGCCGACCGTGATGCCCATTTGACGTGCTTCGTTCAGGTAGACCGACGCTTTGTCCTTGTCGTCACGAAACGACGTCAAGAGCGCCGCCATGTACTCCACGGGATAGTTCACTTTGAGCCACGCGTTTTGATAGCCGAGCAGGGCGTAGCCGTAGGCGTGACTCTTCGGAAAGGCGTAGTCGGCGAACGGCTCGATCTTGTTGAAGATCGCCTCGCCCAGATCGCGACCGTAGCCTTCGCGCTCGGCACCTTCGACGAATTTCGAGCGTTGCGCACGAATCATCTCGCGAATCTTCTTCGAGCAGGCCTTGCGCAAATCGTCGGCCTCGGTCATCGAAAAGCCGGCGATCAAGGTGGCCACGCGCATGATGTCCTCTTGGTAGATCATGAGACCCGAGGTCTCGCCGAGGATCGCTTCTAGGTCCGGGTGGTCGTAGCTCACGGGCTGACGGCCGTTCTTGCGATCGGCGAAGTCGTTGTGCACGTTCTCCGACAGCGGTCCCGGTCGATACAGCGCGTTCAGGGCCGCGATGTCATCGAAGCCGGTCGGCGCGAGTCGGCGCATGAGCTGGCGCATCTTGTCGCCTTCGAGTTGAAAGATGCCAATGGAGTTGCCGAGGCGCAGCATCTCATAGACCTTGGGGTCATCGAGCGCGACGTTGTCGATGTCAACTTCAATTCCGTGGCGCCGTCGAATGTTCTCCAGGGCCCGTTCGATGATCGCGAGATTGCGCAGTCCGAGGAAGTCCATCTTCAACAGACCGAGCTTCTCGATGGCGCTCGCCTCGTACTGGGTGACAATCGGCGCGTCCTCACCCGATCCGGACGGACCGGATTTTCGCTGCACCGGCACGTAGTCGAGCATCGGTTCTTTGGTGATCACGACGGCGGCGGCGTGGATGCCGTCTTGGCGGCGCTTATCGACGAATCCCATGGCGACGTCGATGGAGTGCTTCACGTCGGTGTCGGCCTCATAGAGCGTTCGCAGTTCGGCCGCCTCGACAAAACGTCCTTCGTAGCCGGGCGTCGGTTGAAAACACGCCTCGAGCGGCAGGTCTTGTCCCATCACCAACGGCGGCATCGCCTTGGCGATCTTGTCGCCGAGTTGCGGCGGGTAGCCGAGCACGCGCGCGGCGTCGCGTACCGCGGCGCGAGCCTTGATCGTCGAGAACGTCACGATCTGCGCCACGTGGTCCGAGCCGTAGCGCTCGGCGGCGTAGCGGATCATGTCGCCGCGATAGCGCTCGTCGAAGTCCATGTCGATGTCGGGCATCGATCGTCGACCGGGATTCAAGAATCGTTCGAAGATCAGTCCGTAGCGCAACGGGTCAAGGTCCACGATGCGCAAGCAGTACGCGATGCAACAACCCGCCGAGGAGCCACGTCCCGGCCCGACGCGAATTCCCTCTTCTCGCGCGTGGCGGATTAGGTCCCACACCACAAGGAAGTAGTCCGAGAAACCCATGTCCGCCACGACGCCGAGTTCATTCTCCAACCGCGCCGTCACTTCGTCACTGAGGTTCTCCCCGTAACGCTCGTGAGCGCCTCGTAGCACGAGGTCGCGCAGTAGTCGGTTGGCGCCCTCTTTGTGCGTCGACCCGCGAAAGGACTCCGGAATCGGGAACTCGGGCAGCGCGTCATTGTCGAATTCGATGGTGACCGACGCGCGCTCGGCGATGGCGAGGGTGTTGTCACAGGCTTCGGGAAGGTCGCGAAAGAGATAGCGCATCTCCGCGGCCGACTTCAGGTAGTGCTGATCACTGTGGAATCGGAAGCGGTTGGGGTCCGCGACCAGTGATCCCGTGCCGATGCATAACAGAGCGTCGTGCATCTCGGCATCATCGTGGTGCACGTAGTGCAGGTCGTTCGTGGCCACCAAGGGCGCGCGCAGTTCCTTCGCGATCTGTAACAGCTGCGGGTTCGTGCGGACCTGTTCGGGTATTCCGTGATCTTGAAGCTCGATGTAGAAACTCTCAGTTCCGAAGATGCTCTGGAGTCGCCCGGCCAATTCGAGCGCCTTGGGGTAATCGTCGTGGAGCAACGCCTGGAGGACGACGCCACCGAGGCAGCCAGAGGTCGCGATGAGGCCATCGTTGTAGCGCTCGAGCAGGTCCCAGTCGAGCCGGGGCTTGTAGTAGTAACCCTCCAGGAACGCGAGTGAGGACAGTTCGCGCAGGTTTCGGTACCCCTCGTTCGTGCTCGCGAGCAACGTCAGGTGGTGGTAGAGCTTTTGTCCGCCTTCGGTTTCGCCACCGGTGTCATCGATCTTGCCCCGACGAGGAGGCCGATCGAATCGAGAGTTGGCGGCCATGTAGGCCTCGAGGCCGATGATCGGCGTCATCTCGTGCTTGCGACAGGTCTCGTAGAAGTCGATGACGCCGTAGAGGTTGCCGTGGTCCGTGATGGCGATCGCGCGCTGTCCGTCGGCCTTGGCCGCGAGCACCATCTCTTCGACACGAGCCGCGCCATCGAGCATCGAGTACTCGGTGTGATTGTGGAGGTGGACGAAGCCCTCAGCCATCAGCTGACGATCCCTTTCGCGAAGCAACGAGGACGGTGTCCTTCACGGCGAAGAGTAGTGAGAGCGTGTGACGCGTCACGTCTAGAGGTACGTGCCAGCGCGGGGCTCGCCGGCGACTGGCGCTAGTGAACGATCGCGCATCTTCTCGAGTTGCGCCGCGGCGGCGGCCTGTTGGGCGAAGAGCGACG
>Ga0182030_10007867_pt1 | contig 22174 bp, 9 predicted proteins | sample 812S3MmetaG_FD_121299 | JGI IMG/M metagenome (GOLD analysis project Ga0182030, IMG submission 121299) | Permafrost microbial communities from Stordalen Mire, Sweden - 812S3M metaG (Illumina Assembly) | ecosystem: Environmental > Terrestrial > Soil > Wetlands > Permafrost | place: Sweden... | reverse complement strand
GAAACGTCTGGCAATACGATGCCACGCCCTTTCAAACAACTGTAGACACTGGCAGCGAGTACGTAGTTCAGCTGGTGCGAAGCATGGAGCCGGTCGAAAGCAATGACACTCATTTTGTCAGACGCAGTTTAGACACTCAAATTAGAGTTGACCGCATGACCAATCGCATCAAAGCGGTTGAGTCTGGTGAACAGCTAACGACGTATACGCCTGAGGAAGCAGGTCTCATTAAAAGAGAATCTTCGGCCAAGGTATTCGACCAGCAGGGATTGCCTACGTTGCTCGGTAAATCGTTTTGCTACGAGAAACGAATCGCCCTGTTTGCTCCTCAAGATAGTTTTCAGGGTAAAGACATGAAAGCTCTTTTTGCACAATTTCGACAGAAAGCGTCGACACCAGCACCTTCCACTTCGCAAGAATTTTCGCCGGCGCCGGCGCCAACGACTTTAACCAAATAGAAACCAAATAGAAAAATAATGGGAGTTTATGAAGCCTGACATACTGCTGAAAAGCGCATTCCTGGCATCCTGGGTTTTCATTCTCGGTTCAGTTTTGACAGTCAAGGCGTTGAATCTGGATCCTGCTTCAAGTGAAACCTTCTCGCCAGTTTTCAAAGCAAAGTCATTGCGTTTGACGACTGACGTGAAGCCAACCAACTATAAGTTGGCATTCACACCTGATCTTGCAAGAGCCCGCTTTGAAGGTGACGAAGATCTGCAATTAACAGTCGCCACAGAACAAGGCGCATTGATTTTAAATAGTGCAGAGTCAATCATAGACGATGCTTTTCTTATTGACACAAAAACACAACAGAAAATAACCGCTGTCACTGTGGCTTACGATAAGACCGCAGAGCAGGTTTCAATTTCCTTCAAATCCACAATCGCGCCAGGCACTTATACTTTTCACTGCCACTTCCAAGGCGTGCTCAATGATAAGCTGCGCGGCTTTTATCGTTCTAAATTTCAAGATGCCAATGGTGAACACTACATCGCCACCACCCAGATGGAAGCGGCCGACGCGCGACGGATGTTTCCTTGTTTTGACGAGCCATCGTTCAAAGCCACTTTCGACATATCCTGTGAAATAGAAAAGTCTGTAGAAGCCATTTCAAATGAGGCTGTAACTTCGGTTGTGCCCTTGCCTAAGGGTTCTAAAAAGGTCACATTCGCAAGGACACCAAAGATGTCGTCGTATCTGGTGGCATTGATCGTTGGGCCATTCGTTGGCACCAAGGCTGTCGTCGTCGATGGCGTGCCCATTCGCATCTGGTCAATTGGTGAAAAATCAAATCAACTGAGCTTCGCCAGCGCTGCCACGGCAAAGCTGTTGCCGTTCTACAACAATTACTTCGGTATCAAATATCCTAATTCCAAATTAGACCTTATCGCTATTCCAGATTTCGAAGCCGGCGCTATGGAAAATCTTGGCGCGATTACCTTTCGCGAACCAACATTGCTATACGATGAAAAAGACGGCTCGGTCAACGGTCAAATGCGTGTGACCGGGGTGATCGCGCACGAATTGGCGCATATGTGGTTTGGCGATCTGGTGACCATGACCTGGTGGGACGACCTCTGGCTCAATGAAGGTTTTGCTACCTGGATGGCATCAAAAGCTGTCAACGAGATTAAACCAGAATGGCATCAATGGGATAAATTCACCAACACGAGAGAAGAGGCGCTTGAACATGATTCGCTTAATGTCTCGCGCCCCATTCATGCAAACGTTGCAAGCGCTGCTGACGCTGATGAAATGTTCGATGCCATCACTTATAGCAAAGGCGCTTCAATCATGCGCATGCTTGAGACGTACATAGGCGAAGATACTTTTAGAGACGGTATTCGACTCTATATGGCACGGTACAAATTTGCCAATGCCACTAAAAATGATTTATGGCAGGCTCTAGGTGATGCTTCACATCGCAATATCGACGGGCTAATGAAAGAATGGACAGAAAAGCCTGGTTTTCCCTTGCTAAGTATCGGAATTCTTGCTACTCACAGCAATGGTAACCTCCGTTTGCTCCAAAATCGTTTTGTTTTTGCAAGACAGTCCGATAGCAGTAAACAGTCGCTCGACAACGTTTGGCAAGTGCCCATCTCAATGCGTTCACCACTTAATTCTAGAGAGTCGTCGACGGTTTTATTGACCAAAGCAGACGAGAGTTTCACTGAAAAAGACGTTCAGCAACTCTCGTTTTTAAATGCCGCTGGCAACGGTTATTACAGAACAGCTTATTCTGCGGCGCAACTCAAGTTTTTGTCGGAGAATTCGTCAAAGTTAACCGTGCCTGAGAGGGCATCATTAGTAGCTGACACCTGGGCTCTCACTAAGGCAGGCAAAATTGAGATCGTTGATTTCTTGAAGCTCGCGCGGACAATGCAGAATGACGACAATCCTTACGTTCAAGAAATATTTGTCGACGGTTATTATGGACTCTATGCTATCTGTGCCGAAGGTTCACTGGATTCTTTATCTGGATTTATTCAGAAACAGTTGCTCCCGTTAAAAGAAAAGTTTGGTTGGTCAGGTGCCAAAGATGAGACTCTAACTAAAGACTTACGCCAGATTTTGCGCAATAAAGTTCTGCTTACGCTGGGCACCATTGGTGGTGAAAAGCAAACAATTGCAGAGGCGCGACAGTATTTTAAAACTTATCAGCAAACACCAGAGCAAATTGAAGGTGGGATGCTTGATCCCATGACTTTTATCGTCGCTTTTAATGGCGACGGAAGCGATTACGAAAAAATTCTCCATATCTACAAAACGGCCAAATCATCTGAAGTTGAACATCGTAGTCTAGATGCCCTGATGTGCTTCCGTCAGCCAGATCTTCTTGATCGCACGCTGGCTATGACTTTGACCGATGCTATCCGCACACAGGATGCCCCACGCTTGCTGGAGGACGGACTAAGCTATCGATATTCACAAAAAGCCACCTGGAAGTTTATCAAAGAGCACTGGACTGAAATCAACAAGAGATTTCCCGAAAACATGGTGCGCAAGCTAATCAAAAGAACTGGAGATTTCCACACAGAAGCCATGCAGACAGATTTGCATGAATTTATTGCCAAGCACCCAATCGCTCACGCAGAACGTTCCATTGCTGAAACCTTCGAATTTGTACAGGTGAATGTCCAATTTGCTCGGCAGACCGATGCGCTAACTAAAGCCCTGAAGACATTCAACTAATCTATGCTTCTGGTCAAATATACCGTCACTGAGCAATTTCTGCCAACACTACTTTTGATTGGGCTTTTGACATGGATCTTGCCTGGTCAAATTCTTATTCACTCGCGACTCAAAGGCGCACCATCTATTATGCTCTGGGCCTGGGAGCGACCGGAAGACATCAGCAGTTTTTCTGATTCAGACAATGTAGGCGTGGCATTTCTTGCTGCCACTATCAATATTTCAAGCATCAACGTAAATGTGCATAGACGCCATCAGCCATTGCTTTACGCGCCTCATCACTATTTAATGCCGGTTGTGCGCATCGAGACAGATCGCAAGAATCCGCCTATTTTTTCAGATGATCAGGTGAATTTACTTGTAGCGCAGATTATGCAGATAGCGCCTGATCCAAATTCGCATGGTCTGCAAATCGATTTCGATGCCACCAAAGGTCAACGTGATTCATATAAAAGGCTTTTGACCAAATTGAGAAAATCTCTGCCGCTTGAGATGCCACTTTCGATAACGGCCATAGCCTCGTGGTGCGCCGGTGACTACTGGCTTAACGACTTACCGGTAGATGAGGTGGTGCCCATGTATTTTGATATGGGTGTCAGTGAAAGCGTAAGGTGGCAATATTATCAGTACATATCAGACAATGCTCAGCTTATCGGCACAACGAAATGCAAATGCAATTCGGCTCTTGGGCTCTCAACCTCTGAAGCGGTGCCTCTCAAGGCTTCTCAGTACAGAAACAAACGGGTCTACTTTTTCTCCACTCATCCCTGGCAAGGGCTTTCAAATCAGAAAAGAAACGAGATATCGAAAATTCTAAAATACGCGGAGGCTTCGTAATTGGTGGGCGCAGTAAAACATTTTTTCTCTCTGGCTCTTACTTTATCGGTGATTTCGTCAAGTTTGGCTCCCGTTCTTGCCTGTGGACCATTTTTTGACGAGGCAAATTTCAGCTACGCAAACAATCCTGACTTACCTTTAAAAAAATATCTCTCGGGACGACTGGGCATCGTTGAGCCGACGTTTGCCAAAAGCTATCTCGTTGTCGCATACCGTTATTTGAATGGTAAGACTTTGACACCCTTTCAGCAGGCTGCCGTACAAGCTCTCATTCTCAACCGACTGGATCTATCAGGGCAGAGAACTAACCTCACAACAACGCCTGCGCCGCAAGGTGATGCTGTCGTGTCTGGTCTTTCGACCTGGAAAGCTGCGCACAACAAAGTGCCTGGTGTAACGGCTGTCCAGGATATCACTACTACCCGCCAGAGCACTGAATCAAATGATGGTATGGGAGGGGACTTTTTTTTAAACTGTCCTGATGATGCTTTTGCCAGCGCCAGGGTGACATTGCAGAATAAGATTTCAAAGCACGGTTTAGACAGTGCTTTTGTCAAAAGCTGGACTGCTGCGCAAGATCAGGTTTTTTGTCATTGCAGTAGCCCTGAATATGATTGGAAAACAAAAAAAACTGCAAGCGAGCCAAGCTTTCCTCAACTTGCACCTAAAGAGACAGACAGCGAAGCAAAATGCGACAGGATGTACCAAATTGCCGCGGCCCATTTTTATGCCAAGCAGTTCGACCTGGCATTCAAAGAGTTTTCCGAAATCGCAGCTGACTCTGCCTCTCCTTATGCAGCCATATCCAGTTACATGACCGCTCGTTGCTTGATTCGCAAGGCGACTTTAACAACTATGGATAAGGCAGCCCAGGAATCGACCTTTGATTCAGCCGCTCATATTTTAAGTGAACTTTGCGCAAATTCCGGCGCCGCCTATAAGATCTACCACCACTCCGCTCAAAGTTTGCTTGCTTTTATCAACTGTCGTATCCACCCAGATCAGCAACTCAATACGCTTGGGCGCATTCTTGCAGAGACCAGTGACGATAAGAATTTTCAGCAGGATCTTGACGATTACACAACTCTGCTCGATAAAATCGAGGGAGTATCTGAAGATTACTATGATCCGCCAAAGACAAAATTGACGACACCAAAGACCGCCGCCGAAGATGATTTAACGCAATGGATGACCGCCTATCAATTAGGTTCCAGTGCCGAACAGCAGAAATTTTTTGAAACAGCTGAGCGCGAGTTTCAAAAGACTCACTCGAACGCCTGGCTGCTGGTTGCTTTAAGTCTGGCACCACTGGATAAAAACAAAAGCGCTAATCTAATTAACGCGGCAAAGTCCGTGACACAAGCATCGCCAGCCTATTTAAGCATCAACTATGCAGTTGCAAAAATCCTTATTAGTTCAAACGAAATTGCTGTTGCTAATAGCCTTATTTCAGCTCTTGAGACCGACGCACACAATCAACAATTACCATCAGCTGTGAATTTGCTGATGGATTTACGCGCCAAGATGCCAATGAACACTGGCGACTTCGTCGCCAACTCAGTGAGGATGCCTGCTTCTTATTCGGTCGACTTCGAGTATTTTGATCCAGAAACGATGCCGCATCCGGATAAAGCAAAGAAGATCGCGCCGGCTTTTGCTTTCGCTAATGCCGATTACATCAATAAATCGTTGCCACTTTCAGTGCTTGCAGATATTTGCGATGACGCTAAATTGCCTTCTTCGTTAAAGCTAAACCTGGCTCAGGCTACTTTTGTCAGAGCGATACTGCTCGATGACAATGCCGCCCTGAAGAAATCGTCTGATGTCTTAATGAGCTTGAGCAGTCAAACGCCTGCTCTAAAGTCGGTGAAGCGATTATTGCCGGCCATAAAAGCGGCTAGCGGCCCCGAACAAAAATTTGCTGCGGCTTATATGATCTTGCAAAATCCTGGCATGGAACCATTTGTCACACCAGGTGCTCAGAGACAAGATGCATTAAACGTGCTCAACGAATATAACGATAATTGGTGGCTCGACCCCCCAACTTCAGACCCAAGCATATCCCAAGCTGCTGTTGCTGGAAATGCTTTTCTCAAATTGCCGAATTTCCCCGGTCTATTAACGGCCTCACAAAAAGCAAAAGGATTGGCCGAGAAGAAGAAAATAGCGCAGCTCGGTGCTGGGTCCAGTTATTTAGGAGCCATTGTCTGCGAGTTCGCTAGGACGCACCAGACTGACAGTCGCGTACCAGAAGCTTTGGCACTTGCAGTAAGAGCTTCGCACTATGGCATCACAGATAAATCAACGACAAAATATTCCAAGCAAGCCTTTGAGTTACTGCATAAAAATTATCCCCAAAGTCCTTTTACTGCGCGTACAAAATATCACTACTGAGGCTAAGTTTGATGACTTATTCAACTAAATTTGAAACCCCTAAAACGACTAGCAAAGACGAGAAGAAAAATGTCTTAAGCGGGCTTTTGCTGGTTGCCTCATTGACTTATCAGTTGTCTGGTATATCAGCTTCAGCTCTTGCTCAAACACCTGATACCACTGACGTTACAGTCAAAACTGAAAAAATCGAAAAAATCGAAAAGACAGAAAAAGCAGAAAAGAAGTTGGAGAAAGCAGAAGAAAAAGCAGAACAGAAGGCAGAAAAAAAAGAGGAAAACTTCAAAGAATCAAAAGATGACAAAAGTGCAGACACTGGCAACAATGCTCCTTGCTTGAGCTGGGTCGATCCGCTGCAGCCCACCGTTTGCTGCTTATTGTGCATTCACGGTCTTGGTTTAAATAGTGGTTCTTTTGATAGCTTTGGCCAACGAATGGCTTCGCATGGTATCGCTACATACGCCATCGACGTACGTGGTTTTGGTTCGTGGATGAAGGCACAAGGTCACAGCGAAGTCGATTTCAACAGTTGTTTGAGCGACATTCAAGTGGCGCTCAAATCAATTCGAGCGGCTCATCCAGGTAAAAGCATTTTCTTACTGGGTGAATCAATGGGCGGAGCGATAGCCTTGCGGGCGACATCGCTGTATCCAGAACTGATTGACGGTTTGATCTCATCGGTGCCTGCTGGAGAGCGCTTCAAGCAGAAAAAAACTGATCTTAAAGTGGCTCTTGAATTTTTGACAGGGCCAAATCGTCAGCACAATATCGGCAAATCTGTGATCGACCAGGCGACCAAAAATGAAAAATTGCGCGATGACTGGGAAGGCGATCCTCTCGATCGAATGGATCTCTCGGCCAAAGAATTGATCCAGTTTCAGAAATTTATGAATGACAATCATGATGTAGCCAAGCAAATAACTAACACTTCTGTGCTGGTGGTCCAAGGCAGCAACGATAAACTGGTAAAACCAGAAGGTACATGGGACATTTTCAACGAAATTCAATCGGCCCAGAAAAATTTCCTGGCGGTGCCATCTGAACATTTGATTTTTGAAGTGCAACAGGACCATGGCAACGCTTTTGACGAAAAATTGGCAAGTATGATTGATGCCTGGATTTTTTCGCATTGGCAAGCAAACGACAAGGCTTTAATCGCTCGCAGGGCTGCAGCCCTTGCGGCACGGCGCCAGACGAAACTGGATTCGATGAATACGCAACGCCCTCTAGTGGACTGGATCGTCAGCACCGGCGCAAACGCGACGACTGCCGCCAATCGCACAGCGATTCCGCTGCCGTTATTACATCGTGTCACAGCGAACTCGAAGCAATCTGTTGTTCTTACGTTTTACGCTCCCTGGGCAGACGAATGTAAATCCATTGACACTTTTATGGCCCAATCAAAAGCAGCTTCAACTGTGCAGCCTCGCTTAATCAAAATCAATGTAGAAGATCATGACAACGAGGCTATCGTCAAAGCATGTTCTGTCGGGCCCATTCCTACCTTCGTTTTCGTAACGGCAGACGGTCATATTGCAGCTACGATGATTGGCAAAAACAATTTTATTGACTTAGTAAAAGTCTTCAAAGCCTCACCCCATTGAGAAATGCAGTGTATTATTAATCGAGCTTGATTGGTCTTTGCCGGTTTGCAAGACCTGACAGTTAATTGATAATTTTGGATAGCGTCGCCACCACAATCAGGTCATAGAATAGAGATGAGCACAGCACTTTTTGATTCAGAAGCACTCGCAGACGAAGCTGTCGTTTTACGTCATGACAAAAAATACGCAGAAGCCGAAACAAAATTTAAATCGGCTCTGGAAAAACGTATTTCTGTTGTTGGTGAAAATGATCGCAGCGTGGCCGAATTGTTGAAGCAACTGGGCGAAAATTCTCAGAGTGCTGGAAATGTTGAGGCAGCGCTTACTTATTTTCAAAAAGCAGTCACTGTGCTTGAAGCAACTTATTATGCTGGTTATGCTTTGATTGCACCGATACTCGAGCATATGATGAACATTCTGATCAATCAGGGTAAGTTTGCAGAAGCTGAACCCGTCTGTCAACGCGCTATGGAAATAAGCGATAAGACCTTAAGTGGTGAGCACCGTCAAACACTTGGTCTAACCGTAAAATTGGCCGCTATCGAAATGAAGCTGGCTAAATTTGCAGAAGCAGAAAAACTTTTGACCAAGTCTTCTAAGAACGTCGATTCGCCGCTTGGCCCGCTGGAAGAGTATCAATTCATGCTCGCTCAAATTCAAGAAGAGCTCGGTAAACCAGAAGAAGCAGACAAGCTTTACAAGGCGGCAGCAGCGGCTCTCGAACAAAGAAAAAGCTATGGCACTTTAGTTGATTGTCTGGAAAAATATGCTGCCTTTTTGAAGAAGCAATCACGCCAGAAAGAGGTGGCTGAAGTCGAACAAAAAGCGGCCAAATTTAAAGCATTTTGCTTGAACTGGCAGCACAATCCAGACATCTTTTCGTCGACGATACTGCGCGCTTAACTTCAGAATACAACAAATCTTTGCCGCAATTAGACACCAGTTTTGGTGTTTTTTTGTAACTAGCAGATGTACTCGAAAGAGTATACTGGAAGTTACATAACACTGACAGCTACAACTCATGCACAACGAGAAGAACACCACAAACTGTTGCGCTAGTATGGACTGTCGGATGCGACGTTAAAAGCAACCGATTCTCATAAGAATATCTCATGGAAGTGAGCACGCTGAATGAGTCAATTTTACGAACAGTTCGCCAAGACCTCAGAAATGATCGGTGAGGCGCGCGAAGCCTCAAGCAGGCAAGAGATCCTGGCTAATTACAAGGACCTTCACTTGATCTACCGGGGCAAAACGCATGCGGTTTATCGCGCTGAGTCTGTTCGTGACGCTAATCTTGTTGTAATCAAAACGTTGATCGATGAGTGTCCGAAATTGACGGACATTGTTCAACTGCAGCAAGAGCGTGAGCTCCTGAAAAAATGCGATATTCAGGGTGTGGCCAAAGTGGTCGCAACAGACGATGATAGTACAAGTACTGTTCTTGTCATGGAATTTGCAGGAGAGAGCACCCTCAGCGATCTAATCGCTAAGGGACCAATGGAGAGTGCTGATTTTTTGGCGATTGCCACCAGTCTCGCGCAAACGCTTAGTCGTGTTCATGAGGGCAATATTATTCATTTGGATTTGTCGCCAAGCAATATTGTCATCGACGGTGATTCTGGCGCCCTGACCATCGTCGATTTTGGCTCAGCGACAACCTTTACATCCATTGTCCAGTCTTATAGTGTGCCGATTAGACCAGGACATTTCAACACCTCATTAGCCTATATGTCGCCCGAACAAACCGGTCGCATGAACTGTCCGATCGATCATCGCAGCGATCTTTATACTCTCGGGACAATCTTCTACGAGATGCTCAGTGGAGCACCGCCTTTTGTTTATGACGATCCGCTTAAAATGGTGCACGCCCATTTGTCACTGTCGCCCGTGCCTTTGCACAAGTTCAACGAAAGAATACCGGAAGTTCTATCCAAGATTGTAGTCAAGCTTATGGCTAAGGCACAAGATGACCGCTATCAAAGTGCTTCCGGGCTAGCTTATGATCTTAGCTTTCTCAGCTCGCAACAAGACTTGAGTGCTCTAAGCCATGAATCTTTCGAGATGGGACGACACGATCAAGCTCAGGGACTGGCAATGCCAGAGAAGCTCTATGGCCGTTCAGAGGAGCTCAAATCGCTTGTAAAAGCATTTGACCGCATGATGGTCAGCGGCAATGCCGAGTTCTTACTGGTCAGCGGCTATTCTGGAATAGGCAAAACGGCTCTCGTACGCAGTTTATATGAGCCACTGGATCGAGAACATGGTTTTTGTCTGGCTGGTAAATTTGACCAGTTTAAACGCGATATTCCTTTTGCCACACTGGTGCAGACTTTTCAGGAACTGATTCAATACCTACTCACCGAATCAGAAGAGCAGATCGCCTACTGGAAACAAAGGCTGCAAGACGAGCTTGGTGCTAGTACCGCTTTAATTGCCCGTCTTTTGCCACAAATTGAGCTTTTGCTCGGTAAGCAGTCTGAGATGCCGCTTCTGGCCGCTGCTGAGGAACAGAATCGTTTCAAAGTCGTTTTTCGACAGTTTATCAAAGTATTCGCTCGCCCCCAACATCCTCTGGTGCTCTTTTTAGATGACTTGCAGTGGGCCGACCCTGATAGTCTGCAATTAATTAAAAGCCTCATGCTGGACGGAAGTAGACTTAATTTATTATTGATCGGGGCTTTTCGAGACAATGAGGTAGGAGACGATCATCCTCTGCGCCAGGTGCTTTCTGAAATTAGAAACAACAATATTGTCTTGGAAGAGATCGTACTCAAACCACTGACGTCAACGCAGTTGAATGCACTTGTGTCCGATACGCTGCGCTCCAGTTCACATCAAACGCAGCTTCTAGCTAATTTGATCTACGAAAAAACAGACGGCAATCCTTTTTTTGCTATTCAGTTTTTGCAAATGCTCTATCTCGAGCAGTTATTGCAATTTGATGTCGAGACTGGCTCTTGGGTCTGGGACCTGGCTCAGGTGAAGTCCAGGAAATATACAGACAACATCGTTGACTTGCTATTGGCCAAATTGAGGAGACTGCCGCAATCGGCAAGAAGTCTCATGATGATTGCTGCTTGTCTTGGCAATATCGGCGATTTGAAGACACTAAATATGATCGATCAACAGTCGTCGGCAGAAACCGAGCGTGGTCTTGAAGAAGCGGTTAGGGCAGGGCTGATCGTCATTCAAGCGGGTAGCTACAAATTTCTCCATGACCGCATACTACAAGCAGCATACGCTCTCATTCCAGAAGATCGCAAATGTTTCGAGCATTTACGAATCGGCCGGCTACTGATCGCACATAGTTCGGCAGACATTATTGAGCGCAGACTGTTTGAGATTGTCAGTCAATGCAACCTTGGTGCCCAGCTGATTTTGGATCCAGTGGAAATTGAAAATTTAGCACAACTAAATTTACGTGCCGGTCGTAAAGCAAAGAGTAACACAGCTTATGCGTCTGCAATCCAATGCTTTTCGGCCGGCATTTCTCTTTTGAAACAGTGGCCTGCGCATCAGGCCAATTCTCCAATCATTGCTTTACTTTTATTCGATCTCAAATTAGCCCAGGCAGAGTGTTACTGGCTAGTTGGCAATCTAGATGAAGCCAATCGACAATGTCTGGATCTTCTTGCTGACTGTCGGAGCAATCTCGAGCAGGCAAATGTCTACCGACTTCTGGCAGAGATTGCCGCAAGCAGCTGTCAGTTAAATTTATCTGTTGAATACGGACTGAAGGGACTGAGTCTACTGAGGATTGATATTCCACTGCATCCTAGTCGCGATGACGTGCAATTGGAGTACGAAGCAGTATGGAAAAATCTAGATCATCGAACGGTTGAGAGCTTAATCGATTTACCGATATTGTTTGACCGTGAAACATTAGCAGCTGTCGATATCTTGCAAGCGATCATTTTTGCGATTATGACTCTCGATCGCAACTTATTCCTGCTAGTTAGTTGCAAGATCGTGAACCTCAGTTTGCAGTATGGCAATTGCAACGCCTCAGTTTCCGGTTATGCCCAATTCGGCTTGATTCTGCCCAGACTATTTGGCAAGTATAAAGAGTCCCGACTTTTTAGTGAATTGAGTAAAGAACTGACTGAAAAACGTGGTCTTGACGGTTACAAGGGTAGAATGCAGTTTCTTTCGGCGCTGACCAGTTTTTGGACAGCTAATTTGAGAGTTGCTCAAGCTGGTCTTCGTCAGGCTTTGGAAACAGCGAAAAAGAATAGCGACAACGCCTTCGTCGAACTTTGCCTCGCTCATTCTCATGTCAATTCATTCATCTCGGGTACACCGCTTGGTCAGTTAATCCGACAAGGAGAGGAGCTGACGAAATCGCTGCCGAGCTTCGGTGTGAGTAGCCAATTAGAAGTCATCAGAATTTTCCGGCTAGCGACCGAAAAGCTTATTAAACCGACTTTAAACCTTGCCGATTTTTATGCTCAAGATGAACAATACGCCACCTACCTCGAAGAAAACAACAACTTGCTGGCCGGTCTTTATCACGTCGTCATTCTGCAAGCACACTTTATAGTCAATGACTTCGAACAAGCAGTAATTAGCGCTAAACGCGCTGAACCACTGCTTTGGGGGCATATTACTTTCCCCGGTGAATGCGAGTACTGGTTATATTTTCCTTTGGCTCTTGCTGGTCAATACGAGCATGTATCTGAAGAAACGAAAAGGCAATATTTGGACAGCATAAGGCTCCATGAGAGACAGCTTGACGAATGGGCTAAAGAGAATCCTGATAATTTCGAACACAAGCACGCCCTGGTGGCAGCAGAACTAGCCAGGCTGCAAGGACGGCAATTAGACGCACAGCGGCTCTATGAGCAGTCAATTAAATCTGCGCGTCATGCCGGTTATTTACAAAATGAGGCAATCGCCAACGAATTGGCCGGACGTTTTTATATCACACACAACTACGAAACCTCAGCCATTGCTCACCTGAAATCAGCCCGTTCCTGCTACGTGCGCTGGGGGGCAGACGGCAAAGTAGCGCAACTAGACAGAGATTTTCCAGAATTGCACGAGGATGTGTCTAGAACATGGTCGCTCGATATAATGACTGTCTTCAAGGCGGCGCAGGCAATCTCCAAAGAAGTGGTGCTCGATCGACTATTAGAAACGCTTATGCAAGTCGTCGTCCAAGCAGCAGGAGCACAGCAAGGCATTCTCATGCTCCAGCAAGAAGATGAACTGATTGTGCGAGCACATGGTTCCTGCACTGCTGAAGACCTGGATATTTCAGATCAAACTAATGTCGTAGTTCAACACAATGTCGTCATTGAGGAAGTACCTCTGAAGGAATTTCGTCGCGCACCAATGACCTTGATCAATTATGCGCGGAGAAAGGGTGACACTATTGTGATCGAGGACGCATTGCACGACCCACTCTTTGCTAAAGATACGTACTTTAAGGAAGCTGGCACACGATCAGCTCTTTGTCTGCCAATAATCAAACAATCAAAACTTTTGGGCATGCTTTATTTGGAAAACAATCTGGCACCACGAGTCTTCACTGCTGAACGCACAGATCTCTTACAATTGCTATCGGCACAGATTATCACGTCACTTGAAAATGGCATCCTATTTGAAGGCTTGCGCAAGGAAATCGAAGAGCGCAAGCACGCAGAGGATGCCTTGCGCCAAAGTGAGCACCACTTTCGCTCAATGTTCGAGATGACCCCTGTTGGCAAAGCTCAAATGGATTATTCAAGTCGGCGATTCATTCGTGTAAATTCAAAATTTGCAGAAATTACCGGATTTTCCCAATCCGAACTTTTGACGATGACTCCTAGTGACCTCACCCACCCTGAAGATCGTCAGACCCAAGACGATTTGCTTACGCAAAAATTCGAGGATGGCACCACTCAATTTCAGACGCAAAAAAGATATATTCGTAAAGATGGGCGAATCATCTGGGTACAAATAAATGTATCCATCGTGCGCGATCACACAGGTCGTCCGGTGAATTCTATGGCCGTAATCCAGGATGTCACTGCCAGATTGCAAGCCGAAGAAAGGCTGCACTCTCTCAATCTCGAACTCGAACAACGCGTGCAAGAGCGTACTGCCGATCTAGCACTGGCCAAAGAAGCGGCCGAGACGGCCAATCGTGCCAAAAGTGATTTTGTCGCCAATATGAGTCACGAAATTCGTACGCCAATGAACTCTGTCATTGGTATGAGTGATTTGCTCAGCCGCACTTCTCTCAATTCCAATCAAACTGATTTTGTCTACAACATTCAAAATTCAGCAGAGTGTCTTCTTGCCCTGATCGACGACATTCTTGATTTTTCTAAGATCGAAGCCGGCAAACTGGAGTTGTCCACAATAGATTTTGACCTGACGGCTTTGGTTGAGAACAGTACAGAACTTCTCGTTGAAACAGCCCGACGAAAAGGACTTTCGTTGATGAGTTTTGTTTCTCCTCAAATTCCTCCTCTGCTGCACGGCGATCAAGCAAGAGTACGTCAGGTATTGCTCAATCTTCTCAGCAACGCTACCAAATTCACCAGCCATGGTGATGTGACAGTGTCCGTCACAGTCAAAGACAACAGTATTGTACATTTTGCCATTCAAGATACAGGTATCGGCATGAGCAAAAAAGATATCGCCCAGCTGTTCAATCCATTTTCTCAAGCTGACAGTTCGATCACACGCAAATTTGGTGGCACCGGTCTTGGTTTATCTATATGTAAACGATTAGTTGAATTAATGGGTGGAGAAATTCAAGTTGCGAGCGAGAAAGGAAAGGGTTCAACATTTTCTTTCAGTATTCCGTTGAAAACTCCATTGCAGCCATCTGTCGCATCTGTCGCGACCCTTTCTGGGAAGCGGCTTTTGCTTGTTAATACGTCGCCGAGTGTTACTCAGATTCTTCGTTCATATGCGCAGGTCTGGGGAATGCATTGTGAAATTGCCTGCACTCCAGAAATTGCACCGGCGATGATGGCATCCGCTCAGTCATATCAAAGTGTAATTGTTGATCGTGATGGGATTGAATCAACACATTTGGCTCGCTTAGCCGAATCGGCTAGTGGTAGCACAACCAGATTGATTTTGATCGGTTCTCAGGCACGAGACTCTAAAACAGAAAAAGGTTTCAGTGCTTATTTAAGTAAACCATTGCGACGTGCGCGCTTATTTAACTGTTTGGCCAACATTTTTGAGTTTGATCAATTATCAGGATCTGTGCAAACAACCGATACTATGAAAAACCTTGCTGGACGAGATCAATCTTTGTTTGAAGGAGCCATGATTTTGATCGCCGAAGATCAGCTGATCAATCAAAAACTGGCGATGTTGCAACTGCAAGAATTGGGCTGTCAGGCAAGTGCGGTGTCGAACGGGCAGGAGGCGGTTGCTGCAGTGAGGCAAGTTAATTACTCTGCTATCTTGATGGATTGCCAGATGCCAGAGATGGATGGTTTTCAAGCCACTCGAGCCATCCGTGCCTGGGAACGTAAAAGCGGATCGCACGTGCCGATTATTGCCATGACTGCTCAAGCCATGTCGGGCGACCAGCAAGAGTGCTTAGCTGCCGGCATGGACGACTATATAAGCAAACCGGTTACGTCCCAGAAATTAGAAGAGGTATTAAGGAGATGGCTGCCCAAGCAGACGCCGTCAGATAGTTTCAAATTGTCTATAGCCAAACACAAATCCCAGTTGGCAGAGTGGAGAAAGTCATTCGGCGAGGAAACTGCTGCAGAAATAATGGGCGAATTCATTGTTGGAATTGAAGACGCAGCTCTTGATTTGGAACAGAACATTAGAGCACGCAACATTAAAGCCGTCCAAATGATGGCACATCAAATAAAAGGTTTGTGTCTGAATTTATACGGCAATGAACAACGCAACTTGCTCCTGCAATTCGAACATGATGCAGCCAACGAAGATTGGCAATCCATTGAGAGCGACTTTCCAGAGCTCAAGAAAGATTTTGAAAATTTTCTCGCGCTATGCCGTTAATGGTCATCAACGCAGTGTTCGAGCAGAGAATTAGTTGCGTTCATATGCCCCTTATGGTTTCGATTGCGCCTCTCGTTGCCTTCTGGCCTCTCGTCGCTTTAGTATTTCGGGACCGTCGGCAGTGAGTAGATAACAGCCATCCCCAAAAGCACCAAACAGTCCGATTATTTCCTCACCTACTTGAAGTGGCTCGACACAGACTAGGCTCGCAGTAATTATCCCTAATTTTAAGGAAGGGGACAAGCTTCCGCCGATTCACCCTGGTAGCATTTTGCAGACTGAATTTATGGAGCCATGTGGTCTGAGTTCTACAAAATTAGCGGTTTGATGCGTGGAAAGCTCTAGCCCGTATTCTGCAAACCGATAGCAATACCGTTGATGGTCATCAACGCAGCTTCCAGCAATGCGCTCTGCTTGGCGGGCTTAGCCGAGCGCAATTCACGCAATAGTTTGACCTGCAATATGCTCAGTGGGTCAACATAAGGGTTGCGTAAACCAATTGATTGCTGCAAAAACTTCGAACGATCAAGTAAATGTTCGATTCCAGCAATTTGCAATACAGCTTGTTTGCTTGTTTCGTATTCTTGTTTGATCAAGGGAAAATACTTGTCGCGCAAAGCCGGCTCAACCAGATTGTCCGCGTAGAATTCGGCAATGCCCATGTCAGCAACAGAAAGAGCGGTTTCGATTTTTGTCACCAGTCCACGAAAAAAAGGAAATTTGACATACATTTCTTGCAGTGTTTTTAAATTCTCTGGATTTCGTTGCAGACAGGCCTGCAAGCCTGCACCAAAACCAAACCATGCAGGAAGCATATAGCGACTTTGAGTCCAGGCGAAAACCCACGGAATAGCGCGCAAATCATCAATTGAGCGACTGCCTTTCTTTCGTGAAGTGGGTCTCGATCCAAGTTTCAATTGAGTAATTTCTTCAATTGGCGTTGTCTGGAAAAAGAAATCAACGAATTCTTCATCGCCATAAACGAGCTTGCGAAAAGCGTCAAACGAATGATTGGAGATTTCTTCCATCAAGTGCATCCATTTCGGCTTTTCGACAACGGCTTGCAATTCGCCGGCGTTGACTACAGTGGATTCAAGAACAGCAGCGGCCAGTCTTTCAAAATTGCGCACGGCAATTTCATGCAGGGAGTATTTAGAAGAAATGACTTCACCCTGTTCTGTAATTTTGATGCTACCAGCGACAGTGCCAGGTGGTTGAGCCAGTATCGCGCGATGGGTTGGACCACCTCCGCGGCCTATAGCGCCGCCGCGTCCGTGAAAGAGTCTTAATTTTATTCCTGCCGCTTCGGCAATGCGCACAAGGTCCTTCTGGGCTTTATATAATTCCCAGTTGGCTGTGACAATGCCACCGTTTTTGCCGCTGTCTGAATAGCCGATCATTATTTCTTGAAGATTGTCGCGACTTCCTAAATAAAGACTATAGAGATCATCATTGATCAGTTTTTGCAAAATTTGAGGTGCATTGCGCAAATCTTCAATAGTTTCAAATAAGGGCACCACACTGATGGTGCTTTTACCGACAGTGAGATCCAACATGCCACTGTCTTTAGCAAAAACGAGGATAGAGAGCAAGTCGCTGGCGTTTCTCGTCATGCTGACGATGTAAGTGTCGAGCGCAATTTCGCCGAACATCTCTTGCGCTGCATGCATTGTTCTAAAAACCTCGATGGTTTCATTGGACGTTTCGCTGAAATTCAGATGGCGTGGAAATAGCGGTCGAGGAGTTTTGATTTCGTTTTTAAGCCAGAGACATTTTTGTTCCTCAGACAGAGTGTCGAATGACTCTGGCATCAATTGTAATGCAGAAATCGTCTCAGAAAGAGCCGCTGCGTGCCTGGCACTGTGTTGGCGCAAATCTAATTTTGCTAAATGGAAACCAAAAATGTCGATGGTGGCAATCGTTCGTTTTAGATCGCTTAGACTAAAAGTGCAGCCGCAATTCGTTAGACTTTTAAAAAGTAAAACAAGTTCATGCCGAAAAGCAGCACAGTCTTCATAGAAAAGCTCCGAAGAGGAAATTTCCTTTTCAGTATTTAGTGTATTGCGCAACCGTGCCTGAATATAGAGAAGTCTTTGACGATGATGTTCTCGGTCGTATCGCCCAGCTATGCGCGCTTTGATCTTGGGGAAAATCACAGCATCTCTTTCATTGGCCGCAAGAATTTCGGCATCGGCCGCGACCCAACTTTCTGAGTGACTGAGGTCATTGAACAACGTTTCGAGGTCGTTTAAATAACGATTGATGATTAGTGAGCGCTGATATTCGAGAGTTGCAAGTGTCACACTGGATGTAACAAATGGGTTGCCGTCTCGATCTCCGCCAATCCACGAACCAAATGTCATGAAATGGCGTGGCGTCATATCTGGTGCAGGAGCCGCTTTCTCCAATTGTTCGTGGACATCGAGAACGGCGTCAATGACGACATGGTCGAAGTGATAAAGTCCGTAGCGCACTTCATCGAGCACGTCAGGTTTAAAATGGATGATGTGGTCTGTTAACCAGAGAGATTCAACGACTGCGCGTATAGATCTGTCTATTGACTGGCGTTCGCGAATACCAAGCGGTGGGTGGTCGCGTCTGAATAAGTAGCGAGCAATTTCCAGCTGTTTCAACAAGACTGTACGCCTGGTAATTTCAGTGGGATGCGCAGTAAAAACCACTTGGATGTCGAGATTGCTCAGCACTGCAATAATCGGTGCCAAACCCTCATCGCTGATATTTTTGTCGGTCAATCTTTTTAAGAAGGCAGGCAAAGAATCGTCGGGTACATCATCCGGTTGAATATCTTCTTGTATGGCTCGACGACGCAGACGGTGGTTCTGTTCGGCAATATTGATCAGGTCAAAATATGTGACAAAAGATTTGACAACTTTCATCGATTGTTCAAGGTCAAGCGACTCGGCCAGCATCAAGACCGGCTGAGGACTGGTCTGAGTGCCTGCATGCAGAGATCGAAAAGATTTACGAAATTGTTCTACATAATTGAAGATCCCTTCACCTTCAAAACGCTTAATGGTATCTCCAAGAATTTGTCCAAGCTCTCTAACGTCGTCTCTAAGAGGCTTGAGGCGTTCTTCGTCGGATTGATTGAGCGATGAAGTTTTAGTCATTGATTTGCCAGTGTTTTCAAAGGGGCAGGACAGAGCGGGCAATTCCGGTTAAAGTTATTGGCAACTTTGTCGCAAAATACCGGTCATGGTAACACTTAACACCGCCGACGCAAAAAAAAGAATCAAATGGAACCGCAAAAAGACTTTGATCGTTTTTGCCGCTTCGTTTTGTCTGTTAACGCCGCTAATGCTTTTTCTCGTCGTTCTGCTTGCCAATCCAAGCTTAAGAGGACCTGAGCTTCCCGAAAACACAACCGGTTTGCAAGTATTTGATCGAAAGAACGAACTCGTGGCAATTATGTTCGAAGATCGAGATATCTATCCGTTATCACTGGATAAAATCGGTAAACCCCTGACGAATGCGCTCATTACTGCCGAAGACAGAAATTTCTACGAGCACCATGGTATCAACATTAGCAGTATAGTCCGCGCACTTTTAGCCAATTTGCACGCCGGTCACAACGTTCAGGGCGGATCCACATTGACACAACAGCTGGTGAAAAATCTTTACTTCATCAAAGAGAAGCGTACATTCTGGACAAAAATCAAAGAAGCCGTTTTGTCCGTCGAAATGGAATGCAAATATTCCAAGCAACAAATTTTGGAAGCATATTTGAACTATGTCTATTTTGGCAAAGGCAATTATGGAGTCGAGCGTGCCTCGCAAAAGTATTTTGGCAAATCGACAGCCAGGCTTAGTTTAGCTGAATCAGCTTATTTAGCCGGACTGGTTAATGCACCATCTGAACTGAGTTCGAACGAAGGACATACGGCAGCTGTTGAACGCCAGCAAGAAATTCTGTCGAATATGGAAAAACTCAATTATGCAACGGCCGCCGAAGTAAAGAAAGCAAAATCTCAAATCCTTGTCTTTAGAGAAAGACCAACAGCTCGAGAGAGTGCCAGCTATTTTATTGCTTACGCTATTCAACTATTGAAAACGCGTTATACAGAGCACCAACTCTGGCATGAAGGATTGCATGTCTATACAACACTCGATCAATCAGCTCAACAATCAGCCGACGCGGCTTTAAGTAGCGGTATTCGCAAAGCACCAAAAGGAGTGTCGCAAGGTGCTCTAGTCAGTATTACGGTGCCAAGTAACGAAGTTTTGGCGATGGTTGGTGGCGCCGGTAATTACTCAGAAAGTCCCTGGAACAGAGCGATCAATCCGCATACGGCAGGCTCTGCTTTCAAACCTTTTGTCTATCTGGCAGGACTACGAAATAGCATATTGCACCCAAACACGATGATCGATGATCTACCTTTGACGATTGCCAACGGTTTTAGCGAGGCCTATTCGCCCAAGAATTTCGATGGCAAATTCATGGGACCTTTGCCAGTTCGCAAGGCGCTCGCTCTGTCACGCAACGTTTGTGCTGTGAGAATTGCGCAGATGGTTGGCATTCAAACTGTCATTTATACGGCCCAGGATGCAGGCATTCGTTCAAAACTGGACAATAATCTAGCCCTTGCTCTTGGTTGCTCGGCAGTGACACCACTCGAGCTTGCCAATGCTTATGGAACACTGGCCAGGCAGGGTATTTATATGGAACCCTATCTGATTCGCCAGGTTACTTACAAGGATGGTCGAGTGCTCGAGGCTCATCAAGTTTCAATGAAAAAAGCTTTTGAGCTGGAGCCAATATTCGAATTAACCGATATGATGCAGGACGTAGTCAAATTTGGCACTGGCAAAGCGGCGTCTCTTGGAGGTCGTCCTGTAGCTGGAAAAACTGGTACTGCTGATGGTGCAAGAGACGTCTGGTTTGTCGGTTTTACACCTGATGTCGTTACAGCTGTTTGGGGCGGCAATGACAGCGATAAGCCCATTCCTGGCAATGGCGTCAGCGGTGGCAGCGTGGCTGCCGGTATCTGGCGTAATTATATGCAGAGCTATTATCAGATTCATCCAACACCGTTTAATCAATTTCCACGACCGCAAACACCTTTTATGGACGAATCAGCGATTGCCTTAGCCGCTCAGCAAGCTCAACTTGCTGCTGAGAACGCAAACGGCTTACAATCTCAGGCAGCTCTAACTTCCACACGAATAATGCCACCTGTAGCACCCAATGTGACCAATCAACCGGGTGTTTTTCCAGCCCCCATTAATACGGCCGGCGCTCTTAGGAGCTTCCACGAGCCAGTCTCTGCATCAAATGATGCTGATCAATTGGAGCGCGAAAAGCAACGTAAGAAGGAAAAAAAGCCAGGCAAAATCGGACGCTTCTTCCGCAAATTTGTTGATGCCTTCAATTAGCCGGCCAATAATCTATAATCAATGAGGAAATTGACAATTGAAAATCCGTTGGCATCGGCAGCGATTGCCACCGATTTGGAGCCTAAATCGTGTACACCATCACAACAGACAGACTGCTTTTAAGAGAAATCACCGAATACGATATTGAAAGTCTGATCACTATCTTGAACGAACCGAAAATCCTCGATAGCATTTTGGAAGTTCCTCGTCCTTTTACAGATAGGGTCGCTTCAGCGTGGATTGATGAGCAAAGGAAGGGTGGTCGAATGGCTCAGCACTATCCATTTGGTGTATCACTCTGGCCAGATGGAGAACGCCTGATTGGATATGCGGCTTTGACAGTGGAACGGCAAAATGAGCGAGCGCGATTGCAGTTCTGCATCAGCGAAAAATATTGTCATCAGCGTTATGCAACTGAATGTGTCAAAGCGATCATCGACTTTGGTTTCTCGATGCTTGGAATTCATTTGGTCACAGCTGCACATTTATCATGCAACAAAGCAGCAGCAAGGGTGCTAGAAAAGGCGGGTTTGCTTGAAGAAGGTCGATTGCGAGACAGGGTTTTGAGGCACGATACTTTCAACGACATCACCATTTGGTCGACTATTCAAGGCGAATGGCAGTCAAAAGGTACCTCCGCCAGCGAGGTCTGCGAAGACTCTGTGGCGCCAACGTACTAAGATGGCTATCTCTTAGCGGTGCTTATTTGCTTCGAGCGGCCTGCTGGATTGTATTGATCATATAGCTGCGAGAACTGCTGCCCG
>Ga0182030_10007866_pt1 | contig 22174 bp, 20 predicted proteins | sample 812S3MmetaG_FD_121299 | JGI IMG/M metagenome (GOLD analysis project Ga0182030, IMG submission 121299) | Permafrost microbial communities from Stordalen Mire, Sweden - 812S3M metaG (Illumina Assembly) | ecosystem: Environmental > Terrestrial > Soil > Wetlands > Permafrost | place: Sweden... | reverse complement strand
GCGTGATCTTTGCCGATCTCGATCGGTTCAAGGAGGTCAATGACTCGTTTGGACACGCGGCGGGCGATCTCGTCCTGTCGTCCACGGCGAGGCTGCTGCAGTCCGTGGTACGCGACTCGGATTGCCTCGCGCGCTACGGCGGCGAGGAGTTCGTGATCGTATTGCCGGGACTCGCGGCCGACGGCGCCAGTGTGTTGTGCGAGCGGCTGATGAAGCGGCTGCGGTGCGCGACGCATACGGTCGGCGGCGCGGAGCTCAAGGTCACGGCGTCGCTCGGCCTCGCGACTCACGATCCAAAGCTGCCGTTCGCGAGCGCGACGGATCTCGTGGCCGCGGCCGATCGCTGCGTGTACGCGGCGAAGCGCGCCGGGCGCGACTGCCTGATCGTGCACGAGCCCTCGCCGCTGGCGCACACGGGCGAGGAAGGAAACAGGATCGCACGGACGGGGTGAGCGCTCAGGGGCCATCGGCCTGCCCGGAAATGTGCGTGATGCACAGCGAGAAAAGCTCGTTCAATTTAGAGATGCCGAGCTTTGCGTAGGCCCGCCGGCGCAGTGTGGCGACGGTGGATGGTTGGGTGCGCAAGACCCGGCTGATGGCCGCGACGGTGTTACCCGTGAGCGCGAGTGCGCAAACCTCCCGCTCCCGCAGTGTCAGGCGGGGATCGATGGACGTCAGTACGTTTTCGAGATATCCCAAGGGACGGCGGGTCCGCCCGGCCGCCGGCCGCTGCACCGGGGGTCGGCCAGCCGCCGCTCGCGGTGCTGCCGGCAGGGCGAGGTGTTTCGCCGTGCAGGCGATCAACAGCGGCCCGAGCGAGGCGAAGACGGCGGTGTCTTCAGGGCCGAAGGGGCCGGAGCCGGCATCGCGGTAGACGTTGAACGTGAGCCAGCGCCCCTCGACCGCACGCACCACCGACAGGCGCTCGAGCAGGTTGAAGCGCCGGTACAGCCGGTCGCGGTAGCCCGGGTCGCGAATGTCGCTCGCATGCTGGCGGAACAGCATGACGCCCTCCTCGCCGCTGTGACCTACGAGATGCGCCGCGTTCGGGTCCTGCCGGTAGAACAGCGAACGCTGGTACAAACGGCCCGCCCTGACCGCGGTGGCTGATCCGGCCTTGCTGGCGCCATCGAGGAAATGGGGCATGAACTCGTGGTCGAGCACGAAATAGGAGACGTGGTCGGCGCTCAGGCGGCTGTTCAAAAAATCCACGGCTTGACGTGCAAAATGGAGGCCGCCGATGGCCATGATGAGGCGGATCAGGGGCAAATCACCGCCATCCGTCTGTCCACTAACGGGTGGACAGACGGGCGGAGTCGCGGGCCTTACAATCATGCTCTATCCTGCCAATCGGTCGATCACATTCATTGTAGGAGGTCCGAATGAGTTTGCCGCAACCTTCGCTGCTGCGGGTGTCGCAGCGGGCCATGCAGCAGATGGCCGGCCGCGACACGCCCTTCATCCAGAACGAATGGTACGTGGTCGCCTACCGCGGTGAGATTGGCCGCACGCTGTTGAAGCGCACGGTGCTCGGGCGCCATCTGGTGCTGTTCAGAACGCTCGCCGGCGAGGCCGTGGCGCTGGACGATCGCTGTGCCCACCGGTCTTACCCGTTGTCCGCCGGGGCGCTCGACGGCGATACGGTCGTATGCGGCTACCATGGGATGCGCTTCGACCGGGCGGGCGACTGCATCGAAGTGCCCTCCCAGAGCACCTGTCCGAAGGGGATCGGCGTGCGCCAGTATCCGCTCGTGGAGCGGGGACCCTTCGTGTGGGGTTGGTTCGGCGCCGCATCCCAGGCGGACGGGTCGCGCATTCCGGCCACGCCGTGGCTCGAGGGCGCGGCGTGGGCCTCGTCCCAGGACTATTTTCACCTCACCGGCAACTATGTCAGCCTCCATGAGAATCTGCTCGATCTCACACATCTGACCTACGTGCATGCCGGCAGCTTCGGCACCCCCGATTATGCCAGCGCTCCGTACGAGGTCACGAGCGGGGAGGGGAGATTTCGCATCACACGGAGCGTCGCGCCGACCTGCCTGCCGCCGGTCTGGGCCAAACCCACGGGCTTGGAACACGACCACGCGGCGCGCATCGCGTCCTCCGAATTCGTCGCCCCAGGCCTTCACGTGGTGAGTGTGCAGTTTTACGATACGGCGCTGCCCGCCGCGGCCAGACCCCGATTCGAGGCGCGCACGTGCCACGTGCCGACCCCGGAAACGAACGGGACGACCCATTATTTCATCGTGCACAGCCGCGATTTCGCGCTGGAGGATGCGACGGTGACGGAATTCATGCGCGGGCAGCTGATGGCGGCCTTCCGGGAGGACGTGGAGGCGCTCGGCCGGCTGGAGGCCGTGCTCGCGGAGCCCGATCCCGACCGCTACGAAATCTCCGTCGCCTCGGACGCGGCGGCGGTGGCGATGCGCAAGTATCTCCTGCAACGGGTGCTTGACGAGGAGGCCGCCCGCGGCCCGCTGCGCAATCAGGCCTCGATCAGTCCGTGACGGATGGCGATCAGCGTCAGCTCCGATTGATTGGCGACGGCGAGCTTCTGTTTGATGTTGTAGAGATGGGTGCCGACCGTCGACGCCGACAGTTTCAAGTCCTGGGCGATGCGCTGCACGGTGGCGCCGCCCGCCAGGCGCACGAATACCTCGAATTCGCGTTCCGACAGCTGTTCCACGGGTGATTTGTTGCCGCCGTCGAATTCCGCATGCGCCAGGCGCTGGGCCAGTGCCGGCTCGATGTAGCGGCGTCCGGCGGCGATCGTCGCCACGGCCTCGAGCAGCGCCTCGGGTGCGCTGCGTTTCGACAAGAAGCCGAGCGCCCCTTCCTGCAGGGTGCGGCGCGCGTGCATGAGATCGTCGTGCGCCGACAGGGCGAGCACCTTTGCGTCGCGATGGCGGGCATGAATGCGCCGCAGGGCTTCCAACCCGCCCATGCCGGGCATGGCGAGATCCATGACGACGACGTCGGGCGACAATTCCGCGTACAGCTGACACGCGGTTTCCCCGGAGTCGGCCTCGCCCACCACACTCAAGTCCGCGTTTGCCTGCAGGAGCAGGCGAAAGCCCATCCGCACCACCGCATGGTCGTCGACCAGCAACACCCGGATCACGCGGTCACTCCTGCCGTCGGCGTGAACTCCAGCGGAATCCGGGCGACGAGGCGCGCGCCGCCGGGATCGCCGCGGTTGCCTATCATGAAACTGCCGCCGAGCTGGGTCACGCGCTCGGTCAGTCCCCGGAGACCGAAATGGCCCGGCTTCGACCATTCGGCGGGCAGCCCGATGCCGTCGTCGGTCACGGCGACGATGACGTCCGCTCCCTGCCCCTCCACCTCGATGTCGACGCGCGTGGGATTGGCATGGCGCAGCGCGTTGATCACGCCCTCCTGGACCACGCGGTAGATCACCAGCGTGACGCTCGGCCCCAGATCGGGTGGCAGGGTCTGGTGCAGCACCAGTTCCACCGCCGGATGCCTGCGCTGCCAGTCCCGCACCAGAGTATCGAGCGTGGCGGTGAGGCCGAGCGTATCCAGCGACAAGGGGGCGAGCCGTGGGATCAAGCCGTGCATGGCATCGTACAGCCGACCCGCCTCGTCCGATATCAGGCGCGCGACGTCCGCCGTCGCCGGATCATGGGCTTCGGTGCGGACCGCGGTCGCAAGCGCCAGGCTGCGGATGGCGGTCACCGACTGTCCGAATTCGTCATGTAATTCATGGGCGATCAGGCGCCGCTCCTCCTCGACGCGTTGATCCGCCAGGGATGCCATCTCGCGCCGCTCCTCGAGCCGCGCCTCCGCATCCCGCGCCTGGCGTTCGGCCAACACCTTGTCCTGCACGGCGAGGGCCATGCGATTGAAGGCCGTGCCAATGACGGCCGCCTCGTATCCAGAGAGGGGCGGCAGCCGGTGATCCAGTTCCCCCCGCTGAATGCGCTCGAGGCCTTCCGCGATGACGGGGAATGGTTTCAGCGCGCGCGCCACGCTCCAGAACGCCACGCCGTTGACCATCATCAGCATGCCGGCGCCGATGCTCGCGAGCCGCACGATGTCGTCCCAGGCATCGAGTACGGCCCGGGAGGGTTGCGCCTCGATCACCATGCGAACCCCACCGCGCAGCGGAAATGTCACGCGCATGGCCGCGGGAGACAACAGCCGCGCGAACCATTGGGGCGCTTCGCGGCCCTCCTTGTAGGTGGCGTGCGGCGAGCGGTACAGAACCTGGCCGGTGGGGGACAGCAGGGTGACCTCGTTGGCGCGCACGCGGCCGGTTTGCTGCAAAAATTGCAGCACGAGCTCCGGACCACCGACGTTGGAATAGATCGAGGCCAGCTGGCCCAACAGCTGCGAAGCCACCCGGTTTGCCGCCTCCGTTTCCTCCCGGATCGAGGCCCGGCTGCTCTGGATTTCCGCAGCGATCAGGACGAGCACGAAGCTGGCGCTGAGGCCGGCAACGACCAGATTCAAGCGGGTCCGCAGTCTCATGCAGCCATGGTACCAGGGTGGCGGGCACGGAGGCCGTTCCGGGCGCTCATGAAAATCATGAGGTCACGTTCATGATGCTGCCGATTCGAATCCGCGGTGCCAGGGGCCAGGATGGGTCCGGTTGGATGCACACTCACGTCACTGGAGAGCTCACATGAAATGGGAAACCCCGCAAGCGGTTGAATTCCGGTTCGGCATGGAAATCACCATGTACATTTCGAATCGCTGAAGTCCGTCGGGCGCGTGACCGCAGCGGCGGGCGCGCCCATCATTTCCAATGAAGATTCGAGTCCTGGGGTCGGCCGCCGGCGGCGGCTTTCCCCAATGGAACTGCAATTGCCCGAATTGCAGTGGAATCCGCCAGGGGACGCTCGCGGGCGAGGCGCGCACTCAATCTTCGATCGTCGTGACCGGTTCGAACGCGCCGTCATCGGTGCTCGTGAATGCGTCGCCGGACATCCTCGCGCAGCTCCGGGGCGCCCCGTATCTTCAACCGGGCCGCTCGATTCGCGACAGCGCCATCGCCGGCATCATACTCGTCGACGGGCAGGTGGATCACACCACCGGCCTCTACATGTTGCGCGAAGCGGTGCGCCCCTGGCCGGTGTGGTGCAGCGACAGTGCGCATCGCGATCTGACGGAGGGTAACCCGCTGTTCGGCGTTCTCGCCCACTTTTGCGGCATAGACCGCCGCCGGATCGCCCTCGATTCGGAATTTTCCGTCGACGGCGTGGACGGCGTCCGTTTCAGGGCATTGTCCGTGGCGAGCAAACCTGCGCCATATTCGCCCAACCGTGAAGCTCCGCTCGCCGGCGACAATCTGGCGCTGGTCGTGACCGACGTGTCGAACGGTCGCAGCGTCGTGTACGCACCGGGTCTCGCGGCGATCGGCGAGGATCTGTGGGGGGCGATGCGGGATGCGTCGTGCGTCATGGTCGACGGCACCTTTTGGAGCGATGACGAAATGATCCGGCTCGGCATCTCGCGCAAGCATGCGCGTGACATCGGTCATCTGCCGCAGAGCGGGCCCGGCGGCATGTTGGAATGGCTGGACCGACTGCCCGACAAAACCCGAAGGATTCTCATCCACATCAACAATACCAACCCGATCCTGGACGAGTCCTCACCTGAAGCGCGCGGACTCGCGGCGCACGGCGTCGAGGTGGCCCGGGATGGCATGGAAGTCGTGCCATGAGCGCGTGGAGCAGGCCGGAATTCGAGGCACGGCTGCGCGCGCGCGGCGCGTCGTATCACATCCATCATCCGTACAACGTCATGATGAGCGGGGGCCGCGCGAGCCCCGAGCAGATCAAGGGGTGGGTGGCCAACCGCTTCTATTATCAGATCAACATTCCCGTCAAGGACGCGGCCATCATGGCGAACTGCCCCGACCGGTCGGTGCGGCGCAACTGGGTGCAGCGCATCCTCGACCACGACGGCCACGGCGAGGAGCCGGGCGGCATCGAATCGTGGGTGCGTCTCGGCGAGGCGGTCGGGCTCACGCGGGAGATCCTGGAAAGCCAGACCGAGGTGCTCCCGGGTGTGCGCTTTGCCGTGGATGCCTACGTGAATTTCGCGCGGCGCGCGCCGTGGCAGGAGGCCGTCGCGTCCTCGCTCACGGAATTGTTCGCGCCGGAAATCCACAAGCAGCGCCTGGCCACGTGGCCGGAGCATTATCCGTGGATCGACAGCGGGGGACTCCATTATTTTCAGAGCCGGGTGAGCCTCGCGCGGCGCGACGTGGAGTTCGGACTGGCTTTTACGTTGGATCATTTCGTCACGCGCGAGCAGCAGGAGCGGGCGCTCGAGATCCTGCAGTTCAAGCTGGACGTGCTCTGGCAGATGAGCGACGCCATGGCGCTGCGCTACGGAGTGTCCCCATGACCGTGCCCGCGGTCGATCCAACGCCCCCCTTCGACCCCGCCGCGCGTCCGGCGCTCGAGCCCCGTTTCCGCCTGCAATGGGAGCCGGCACAGAACGCGCACGTGCTCCTGTATCCCGAAGGGATGATCAAACTCAATGCGAGCGCCGGTGAAATTCTCAAGCGCTGCGACGGACACTCGTCGATCGCGGAAATCACCGCGGACCTCGAGCGCGCGTTTGCGACCACCGGCCTCGGCTCCGATGTCATGGCCTTTCTCGCGATGGCGCAGGGCAAGCGATGGGTGACGGTGCCATGATCGGCGCGTCCACGACTACGCCAGCTCCCGCCGCCGCAGGCCCACCGCTGTGGCTGCTTCTGGAACTCACCTACCGGTGTCCGCTGCATTGCGCGTTCTGCTACAACCCCCTGGACTTCGAGCGCACCGGGCCGGAACTGGGAACGGATGACTGGCTGAGGGTGCTGCGCGAGGCGCGCGCGTTGGGCGCGGTGCAGCTCGGACTGTCCGGCGGCGAGCCGCTCGTCCGCGACGATCTCGAAATTTTGGTGGCCGAGGCGCACCGACTCGGCTTTTACATCAATCTCGTCACGTCGGGGGTCGGGCTCAACGAAACCCGCATTGCGGCACTGAAGTCCGCGGGGCTCGACCACATCCAACTGTCGTTCCAGGACAGCGGAAAACAGATGAACGATTTCCTGAGCAGCACGCGCACCTTCGACCTCAAGTCCCGGGTGGCCGCGCTCATCAAGAAATACGAGTATCCCATGGTGCTCAACGTGGTGTTGCATCGCTTCAACATCGATCACGTCGGAGAGATCCTCGAGTTCGCGGACCGGCTCGGTGCGGAGTACGTCGAGCTCGCGAACACTCAGTACTACGGCTGGGCCTTTCACAACCGTGAGCAGCTCATGCCGAGCCGCTCGCAGGTGGAGCGGGCGGAAGCGGCGACGAAGCGGTTCCGCGAACGCGGCGGCCGTCCGATGCAGATCTTCTTCGTCGTCCCCGATTATTTCGAGCGCCGCCCGAAGCCCTGCATGAACGGTCTTGGATCCGTCTTTCTCGCGGTGACTCCCGACGGGACCGCGCTCCCCTGTCACGCCGCGCGCACGCTGCCGGGTCTCGACTTCCCGAACGTGCGCCGGGCGGATTTGCGCCACATCTGGTACGACTCCGGCGCCTTCAACCATTACCGCGGCGATGCGTGGATGAAAGAACCGTGCCGTAGCTGCCCGGACAAGACGCGGGATTTTGGCGGCTGCCGCTGTCAGGCCTACCTGCTCACCGGGGATGCGGCCAATGCGGACCCGGTATGCGAACTGTCGCCGCACCACCACTTGGTCACCGATGCCGTGGCGCTCGCCGACCGCGAGCGTCCGGGGGCCCTCTCCGCGACCGAGAAGCCGCTGGTGTTCCGTTCGAGCGCCAATTCCCGTACGCTCCGGCCGTGAACCGAATGATTTGCGAGACATGAACTGGCTGACCGTGGCGTTTGCCGCCGCCCTGGCGGCGGAGACCGCCACACGTCTCTACCTCGCCGGCCGCCAGATGGCAGCCGTGCGCGCGCATCGCGACCACGTTCCGGCAGCATTCGCGGGGCACATCACCCTGGCCGATCACCGAAAAGCGGCCGATTACACCGTCGCCCGCGTGCGCTTCGGACGCGTATCCGCCGTTGCGGAGCCCCTCATCAAGCTCGGGCTCACTCTGGGCGGAGGGTTGGCCGCGATCGATGCCGGGGTCGCCCGCCTGTCCACGGCCGAGCCCTGGCACGGTTGTCTCGTGGTGCTGGTCGCGTTTCTGCTCCTGCAGCTGCTGGGACTGCCGTTTGCGCTGTGGCGGACCTTCCGCATCGAGGCCCGGTTCGGATTCAACCGGATTTCGCCGCGTCTGTTCGTCACCGATCTCGCCAAGGGCCTGGCAGTGGGACTCGCCCTCGGCGCGCCGCTGGTCTGGGTGACGCTCTCGCTCATGGAGCGGGCGGGTCGCTGGTGGTGGGTGTGGGCGTGGCTGGTATGGCTGGTGGCGACGCTGGGTCTGACCTGGGCGGCCCCGCGCTTCATCGCGCCGTTGTTCAACCGCTTCAAGGCCATCACCGACGAGGCGCTGCAACGCCGTGTGGAGACTCTGCTCCGGCGCTGCGGGTTCACGGCCGCCGGCGGCGTCTTCGTGATGGATGGCTCGCGCCGTTCCGCGCACGGCAACGCCTATTTTACCGGGATCGGGCGCAACAAACGCATCGTGTTCTTCGACACGCTGTTGTCGCGGATCGAACCTCCGGAACTTGAAGCGGTGCTCGCGCATGAACTCGGGCACTTCCGTCTGCACCATGTGAGACTGCGGCTCATCACCTCGATGGTGGCAAGCCTGGTGGGCCTGGCACTGTTGGGTTTCCTGTCGGGCGAGCCGGGTTTTTATGCAGCCTTCGGCGTCCCCCCATCAGCCGCCATGGCGTTGCTGGTGTTCGTCGTGGCGGTGCCGGTATTCACGTACTTCGCGACCCCGATCGAAGCCTGGTGGTCGCGCCGACACGAGCTCGCGGCCGACAAGTTCGCCGCGGAAGTGGCGGATGCCGGGAGCCTGATCAGCGCGCTCGTGAAGCTGTACCGCGACAATGCAAGCACGCTGACGCCCGACAGGCTCCATTCGGCGTTCTACGACTCGCATCCCTCCGCAATCGAGCGCATCGCGCACCTCGAGCGGCTGGCCCCGCGTCCCGCGGCCTAGGCGGCGGCGCGCTGTGCGGGTGCGGGCTCCAATGCCCGCTCCAGCACGTCCTCGATCCGCTCCGCCCAGACGAATTCAAGACGCTGGCGGACACTTTCCGGAATGTCGTCCAAATCGCGGCGGTTGCGGGCCGGCAAGATCACCGTGCGGATTCCCGCGCGCGCCGCGGCAACGCACTTTTCCTTGATGCCGCCGACCGGCAGCACCACGCCCCGCAGGCTGATCTCGCCGGTCATCGCGACGTCGGCGCGCACCGTGCGCTGCGACAACAGCGACGCGAGCGAGGTCGCCATCGCGACGCCGGCGCTCGGGCCGTCCTTGGGGATGGCTCCGGCGGGAACGTGGATGTGCAGATCCGCATTGTCGAGCAGCGCGGGATCCACGCCCAGCCGCTCGGCCTGGGATTTGACCAGCGTGACCGCCGCCTGCGCGCTTTCCTTCATCACGTCGCCCAGCTGGCCCGTGAGAATGAGTTTGCCGCTGCCCTTCACCCGGCTCGATTCGATGAACAGAATGTCCCCTCCGGCCGGCGTCCAGGCCAGCCCCGTCGCGACGCCGGGGACGCTCGTGCGCAACGCCACGTCGTTCTCATAGCGGGCCGCGCCCAGGATCTTCTCGACGTCCGGTGCGTCGATGGCGATGGCCGTCGATTGGCCCGATGCGATGCTGACCGCGGCATTGCGCATCAATGCACCGATCTGCCGTTCGAGGCTGCGCACGCCGGCTTCGCGCGTGTAGTCGACGATGACCTTGCGCAGCGCCTCGTCCGAAATCTGCATCTGGTCGGCGGACAAACCGTTCGCCTGCAGCTGACGCTTGACCAGATAACGTCGCGCGATCTGCAGCTTCTCCTCCTCGGTGTAGCCCGAGAGTTCGATGATCTCCATCCGGTCACGCAAGGGTCCCGGAATCGAGTCCATCACGTTGGCCGTGCCGATGAACAGCACCTTCGACAGATCGAAGGGCACCGCCAGATAGTTGTCCCGGAACGTGTTGTTCTGCTCCGGGTCGAGCACCTCGAGCAATGCCGAGAAAGGATCGCCCTGGTGGCTCGCCGATAGCTTGTCGACCTCGTCGAGCATGAGCACCGGGTTCCGCCGGCCGGCCTTGCGCATGGCCTGCGCGATGTTGCCGGGCAGCGAGCCGATGTACGTACGGCGATGACCGCGAATCTCCGCCTCGTCGTGCACGCCTCCCAGGCTCACGCGGCGGAACTGCAGGCCGAGCGCCTTGGCGATGCTCTGGCCCAGCGAGGTCTTGCCGACTCCGGGTGGTCCAACGAAGCACAGGATGGGACTTCGGCCCTGCGGATTGAGCTTGCGGACGGCAAGGAACTCGAGGATGCGGCGCTTGACCTTGTCGAGTCCGTAGTGATCCTCGTCCAGGATAGCCCGGGCGCGCTCGATGTCCACCTGTTCGTCGTCCGCCTTGGACCAGGGCATGGCGATCAACCAGTCCAGGTAAGTGCGGGTCATGGAGTACTCGGCCGCGCTGTCCGGCATGCGCTCGAGACGCGACAGCTCGCGCAGCGCCTGTTCCTCCGCTTCCGGCGGCATGTGCGCGTCCGCAACCGCCTTTTTCAGGTCGCCGAGTTCCGCACTGGCGCGGTCGGTTTCGCCCAGTTCCTTCTGGATCTGATGCAGCCGCTCCCGCAGCACCGCCTCCTTCTGGCGCTCGTCGAAGGCCTCGCGGGCGCGCTCGTCGATCTGGCGCGACACCTTGAGCACTTCGATGCGGCGACCCAGCAGGTTGAGCACGCGGTCCAGGCGGGTCCGCAGGTCGAAGGTCGCGAGGATGTCCTGTTTATCCTGGGTCTTCAGGTCCATGAAGCTCGCGACGATGTCCGCCAGCGTCGCGACCGACTCGATGGACCGGATTGCGTTGGCGAGTTCGGCGGGTGCCTGGGGCAGCAGCTGCAGGGCCTCCATGGCCTTCTCGCGCAGGTTGAGGCCGCGCGCCTCGACTTCCCGGTCGAGCAGCACCGGCTCCTTGTAGGTCTCGATGCGTGAGACCAGGAACGGGTCTTGGCTTACGTAGTCGAGCACGGTAAAGCGCTGCTCACCCTGGCAGATCAGGTGATGGGTCCCGTCGCCCGCGGTGATGAAGCGGGCGATCGAGGCGACGGTACCCACCTGATACAGGTCGTCGGCCGCGGGGGCCTCTGCGCCGTCCGCGGCATTTTTCTGCAGCAGCAGGCCGACGCGCCGGTGCGTGCGCACGGCCTCCTGGGCCGCGGCAATGGCGCGCGCACCGTGCACGGCGATCGGCAGCACCACACCCGGAAACAGCACGAGATCGCGCACCGGGACGATGATGAGCACATCTTCCGGCAACGCGGCCGCCACGGCGATTGTATCGGTGACGGGAGTGTTCATAGGGTGGATCCTGTGAGGCGCAGGAATAGACAGCCGTTCTCCAGGCGATGCTCGAGCAGCACATAGCGGCCTTGCGGCAGTTCGATGCGCCGTCGCATGCGCCCGTATGGAATCTCCAGCCGTATGACGCTCGCGCCGGCGGCAAACGTGGGCGGCGGGACGGTGGCTTCGACCAACAGGCCAGACGCGGTGATTTGCACCACGACGTCGTCGGCACGGGCGCCGGGCAGAGCGATCTCCACGTGCAAATCGCCGCCGCGCGAAAACAGATTCGCCGGAGGTTCCCAGAAGGGCGCCGCAGCGGGCGTCGACAGAAGCTCGAAGAAGCGGCGATGACGCCGCTCCGCCTCGTCGAGCATTGCGCAGGCGTCCGCCCACATCCAGGATTGTCTGCGCTGAACGCTCATAGTGCGTGCTTTCCGTGGTCACCCATACGTGCGTAATGAGTGAGGGCGGTTGACGCAAGTTCAAGGTGTCAGCGGACGGGTGGCCTCTCGGCGGCCCGGACGAGGTAGCCGCCGGATTTCTCGTCCGCACGCAGGGTCAGCAGGCCGCGCTTCTGGGCGTCCGCCAGCAGGTCGTTGAAGGACCGAAAGCCGTACGCGCGTTCGTTGAAGCCGGGATGCCGCCGCTTGATGGCCTGTTTGATCATGGAGCCCCAGACCTGCTCGTTCTCGCCGCGTTCCTCAATGACGGCATCCAGGGTTTCCACCACCAGATCGAGCGCGTCCGCAAGATCCGGTCCCCTGTTCTCCGGCGCAGGGTCGGCGGTCGGCGCGGCGGCTGCGGGGACGGCGAGGGCTGGTGCGCCGGCCGCCTGCGCAGTGGCGCCCTGTGCAGTGGCGCCCTGTGCCGCGGGCGCGCCCGCGCCCGGGGCCGGCGCCGCGGGCCGGTTTGCCACTGCGCTGCGACGCCGCACTTTTGACGGCTCCTTGCGCACCAGGTCGTCGTAGTAAATGAACTCGTCGCAGTTGTTGAGAAAGAGATCGGAGGTGGAGTTCTTCACGCCGACGCCGATGACGGTTTTGGCGTTCTCACGCAACTTGCTGACCAGCGGCGAGAAATCCGAGTCGCCGCTGATGATGACGAAGGTGTCCACGTGACCCTTGGTGTAGCACAAGTCCAGGGCGTCGACGACCATGCGGATGTCGGCGGAATTCTTGCCGGATTGGCGCACATGCGGGATCTCGATGAGCTCGAATGCGGCCTCGTGCAGCCCGCGCTTGAACTCCTTGTAGCGGTCGAAATCGCAGTAGGCCTTCTTGACGACGATGTGTCCCTTGAGGAGCAGTCGCTCCAGCACTTTCTCGATGTCGAAGCTCGGGTATTTGGCGTCTCGCGCGCCGAGCGCGATGTTTTCCAAGTCGAGGAAGACCGCCATGGTGGCGTCGGACGTTCTGGCGTTTCTGTCGTTCATGGCCCGATTCTACCAGTGCGCGGCCGCCAGACTCCTAAAACCAGTTGTAATTGAAACTCACGCTGACGCGCTCGGTCGCGACGGGATTGGCGGCCACTTCGTGACGCAGCCAGCTTTCGAACAGGACTAGTTTTCCCGCGGCGGCGGGGATCGTCACCCAGGGCTTGTTTTCCGGCCTGGATTGCGCCCGGCGCGGCGGCGCCGCCATGAAACGATCGAGGCGGGGATCCTCGAATTTGAGTCCGGGTGAACCTGCCGGAACCTGCACAAAATAGGTTCCGCTCAGCGTCGAGAGCGGATGCAGATGCAGGCTGTGTGCGACCCGGCGGGGCATGATGTTGACCCAGCAATCCGTCATTCCGAGCTCCCGTCCGACGAGATCCCACTCGACCGACTCGGCGAACGCGGCCACGTGGCGCTGCAGCCTGCGTTGCAACAGTTCGAACGTGGGCGAGAATTGTTGCAGGCGATGCACCGAACCGTAGGAGGTGTACCCGCCCGGATAATTTATGGCCGACCAGCGGCGGCCCGCCGCATCGTCATGGCGCAGCTGACGGGCTTCCTTCAGCAATTGGCGGTTGAATGCGGCGGTGCCGGTCCGTTGCAGGGTCGCCGTGTACAGGTGGGTCGGAAACAGGGTGTGCATGGTCATCCACGCAGCGTAGCCGACCTGTGCGGCGTCGGGAATGTCCGCACGTGATGGCGAGATGGGCGAAGTCGCGGCAGACACCCTGATGCGGGTGCAGGTATTGCCGAAGCCGTCGTGGTAGATTCTGGGCGGGATTGCCGGGTCGAGCCGCACGTCATCGGGTCGCACGAGTTCGTGGATGCGGCTGGGATGGACGTGCAGCATCAATATCATCGGCGTCGGCTGCGGGCAGTCGAACTCAAGCTCGTAGCCGAAATGGATTCTCACGCGACTCTCCAGCGGTGGACGGTGAAATCACGATATCAACGCGACAACAAGGAGTTACGCTACTGACTTGCGCAAACCTCCGGAGGACGGCGCCTATCCGTCTCGCGGTCTACATTCAGCCGCGTGCCTCGAAAACGGAACTTGCCGGCATGCACGACGGTGCGGTGAAGATCCGCATCAACTCGCCACCCGTGGACAACGCCGCGAACCGCGCGCTCATCGAGTTCGTGGCCGAGCGTCTCGGTCTGGCGAAGAGCCGGGTGCGGCTGATGTCCGGCGCAACCGGCAGGCGCAAAGTTCTGGAAATCGACGGTGCAACGGAGGCGGATCTCAGCGCGGCCTTTCCCGGCGCACGCTGAGACCGCGAAGAGTGGTTAGACGGAAACCTTCAGCTCGTTGAATTGAATCAACGGCGCCACGTCCGTGTAGTTCGAGATGTCGGCGGTCACTTCGGCCGCAGCGCCGCCCCACGCCGCCGCAAAGGCATCGATCGAGTCGAAGTAGAACTGGCAGCCGCCGAGAAATGCGGGTGGCTCGCCGGGCGCGGTGCCCGCGAGGCCGGCGTCCACTTCAGTCTTGCGCAGACCGTTGCTGAGCAGCCGCCGGGCCAGCGGAATGTGTTTCGTGACGTAGTAATCCATGTCGAAGCGGGAGCCCGGTTTGTTGGGGTAGAGCACGCTGACTTTTATCATCGGAAGTCTCCTTGGGGTGAGGGGTTGTCGATCGATCGAAAAAAGATGGTTCGAGTGTCGGGTCAGGGCGCCGCGGCCGCGCCTGCGGGCTCGCGCGAATCGCTCGCACCGTAGAACACCCCCGGTCGCGGAAACCCCAGCGCTCTCGCCGCGTCGGGATCGGCCGGAGCGATGCCGACGACCTCGGCCGCATTGCCGGCGCTCCACACGTCCAGGGGGACGACATGGTAGCCCATGCGGGTCAACGCCGCAGTCGTATCCGCCGAGAAGGCGTAAGGTTCGGCCGCCAGGGTGTCCGGCAGCCATTGATGATGAAATCTCGGGGCGTCCACCGCCTCCTGCAGCGTCATGCCGTGATCGATGACGTTCACCAGAATTTCGAGAACCGTGGTGATGATGCGTGCGCCGCCCGGCGTTCCGACCACCAGGACGGGATTGCCATCCTTCAGCACGATGGTTGGCGTCATGGAACTCAAGGGGCGCTTGCCAGGGGCGATGGCATTGGTTTTTCCCTGCACCAGACCGAACAGATTCGGCGCGCCCGGCTTGGCCGTGAAGTCATCCATCTCATCGTTCAACAGAAATCCGGTCCGTCCCGCGATGACTTTCGCGCCGAAGTCATCGTTGATGGTGTAAGTGACCGCCACCGCGTTGCCCAACCGATCGACGACCGAGTAATGGGTGGTCGTCGGACGCTCGTCCGCGCCGGGCGCGGCCGCCAGCGCGGACGACGGGGTGGCTCGATGGGGTGCGATGCGTGCCCTGATCGTCGCCGCATTCGCATCGGACACGAGGCGGTCGACCGGATTGTCGACGAATGCCGGATCGCCCAAAAATTGATTGCGGTCACGGTAGGCGAAGCGCATGGCCTCGGTCATGTAATGCACGGCCTGGCTCGAGTGAAAACCCAGGGCGCGCAGCGGGTAGCCCTCGAGCACGCGCAGCATCTCGCAGAGTATGACGCCGCCGGAACTCGGCGGCGGCGCCGACACCACGGTGTACTCATGGTAACGGCAGCTGATGGGTGCCGCCTCGGTGGCCGTGTAGGCGCCAAAATCCGCCGCCGTCAGAATGCCGCCGTGAGTCTCGCTCGCGGCACCGACCGCCGCCGCGATCGGGCCCCGATAGAACGCGTCCGTTCCGCCGGCGCTGATGGCGCGCAGGGTCGCGGCGAGGTCGGCTTGCACCAGCCGGTCGCCGGGAACGAACGGTGCGCCGTGACTCATGAACACCGCGGCCACGTTGGGTTCGCGGCGAAAGGCCTCGATGCCGGCATCGAGCACGTCGGTGTCTCCGCGGGCCAGCACGAAGCCGCGTTCGGCAATCCCGATCGCCGGCCGCAGCAGCGTCGCGCGCGGCAGGGTGCCGTATTTTTCGCGGGCCGTTTCCAGGCCCATGACCGTGCCGGGCACGCCCGCCGCGAGGTAGCCGTCGATGCTCTTCGCGCTGTCCGCATTGCCGTGCGAATCCAGGAACATGCCGGCGCTCGCCGCCTGGGGTGCCTTCTCCCGAAAATTCAGGAACGTGTTCCGGCCGTCGGCGAGATGGATCAGCATGAAGCCGCCGCCGCCGATGTTGCCGCAACAGGGGAGCGTCACCGCCAGAGCGTAGCCGACCGCCACTGCCGCGTCGACCGCATTGCCGCCGTCCCGCAGGATCGACGCCCCGACGTCGGAGGCGACGTGCTGCGCGCTCACGACCATGCCGTCGGTGGATTCCGCCGCCAGGGGCGCCGCAGCCCACGCGCCGCTGCCGCAGGTGCCGGCACACAGAAGCGGGCCTGCCGCGCCGAAGAGAAGGCGTTTGATCGGCGGGCGCATTCTGATTCCTGGCGGCTGGGTGGGAAAACCGGGCGAGAAACTAAACCACTACACCCGGTGCGCGCAAGCGCCCGGAAAACCGCGCAACCGCCACTGGACGCGATCCCGGGTGGCGCCGAGCCGCGGGTGGCTGAAGAAGCCCTCCACGGTCATCGCCAGGAGCGTGTCGAAGAACTCGGCCGAGGACGCTCCCTCCAGGGTCACGGCGCCACGCTGCAGCCGGTGCAGGTAGCGTCGCTGCGACGGCGGAGGTTCCGCGGCGAAGTCGATTCTGCTGCGGTCGAGGTGCCGCAAAACCCCGGACAGTCCGGCACGGAACGCCTCGGCCGGCGTTCGCGCCGGTGCGCCGCCGCGCGCCGCTCTCATCGACGCCGGGGTGCCTGGCTGCCAGGGACCGCTGCGATACGTGCTGCGGCCGCAACCCCAGTCGCCCGAGAATTGTGCGTCCAGATACCCGGGTGCGCCGGCCTCGAGCGCGCCGGCGCCTGCGCGATCCGCGGGGATCAGGCAATCGCAGGCGGCTTCGACGAACCGGGCTTCGGCGCGGGTGAAGAAGCGGTAACCGGGTGCCGGGGGGGTGCGGATGGGCAGGGAGCGGGGGAGCGCCGCGCGGCACATCGCGCCCGCTCCGGCGGACACCGTGCCGAGCGTCGTGAGAAAAGCTCGTCTGGTCAGGTTGCGCACCTTCCCATCTTAGCCGCCAGGCTCCCCAAACGGGCGACGGCGTCGTCGAGGGCGGGAGTCCAGCGCCTGCCGCAATTCAGGCGCAGAAAATTCCGATAACGGCCGGTCGCGGAGAACAGCGGACCGGGCGCAAAATTGACGCCATGACGGAGCGCTGCCTCGAAGAGGACGAGGCTGTCGATGGGGCGCGGCAGCTCGACCCAGAGGACGAAGCCGCCGCGCGGCTGGGTCATGCGCGTGCCCTCTGGAAAGTGGCGCAGCACGGCGGCGGCAACCTGCCCCACGCGCCGCGCATAGGTTGCCCGCAACCGGGCGAGGTGGCGTTCATAACCGCCCGATGCCAAGGTCTGCGCCAGCACCTCTTGAAGCAGGGCGGAAGAGGGACCAGACGACGCCCACTTGGCCCGCTTCAATGAGCTCGCGAACCGGCCGCCGCACAGCCAGCCGATGCGGGCGCCCGGCGCCAGAGTCTTGCTGAAAGACGAGCACAGAATGACGTTGCCGCCGGTGTCGAAAGCCTTGGCGGGCAGCGGGCGAATGCCCGAATGCTGGAGGTCGCCATAGATGTCGTCCTCGATCAGTGTCACGCCGTGCTCCACGCAGAGCCCGACCAGGCGGCGCTTGTCCGCGTCATTCAAGGACGCCCCGGTGGGATTGCTGAAGTTAGCGCTGACGAGACAGGCCTTGACGGCGCGGCCGCCCCTGCTCCGCAGCGCCTCGGCGAGGGAATCCACGCGCATGCCCTCGCTCGGGTGGCAGGCGATCTCGAGCGCCTTGAGACCCAGGCTCTGCAACACCTGCAGGATGCAGTAGTACACGGGCGATTCGATCGCCACGGTGTCGCCGGGACGGGTCACCGCACGCAGCGCGAGATTGAGCGCCTCCGTGCAGCCGTTCGTGACGACGAGCTCGTCGGGCAACACGGCACAGCCCAAGTCGGCGTAGCGGCGCAGCAGCTGGTGTCTCAGCGAGTCGACGCCGTGGAACGACAGTCCGTATTCGCCCAGGAGCGCAGGGTTGCGGCGCGCGGTCGCCGTCAGCGTCCGCTGCAGGCGCCGCAGCGGGAAGAGTTCCGCATCCGGCGCGGCCGCGCCCAGCGGAGCGAACGCCGGGTCCTGGCTCGCATCGATCAGCTGGACCATCACGTCGTCGATGCCGACGGGGTGCGCCACGGCGAGGGAGCGTGTGGTCACGGGTTCTGCAATGGCGACACGCCGCGGGCGGGCAAAGTAGCCGGATTGCGGACGCGCCACGGCGTAGCCCTGGTGTTCGACCGCCCGCAGCGCCGCCATGGCGGTGGTTGCGCTGATGCGCTTCTGGCGGATGAGCGTGCGCACCGACGGCAGCCGGTCGCCGCTCTTGAGCTGGCCGCTTTCCACGAGGGCCGACAATTCCTCGGCGAGAGCGAGATAGATGGGTGGCGGCATCCCCCAACTGTACCGTATCTAATTCGCAATTTCTGTATCTGTCATCAGCAGCCCTGGCCGGTTAAGGTGCGCGCACACCCCCAGAGGAATGCCCGTCATGCCCGAACTCACCGCTTCCGTGCTGCCGCTGATGGTCATGATGTTCGTCACGTCGATTACGCCCGGGCCGAACAATCTCATGCTGATGCTGGCCGGCACCCGGTTCGGCTTCGTGCGCACGCTGCCCCATCTTGCGGGGGTGAGCCTCGGAGGAGCGCTGGTCATCTGCCTCACGTATGCCGGCCTCGGGACGGTGATGCTTCGCTCTCCGCGCTTCGTCGATGCGATGAGCGTGGCCTGCGCTGCTTATCTGGTGTGGCTCGCGGCGCGGCTCCTCCGGCCTGCCTCGCCGGCGGGCGGCAGGGGGGCGGCGCAAAGCGGGACCGTCGCGGAACCCCGGCCCATGCGGTTCACGGAGGCCGTGATGTTTCAATTCGTCAATCCCAAAGTCTGGAGCATGGGCCTAGCGGCGGCGAGCATCGCTGGGCGATTCCCGCTGCGTCCTTCCGCGACGCTCGCCGTCGTGGCCGTCGTCGTCGTCTGTGTGAACTCGCCCTGCGTCGCCCTGTGGGCGGCCTTCGGCAAGGTCATGCGCCGTCATCTCGAGCATGCCGGCACCCGACGCTGGTTCGACGGTGCGATGGCCGTGCTCATCGTCGCGACGGCGGCATGGATCCTGCGCCCCGTGTTCGGAGCTTAGGCGCCGTAGTGCGCCAAGGAGTCTCTAGAACTGACAAGAAGTGTGCAACCGCGGGGCAGGTGTCATCCTCGTGTAAACTTCCGGGCGGCAGGGCGGTCTACCGACTGCGTCGTAAACGGCCGACCTGGGAGTTCATGGATGGCATCACGCTGGATGACGATGGGAATCATGGTCCTCGCGGCCACCGCCGCAGCCTCATCGGGCGGCACGGACCACAGCGGATCACGGCTGCGCACCGCGGCGGCGCCGGGCACCGCGCAATTGCGCGCGTTCGGCGGGCGCAGCCCTGCGCAGCGAACCAGCGCCGCCGCCGCCAAATTCGACGGCACGCTGGCCGATCTCGCGCGGCACACCGCGCCCGGGTCGCCGCCACGGACGCTCGCCGGCCTGCATTCGTTGAGTCCCGCGGCGCATTTCAAGCTCGCCGCCGACGGCTCGACGCCGGTCGTCGCCATCGACGCAATCACGCGTGGTGATCCGCAGCAGCTGAAAGCCGCGCTCGAGGCGCTCGGACTGGAAAAGTCGGCGGTTTTTTCGAACGACGTGGGCGGGTGGCTGCCGGTCTCGCAACTGCAGGCCGCCGCGGCCGTGTCGTCGCTGCATTCGATCCGCGCCGCGCTGTCGCGAACGCGCTCCGGCGCGGTCGCCACGCAGGGGGATTTCGTCCAGGGCAGCGCGGCGGTGCGCACGGCGTCGGGCCTCACGGGTTCCGGCGTGACCGTCGGCGTGCTGTCGGACAGCTTCGATTGCTATGCGGTGTATGCCGCGTCCGGCAGCGGCGTCCCGGTCTCCGGTTACGCGGGCTACGCCTCCAACGGCTTTACCGCCACGGCGGCGAACGACGTGACCAGCGGCGCACTGCCGTCCGGGGTGAGTGTACTCGAGGAAGCCGACTGCCTGAACTACGGCGCGCCGCTGCTGCCTCCGTTCGGCGACGAGGGACGGGCCATGCTGCAGATCGTGCACGCGGTCGCGCCGGGGGCGAGCCTCGCGTTCTACACCGCCGAGAACAGCGAGGCGGATTTCGCCGCGGGCATCGGCAAGCTCGCCGCCGCGGGCGCGAAGGTGATCGCGGACGACGTCGGCTACTTCGACGAGCCGTTCTATCAGGACGGCCTGGTGGCCCAGGCGATCAACGCGGCCGAGGCCCAGGGCGTGGCGTATTTCACCGCCGCCGGCAACGACGGCAACAATTCGGACACGACAGCCAAGAACGGTTCCTACGAGAACACGGCGCCGAGCTTCTCGACCTTGTCCGCCGCCGGATCGAACAGCGGCGAGTATCTGCTGAACTTCGACACGACGGGGGCGACCACGAGCACCTCGCTGCCGATTTTCATCGATGCGATGTTGCCCGGCGAGTTCGCCGCCGTAGTCGTGCAATGGGATCAGCCGTACGTCACCGGTGCGCCGAACAGCGGCGGGGCCACGAGCCGCATCGACGTGTGCGTGACGGGTGCGACCGGCGTGTACACGATCCAGGATTACGACGGCAACGACGTCACCTGCACGGGCGCGAATGCCGCCGGCGTGGACCCCGTGCAAATTCTCATCATCGCGAATCCGGCAAATGCCACCGCGAGCACTCCCGCGGAAACGCTGAACCTGCAGATCGGCCTGGCGGGCGGCACCACCGCGCCGGGTCGGGTGATCGTCGCGGTCCAGACCGACGGACAGGCGGCTCCCCCCCTCACCCAGTTCGCCACCAACAGCCCTACGCTTCAGGGGCACTCGAGTGCCGCCGGCGCCGGCACCGTCGGCGCCGCCTTCTATTTCGACACGCCGGCCTGCGGTACGACGCCCGCCGCCATCGAGAGCTACTCATCGCAGGGCGGAGCGCCGATCCTGTTCAGCAGCGCGGGCGCGCGGCTGGCCACTCCGACGATACGTCAGAAGCCCGATTTCGTCGGCCCGGACGGCGTCAATGACACGTTCCTGGGATTCACGCTGGCCTCGCAGAACATCAGCACGAGCACCAGCACTGTGGCGTGCGAGAACAATTCTTCGTACCCGAATTTCTTCGGCACGTCGGCGGCCACGCCGCACGTCGCGGGAATCGCCACGCTGATCCTGCAGGCGAATTCGGCCGCGACGCCGACGCAAATCTACACGTCCCTGCAAACCAGCGCTCTGGCAATGGCGGGAGGGCTGCCGAATCCGCCGGCGGCGTACAACTTCATCTCCGGCTACGGGTTCGTGCAGGCCGCCGCCTCGCTCGCCTTGATTGCGCCCGGAGCGCCCACGATCTCCGCGGCGGCCGCGACGGTGGTGGTGGGAAAATCGACCACACTCACATGGTCGTCGGCGAATGGCACAGCATGCACGGCGACGGGGTCTTGGAGCGGCGCGTTGGCCGCAAGCGGCACCCAGACCGTGACCCCCGCCGCGGTGGGGACGGCGACCTACTCGCTGACTTGCACCAATGCAGCCGGTACGTCGCCCGCGAGTTCGGTATCGGTGACGGTCACCGCGGCGCCTTCGGGCGGCGGCGGTGGGGGAAGCATGGAAGCCCTGACGCTGGCACTGCTCGGTCTATGCCTTGCAGTCCGAATCCGCGTGCACCTTCACCGGTTCTGAGCCCGTCGCCTGTACGCTGGCGGCCCGGCCGCATTTACGGGCGGTCGGATCGACGCTGACGGCGGTCCAGGCGATGGTCGCGTGACCGGTTGCATCCGTCGTTGCCGAGACTGGCAGTGACGTAAAACCGTTGATGCGGGCGTTTTCCAGTATCACCGTCCGCGGACGTGTGCTCAGGTCGTAGACACTGACCACGACATCCTCGGTGCCGTCGTTCAAGATCTGCACCTGTACGCCTTGGGCCAGGGCGGCGGGCAGTAACGATCCCCAACCCACGATCGACACGAGTCCAACCGTCATTGCGCTTTTCACGTTGGCAACCTCCATGCTTTCGAACCACCCATCTCCCCCGCCGAATGCTACCCCCGCAAGGGCGTGGATCAGACCGGACAGCGCACCCGATCTGCGGTGGGACGAGTCCCACGTCTT
>Ga0182030_10007864_pt1 | contig 22175 bp, 17 predicted proteins | sample 812S3MmetaG_FD_121299 | JGI IMG/M metagenome (GOLD analysis project Ga0182030, IMG submission 121299) | Permafrost microbial communities from Stordalen Mire, Sweden - 812S3M metaG (Illumina Assembly) | ecosystem: Environmental > Terrestrial > Soil > Wetlands > Permafrost | place: Sweden... | reverse complement strand
GCCCGATGAATGAGTTCGGAGAGCCGAATATGGGAAATCCGTCCGTTCGGTTCGATGAGGGGCGGGCGAGAGTCGGTCATTGGCCTTGTGCCTCTCAATCCGACCTCCCCGCCTACTCTACCGCAATCGAAATGCCGCCAACGAATGCTAAAATTCTAGGGCAATCAAAATCAGCCACTTACAACTTTACAGCCAAATCTGGCGTATTCGCATACTAGCATGGTCAAAATTAGCCAAATCACTTAATTTGCTTTGAAATATCTAGTTAATCTGAATCCTAGGTAAACTGCTTACCTATACCCCGCGTTGAATCCGTTTTTCCAAATCTCAAGCAAGGCCCTGACGACGATAAAGGTCGGCCACGAAATGCGGGCGCTGGCGGTTCACGGAAGGCAGCTCACGGGCGGGAACAAGGCCGCGGCGCAGCAGCCCCTGCTCGTTTTCACGGTCAAGAACGATGATCTTCATGGTCAGATCCTGGTTCTGGCGCAACAGCAGGTTGATTTCAGGATGTCTGGCGCGTTCTTCCTGGCTGACTTTTTGCCATTGCACCCGATGCCGCCGCAACGTTTCCAGGGATTGGTTGAGTGCGGGAAGCAGCCGCTTTCTGAGTTGATGAAATTCAAACAGGGAAGGTTTGTCAGCGCGGCGCAACGCATTGCCCTCCTGCTCCAACCCTTGCAGAAGTTCCTGGCAAAGCGCCAGGCGGGCGTTCAAGTCGTTACGGATTTCCTGCGGCAAATTCATTGTTTGGAAACGGCGGTTGCGTTCGTGCTTTGCGTCAATACAAACGCTTGCTGAGTCACTTTGGCTTTTTGCATCCATTCGATATAATCCTTGCGCCATTTGGCCATGTCCAACAACGAGAGAAGGCTCGGCGTGCTGGTGGCCTCGGTCAATTCCTTTTGGCGATCGAGAATGCGGACGTAGGTGGCGGTGGCTTTTTCCCATTGCTGGAGTTGCTCATAGACCAGCGCGGCTTGATACCAGACGGGCATTTGCCAGCCGGGGGATTTGTCCAATTCCGCCAGACTGAGATAAATCTGAAGGGCGCTGAGATAATCGCCCTCCTTGAAGAGTTGATTGGCGATCTCGTTGCCGGCCCGCTGCCGCCAGTAAGTCCAGACTTCCGGATTCTTGCGGACGTTCTCCTCCTGGGATTGGAGCAGGAGAAGAACCTGCTTCATCGAGTCGTTGTTCCGTCCCAGTTTTTTCAGGGACAAAGCGAGCAAAAAGCGGACTTCGGGCACTTCGTAAACATTCGTATAAAGAGTGAGGAAAATCTGGGCCTGGGCGACCGTCTCGGCGTTGTTCGTCGAAAAGGAGAGCGAGCGGACGAGTTTGAAGTGGGTTTGAGCCTGATCGAGTTGAGGATTGGCCGCCTTGAGCAGGCGGCTGTAGAAATCGGTCGCTTCCTCGTACTTGCCTTCCTGATAATAGGTATCGGCAATTTCGACCTGGGCTTGCAGGACGAGGTTCTTGTAATAGTCCATGTTTTCCAATTTCAACTTCAGGGCGGTGGACATGACTGCGTAGAATTTGGAAACAGCCAGGGTGTTCACTCCCATCTGGCGATAGATCAATCCCTGGCGCAACAGAACCTCCGGGGCGCTGACGTCTTCGGGGTAGTTGAGCAGGTATTGGCCAAAAATTTGTTCAGCGCGAACCAGCTTGTTATCGTCCTGCGCCACCAAAGCCAATTCGAAGAGGGCCAGGCGCTTGATTTCGCCCGGGGCATCCTGAGTCAAAAGGCTGGTGAATGTTCGAGTGGCGACCGGCAAGTTTTTCTGGTGTCGCTGCTCCCGGCCCAAATCGAGCTGGAGTTGAAATCGTTTCAGTCGATCGGGTTCGGCCTCGGGAGATGCCGTCACAGTTCCGGGGGTCGGCAGCATCCCCAATCCGGGAGCCGAGTTGGAATCCGACTGGGAAACCACGGAGGCGGGAGCATTGGAAAACGCCAGGTCGTCCGCCCGGAGCCGGCAGCAATTGAGCCCGCACAAAAGCGATAACGAAAGAGCGTGTCTCAAGAACAAAGAGTGCATCATTGGCCGGTTGAGTAAGTGGCGCTGCTCCCGTACGGTTTGGGCGAAGTAGAGTCCTGAGGCGCCGCCACCGAGTTGTCCACGTTGGTGGACTTGCTGAAATACTTTAGAAAAAGCTGGGCGGGAATCATCCCATCGGGAGGGGCAGACTCCACCGGCGATTGCGCGGCAGGACCATTTGTCGGTAGAGCGGCCGCGGGCGTGGCTGGCGCGGGGACTGTAGGCGAAGGCGCAGGCAACGGTGAGACTTTTTGCGCTGCGGGAACGGCGGGAGCAGACGCCGGCGCTGGAACAGAAGGAAACACGAATCGATTGGTGCAGGGCCAATGCGATGCGATGAAGCGAAAGGGAGCCGGGCCTATTCGCGGCAGATAGCCTGCGTCCGGCGACGCGACAACCACCAAGGCTGGAGCTATGAGCACAAACGACAAACACTGCCAGCGCCAAAGGAGGCATTGCTTCATGGAATTGACTTTGTTGTGTTTCAAAACACTTATCCGAGGAGGTTATCGGCGGTTTGGGCCGCGCACTTTAATGGCGGCAGGGGCTTAAGTGCGTGGGAACTTTTGACGATGAAGAGAAGATGACGACCGAGGTCAATTGCACACGCGCCCCCTGCCCGCGACTGGACAGGCGGCAAATTGAGAACCAGTTGAGAAACTGTCCCTGCCTCCCATCCCTGGCAAGTATCGAGAACGCTTTAAAAGAATTGCTGGGATCCGACCAGCGTTACACGTCGCAAATCGCCGAAATCATCCGCCGCGATCCCAGCCTGACGGCGCGGTTATTGCGCCTGGTCAACTCGGTCCATTATGGAATTTCCAAACCGGTCAAAACCATCGAAGAGGCGGTCTTTTACCTTGGCATGAGGCAGATTCGGCAACTGGCGATGGTGACGCCGATCATCGAGGATTTTCAAGTTCTGGCCGGCCATACCCGGTTGGAATGGCGCGGCTTTTGGCGGCACTGCATTGGCACGGCTTTGATGACCCGGGAAGTCATCGATTTGGTTCAATCACAGAAGGCGGACAGCGATTACGTGGCCGGACTGATTCACGACGTGGGCAAGATTGCCATGGCGTCGGCTTTTCCCGTGCATTTCGCGGAAATTTACATTCACCGGACCGAAGCCGAAATGGATTTGATGGAACTGGAGCGCGAGGTTTTAGGAATGGACCACGCCGAATTGGGCGCGCTTTACTTGCAACGACAAACCCTGCCGGAGATGTTCGTGGAAATTGTGCGCTTTCATCATCAACCCGACCTCGCGCCGACCCAAGGCGTGGTGGCCGCGGCGGTGCAAGTGGCGGATTCTCTGATGCAACAGTCCAAGATGGGCTACAGCGGCCGCCTGGCGCCGAAAGACCCTGATGCGTGGAGCAAGGTGACGGGTTGGAAAATGCTTTTCGGCCACCAAAGCGAGGATGAAAGCGCCATCAGCCAGGCCAGTCTTAAATACAGTCTGGAACGCATGCCCGCCACCCTGGAAGGCCTTATCTGAGATATTCGATTGTTGACTGACTTCAGCGGGGAGCTAACAATAAACCAGCAGCGACTGCGATATGGGATTGATCCGATTGTGATTTAGAAGTTTGTCAATATAAGCGAAGGTCAGCCTCTGACCGTCGGGAATCAGCAATATCCCGCTGACTGTATAGATGCCTTGGGCAAGAACCATGCCGGGGCGCAGTTCTGAGAGCAATACTTCCCGCTGCTTGCCCGGCACCACCGCCTTGGGCAAAGTGCGCAAAAAAGCCCTGACTGCCTCGGGATCGAAGGCCGTGTTCGATCCCGCGCTGATCCTGTCCGCCGCAGCCTGGCCAGGAAAATTGCTCTCCGCATATGCCACCGCAACCGCGAGCAAACGTCCCAGCCAGGGAATATTTTCTCCGCTCAGACCGTCGGGATACCCGCTGCCGTCGAAACGCTCGTGATGAGCCCGGATTGTGGGGGCGACCGCCTTTAGGTGATGGGCAAACCGGGCCAACTCGGCTCCAAGGACGGGATGATGCTCCACCACCGCGCGTTCCGCCGCCGTCAGGCCTGAAGGTGACTCTTCCCAGCGTTTGATCAACCGCCTCGGCACACCCACCAACCCAATATCATGAATCCAGGCGCTGATTTCCAAAGTTTGCTGTTCTTCCGGCGGCAACGCAATGCCCTGGCCCATCGTTTTGCAAAGTTCGAAGATGCGGCGAGCCTGGCTGCCCAAGGTGGGATAAAACGTTTGCATCGTCTGCACGCAAAGCTCCACCGATTGGCGAAAATTCTTCTCCTGCGCCGCCGTCAAGATTTCCAGTTGCTTGTTTTGCCCGGCCACGGTGGCGATTTGTGTTTCCAAGGCTTGATTGATCCGGGTCAACTCCTTGTTCATTTCCAGCGTTTCGGCGCGCAACTTGGCGTTGCTGCGAATCAATTCGTGGCGCTGGACGGCGTTCCGGACCGTGGCCAGCAATTCCTCGCGCAGCCACGGCTTGACAATAAAACGGTAAATCTCCCCCTTGTTAATCGCATCGATCACCGTATTTAAGCTGAGCACCCCGGTGATGAGTATGCGGGTGGCATCCGGTTGAATGTCCCTTACCTGCGCCAAAAATTCCAAGCCGGTGACCATCGGCATTTGTTGATCGCTGATCACCACCGAAAACTGTTGTTCCCGCAGCAGATTCGCTGCATGCACGGCGTGCGGAGATGTCACGACCTTGTAGCCTTCGCGTGACAACGTCTCACGCAAGGTCAGCAGGACGATCTCCTCATCGTCAACAATCAGTATCGGATGGACCGGCTTTTTCGAATTATTTTGGTCCTCTGGCATGCTCATTTACCTTGGTGCGTGATCCTCACGAATACGAATGCCATGCTGCGGGTGTTGACGGACGAACATACGAACGCTGAATTCGATCTAAATTCCGATTCGCGTCCTCCAGCAATCGCTGCCGACCCCGCGCCGCGCTCAACTGCGCCGCCAGCGCGGCGCCGTTGCGATTGATCAAATTAATCAGCCTGCCCACCTCGGCGCGAAACGGCTTTTCCCCCGTCCCTGCGGTCCCAGCGGCAGCTTCTTCTTCAGCGCATTGGCGGGCAACGAGGCTGAAAGACTGCCTGAGCGCAATCTTACGGTCTTGAATACTCATGACCGAGGGCCAGGCAGCGACCCGAATAGCCGCGCCTTCCGCGTAGGTTAACTGCATCCATTGCTCTAAAATCCGGGCCATTTCATCTCGTGCGCTCATGGTCAATCAGGCAAGGCGAAGTTCCATTTCCTCCGCAGGGGTGGATGAACCGCTCTCCATCCCCTGGCCGCGATGGAGCATTTCCGCCCAACCTTCCCGCAAATCATTGAGCAGGCGTATGACTTCTTCGACTGGCGCTTTTTTCTTCCGCATGTTCGCCTCCTGCAATCGGCGGTAAAAGTAACAATAAAGCCGCCGGAAATTCTCGGCAATTTCCCCGCCTTTCTCCATGTCCAGCCGCTCATTCATTTCCAGGATGATGGCCTGGGCGCGCAGGATGTTATTGTTGATGGTTCGGTTGAATTCCAAAGGATCAGAAAATTCGAACCCCGTTAGTCCTTTTTCCAAAAACCTGATGGCGCCATCGTACAGCATCAACACGAGTTGAGCGGGAGGGGCGGTCTGCACGGTTATTTTACGATAGGACTGGGACGGAGTGTTGGATGGGGTCATGGGGGATAATTGAGTTAGTCTTTAAGTTAGTCTTGAGCGGATTGCAATCGGCTGGCCAAAAACTCTGAGAGCTTTTTGACCGTGTCCGCCGATGGGTAATTGCTGTCGCTGAGCAAGGCGCGCCCGCGCTCCATTGCCTCGGCGCGGGTGTCCGGGGTAGTTTTCAACGCAGTTTCCAAGGCTTTGGAACTGGTGAAAGAGTCATTCTCGACAACGGGTTTTGTCCCGGTCGCACTGGGTGTGGCCTGAGGAAGTCCTTGGACCGGCCCCGAGTTCATGTTGGCATCAATTTCCATAATTCAGCAGGTTTCAGCTTAGCCCTCGATCAAACATTGTTTCCCATTCTTTATCGGTCGCTCTTCTCAATAGCTTTAGCCGATTTGGCCGGCTTTGAACCGTATCTGTCGGGCAACGTCTCCAACAGCGCCTCCAGAGTGTATTGGCCAAAACGGACCGGCGAACTCAAAATAGTGGAGGCATCCGCCGAAGGCGCCTCATTGCGCAAGTGTTGCGCATAGTAATCTCTGGCCGCGTTGGCCACTCCCGGCTCGCCGGCATCGAGCACTTCATCGGCGACCCATTCCACTCTATCCCTCATATCCGGCAGAGACAAGGGGCCGGGTGGCGCGTTGGCGACCAGGCTGAATTTCCAACCGACGGCCAGTGGCTGATAGGGTTCGTAGCGGGTCAACTGGCAGAATAATATCGCGTCACAGCCGGTGGCCTCACCCACGCGCGCAAAAAAATCGGCGGGCAACGGTTCGTCCGTTCTCCAGCCGGTCTTGCCCGTCCACTGGCGCAATTCCTCCGGCGACACCGGGATCACTTCAAACCGCTTGCACTTCTCCAATTCTGCGTAGATGAGAGGTGAAAGCGCATCCACTCCGTCCTGCAAAAACGCGGCTGAAGAGGTCGTAACCACCGGCAGCAGGGCAACCCGTTTCATTTGTTGCGGAAGCGAAGCGGACCGCCGATAAATATTCGTGGGGTGATAGCGGGGCCCCATATCCTGCACTGCATTCGGCAGCGGCGGCAAAACGTGGCAACCCACTGACAGAAGGGCCGTCACAACCATCCAAGAGAAACGCAGCTTCAGACCTCGCTCTTTCCCCTCAAATTTCAACCGGATTTTTTTCATCGTGCAGCGCATATCCAGCCATCTAACTTGATGAGGATGAGGAAGAACTTGAGTTCACTGACGTGGGCGCAGTTTGATCGCTGGCGGAGGAGCTGCTAAAATAATCGTCCAAATATTGCTTCTCAGTGTTCATCTTGCTGATGGCGGTTTCCATGGCGGAAAATTGATTGTCCAGATTTGTTTTGTCGCTCGCGATCTTCGTCTGGAGGGTGGTAATGCTGGTGGCCATCGATTTGGCCTCGCTGGTCATGTTTGATTCGTCAGTGGCCAGCACGCCCTTTGAGCCGTTAACGCTGGTTAGGTACGAAGCCAGAGTGGTAGCCAAACCATTGGTGGAATTAGTGAATAAATTCTCAACTGCGCTTAGATTATTGGTCAGCGCGCTGGTCAACGTCGAGGTGTCGGACAGCGACAAGGTGTTGTCATTTCCGTTGGACACCACCCCCAAATCATTCAGGTTCTCTACCCCTTGAGTCCCGCCTGAGGGTGTGGCATCAACCAAGTGGCGCAAGCTGCTTACGATGCCTTCGGCATCCATGTCACCCGTCAATAATCCGGGCGTAACAGTACCGGTGGAACTCGTGGTCGAGACGGTCTGACTGCTGATGTAGGTTTGCACGGCATTGTAGTCCGTCACAAAAGAACTAATCGCTGAAGAAATGGTCGAAGTGTCGCTGCTGACAGAGATGGTGGTGGACCCTGTACTCAAAGCTGTGACCGACAACCCTGTTACTCCGGAACTTCCCGCATCAATCGTATTGGTTTGGCTGGTCAACGTGCCACCGTTATTGATGCTGTATTCCAGATTGGTCCCCGCTTTTAAAGTCCCGCTCGACAATCCAGTCGCTGCCAAAAAATTGCCGTGACCCGCAACGTCCTGGAGAGTAATGCCCACGTTTCCGGCAGTTGTATCGGTGAGGTCGAAACGGTTATTAAGCGAATCGTAAGTAGCTGTGACACCGGCCCCGGAATCATTGATCCGCTGCAAGACATCCGCGACACTGTCGGTTGAGGCATCATAATTGATCGTCACCCAATTGATGAGAAATTCACCATCCCCTGAACCGCCATCACTGATCGGAAGGGAGAGGTTCGCGTCATCCAAGTTGCTGCTCAAATTGACGCCCCCCAACGCTGCAGAACTGCTCACGGTGCTGGTCCCGTTGTTATAGAGTTCCGCAGCCTGTAAAAAATTGCTCGTATCGGTGTCGCTGCCAAGCACAATGGGAGTTGTGCTGGTCGAATCAGTATTGGCCAGCGTGATCTTATCCGTCGAGGAATCATAGCTGCCCGTAACCGCGCCGCTGGTGGCTTTTTTAATCTGGTCAAAAACGGATTGCAAAGTATCACTGGTGGCAATTGTTATAGTCTGGCCATTGACCGTGAACGTGCCGGCACTAACAGGGTTGGCAAAACCCGCACTGCTTAAGACCAGGCTGGAAACAGTGTCACTCGAACTTAGTTTGCCGCTGGCAGTGGAGCCTTCCTGCACCGCATCGCTGGCCAGTTGGGTAACCTTGAAGGTATAATTGCCGAGAGCCGTGCCGGTGGCGGCGGTGGCGGTGGCGACTGAGGAATTGGAAACCGAGGCCGTCCGCGACTTAAAAAAAGAGGCGTCGCCCAGGGTAGTCACATCCTTGTTCAGAGCGGTTAAATCGGTTCCGATGGTCTGATAGGCACTATTCTTTTGCTCGTCGGTGGTTTCGTCCGTATTCATCTGCGTCTCAGGAGCGGACTCGACCGTGAGCATTTCGTTGACGATGGATGTCCAATCGATGCCGGAAGCCAGACCGGACATCGACAGACTACTGGCAGTGGAACTAGTACTTGATGACATATTCTGATTCTCTTTCTCTTACGATATCATAAACTGCATCCATCTCACTCCACTAGGAGCCGAGAAAATACGTGGGCGCAAACGCCGTCTCAAGCTTGAATTACCAAATCAGTAATTCGTTGGCTTATATATTCTGGATCAGTTTCAAAACATTTTGCGGATCTTGATTCGCTTGTGCCAGCATCGACGTCCCAGATTGCACGAGAATCTGATACTTGGCGAATTTGGTGCTCTCCGTCGCCACATCCACATCGCTAATCTGGCTGTTGGCCGCGGTGAGGTTGGTGGACAACACACTCAACTCCTGGTTGGTGTAAGACATGGTCTCTTCATTGGCGCCTACGGTGGCACGGTCAGTGCCCAATTGCGAAATCGCGTCCGACACTGCCGCCAAGGCCGCAGCCGCTCCGGTGCTGGTCCCAATGTTCGCAGCCGTCGCAGCCGCGTATTTACTGCCGGTGCCAAGGTCAATGCCCGTCAGCGTGGCCTTTCCGCCGTCGCCGTTGGTGGTTACAACCAAGCTTGTTCCGCTGAAAAGGCTGACACCGTTGAAGGTTTGCGATGCCGTGGAATTGATATAAGCGCCCAACGCTGCGAACTCCTTCTGATAGTCTGCCGACTGAGTGCTCGAGATGGTGCCGTCCTGCGCTTCGACAGCCAGGGAGGCCATTTGATCGAGTGCCGATCCGACCTGTTGCAGGTACCCATCCTGGGTTTGCAAAAACGAGGTGGCGTTGCCCACGTTGTCGTTGGCCGCCGCGGTTTGGCCGATTTGGGCGTTGAGGCTGATGGATTCCGCCAAACCGGCGGGATTATCAGATGCATTCACAAGTTGCGAACCCGTGGAGAGCCGCGCCAGCGAAGCGTTCAGCTCATTGTTTGATTGATCAAGGTCATTGGCGGCGTTGATCGCGGAGATGTTTGTATTAATTACCATAAACTACTCTTTCCATTGCGTGACCCCTTGCGGGGAGTTTCTACTGCACGGCAATCCATGCTAAATGGTGAATTTAGAGTGCGGGCCTCACCAATTTTCCCGATTGGCCTTTCTGGCTGCCAATCGCCATTGTTAATTGAGCCATCGGCAGCACCGGGAGGAAACTTTAGCCTTTTCGAATGAAAATTATTTTCGCAATCGCCCTGCACATATCCGGCCTGCTGCCGAACACTGTGGGCGATCTTGGGTTTTTATGGTATTTACAACCTATCAAGTCCCTTTCACCCGAATCACGGGACTCGGGCGGCGCGAACGCCGCCCGAGTTGGATTATTGAATCAGTGATTCACCGCTTAGATGTTCTGAATGAGCTTCAAAACGTTTTGCGGATTTTGATTCGCCTGCGCCAGCATCGAGGTGCCGGATTGCACGAGAATCTGATACTTGGCGAAGTTGGTGCTCTCCGTCGCCACGTCCACATCACTAATCTGGCTGTTGGCCGCTGTGAGGTTGGTGGCCAGAACACTCAGTTCTTGATTGGTGAAAGACATGGTCTCTTCATTCGCGCCGACTTGGGCTCGGTCGGTGCCCAATTGGTCAATCGCATTCGTAACGGCCGTCAAGGCCGCAGCCGCTCCGGTGCTGGTGGAAATGCTCGTGGCTATGGCGGTAGCGTATTTACTTCCTGTCCCCAGGTTAATGCCTGTCAGCGTAGTCTTGCCTGTGCTGCCATTGGTCGTCACCACCAAGCTTGTGCCAGCGAAAAGGCTGACACCGTTGAAGGTTTGCGATGCCGTGGAAGTGATGTAAGCGCCCAAGGCTGCGAACTCCTTCTGATAGTCTGCCGCCTGAGTGGTGGAGATGGTGCCGTCCTGCGCTTCGACCGCCAGGGAGGCCATTTGATCGAGCGCCGATCCCACCTGTTGCAGATACCCATCCTGGGTTTGCAAAAATGAGGTGGCGTTGCCCACGTTGTCGTTGGCCGCCGTGGTTTGGCCGATTTGGGCGTTGAGGCTGATGGATTTCGCCAAACCGGCGGGATTATCAGATGCATTCACGAGCTGCGAACCCGTGGAAAGCCGCGCCAGCGAAGCGTTCAGTGAACTGTTTGATTGATCGAGGTCATTAGCGGCATTGAGTGCCGAGATGTTTGTATTAATTACCATAACTAACTCTTTTCCTTGAGTCACCCCTTGCGGGGGATTCTTTGCTGCATGGCAATCCATGCCATGTGGTGAATTTCGATTGCGGGCTTCACCTGTTTTCCCTTTGGCCATTTGTGGCTGCCAATCGCCATTGTTACTGAAGCAATCGGCAGAGATTCACGATACTTTAGTCTTTTGGAAAAAATTTATTTTGACAATCCCGCTCAAGTTTTTCCCCATCCTGCCGATCACTTCTGGCGATGTTAGAGATGGAATGAATCTATGAATATATCCGCCGTTTCCGCGATGGCCCAGCGCAGCCAGGATTTTACCACGCTGCAAAGCACTCTTCAGTCCGGCAATCTCTCCGCCGCCCAAGGCGCGTTCGCAGCTTTTCTGCAAGACGTGCAAAAAACCGCGCAGATGGCGGGGCCAACCGGCATATTTGGACCCGGCACTCAGGCCAGCAGGGATTTGCAGTCCCTCGGCAGCGCATTAAAGTCCGCCAATCTTGCCGGCGCACAAAAAGCCTTTGCGACTTTGCAGCAGGATATACAAACTTCCGCGCCGTCTGGCGCTGCGGCGCCTGTAAACCATGCTCATCGTCCTTTGACTCATGCCGAAATCGCCAATAATGGCGCCGCCGTGCTCCCCAGCGGTGCCACAACGCAATCCGTCGGCGCCATTCTCAATCTTAAAGCTTGAGTTCGCTGTCAATAACCGGCCAGGGTCCCGTCTTTTCCGAGAAAGTAAATGTGCAAATGGAATTGCAATTGATTGAGCATTCGCACTGCGGCGAACTTTTCAACGTCATCGATGCCAACCGAAATCACTTGCGATTGTGGCATCCGTGGGTTGATCTCATTCGGTCCGCCCCAAACCTGGACCACTTCATTACCGCATGGCTGCAACAGCGTTCCAGCAATCGGGGGTTTTATGCCGGCATCTGGAGCGATGGACAACTCTGTGGCGTAATCAACCATTTGCATATTGACTGGCTAAATCACTCGACGGTGCTGAGCTATTGGCTGGATGAAGCCCACCAGGGCCGCGGCCTCATGACAGCCGCCTGCCGGGCCTTTATATCAAATGCGTTCCTGACGCTTCATCTGAACCGCGTTACCATCGAATGCGCCAGCGACAACGCCCGCAGCCGCCGGATTCCGGAACGTCTCGGTTTCAAGTTCGAGGGACTTATCCGCGATGCAGAATGGTTGCACGACCATTATGCGGACCATGCCATCTATGGCCTGCTAAAGGGAGATCACCCCCAGTTCAGTGTCAAAAACATTGCGGAATTTCCACTGGCGGAGGCAGGCGGGGGCAAGGCTGATTTGCTGCGGACCTCCTGCTCCGTTTGACCGGAGGCATTACAAAAGACAGAGTTGTGCAACTGTCCTCTGTCTGCGTAACATCGGCTGCATGACAAAGGATAATTTGCGCGCCGCGCATCAGAACCTGCAGGCAGCCTCTCGAACGCAAATGATCCTTGTGAAAGCATCTGTTCACGAAGTATCCCCAAAAATATGAAGAAAGTAGTTTTGCTGACGCTCACTGCCACTGCCATCGCTGCCTGCACATTAACGGCGCACGGGATGGATAAGGCGAAGAATATGGCCAGGGAATTTGCCCATCCCCCGGCTTCGGCCCGTCCGTGGGTCTATTGGTTTCCCCTGGACGGCAATATTACCAGCAACGGCATCACCGCGGATCTCGAGGCGATGAAACGCGTGGGTATTGGCGGAGTGCTTTATATGGAGACTGACCAGGGCACACCACAAGGGCCGGCGCATTTCGGCGGGCCGATTTGGCGCGCCTTGTTCCAGCACATTTGCTCGGAAGCCCATCGCCTTGGCCTTGAGGTCAATATGAACAATGACGCCGGTTGGTGCGGCAGCGGCGGCCCTTGGATCACTCCGGAGCTTTCCATGCAGCATGTGGTTTGGACTGAAACCAACGTTACCGGTCCATTGCACATGGATGCGACTCTTGCCCAACCCACCTCCTTCAAAGGCTTTTATCGCGATATTGCGGTGTTTGCTTTTCCGACGCCATCCAGCAACTACGCCATCCCGCAGATCAGCGGCAAATCGGCCAATACCGGGCAGGAAATTCCGTTGCAGGTGGATTACCCGGTACTCCCGCCCGAAGCCGTCGTTGCCAGGGACCAAATCCAGGACCTGACCGCGCGAATGGCGACTGACGGACGTCTGCGCTGGGATCTGCCGGCAGGCCACTGGACGATTCTGCGTCTGGGACACACCAGCACAGGCGTGGACAACCACCCTGCCCCCATGGATGGCCGTGGCCTGGAAAGCGACAAATTGAGCGAGGAAGCCTCCGAAGCCGCCTTTGCCGGGTTGATGGCAAAGGTCATCGGCGATTCGCCGACTTTGTCGGGAAAGGGCAAGACGCTGGTTTCGACGCATATCGACAGTTGGGAAACTGGAACGCAAAACTGGACGCCAAAGTTTCGCCAGGAATTTAAGCGCTTGCGGGGCTACGATCCTTTTAACCTGCTGCCTGTCATGACAGGCCACGTGGTGGACAGCCTGGAAATTTCAGAACGGTTTCTCTGGGATGTGCGAATGACAGTCAACGACTTATTGCTGCAAAATTATGCCGGACACTTCCGGGAGATGGCCAATCACTACGGCCTCAGGCTGTCCATCGAAGCCTATGAAGGCGAGCCCGCTGAAGACATGGCCTATGCGGGACAGGCCGACGAGCCGATGGCGGAATTCTGGTCCTGGGGCAAGTTCGGGGCCGCATTTAGCTGCACTGAAATGGCCTCGGCGGCGCATATCTATGGAAAACCTATTTTGGGAGCGGAATCATTCACAGCGGCGGACGGCGAGAAATGGCAGGGGCACCCGGCTTTTATCAAGGACCTCGGCGACTGGGCTTTTTGTGAAGGCATCCAACGATTCGTGTTCCACCGCTATGCCCTTCAGCCGTGGACCAATCCAGACAGGCCACCCGGCATGTCCATGGGTCCGTGGGGTCTTCACTATGAACGCACTCAAACCTGGTGGGAACAATCGAAAGCCTGGCATACCTACCTGGCTCGTTGCCAATACCTTTTGCGGCAGGGGCAATTTGTGGCTGACCTTTGCTTCCTTGAACCAGAAACGTCGCCGCTGAAGTTCAAGTCCCCCGTGAAGATGGGTTACGATAGGACAGGTTACAATTTCGACGGCTGCACCCCGGAAGTGGTCGTAAATAGAATGGCCGTCAAAGATGGTCGGCTCGTTCTGCCCGGAGGCATGAGCTATCGCTGTCTGGTCTTGCCCAAAGTTGAAACCATGACTCCTGCGCTGCTCTATAAGATCAGGGAACTTGTCACGGCGGGCGCCACCGTCATCGGGCCTCGGCCTGCGAAGTCGCCCAGCTTGAGCGGCTATCCGGATTGTGACCATGAAATTGCCGGGGTCGCGGCGGAATTATGGGGAAAAGAAGCGCCGCCAGCCGAATTGACCGAACGCCCGTTCGGCAAAGGCCGCCTTATTTGGGGCGAGGAGTTACAACCGTCACAAGCCCAAACTGCTGAAAGCCGAATGGAACTGGCCAAATGGATTTGGTTTCCCGAAGGCAACCCCGCTGACGCGGCCCCAGTAGGCAAACGTTTCTTCCGCCGCCAATTCGATGTGGATTCAGGCAGCCCGGTGGTTGCGGCCAAGTTGTTCATGACGGCGGACAATTCTTTTGTGTGCTGGATCAACGGCCACCGCATTGCCAGCGGCGACAATTGGGCCCAGCTCTACTCCAAAGACGTGACATCATCGCTCAAGCCCGGCCCTAATTTATTGGCCGTAGCCGCCGTCAACGGTGCGACCGAACCCAACCCAGCCGGCCTCATTGGCTTGCTTTGCATCACTTTCGCCGATGGAAAGACCCAGTATGTGCCCACCGATGGAAATTGGCAGGCGGCTGTGGGCGCGCGTGGCCGATGGAACTCAGATCCTGCCGCACCAGCCAAATGGTCGGCGGCGATGGAACTTGGGACCATGGGCATGGGGCCATGGGGGAATATCTATCTCGCTGCCAATACAGACGCAATTCCCGATATTAATATCCTTTCCCGCTTGCTGACTAAAATGGGTGTTCCGCCCGATTTCAGTTGCCAGACAAAAAGCGGACCGGAGGCATTGCGCTATACTCATCGCTCGACGGGCGACATTGATTTCTATTTCGTAGCCAATAAGAATCCGCACGCTGAAGAAGCCGTCTGCTCCTTCCGCGTGCAAGGTCGCCGGCCCGAATTGTGGTGGCCGGACACCGGGAAGATCGAGCAACCGGCGGCGTATGATATGGCCGATGGCTGCACGCGCTTGCCCATCTGCTTCGGTCCCAGCGGCTCGGTTTTTGTCGTGTTCCGCGCTGGAGATGAGGCGGACGCAAACCGCATTACCGCCGTCAAACACAATGGTCAGCCAGTCCTTGACTTGGCAAATCCCGAGACTCAGGTGAATAATGCTGGCGGTGGCGCAACCATTCCGGAATTCAAAATTCTGCGCCACACTCAAACGCGCCTGGAGGTCGAGGCGGCGCAGGCGGGAGATTACAATGCGACGACCGCCGATGGAAAAAACCTGCCGTTCAACGTTCCGGCCCTGCCAGATGCGCTAAACATAACCGGTCCGTGGACTGTAAAATTTCCGACCAATTCAGGCGCGCCCCCACAAGTGACTCTGGAAAAGCTGATTTCCTGGAGCGACTCTCCCGATGCCGGCATTAAATATTTTTCAGGCACGGCAACATATGGCTGCAAGATTCAGGTCCCGTCCAGCCTTCTGGCCGCCCATCGGCGTTGGTATCTCGATCTCGGCAAGGTGGCCGTAATGGCTGAAGTCAAACTCAACGGCAAAGACTTGGGCATACTTTGGAAACCACCCTTCCGCGTCGACGTCACAGATGCTCTCAAAACGGGCGAAAACACCCTGGAAGCCAAAGTGGTAAACCTTTGGATCAATCGGCTCATCGGCGACGAGCAATTGCCGGAGGACAGCTCGCGTAATAATAACGGCACTCTCAAGGAATGGCCGCAGTGGCTCGAAAAAGGTCTGCCCAGCCCGACCGGGCGCACCACCTTCACTTCCTGGCGGCTTTGGCATAAGAACGATCCGCTGGTGGAATCAGGACTGATCGGGCCCGTCACTTTGCAACCCGCAGCGGTCCTCACTGTCAAAAATAAATAAAGATACGTGATCGTTTAGCGACGGTTTGAATCTTTGGAACTTGGATTTTAAGTCCAAAGCCCGCACCATGTCCGCGATGAACAAGTGTTTCTATCTGACTACGGCGATTGATTATCTCAACGGCCAACCGCATTTGGGCCATGCTTACGAGAAAATCATCGCCGACGTCATCGCCCGCGCCCATCGCAGCCTGGGCGAAGAGGTGTTCTTTCTGACAGGCCTGGACGAGCACGGCCAGAAAGTCCAGCAAGCCGCCCAGGCGGAGGGAAAGAATCCCCAGGATTACTGTGACGGATTGGCCGCCAGTTGGCAGGATTTTGTCCGCGAACTCGGTCTTTCCAATGACGACTTTGTCCGCACCACCCAACCCCGCCACAAGGCCGTCGTGCAAGCCATTCTTTCGCGCCTCAACGCGGAGGGTCAGTTTTACAAGGCGGCGCACAAAGGCTTTTACTCCACCTCGGCTGAAACTTTTTTGACAGAGAAAGACCGACTGCCCGACGGCACGTTTGATCCCAGCTACGGAAAAGTCGTCGAACTGGAGGAGGAAAATTATTATTTCAAACTGCGCCAGCATCAGTCGTGGCTGATTGAATATATTGAGGCAAACCCCGATTTCATCGCGCCCGAGTCGCGGCGCAATGAGGTTCTGGGGTTTTTAAAGAATAACGAGTTGGAAGATCTTTGCATCAGCCGCCCGGCGGTGCGGCTCAATTGGGGCATCCCCATCCCGTTCGATGCCGATTTTGTGACTTACGTTTGGTTTGACGCGCTGGTCAATTACATCAGCGTTCCATTTGCCCATGGGGACCCGCTTCTGCTCAACGCCCTCCCCTCCGCCACCGCCCCGGCTGGAGCCGCTCTTTCGCTCTGGCCAGCCGATCTGCATATCATTGGCAAAGACATTTTAAAGTTTCACGCCGTCTTTTGGCCCATCATGCTCAAGGCAATGAACCTGCCCCTGCCCAAACAAGTCCTGGTGCATGGCTGGTGGCAGAAAGACGGGGAAAAACTGAGCAAGAGCACCGGCAACGTACTGGATCCTGTTCCGGTCATTGATGAATGGGGCCTGGATGCTTTCCGGTATTACGTCGTGCGCGAATTGGATATCGGCCCGGATGGCAACTGGACCGATGCAGGCTTTCGCTCGCGCTATCAAGCGGAACTGGCCAACGGCCTGGGCAACCTGCTCAACCGCTCGCTCTCCATGATCAAGCGTTACCGGGAAGGGCGAATCCCGCGGGGAACCAACCGGCTCGAAAAGGAAATCGCCGAAACGCGCGCCCAAGTCATCGCCGCCTACCGGGCGAATGCGCTGCAAGGAGCGGTAGTGCAATGCGGCGCACTGGTCACCCGGGCCAATCAGTATATTGACCAAACGAGTCCTTTCAGACTGGCCAAAGATCCTCAACGCGCTGGGGAACTAAATGACATTCTTTTTACTCTGGCTGAAGTTTGTCGCGCGCTGGCCACGTTTTTGTGGCCCGTCATCCCGGGTGTGGCGGAAAAGATGCAAGGCCAGTTGGGATTCCCCAACAGGGGCACCAGTCTCGGCGCAACGTCGCCCCCAATTGCCGAAGGCCACGCCATTAGCGAGATTTTTCCGTTGTTCCCACGCAAGGACGTCTAACTCGCCCTAACGTATGATGGGGTCAAAAGAGCGAAATCACAGGCGGCGGTCCTGGCGCCTTTAAGTCTTTGGCGTCCGGCGAAGCTCATTGCGATTGGCCTTGTTGGTCCACGACCGGGGATCGTACGGGCTGCGAACGCCCAGGGCAAAGAGTTTTTATTTATCGTGAAATTTTACGATTTACAGTGAACGAGGCGGCCTCAAATATCGCACATGCGCAAATTGCAATTCAGTCCGGGGGGCTTGAATAAATTCGCCCTGCTAATTCTTCTCGCGTTAGTCGGCGTCGTTTTCCTTTCGCCGATCAGCACTCCGGCGCAGAGTGCCGAAGGCAGGCATGGCGCTGTCGCCACGGTCAGTCAAATCGCCAGCCAGGCCGGTATTGATGCGATGAAAAAGGGCGGCAATGCGGTTGATGCGGCGGTCGCAGCCGCTCTTACCCTCGGCGTGGTCAACGGGTTCAATTCCGGCCTGGGCGGCGGCTGTTTTATTTTGGTGCGGCGGGCCAACGGCGAATTCCTTGCCATCGACGGCCGGGAAACGGCCCCCGCCGCGGCGACGCGGGACATGTTTCTGCGCAAGGGCAAGCCGGATGCGCAACTCAGCCAAATCGGCGCGCTGGCCAGCGGAACGCCCGGCGCACTGGCGGCCGAGGAACTGGCGCTCAAAACATGCGGACGCCTCTCTCTCAAAGAACTTCTTTTGTCGGCGGCAAATATTGCAGCCGATGGATTTGTTGTGGATAAACATTATGCGGCCGTTCTGAAAGAGGAGGCGCCGGACTTGAGGAAGTTCGAGAGCACCCGCGCCATTTTTCTGAAACCGGACGGCTCGGCCTGCAAAGCGGGAGAAATTTTGAAACAGCCCGATCTGGCCCGCACGTATCGCGCTATCGCCGATGAAGGAACTGGCTGGTTTTATGGCGGGCCTTTCGCAAGCGCCACCCAAACATGGATGAGAGAAAATCACGGCCTTATGACCGTTGAGGATTTTCGCAATTATCACGCCGTTTTGCGCCAGCCCATTTCCACGGATTATCGCGGTTTCACTGTTGTCTCGTTTCCGCCGCCCAGTTCCGGCGGCACGCACGTCCTGGAAATCCTTAATATTCTCGCAACCCGAGACTTTCACGCTCCTGATTTCACCGCGCTGGACCGAACCCATTTCATTGCCGAAGCCATGAAACTCGCCTTTGCCGACCGCGCTTTCTGGCTGGGCGATCCGGATTTTATCAAAGTTCCGCGTGGATTAATCAGCGCGAATTACGGGCGTGCCTTGGCCGGCAAAATCGATCTTCGTCACGCCTCGCGCGTGGCCGGGCACGGCACACCCCGCAATGCAGCGAGCGATGTTTTCCCCGAACACACCACCCATCTCTCGGCGGCAGACGCGGAGGGAAACTGGGTGGCCTTGACCGCCACAGTCAATACTCACTTTGGATGCAAGGCGGTCATCCCCGGAACCGGCGTGGTCATGAATGACGAAATGGATGACTTCACCGCGGCTCCTGGAGCCGTCAATTATTTCGGTTTGACAAGTGCGGAGGCCAATGCCGTCGCGCCGGGCAAACGACCGCTTTCCAGCATGAGCCCGACCCTGGTATTGAAGAACAACCAACCGATCTTGAGCGTCGGAGCCGCCGGCGGGCCCACCATCATCAGCCAGACCTTGCTGAATATTGTTAACGTGCTCGATTTGGGAATGGACGCGCAGACGGCCGTCAACGCCCCCAAGTTTCATCAGCAATGGCAGCCGGATGAATTAGTCATCGAACGCGCCGCCTCCCCTGATCTTTTGAAGGGTCTGGGGGCACGCGGCCATACCCTTCGGGAGGTCAATGCATTGGGGGCGGCCCAGGCCGTGGGATATGTGCCAAATAGGGAAATTTTCCAGGGCGCGGCCGATGCGCGGGGCCGGCGGTCAGGCGGCAGCCTAGTGACCGAAAGTTGCAAATATCGGGAACGGGCCGAAAGTATAAGGAGAGATAAAAGGATGTATTATGAAATCACTTTTGAGCAAATCGCTGGCCACGATCGCAGCCTCGCTAGCTTGCGCTACTTATGGAGCGCCTCCGCCCGCCCCCACTCTCCCTCCTCCGGGAGGCGCATTGGCGCCAGGAGCGGTAGGAGGACAAATGGCGCCGGGAGCAGTGGGTGGAACCCTTGTGCCGGGCAATGCGTTGGGGCCCGCGCCGGGTAACACATTGGGAAGCGCGGCCTCCAATGGCGCGCCGGGCGGGACTCTATATCTGGCCCCCAACGGCCTGGTCCCGAATTCAACCATTGGTTCGGGCACAGGCGTCGTCACTCCCGGCGGCACATTGGTCAATAATGGAACAGGCGGGGTTTATCGTGGTGTGCTGGTGGGCGGAAACGGGACCACCCAGCCCGGAGGCACTGTGAATGCCAACGGCGTGGGCGGAAATAACGCCGCCATCGTTGGAGGCGGCACAGTTACCAAAGCGGCCAATGGCAATGGCGTGATTGTGACGGGAGGCACGCCGGTGGGCGGTGCGCTCAGTCCGGGCGGGACCGGGGGCACTTTAACCAACGGCACCGTTCAAAGAGGAGGCGGCTCGGTTCTTATTTCCGGTGGTTCAGCGCATTAAAGCGGACAGGCAATTACAAAATGTGCCCGCGATTATTCTGGCGGTTTGCGCCGCGAGGGGGTTCTCTTGTTGTAATAAAACGATAAACATGAATCTCCAAAAATCAATTAGCGCAAAAGTTCTTGTTTCAATTGCCGCCGTTTCCTTTTTCTGCGGCTGCCATAAACAGGAGAAACCGCCCACTCCTTCCACGGCAGGCTCCAGCTCCGGCATTGTTTCCGCGGAAAAAAACAGCTTCGATGAAGTCACGGCCAAGCTGGACAAGGGCGGAAACCTTTATCTCTACCTGAGCACCGAGCAGGTGTTGACCGAATTGCCGGCCAAGCTCTCCGCGATCAGCAATGTGATCAGCAGTGTGCCGGGACTGGGTGACCAGAGCCAGGTCACAAGCAAGATTTTCAATTTTGCCGATAGTTGGATCAAGGAAAGCGGCATCGAACAAATCAGCGGTGTCGGCATGAGCTCCATCGCGCGCGAGTCCAACTTTTATTATAGCAAGCTGATCATCCACCATTATCCCGGGCAGGACGCCGGCGTGATTTGGTCGCTGCTGGGAAAGAAGGCGCATCCGTTGCAGGAATTGGATTTGCTCCCCGAAACCACTGTCTTCGCCATGTTCTCGGACCTCGATGTGCCGCTGGCTTGGGACGATATTCAAAAGCATGTCAAACAACTCGACATCCCCGCCGCAACCGATTCCCTGAATCAATGGCCCGCGCAATTTCATCAAATGACCGGCCTGGACTTCGACAAGGTGCTTAAATCGCTCGGCGGCAACTACGGCGTCCTCTTCACCCTCGATGAACAGAAAAAAATCTCCCTGCCGCTGCCCAGCGGAGCGATGGATATTCCCAGCCCCGGCCTCGCCATTGTCGCCAAAGTCAATTCCGATGTCATTTTCAATCGGGTGGACGAACTCTGCAAAGGCAATCCGCTGGTCGTGCGAGTCGATACTTCAGACCTGAAAATGCGCACCATGACCATTCCGCTGCCGCTGCCCCTGGAATTGCGCCCGAGCATCGCCCGCAGTGGCGAGTATCTTATCCTGGCGACCTCGGACACGCTGGTGCAGGACATTCTCGCCGTCAAAGCAGGCAAGAAGAAAGGATTCAAATCGACGGAAGAATTCGCCCGCCTCTCCCAAGGCATTCCGAATGAAGGCAATAATTTCATGCTGGTTTCCTCGCAATTCATAAAATCAATGTCGCAAATCCAGGCGCAGGCATTGACCAACAAAGGCAGCATGACTTCGGCGCAAGTCGAATCGATGCAGCACGCTTTCAACGGCGGCGCAACCGGCGGCAATTACAGCGTGGGCGCCAACGGGCCTGAAGGCTGGGAAGGCTGCGCCAACGGAAGTCAAAGCCTCCAGTCAGCGATCCTGCCCCTGGCTGCCGGAGTCGGCGTGGCTGCGGCCTTTGCCATTCCGAATTTGATCAAAGCCCACCAAGCCGCCCACCCGGCCGCTTCCGCCCAGAATTCCAGTTCCACCCCGAACACGCCACCCGCGTCGTTGTCAGAAACCGTCCAGAATAATCAAATTACACCTACTCGCTCCAATCCATGAAGACAAGTCATTGGCCTTTCCCGCTATGAAGCGTATCAAAATGCAGTAGCTAGGTTGGGTTTCGCTTCCCGGAAACTCGAACGACTTGACAGGGTTCTATATCCAACTTGCGGCCTTGATTGTCTGCTTCAAACCGCACCGAACTCATACAGGTAATTTGCAGATGGGTTTCTTCGTTATATAATGAAAAGTGCCAGCGATCATCCCGGCGCTCCGGATCCGTTGATAGTTTTCCTGTGAATGTTTCCATCTTGATTCTCCCTTAGAGCGGTTTAAGAAATACTGTAGCCATTCGGTAATAAAGACCGGAGGAGCGGTCTTTTTGGGTTTTAGAGCATTTTAAATAAAACTATAGCCACAGGAAGCAAACCAATTTCGGGCGTCCTGG
>Ga0182030_10007863_pt1 | contig 22175 bp, 13 predicted proteins | sample 812S3MmetaG_FD_121299 | JGI IMG/M metagenome (GOLD analysis project Ga0182030, IMG submission 121299) | Permafrost microbial communities from Stordalen Mire, Sweden - 812S3M metaG (Illumina Assembly) | ecosystem: Environmental > Terrestrial > Soil > Wetlands > Permafrost | place: Sweden... | reverse complement strand
TCAAAGCTCCTGCTGGGCCGGAAAATAGTTGGGATTATTTTTGCGCGCAATGAGCTGAGGGGGGGTGAATTCTGGGGCGCGGAAGGAGCATCTTGCTTAGGTTGACACCCATTGACATTCCTGCCCGCTGGGCGCCGGGCTCGTCCGACGCGTCCGACGGCAGGGCGGCTGCCGACTGGAGAGTCGGCGATACGGCAGGCAAGAAAGCCTGCGCTGCGGCCGCGCGCGGGGACGGCCCAGTCCGTAGCGCAGATTTCCAAATCTGCTGTGTCGCAGGTTTCCCAACCTGCGGGGCGTCCGACAACCCCTCGCGTCCGGCACGTCGTTCGCGCTCGGCGAGATGGGCGAGGGCAGTCGTCGCACGGCTTGCCGACTTGGAAGTCGGCGACACGGCAGATTTGGAAATCTGCGCTACGCCCGAGGGCGGCACGCGGCCCTTAGGACACGTCCGCCAGCCGGCGGATCCGGGCGGCGATGCGGTCCAGCCGCCACTCGGGGACTTCCCGCGGCAGGCGGACGTGGGCGGTGGCCGCCTGCGGGGCGACAAACCGGCGGTACATGGGCTGGACGTGGGAATGCCATTGCGTGTGCACCGAGTCCTCGCTCCGGCCCCGCTCGCGCACATCCCGCTCCAGCCGCCGGGCCAGGCAGACCTCGTCCCCGCCCGCGCGAAACACCCGCAGCGAGTAGAGCCGCGCCACGGCGGAGCGCCGCCACGGCCAGAGACCCTCGACCAGCACGACCGGCCGGGCGGGCCAGCGCCGGCCGCGGGGTTCCCGCGTGTGCTGGCTGAAATCGTAGCGCGGCACGGTCACGGCACCCCCCTCCCTGATCCCCGCGAGGCATTCGTGAAACAGCTCCCAGTCGATCGCCTCCGGGTGGTCGAAGTTCACCTTCGCCCGCTCCGCCAGCGGCAGGCCCGCGAGGTCGTGGTAGAAGTCGTCCAACGAAAGGAGCGCGGCGTGGGGGCGGAGCCGGCGCTGGAGTTCGCGCGCCAGCCAGGTCTTCCCCGAGCCGCTGCCGCCGGCGATGGCGACCAGGATGGTCTTCATTTCGCCCGCGCCGTCGCGATCACCCGGCCGAACATCGCCTCGAGGTCGCCGATGTAACCCTCGAAATCGTACCGCTCGCTCACCAGCCGCAAGCCGTTTTCCCCCAGGCGCCGCGCGAGCGCCTTGTCGGTCAGGCAGCGCTGGAGGCCCTCCGCGAAAGCGGCCCGATCCATCCACGGCACCAGAAAGCCGTTCTCGCCATCAATCAACCAGTCCTTGATCCCGCCGGCGTCGAAGGCCACCACGGGAAGGGCGTAACGCATCACCTCGAGGCCGATGGTCGCGATTGGCTCGGGCCAGACGGAGCTGAGCGCGACCACGCTGCAATCGCGGTAATAATCCTTCAGCTCCTCCTGCGGCACAAACCCCTTGAAGGTCACGCGGTCGGCCAGGCCGAGCCGGCGCGACAACTCCTCGCACTCCGCCTTGTGGCTGCCGTCGCCGAGGATGACGCACTCGAACTTCACCTTCAGGAGGCTGAGCGCCCCGAGCAGCACGTCCACCCCCTTGCCGCGGATGATCTGGCCGGCGTAGATGATCAGGTTCCGGTCGCTGAAGCGGCTGCGCAGCTTCAAATCGACCATCCGGGGAACCGGCGCGTGGATTTCGATGCGGGCCGGGTCGAACTGGTTCCGGAGCAGTTCGTCGCGCATGTAGGTGGTGACCACCACCATCCGGTGGAAACAGCGGTTGAGGGCGATCTCGCGCCGCTTGGCGCGGTAGCTCACCCATTTGAGCGGGAACCCCGGGCCGGGGTTGCGCACGACCGAGGCCAGGCAGGGGAAGATGCAGTAGGGCGAGGCCGCCCGGGTGCAGATATGGCGGGTGAAGTAGTTGTACTTGTAGCTCCGCATGCAATAGATGTCGTGGTCGTGGACCATGCGGGCGAGCGGCACGCCGTTCGAGACCAGCGTCTGGATCACCTCCAGATCCGCCATCTTGTGGACATAGACGACGTCGGGCCGGAACCGCTCGAGGGCGTTGCGCACGACGGCTGCGTTGCCCGTCTCGCCCAGCGGAAAGCGCTCCGGGAAGACCGCCTCCCAGGCGGGGATGTTCTTGCCGGTCGGCGGGCCGTGGATCAGCCCCGTCACATGCCCCCGCCGCCCGAGTTCCCCGGCGGTGATGTGGGCATTGGCCTCGGCACCGGCGAGGGCGCCGAACCGTTCGTGCACGTAGAGAATTCTCATGAGGGGGGCGGGGCTGGGAGTTCGCGGACGACTGTTTCCATGAGGGGCCGGAGGCGGGCGAAGAGCTGCTCCAATTGGGCGATGATCCCCTCAAAATCCTGCGCGCCGGGCTGTTCCGCCAGGGCCTCAAGCCGCAGGCCGAGTTCGCGCATGGTCTGCACGCCGAAGATGCCGCAGCTCCCGGCCAGCGAATGGGCGCAGCGGCCGAAGGTCTTGCGATCCACCCCCCCGGCGAGCTGGCGCAGCTCGGCCAGCCGTGGCGGGGTGTCCCGCAGGAAGGACTGGATCAAGTCCAGCGCGGCCTCGTCGCCGAACTCGCGGCGCAGTTCCGCCAGGCTTGCCTCGACTCCCTCGAGGCCCGCCGCGCCGGCACCCGGGCCGGGGTCGGCGGCGGGCGCCGGTGCCGGGACGGCCCGGCCCAGCGCCGCCGCCAGCAGCTCCAGGCGGAGCGGCTTGCTGAGGTAGTCGTCCATCCCCGCCGCCAGGCAGCGCTCGCGGTCCCCGGCCAGGGCGTTGGCCGTCAGGGCGATGATGCGCGAGGGCTCCCGGCGCTCCCCCGGGCGCGTCGTCTGCCGCCGCCGGATTTCCCGCGCGGCTGCGAACCCGTCCATCTCGGGCATCTGGCAGTCCATGAGAATGACATCATAGAGGGTCCGCTCCCAAGCTTCGAGCACTTCGAGGCCGTTGCCGGCCACGTCCGCGCGGTGGCCCAGCTTCTGGAGCATCAACAAAACCAGCCGGCGGTTGGTATCCTGGTCTTCCGCTACCAGAATCCGCAGCGGGCGGGCCTCCGCGCCAGGCCCGCCGCCGGCCGCGGGGGCGGCAGCCGGGAGGGGGGCCGGCCCCGGGGTAGGCTCCGGTTCGGCGGCGGTTTCCATCTCGAGCTCGAACCAGAACACCGAGCCCGCGCCCTCGGCGCTGCTCACCCCGATGTGGCCCCCCATCAGCTCGACGATCCGCCGCGAGATCGCCAGGCCCAGGCCGGTACCGCCATGCTTCCGGGTGCTGCCCTCGTCCACCTGCGCGAACGGCTGGAAGAGCCGCGCCTGCGCGTCCTCGGGGATGCCGATGCCGGAATCCTGGACTTCAAACCGCAGCCGGGCCCGCAAGCCGTTCAGTCCCACGCGGCGCACCCGGAGGACGACACCGCCCCGGGCGGTGAACTTGATGCCGTTCGCCGCCAGGTTGACCAGCACCTGGCGGAGCCGGCCGTCGTCGCTGTACACCCAGCGCGGCACGCCCTCCCAGACATCCCCCCGGAGCACCAGCCCCTTCGCCACGGCGGTCGCGCCGAGCAGTTCCACCACGCCCGACAGCAGGCCCGGGAGATCAAACACATCGCGCTCGAGCCGCAACTGGTCCGCCTCGATCTTGGAAAAGTCGAGGATGTCGTTGATGATCTCCAGCAGGGCCTCCCCGCTCCGGCCGGCCGTCGCGGCGAACTCCCGCTGGTCCGGGGTGAGGGAGGTGTCGAGCAGCAGGTTGGTCATGCCGATGATCGCGTTCATCGGGGTGCGGATTTCGTGGCTCATCATGGCCAGGAAATCGCTCTTGGCGCGGCTCGCCGCGTTCGCCTGCCGCGCCATCTCGTTCGCCCGCGCGGTCTCATCCTCGAGGTGGCGGTTGGTTTCCCGCAGCGACTCCTCCGCCTGCACCCGGTCGGTGATGTCGGTGGCGATGCCGCATACTCCGGAGACCACACCCTGGAGGTTGCGCAGGGGGAAGGTGACCGTCAGGAAGCTGCCCGATCCCCCGGGCCCGGCCTCCCGGGTCTCCGCGTGGGCTGCCCGGCCGCGGGCCGTGACCTCCATCTCGATCTGCCGCAGCCGCGCCGCCACGGCGGGGGGAAAGACCTCGTCGTCCAGATGCCCGATCACCGCCCTCCGCTCGAGCTGGTAGTGGGAAAGAAACGCCTCGTTGACCAGCCGGTAGCGGCCCAACGCGTCCTTGACCCAGATGGTGGCCGGCCAGTTGTCCAGCACCGCCTGGAGCCGCTCCTCGCTTTCCCGCAGCCGCTCCCGCTGCACGTGTTCCTCCGTCACGTCACGGAAGACCAGCACCGCGCCGATCAACTCCCCCGCCGCGTTGCGGATCGGTGCGCAACTTTCCGCGATGCGGCGTTGCGCCCCGCCGCGCCCGGTCAGCACCAGCGGCGCCGCCATCATGACCGGCACCCCGCGGGCCAGTGCCTGCCGCACCGGGCCGTCCACCTGGTCCCCGCTGGCCGCGTCCGCCACGCGGAAAATCTCCTCGATCGGCCGGCCGGCCGCCGCCGCGGCACCCCAGCCGGTCAGGTTCTCCGCCACCGTGTTCAGCCGGGTCACCCGTCCCTCCGCGTCGGTGCTGATCACCGCATCCCCAATCGACCTCACCGTCCCCTCGAGCCGGCTCTCGCTCTCGCGCAGCGCGGTGGTTTTCCGCCGCACCTCCGCGGCCAGGTAGGCCCGGCGGCCGCCGAGGAGGCCCACGAAGGCGGTCAGCAAGGTCGTGAAGAACAAGCCCCCCGCCAGCGCGACGACGCCGTTGTGGCGGGGATGCGAGGAAAGAAAGGCCGGGCCGGGCGTCATGGCCACCACATAGACCTTCCCGAAGCTGAACAAGGGGACCAACGCCCGCTCCGCCTCCCGCCCCGGCCCCGACCGCAGATCCACCCTGGTCGCCGGGTTCGGGCGGGGATGGGAGGAGCCGATCACCTGCGGCTCCCGGTCGGGAAAGACCTGCACCAGATCCACCAGCACCGCGGCCCGGTCATGCCCGGCCTGGCCGAGCGCCGCCTGCAACATCGTCCCCAACCGCAGCACCGCGACGGCGAAACCACGCACCCGGCCGGGCTCCCCTTCGGAGAAGACCGGATGGAAAACCAGCGCGCCCAGTTGGGAGCCGGTCTCCTGCACCAGGGTCACGGGATCGGTCGCCGCCTCGGCGCCGGTGCGCAATGCCGCCTCGATCGCCGCCCGCCGGGTTGGTTCGGACCCGAGGTCGAGCCCGAGCGCGCGCTCATTCCCCGCCGCCGGTTCGGCGTAGAGCACCGGGAAAAAAACCTCCCGCCCGGTGGCGGGCACCCGGCGGTCCCCGGCGGTCCGCTCGTAAATGGTGAAGCCCGCCATTCCCGCGGCGCGGGCTTCCGCCTCCAGCGCCTCCCGCCCGGCCGCCGGCACTACCGGGACCCACTCCCACGCCTGGGCAAAGCCGTCCTGGGTCAGCGAGGCCGCAAACCGGTGGAACCGTTCCCGGGTCAAATCGGTCCCGTTTTGGAGAAAGCCCGCCAGGGCCGCCAGCCGGTGGTCCCGTACCGCCGTGAGGGAGTCCACCAAGACCTTGCCCTGCGCCTCCGCCAGGTAGCCGAAGGCCTCGCGAAAGGACTTGGCCTCCATCTCCCGCACGGAGAGCGTCGCGCCGACCGTGACGGCCAGGCCGATGGCGCCGGCCACCGCCGCGTCGAGCCACGGCGGGTCGCCCCTGGGGTCGGCGGTCCCCTGCGGCCCCGGCTGGCGGAAGCGGCCGGCCAGCGCGATCACCACCGCCACCAGCAGGGTGGAGAGCAGCGGCGGCAGCCGGGCCGCGGCCCGCTCCCGGCGCCATTCCTCCCCTTCCGCCTCCACCGCCAGCACCATCAGGACCTCGCGCGTTCCACGGTCCTTCACGGCCGCGTACGCAGTCACCGCTCCGGCCGCCGGTCCCGGCCCGCCCCCGTCCGTCACCGGCTGGCCCAGCTCGAAAACGGTCAACGGTGCCGCGGAGGCGCCGCGCCACACGGTGCCGGGCTCGGGAGCAGCGCCTCCCTCGGGTCCGGTGGCGGCGGGGCCGACCACGAGCCGCCCCCCGCCCCCGCGTCCCAGCAGGTAGATGCTCCGCCAGCCGGTGACCCGGGCGTAGGTGGCGAACTGGTCCCGGAACATGCCGGAGAGGTGGTTGGTCCGGTCCCCGGTGGTGAAGGTGAGCAGCCGGGCGTCGCGGCCGCGGATCATCCAGGCTATCGATTCCGCCTGGGAGGAAAGGTCGGCCCGCATCTCCTGGTCGCGCCCCGCGCCCTCGTGCCAGGTCGTCACCAGCCCCAGCGCCGGCAGCAGGGTGGCGAGCCCGAGCATCGCCCAGGATCGCGCCGGGCGGTGGCCCCGGCGCAACCGGGACAGGTGGTCGTACAGCGCCCACGCGGCGGCAGTGGCCAGCAGCGCGCCGGCGATCCAGACCAGATCCGGCGCGCGCGCGTGGACCCAGGGGCTCACACGCCGGCGTCCCCGTTCTCCACGGATTGCGCTTCCAACAGCGTCTCGCGCCAGCGATCGAAGGTCGGGTGGGCCTCGAGGAAGTGCCGCCGCAGCGGGCGGATGAGCCCGGCGGAGCGCTCCAGCCGTCCGGCCAGCGCCTCCTGCTCCAGCTCCAGCGCCAGCTTGCGCATCGCCTCGAGCCCGAAAATGCCGCAGCTCCCCGCCAGCGAATGGGCCGAGCGTGCCAGCGTGGCCCGGTCCTCCTCCGCCGCCAGCCGCGTCAGTTCGTCCAGCCGGGGCGGCGTGTCGGCCAGGAAGGAATCCACCAGCTCCAGCGCGGCGGCCGGGCCGAACTCGCGCGCCAGCTCACCCACCTTGCGCTCAAGCTCCTGGATGGACCGGCGGAGCGCGGCCGGCTCCCCGGAGCGGGACGCCTGGGCCGCCCGCAGCGCCGCGGCCAGTTCCGGCATCCGCACCGGCTTGGAGAGGTAGGCGTCCATCCCGGCCGCCAGGCAAAGCTCGCGATCCCCCGCCAGCGCATTGGCGGTCAGGGCGATGATCCGGGTCGGGTGGCGGCGTGGCACCGGCCGCAACGCCTCGCGCCGCCTGATCTCCCGCGTGGCCCCAAACCCGTCGAGTTCCGGCATCTGGCAATCCATGAGGATGACATCATACCCGAACTGTTCCCAAGCCGCCACCGCTTCCTCGCCATCGGCCGCCATGTCCGCCCGGCACCCCAGTTTCTCGAGCATCAGGGCCGCGAGCCGGCGGTTGGTGTCGTGGTCCTCCGCCACGAGGATCCGCACCGGGGCGAGGGCCGTCGGCCCCCCGCCCGCCTCCTCCGCCCCCTCCGGCACCGCTGCGGCGGCGGACAGCGTCGCCGCCTCGATCTCGAACCAGAAGCATGACCCCGCTCCCGGCGCGCTCTCCACCCCGATGGCGCCTCCCAGCGCGTCGGCGATCCGCCGGCCGATCGCCAGCCCCAGGCCCGTGCCCCCGTGCCGCCGCGCCGACGGGGTGCCGGCCTGGGTGAACGGTTGGAAGAGCCGCAGTTGATCCGCGGGCGAAATCCCCGGTCCCGAATCGCGCACCTCGAACCGCAGCCGCGCCCGCCCGGCCCCCTGGTGAACGCAGCTCACCGACACCCGCACCGCGCCCTGCTCCGTGAACTTGATCCCGTTGCCCACCAGGTTGATCAGCACCTGCCGCAACCGGCCGTCGTCGGTCCGCAGCGCCGCCGGCGCATCGTCGGAAAAAGCCGCCGTCAGGAGGAGGCCCTTCTCGCGGGCGCGGGACCCCAGCAGCTCGAGCACGCCCGCCACCAGCGGGCGCAACTCCGTCACTTCCAGCTCGAGGCGCAACTGCCCCGCCTCGATCTTCGAGAAGTCCAGGATGTCGTTGATGATCTCCAGCAGCGCGTCGCCGCTGCGTGACACCGTCCGGGCGAACTCGCGCTGCCGCTCGGTCAGCGGCGTGTCGAGCAGCAGGTTGGTCATCCCGAGAATCGCGTTCATCGGCGTCCGGATCTCGTGGCTCATCATGGCCAGGAAATCGCTCTTGGCCCGGTTCGCCGTCTCCGCCGCCTCCTTGGCCGCCAGCAGCTCGGCCGCCGCCCGCTTCGTGCTGGTCACGTCCGCCACCACGCCGAGATAGGCCTCCGGCCCGCCTTGGTCGCCCGGGACGACCGATACCGACAACCGCGCGGGAAACCGGGTGCCATCCTTGCGCACGAAGGTCCACTCCCGCTCGCAGGGCCGGCCCGGTGCGGCCCCGGCAATCAGCACCGCGAACCCCGCCCCGTCCGTCTCCGGCGCCGGCATCCCCAGCTCCTCCGCGCGGGCGCGCAGTTCTTCCGCCGCGTGGAAGAGGACCGGCGTCGTCTTCCCCACCACCTCCGCGGCGGACCACCCCAGCAACGTCCCGGCCGCGGGGTTGAAGGTGCGGACCACCCCCGCCGGCGTGGTGGAGATGATGCCGTAGCCGGCGCGGTCGAGGATTGCCCGCTGGAGGCGGTTGGTCTCCACCAGCGCCCGCTCCGCCTCCTCGCGGGCGATGAACGCCTCGATCTGGTTCGCCACCGCCCGGAAGGTCTCCAGCAATGCCGGATCCTCCTCCTCGACATGCCGGCTGAAAAACTCCACCACCCCCCACAGCCGCTCGCGGCTGAAAATCGGGAAGCCGAAGGCGCCGTGGAGACCATCGGCTGCCGCCGCCTCCGCCCGCGCAAAACCGGGGGCGGCGGCGGCGTCCGGCAGCCACACCATCGCCCCCTCCGCCCACACCCGGCCCGGCAGGCCGCTGCCGCGGTTGCACACGAGGGCCCGCGTCGCGGCCAGAAAGGCCGGCACCGGCGCCGCGGGATCACGCCACAATCCCCCCGGCACGAGCGCATCCCCCCGCCGCTCCCAGAAAATCCCCGCCTGCCAGCCCAGGTTCCGGCCGACCACCCGCAGCACCCGCGGCATTACCACTGCCAGCCGCTCTCCATGCGCGAGCAGTCGCGCGAGGTCGTACTGGATGGCCAGCCGCTGCCCGGTCGCCCGCCGGGCCGTGATGTCCGACTCGATCGCCATGTAGTTCGTCAGGCGCCCCTCGTCGTCGTGGATGGGCTGCACTTCCACCGCCACCCAGTAGCCCCGGCCGTCCTTGCGGTAGTTGAGCAGCTCCGCGCTGAAACCGAGTCCCTGCCGCAGCCGCTCCCCCATCCGGGCGATCGTGTCGGGGTCGGTCCCCGCCCCTTGGAGCACCTGGCCCGGCTTGCGGCCCGCAATTCCTGCCAGGGTGTAGCCGGTCAGGCGCGTGAACCCCTGATTAACCCAGATGGTCCGGCCTTCCGCGTCGGTCAGCACCACCGCGTTGTCGGTGCGCGCGGCGATCAGCCCCAGTTTGCGCGCCTCGGCCTCCTGGACCCGCAGGCGATCATTCGCGGCCCGCAGTTCACCCCGTTGGTCCACGAGTCGCGCGAGCACCTCCTTGGCATCCCGCAACGAGACCTTCTGGGCTTCCATCACCTGCAACAGATCCACCACGGAGTCATGCACCGCGAAATCGTCCAGCCCCAGCCCGCGCTGCGCGATTTCGGCCGATTCCGCCAGCCACGGCGAGCCCAGGAAGACCAAGTGCTCCCCGCCCGGCAGCGGCACGAACTCCCCGCGCAGCCCCAGTCCCGTGGCCTGGTGCTCGAGCAGGAAGAGGTCCCGCCGGTGTTCCAGGATCCAGTCGAAGTTCCACTCCCCCTCGGGCCGGATCAGCGTGAACCGGTCCGCCAGCGGGGTCCCCGGCGCCATGTCGGGGCAGATGCGGGCGAGCGAGTGGCCGACCTGCGCCAGCGTGAGGCGGCGGTCCACCGCCAGGTGAAACGGAAAGGCCGCGGCGAACTGCGCGGGAGGCAGGCCGATCGCCGGCCCGTTGGATGGGCGGGGGTCGCTCACGCCGCCGGGGGCGGCTCCCAGGCCACCAGGAAAATATCGTGGTCCGCGCCGGCGTCCTTCGCCTCCAGCAGGCTCACCTTCGCCGGCGTGTGGTAGAGCTTGCCCAACCCCTGCATCAAGCCGATGACAAAGTGGGTCAATCCCGGACGCTCCGTGAAATAATGCAGGTGGAGGGAATTCGCCGTGACCTCCGAGGTCCGGAAGCGCGGCGGTTGCAGCTTCGGGAACATCATCGCCACGCGCGAGTGGAAGTTCGGCAGGTTCGCCAGAAACTCCGGCAGCGATCGTCCGGCGGCCTTCATCAGCCCGCCGTAGCCTTCGCTGGCGATGTGGAGAACCCAATGCTCCCCGAAGGCCTCCAGCACGCCGGCCGCCGGCAGGCCCAGCACCGCGCTGGCCGCCTCCACCAGCCGGTAGGTGAGGGCGTCCGGGTAGGACTCGTTGCTGAAGAACACCTCGACGTCCACGCCCGCCGCGGTCTTCACCCGGTCCCACGCCGCCTCACCGTGGTGGGTGCGGACCATGTCCTCCACCGCCCGGTTTACCATGCCATACATATATGGCGGGCATGATGTCGGAGGGGGATACCCTTTTTCAACCAAAATAAGCGCTTGACAGGACTCGGGTCCGATTCCGCCCGCGGGCGGGGGCTGCTACGCGCTGACCGCGTCCCAGGCGTCCGACCGTCCCGGCTCGAAGGTCCGTACCTCGCCCGACCGGCGGACCACGTCCCGCAGCTCTCCCAGCGAGGAAAGCTCGCCGTGGGCGCGGACCTGGACGAGCAGGTTGCCCAGGGCGGTCGCCTCGACCGGCCCCGCCACCACGGGACGGCGGCAGGCGTCGGCGGTGAACTGGTTCAGGATGTCGCTCCGCGAGCCGCCGCCCACGATGTGGATGACCTCCAGCGGCGAGCCGGTCAGCTCCTCGATCCAGCCCGCCACCTTCCGGTACTTGAGGGCCAGGCTCTCGTAGGCGCAGCGGACCAGTTGCCCCTCGGTCTTCGGGACCGGCTGGCCGGTCTCGCGGCAGTAGCCCTGGATCGCCTTGGGCATGTCGGTGGTGTTGAAGAAACGCGGATCGTCCGGCTCGACCACGGAGCGGAGCGGGGCGGCTTCGGCGGCCAGCCGGGCGAGCTCGCCATAGTCGCGCACGCGGCCCCGGGCGTCGAAGGCGCGCTTGCACCCCTGCACCAGCCAGAGCCCCATGATGTTCTTGAGCAGGCGGTAGGTCCCGTCGATCCCGCCCTCGTTCGTCATGTTCACCTCCTGGGCCCGCGGCGAAAGCGCCGCCTCCCGCACCTCCGCCCCCATGAGCGACCAGGTGCCCGAGCTGATGTAGGCCCAGTTGGCTTTTCCGGTGTTGGCGGTCGGCACCCCGGCCACCGCGGAGGCGGTGTCGTGCGCGGGCGGGGCGACCACCTGGACACCCGCCAGGCCGGTCTGGGCGGCCAGCTCGCTCCGCAACCCCCCCAGCCCGGTGCCGGGCGGGACGATCTCGGGGAAGATGCGCGGCGGCAGCCCGAACTTGCGGAGCAGCCCCCCGGCCCACGTGCGCGTCAGCGGGTTCAGGCATTGCGAGGTCGAGGCAATCGTGAACTCGGCCACGCGCGAGCCGGCCAGGGCCCAGTGGATGAAATCCGGGATGAACAGCAGGCAGTCGGCCCGGTCGAACAGCTCTGGCGTGTGCCGTTTCACCGCCAGCAACTGGTAGAGGGTGTTCAGTTGCATGAACTGAAGCCCGGTCTGGGCGAAGATTTTCTCCCGCGGCATCGTGCGGAACGACTCCTCGATCAGGCCGTTCGTCCGCGCGTCGCGGTAATGATACGGGAAGCCCAGCACCTCGTTGTGCTTGCTGAGCAGCACGAAATCGACGCCCCAGGTGTCGGCCCCGACGGAGACCACGGACTTGCCGTATTTCTTCCCGGCAAGCGCGAGCCCGTTTTGGATCTCGCCCCAGAGCCGGAGCAAATCCCAGCGGAGGGTTCCCGCGAGGCTGACCGCCCCGTTGGGGAAGCGGTGGACTTCCTCCAGGCGGATGGTCTTGCCGTTCCACAATCCCGCCATCACCCGGCCGCTCTCGGCCCCGAGGTCAATGGCGAGGTAAACTTGCCGGGCCATGGTTCAGGATCCCTGTTTGGCGCCGGGTTGCGCGGCGGTGGGCTGCGCCTTGAGATAGGTGCCGCCCCCGATGACGATGGTGGAAAGGATGAGCGTGGCGATGCCCGCGGCGATCAGGGTGTGGACCTTGCGGCTCGCCCCCTTCCACTCATGCAGGATCCAGCCCCACATGGTGCTGAAGATGATGATGCTGGCCATGTGGAGGGTCCAGCTCGCGAAGCCAAACTTGCCCATCTGGGTCTCCCCCATGGTGTAAAAGAAGAACTGCATGTACCACGTCGTTCCCGCCAGCGCGGAGAGGAGGTAGTTCGGGAGCATCGGCGCGTGGTCCGGGAGCGCCTTGGCCGGCGCGGTGGAGTGCTGGGGGCGGATGGCGGAGCTGAAATACTGGTAACCGGTGCCGTTCTTGAGGTTGAGGAAAACGCACCAGACGAAGTTCGTGGTGAAACCACCCAGCAGCACCACCACCAGCTTGGGCAGTCCGGTCCAGAGTTTGTCGGTGCCGGCCTGCAGGGAGGCCACGCCAATCGGGTTGCCCGCGGTGAGGCCGAAGGCGAAGCAGGCGCTCATGATCCCGGAGAAGGTCGCCACCATCAGGCCCTTCTTGAAATTGAACTCGGCGATCGACTTTCTCTTCTCTTCCTCGGGCATCTCGCGCTCCTTCTGCAGGCCGGCCAGCGCCGCGATCAGGATCCCGACCAGGCAGACGCCCACGCCCGCGAGCGTGATCAGCCCCGGCAGCGAACTCATGATGTCGCCGAGGCTGCTGTCCACCGGGATGGTGCTGAACAGGCTCTTGGCGATCGGCGGCACCAGCGTGCCGAAGGCGGCGCAATAACCGAGCGCCACGCCCATCCCGAGCGACATCCCGAGGTAGCGCACCGAAAGGCCGAAGGTCAGCCCGCCCAGGCCCCACATCGCCCCGAAGAAGTAGGTCCACCACAGCGTTCCCCAAGATTGCTGGTGCAGCACGCCGAACAGGTCCTTCGTCAGCAGCGAGGCGAGCAGCACCGGCATGATGATCCACGAGAAGAACCCGCCGACCAGCCAGTAAACCTCCCACGCCCATTTCCTGACCCCTTTGTAGGGGACATAGAAGCTGCCGGAGGCCAGGCCGCCGAGCCAGTGGAAGAACACGCCAAGAAAGGGATTTGCGCCCATAGTATAAAGGATGAGAGGAGCCTGCGGAGGGAGAAGATCAGCGCTTGGCGAGCACCCGGGTTTCGTACGCCTTGAGATCGGCCAGCCAGGCATCGCCGGGCGGGGTGCCCGCCTTGGCGCAGTAGTAATCCCACACCGCGCCCGCCGGCAGCATCTTGGCCTCTTCCATCAGCACCAGCCGCGAGGTGTAATCGCCGGCCGCCTCGTAGTCCCGCAGCTTCTCCACCGGGGCCAGCAGGGCCAGCAGCAGCGCCTTGGCCATGTTGCGGGTGCCGATCACCCACGCCGCCACGCGGTTGATGCTCGCATCGAAGTAGTCCAGCCCGATCCGCACCCGCTTCGTGTAGCCGCCCCACACAATCTCCTGCGCGATGGACTGGAGCTCGTCGGTCAGCGTCACCACATGGTCGCTGTCCCACCGCACCCCACGGCTCACATGCAGCCCGATCTCGGGCAGGAAGCAGAGCGCGGACGAGATCTTGTCCGCGATCCCCTCGGTCGGGTGGTAGTGGCCCGCGTCGAGCGTGATCAACGTCTGGCGGCTGGTGGCGTAGCCGAGGTAAAACTCGTGCGACCCGGGGGTGTAGCTCTCGGCGCCGATGCCGAACAGCTTCGGCTCGACCGAGTCCACCTGCAGGCGGCGGTCGATCTTCTTCTTGAAAATGGCGTCGAGCGATTCCACCAGGCGCTCCCGCGGCCCCTTGCGGTCGACCGGCGTGTCCTTCATGCCGTCGGGGATCCAGAGGTTGGTGAGGCAGCTCTTGCCCAGAGCCTTGCCGATGGCCGCGCCGATCTCGCGGCAGCGGATGCCGTGTTCGATCCAGAACCGGCGGATTCCCTCATCCGGGCTCGTGAGGGTGAAGCCGCCCGCGACCTTGGGATGGGCGAAATAGGTCGGGTTGAAGTCCATGCCGATGCCGAGCTTCCGGGCCCAGGCAATCCAGCGGCCGAACTGGTCGGGCGTCAGCGCGTCGCGGTCCACCTTCGCGCCGTCCATCTCCGCGTAGCAGGCGTGAAGGTTGATCCGGTGCCTGCCGGGCACGAGGGCGAGGACCTGCTGGAAGTCGGCGCGCAATTCGGCCGGCGTGCGGGCCTTGCCGGGATAGTTCCCGGTGACCGCCAATCCGCCTCCCAGCTCCTGGCCGGCGTTCTCGAAGCCCCCCACATCGTCGCCCTGCCAGCAGTGGATGGAGATGGGAATCCCGGCCAGGGCGGCCAGCGCCTGCTCGGTGTCCACACCCAGCCCGGCATAGCGTTCGCGGGCCAGTTGATACGTTCGCTCGATCGTTTTGGAGGTGCTCACGATGATGAGGGGAGTTTAGGGCGGGGTGCGCCCGAATCAATCTTCTTTTTACCCCCCGCCCGTGCCGGAGGCCGACCAATGGCGCCAGTCGATCCGGGGAAAAAGGTTGTGCCGCGCCTCCAGGCGGGCAAGCGTCTCCTCCTCCAGCGTGCCGCCAACCAGTTGGTCGTGGAGTGCCTGGAACCCGCCGAGATGCTCCTCCACCCGCCGGGTGGCGTAGGCCGGGCTGGTGCCCGTGTGGAGGATGAAGAGCCAGTCGCTGGACTGGGCCAGCAGCAATTCCCGCGCGGCCTGGCGGAGCGCGCGCGCCTGGCGCGGATCGGGTGCCGTGAACCGTCCGGCCAGGGCGGTCATCCGGCGTTGCGCGGCGCGCAGGCGGGGCTGCACCCAGTGGTTTTTCTCATTCAGCCACGCCCGCCAATAGCCATCCTGGCCCCAGCTCGAGGCGGTGGGCGCGGCCGCTTGGTGCGTCGGGTGCCGCCGCAGAAACTCCGCCGGCGTGATCAACTCGAAGACTTTCCGCCCCGCGGCCGCCTTCCGGGCGAAACGGTCCAGAAACTCGGGCCCCTCGTACCACCAATGGCCGAACAGCTCCGCGTCATAGGGGCAAAAGACGAGCGGCGGCCGGCCCAGCACCGCGGCCAGGCGCCGGATTTGCCCCTGGCGCCCTTGCAGGAAATGGTCGGCGTGCCGCTCTACCGAAGCCAGCGCGGTCGGCCGGTGGTAAACCGCCTTGTCCGGCGCCGAGCCGGTCACCCGGTGGTATTTCAGACCGGTGAACCCCGGGACCCCTTCGCACGGGAGGTGCGGCTGTACATAGTCCAGCTCCAGATCGTACCCGATGTCGCGGTAGAAATCCCGGTAGTGGGGATCGCCTGGATAGCCTTCCTGCCGGCTCCAGACCTGGCGGGCCGAGTGGGGATCGCGGCCGAAGGCGGCCAGGCCCTGAGGGGTGACCACCGGGGCATAGAGGGTATAGCGCGGGCGCGGGGTGGCGTTCAGCAGCCCGTGGCTGTCGAGTCCGAACCACCGGAGCCCCGCCTCCCGGAGGCACGCCTCCAGGGCGGGATCGTACGCGCACTCCGGCAGCCAGATCCCGCGCGGGGCGCGGCCGAAGCACTCGCGGTAGTCGTCGCAGGCGGTGCGGATCTGCCCCCGCAGCGCCGGCGCGTCCCCCAGCAACAGCGGGAGGAAGGCGTGCGTGGCCGCGGTCGTGATGATCTCCAGCCGCCCCTCGTCCTGCAACGCCCGGAACCCCGCCACCAGATCCCCGTTCCGCGACTCGAAGTCGCGCCGCGTCGTGTCCAGCCTCTCCAGGTAGAACTTCGCCAGGTCGTGAAAGGCCGGGCTCCCCGCGGTCCGCCGCACCTCCTTGCCGGCCAGTTCGGTGAGCTGCGCCAGGTGCGCCGCGTAGCGCGCCTGCAAGAACGGGTCGCGCAGCATCGCGCAGAGGGTCGGTGACAGCGTCAGCGTCAGCGGCGCCGCGACCCCGTCCCGGCGCCACCCTTCCATCACCCGCAGCAGGGGCAGGTAGGTCTCGGTGATCGCTTCGAACAGCCACGTCTCCTCGAGCGACTTCTCATGCTCCGGGTGGCGTACGAATGGGAGGTGCGCATGCAGCACCAAGGCGACGAACCCGCTCATTCAACCAGGTCGAGCGAGCTTCCGCCGGGTCGGGAGGGGGTGTATCCGGTGAGGACCGCCAGGACGCGTCGGTGCCGCGGCGTCCACCGCGCGCCGGCCAGCGGCACCGGCGGGGGCGGGGTCCAACCGAGCGCGCGCGCGTGAACGGGGAAAATGGCGGGCGCGGGTGCGGCCGTCCCGGCCGGGAGCGCGGCGGCGGTGGCCACCTCGGGCACTTCGGGCTCGGGCAGGGCCGGAGCGGGCGGGGCCTCGCCCTCCACCGGGGCGGGCGGGGCGTCCGTCGACGCCAAGTTCACCGGTTCGGGCACCGGCGCGACGGCCGCTTCTTCCGCCGCCGGCGGCTCTGCGGGCGGTGCGGGGGTCTCCGCAACCAACGCCGGTTCCGGCGTCGGCGTCGGCTCCGCCAGTGCCGTCTCAGGAGCGGGCACGAGCGCGACCGGCTCCTCATCGAGCGGCTGAAGGGTGGCGAAGACCACTGTCTCGTCCTCGCACGGCGTTTCCACCGGGGTGGTGACCGCCTCGGACGTCGTCAGCACCGACCATCCCCCCGCGCGCTCATAGTACCCGAGCTCCCCCGCGTAACAGGTTCCCCCGGCGGGGACTTCGATGAACTCGTGGCCGGCTGCGGCGGGTGGCAGCAACTCCACGAGGGCGGACGCTCCGGCTGGCGAGCGGGCGATCCGCAGGACGGTCCGTCCATCCACCGATCGCGCCGCGACCCGGGCGGCGTCGGCCGCGCCGAGGCTCCAGTGGGCGTAGAGGCTCCGCGGCTCGCGGGGGGTCAGCTCCAGCAACGAAGGTTCCGGCCGGGCCGCGGGGGCACTCTCCGGCTCACCTCCCGCCAAGGGGGCGGGCGAGGGGTCGGGCGGCGGCGGGGCGGGCACGGCCGCGGATTCGGAGGTGGCGGGCGGCGTCTCCGGGGCCGGAGCCCAGGACGGAAGCGCCTCGTCGCCTTCGAAGAGAATGGACGGAATCACCAGGGCCGGCGGTGGCAGCGGGGTCGCGAGAACGGGCTCCGGCGCCGGCGGGCGGTTCTCGTTGGTCGCGCGGGGCTCCCGGCGGGGGGCGGACGCCGCTCGGGCCGGCCGGCGGACGGTCTTCCGGGCCTTGGTGGGAGCCTTGGTCTTGGCTTTCTTCATGCGCGCAAACCGCCCGGAGGGCGGCCTGCCGGTGGTGTGATTGACTGGAGTCGAATCTACGGTGCCCCCTCCGGCCATGCAACGGCGAAAATGGGAAATTCGGGAAACTGGTCCGGGCGGGGGCCGAAAGCGCGGGGATGCCGCGCACTCCAGGCGCTCCGCGAGGGAGGGACACGCGTCCGGCGTCGCGAAGCGCTTGGACTGCGGCGCATTCCTCCGCTTTTCCGGCGAACGCACTCCGCCCCGGACCAAACCAACCGCCCGGAAGGCACCACTCCACCCCCGCTCCCGCGCTTGCCCGGCGGCCGGGGCGGGTGTTTAATGCGCCCGGCTGACCGCCCGATCATGAAGACCCCGCTGCCCACCCGCTTGGTGCTCCCCCTCCTGCTCTTGCTGTTCCTGCCGCTCCTGCTCCGGCCCGTGGCCGCCCCGGCCGCCCCGGGTGACCCAGCCGCCCCCGCGCCTACCGCGGATTGGACCCGCCGCTACGCCGATCTCGGGGACTGGATCGTCACCAACCTCGCCACCGCCCCGTTCCCGCATCCCGCCCGCGCCGCCGGCCGCCAATACCAGAAGGAGTTCTTCAGCGCGGCGGAGCATTACGAGGACAACACCGTGGCCATTTTCATCCCCCGGGGGTTCAAGCCCGCCGGGCGGGTGGACTACCTGATCCATTTCCACGGCTGGCGCAACCATGTCGAGCAGGTGTTCGCCCGCTACCACCTCGCCGAGCAGACCGCCGCCTCCGGCCGCAACGTCGTCCTCGTCGTGCCCCAGGGCCCGCGCGACGCCGCCGACTCCTTCGGCGGCAAGCTCGAGGACGCGGGCGGCTTCACCCGCTTCATGACCGACGTCTCCGCCGCCCTGCGCTCGCGACCCGCCTTCCGCGACCTCGACGCGTCCCCCGGCCGGATCATCCTCTCCGGCCACAGCGGCGGGTACCAGGTGATCGGCTCGATCCTCGACCACGGCGGCCTGACCGACCGGGTCGCCGAGGTCTGGCTCTTCGACGCCCTCTACGCGCGGACCAGCCAGTTCCTGGCCTGGCATGACCGCACCCACGGCCGGCTCATCGACCTCTACACCGATCACGGCGGCACAGTGGTGGAGACGAAGGCGCTGATGACGCGGCTCAAGGAGCGCGGCACGCCGTTCCTGGCCGCCGAGGAAGCTGACCTCAAGCCCGGGGAACTCACCACCAACCGCCTGCTCTTCCTCCACACCAAACTGGAGCACGACGAAGTGCTCCAGACCCACGAACTCTTCCGCCAGTTCCTCGCCACCGCGCTCCGGCCGTGAACCGCGGTCGCACCGGCCGGGATTGAACTGAAAGCGAACGACATCCTGGCGGCAGGGGAGGATGAAGTTGACCAGCCAGCGACACATGCGAAAAAAAGCGACTTCAGGGAAGGCAAACCACGATTGGCCGAGCACACTCGTCCTGGGGCAGACGCGCACCGGCCAGGAATCCATCAGACGCCGTCTGATGAATCGGGCCGCCACCTTCCCTGCAAAGCCGCGCTCAAGGCCCGCAATCAGGGCGCGACATGGCTTCGGAATGCCGGGGCTGAAAAAGAGACACCCGGCCGAAGCCGGGCGTCGAGCCGGCGATGCTATCACCGGCGGGGTGATGACAGAAAACTACGGCCTCGCCGCCAGGCAAGCAAGCGCGAAAAGGAGCTCTTCTCAACGTTCTTGAGTATGGATCGGGTAATCGCCGCCGAACGTCCCTTGGAGTTAACCGTCCGAGAGTTCGCTCTGCTGAACACGTTTGATCGCGCCCGTGAAGACAGCGAGCGACAACGACGGCGCCACGCCGCCGTGCTCAGTTGCCGCATAGATTTCGAGGCGCCTTTCGGCTCGGCTAGCGCCGAGATATACTTGGGAAACGAATTTGCGTAGCGCCGCGGCCGAAAACGGCCCCTCGGGGACCTCCCCGCGGTTCACGTCAATGAGAAGCACGGTGTCATATTGGAGACCGGCCACGTACTCGGGGATGCTGAAGATGAACTTTTTGCGGGTGTGGGGGAGACCGAACGCGTCGTCGCGCGAGGTGATGGCGTAGAAGTCCTCACGCAGTTCCGGGAAATCCAAGTATCGCTGGAACAGTTCGTAGCTGCAACACAGAACAGCGACGCGCTTTTCCTTTCCGAGTTTGTGTTGAAGTGATGTGGCGCGCTTGAACACGACGCCGTATGTAGAGATGGTTGACTGGAGCTCGCACACTGTGGGCACCGGACCGTCCTGCGTTTTGCTGATGCCACTGTAGGCGGGCCAGTCGGCGTCCAGATCCAGTCCGGGAAAGTTTTTGTCGATAAACGAGAGAGCGTGAGCGATTTGGGGTGTGTACCGAAAGACGTCGAGGAGCTCGATCTTCTCCGTTTTGCCGAGGCGAGCATCTTTCCAGAGGTCATACTTCTCGGCATCGGCGTGTGTTACACCGAGAAAGGTGTCCCGAGGTGACTGCTTGGCGTCATAGGCCATGAAGACAGCGGGGGGGGCTTCCGGATCGCGGAGGAGGTGACGGAACAGCATTCGCTCCTGGCGATTGAACAGGTGGAGTTCGTCCACGAACACGGCGTCAAAACCCTCCTTTTTGCGGGTGGCCTCCCAGCGGTAGCTGTCGAGGTAGTTCAGAAAATCGGCGATCATCTGATCGCTGCCGATGGCTTTGGCCGTGCGAAGCCATGCCCGGAACCGATCGTAGAGCCGAAGCACAACTTCCCGTTCCTCGCGAGACTGCAAGAGCATCATCCAGGCCTTTCGCTTGTCGGAGAGATATCTTTCTCGCCTCTCGACACCGCTGCGGACGCCTTCCGCGTCAAGCACGCAAGCGAACTCGTTGAGGAGTTCCCAGAGGAAGAAGCGCCTTTCGGGAGACTGCTTGTCAGCCTCCATGTAGACAACGAAGGGGGGTGAGCAGCGAGAACGGTAGGCGATCCAATCTCCGCTCAGTTCCTCTGCTATGATGTCGTTGAGAATCGTGGCCTGGAAGGCGCGGCCTTCGTAGCCGTCCAGCGAGATCGGCGTCAGTTCATCCAAATCGTATCTCATGTAGGTGCTCGCAAGGGCGTAGATCGTCGTGAGAACAAGAGCCGGTGGATTGGAGGCGAGCGCTTCGAGGCCTGTGGTTGGGTCCATTTCGAGCATCAGCTTCTCGACCGCGGTAGCTGTGGTAGAGGCGTGTGTGAGAAAGAGCAGCCGACGTGGAATCTTGCGCTGCGCTGCCTCGCGAAGCTCTCGGAGGCACTTTACCGCGAGAGCTACAGTCTTACCGCTCCCGGCGGGGCCGACGAGACGGACGCTGGAAGACAGAGGGTGGTCAACAAATTTGCGTTGGTTGACTGTCATGCGGACGTCGTACCACTCGCCGACGGAGATGTGGGTGGCGTCCTGGGCAACGGAATCGTGGGTCAGGTCTATCGCGTGGTCCAGTGCTTCGGCCTTTGTGGGAGATTCCGGCGACTCGACGACTCTTGCTACCGCTGCGGGAAGAGACGCGTTCGCGTCGGCGAGCAGCCTCGATTCCGGCACAGTGTCGGCGAGGTCGTGCGTGCCGGTACGGTCAAGGAGGAAGGCGAAGGCACGGGGACCTTCCGCCTTGGTGACCTCAATAAGGATCCTGCCCGTTTGCGTCCGCCCCCCGTCTTTGTCTCGCTCGCGCCGGTCCGCCTGGAAGGCAATTCGGTTTTTGGAGTGATATGGCCGCCAAGCAACCGGGATGGAGTGGGAACGCGCGGTGAAGAGCATGGTAGCGCAGCGCAGGAGCCTGCTCAACGCCTCCTGCCTATTGGCGGGGGGAAGTGCGGTGAGAGGACCGTCCGGCTGAAGTGATATTGTGAGCAGCCCCTCGGTGCTGCGGAAAGTGTGTGAAAGAACATAGCCGTGGTCTCCGATCCGGACGCATTTGGCGGTCTTCGAGGTATGCGGGATGTCGAGGTTCTGAATGAGGGGCCCGAGCTCCAGTTGACCGGCCGAGGCTGCCTCGATGGATTTTTGGTCGATGCTGATCGTGATCATGATTGCTCCCAATCGAGATTAATGGTTTGTTCGAGCGCTGCTTTGCAGCGGTCTTCGAAGGGTTTTGGTAGGCCGATTCGGGAATATAGCGTCCCGAAAGCCTGCGAGATGGCGTACTTCAAAGTTGGTTGCAGCCTGCCCAGCCGCAGGAACATGTCGGTCGAAGTGGCGTCGAGCGTCCGGAAGCAGATGTTCCTGGCCGGCACGGCGACCAGGTCGCGAAGCAGGACTAGCGCGGGCCGAGTGTCGAGTTGCGGGAGGGCTGGGAGAAAGAAGACGTCCTCTGGCAGGGGCTCCGCGATAGCCTTCTGAATGGCTTGTTGCAGGCACTCGGCCGCGGGGACACCGGTGATCACCGAACGGAACGACGCGTATTGGGCCAGATGGCCGGAGGATTTGTTAGCTTCAAGGGCCTGCAATGCATCGCGGAAGGTCTGGAGGCTGTTGGTGAATTTCGGAGCGTCGGATTCGGGGACTCGGAGGTCCTTTGCAATGGAGTGAGGCTCGGCTCGCCTGACCCATTCCTCGACGACGTCCGGCGACAGTGAGCTCGGGGCGCCGATGCGCAACTTGTTCCACTTGTTCATCTGCTCTTGGAGCTGTCCCACCTGGGTGGCGAGCGCCCGGGCCAGCTTGCGAGCCGCCCACACACTGCTGACGTAGCGCTGATACGAAAGCACCTGGAGGCATGCAAGGTGGGTTCCGAACTTGCTTTTGTTTATATCGCAATCTGCTGTGATAATAAGTAGAATGGCATCGATCTGGCCCGTCACCGGGTCACGGGAAACTAGCGGGACTTTACAAGTTACGACAGTCAAAATGCACTAGGAGGGCCGTAAACATTGACTCGGATTAAGATCGGCGTTGTATGCCCTAACTGGCCTCTTCCGGCTGGTAGCGCGCCAGTTCC
>Ga0182030_10007862_pt1 | contig 22177 bp, 19 predicted proteins | sample 812S3MmetaG_FD_121299 | JGI IMG/M metagenome (GOLD analysis project Ga0182030, IMG submission 121299) | Permafrost microbial communities from Stordalen Mire, Sweden - 812S3M metaG (Illumina Assembly) | ecosystem: Environmental > Terrestrial > Soil > Wetlands > Permafrost | place: Sweden... | reverse complement strand
TCCATTTGACAAAAGTAGCACAAACTGCCACGAGGTACACTCCGACTGCCTAGAACTCGATTTGGATCTCTTGCAGTGAATTTAGTGCGCGATAGTCGCCGATAGACCCCGTCACTCCCACTCGATCGTAGCCGGCGGCTTTCCCGAAATATCGTAAACCACCCGCGAGATGCCCGGCACCTCGTTGATCACGCGATGCACGACGAGATCGAGAAAGTCATACGGCAACCGGGCCCATCGCGCCGTCATGAAATCGATGGTTTCCACCGCGCGCAGTGCCACGACGTAGTCGTAGCGCCGCCCATCGCCCATGACGCCCACCGATCGCACGGGCAGGAACACGGCGAACGCCTGGCTCACCTTGTCGTAAAGTTCGTGTCGCCGCAGCTCCTCGATGAATATAGCGTCGGCGCGGCGCAGGAGATCGGCATGGGGTTTGCGGATTTCGCCCAGGATACGAACGCCCAAGCCAGGGCCGGGAAAAGGATGCCGGTGCACCATGTGCGCGGGCAATCCGAGCTCCAGCCCGAGCTTGCGCACCTCATCCTTGAACAGCTCGCGCAGCGGTTCGAGCAGTCTGAGCTTCATATGCTCCGGCAGTCCGCCCACATTGTGGTGAGACTTGATGACATGGGCCTTGCCCGCCTTGCTTCCGGCCGATTCGATGACATCCGGATAAATCGTGCCTTGCGCGAGCCATTTGACGTCCTGCAGCTTCGCCGCCTCCTCGTCGAAGACTTCGACGAACATCCGCCCGATGATCTTGCGCTTCTTTTCCGGATCCGCCTCGCCGGCAAGCGCCGCCAGGAATCGATGCTCCGCGTCGACGCGGATGACCCTGACGCCCATGTGCTCGGCGAAGGTAGCCATCACCTGGTCGCCTTCGCCCAGCCGCAGCAAGCCGTGATCCACGAATACGCAGGTCAACTGCTCGCCGATGGCGCGATGGAGCAATGCGGCCAGCACCGAGGAGTCCACGCCGCCCGACAAGCCCAACAGCACCTTGTCCGCGCCCACCTGTACGCGAATACGCGCCACCGCGTCCTCGATGATGCTGCCGGTTGCCCAGCTCGCGGCGCATCCGGCGATCTCGCGCACGAAGCGGCGCAAGATCTCTCGGCCCTGCAGGCTATGGGTCACTTCGGGGTGGAATTGCAGTCCGTAAAAGCGGCGCGACTCGTCGGCCATTGCCGCGAGCGGCGCGTTGTCGCTCGAACCGATCACCTTGAATCCCGGAGGCACCGCCACGACGTGATCGCCGTGGCTCATCCACACATCGAGCACGCGGCGTCCTTGCGCGTCGCGGTTGTCTTCCAGGCCGTCGAGCAGGGGCGAATCGCCCGTTGGACGGACTTGCGCGGCGCCGAATTCCCGGTGACTGGAGGATTCCACCTGCCCGCCGAGCTGCGCAGCCATGGTTTGCATGCCGTAGCAGATGCCGAGTACCGGCACGCCCGCGGAGAATACTTCAGGGGGCGCGGCCGGGCCTTGCGAGTCGTAGACGGACTCAGGACCGCCGGAGAGAATAATGGCCTTCGGTGCAAAGCGCTGGATTTGCGCGCCATCGGCGTCGCACGGATAGATCTCCGAATACACGCCGAGTTCGCGCACCCGGCGCGCGATCAACTGGGTGTACTGAGCGCCGAAATCGAGAATGAGGATCCGGTCCGCGTGAATGTCCGGCATCAACCAATCCGGTAGTTGGGCGCTTCTTTGGTGATGGTCACATCGTGCACGTGACTCTCGCGAACGCCGGCGGTGGTGATGCGCACGAATTGGGGCCGCGTGCGCATTTCCTCGATGCTGCTGCTGCCGGTGTATCCCATGGCGGCCCGCAGGCCGCCCGACAGCTGATGCAGGATGGCAACCAGGCTTCCCTTGTACGGCACCCTGCCCTCGATGCCTTCCGGCACGAGTTTTTCCAGTTCCGTCGTGGTGTCCTGGAAGTAGCGATCGCTGGAACCGTGCGCCTGCGCCATCGCGCCCAAAGACCCCATGCCGCGATATGCCTTGTAGGAGCCTCCCTGATAGAGTTCGACGTCGCCGGGAGATTCTTCGGTCCCGGCGAACATACCGCCGATCATGACGCAGTGGGCGCCCGCCGCCAGTGCCTTGGCGATGTCGCCGGAATAGCGGATACCTCCGTCGCCGATGACCGGAACGCCCGTCCCCTCGAGGGCCTTTGCCACCCGGGAAATCGCGCTGATCTGCGGCACGCCGACGCCCGCCACCACCCGCGTCGTGCAGATGGACCCGGGGCCTATGCCCACCTTGACTCCGTCGGCGCCGTGCTTGACCAGGTCGAGCGCGGCTTCGGCGGTCACGATGTTGCCGCCGATCACCTGGATATCGGGGAATCTCGCTTTGATTTTGGACACTGTCTCCAGCACTCCGCGCGAATGGCCGTGCGAGGTATCGACGACGATGACATCCACGCCCGCCTCGCGCAGCGCCGCGACCCGGTCCAATGTGTCGGGCGCGGTACCGACCGCTGCACCCACGCGCAGGCTGCCCACACCGTCCTTGCAGGCGTTCGGAAATTCCGTGGCCTTCTGGAAATCCTTGACCGTGATCATGCCCTTGAGCTCATGGTCGCCGGCAACCACCAGGACCTTTTCGATGCGGTGTTTGTGCAGCAGTGCCAGCACCTGTTCCTTGGGCGCATTCTCGCGCACGGTGATCAGGCGGTCCTTCGGGGTCATCACCGAGGACACCGGCGCGTCGAGTTTGGTTTCAAAGCGCAGATCGCGATGCGTCACGATGCCGACCACCTTGGTACCGAGGACCACCGGCACGCCGGAAATGTTTTTCGCGCGGGTGAGTTCCAGAACCTGCCGGATCGTCATGTCCGGATTCACCGTGATCGGATCGCTGATGACGCCGCTTTCGAATTTTTTGACTCGATCGACCTGGCGCGCCTGATTGTCGATCGACATGTTCTTGTGGATGATGCCGATCCCGCCCTCTTGGGCGATGGTGATCGCCAGTCGCGCCTCGGTGACCGTATCCATGGCGGCGGAGACCACCGGCAGGTTGACTCGAATTTGGCGGGTCAACTGGCTTGCCAGCGACACTTCCCGCGGCAAAACTTCGGAATATGCCGGCACCAGCAGCACGTCATCGAATGTGAGTGCCTCTTCAAGAATACGCATAGGGTAGCGTTCACAGGTTCATCTAAGAGGCGGCGCATTGTACCTTGCGACTGCTGTGCGGTAAACCGCTATCATTTGCCGATGGAACCCGCCGAAAACACACCTGCCGCCGGCCGTCCCGGCCGGGACATTTACAGCGTTTCACGGCTCAATCGCGAGGTTCGGGTGCTGCTCGAGCGCGGATTCGGCAGCCTTTGGCTGGAGGCGGAGATATCCAATCTCGCGAGGCCCGCTTCGGGTCATTGGTATTTCTCGCTCAAGGACGCCGCCGCGCAGGTCCGATGCGCCATGTTCCGGCAGCGAAACATGCTTTCGGCCTTTACGCCGCGGGACGGCCAAAAGGTATTGGTGCGGGCCCGCATCGGGCTGTACGAGCCGCGTGGGGAATTCCAGCTCGTGGTCGACCACATGGAAGACGCCGGCCTCGGTGCATTGAAGCGGCAATTCGAGGAATTGAGCGCCAAACTGAAGCTCGAGGGACTGTTCGACGCTGCCCGCAAACGCAGCCTGCCAAGGCTGCCCCGGCGTATCGGCATCATCACCTCTCCCACGGGTGCCGCGGTCCGCGACATTCTGCATGTGCTGGGAAGGCGCTTTCCCGCAGCGGCGGTATTGATTTATCCCGTGCCTGTCCAAGGCACCCAGGCGGCGGCGGAGATCGTCGCGGCCCTTCAGCTGGCGGGCCGCAGGGCGGAATGCGACGTGTTGATTCTGGCTCGCGGCGGCGGATCCCTCGAGGATTTGTGGCCGTTCAACGATGAACGGCTGGCACGGGCCATCGTGGCCTCTCCCATCCCCGTGATCACCGGCGTCGGTCATGAAATCGATTTCACCATCGCCGACTTTGCCGCCGACGTCCGCGCACCCACTCCATCCGCCGCTGCGGAACTCGTGGTTCCCGACGGTGAAGAATGGTTGAACGCGTTCGCGCAGTTGGCGACCAGGTTGACGCGCGGATTGCGCCGCCGCGTCGCGGGCCACCAGGAACGTCTGCGGTGGCTGATGGGGCGCGCCGCTCTCGCAAGCCCGGCAGTGCGTTTGAGCGCACGAGCGCAGCGATTGGATGAACTCGAAGAGTGCTTGGTACGGGCGCTGCGCCGGCGGCTACATGAGCATCGCGATCGCTTGCGCTGGCTGGCGGGACGCGCGGCGCTGATGAGCCCGGCCACTCGCCTCACGCAACAATTGCTGCGATTGGACAATTTGCATCAGCAGCTTTTTCGAGCATGGCGGCAGGGAATCGGCTTCCGGCGCGCTGCCTTGAGCGACCGCCAAAGCCGCTTATGGCAGGCGAGTCCCGTGGGACTCGTGAGCGACGCAGCCGCCCGCCACTCGGCGCTGTTCGCGAGATTGCAGGCCGCGGGCCTGGATCAAGCGCGCCGGGCGCGCGAGCGTCTGCTGCCGCTGGTGCGCACGTTGAACGCCGTCAGCCCGCTGGCGACGCTCGAGCGCGGCTACGCCATCGTCAGCATCGAGGGCGGCCCCATTCTGCGGAAGGCCGCCGACGCCAAGCCCGGCGACATCATCGAAGCGAGGCTCGCGAGCGGCCGGCTGCGCGCGAAGATCGAGGCCACATCGTGATGCGTACCGCCCTGCCCCTCCGTACTGCCCTGTCCATCCGTTCCGCCCTCCCCCTCATCGCCCTGATCGGCTCGTTCGGCACACTGAATTTCGCGCGCGCATCGGCAGGTGAGCTGCCTCACGAAAGCGCAGTTCCGGGCGGCGTCAAAATCCTCGAACTCGACGCGGCCGGCAATGTGCTGCCCTATGTCGATACGGACGGGCACCGGGCCTTGGTGATCGAGAGCGGCGGGAAATGGATGGCGGTGATTGGAATCCCGCTGTCGGCGCCGCTCGGAACGCAGCATGTGATCGTGCGCGTCGGCGAGGACCGGCGCGAAGTGGAGTTCTCCGTCGGCGACAAGCGCTACGCCAGCCAGTCGTTGAAGGTCGCGCCGCGGCAGGTCGACCTATCGGCCGCGGACCTCGCGCGGGTAAACGCAGAAAAAATCCGCGTCGATCATGCGCTCAGCCATTGGAGCCTCTCCCCGCCGGAATCGCTGCGCTTTCCTCCGCCGGTGCCCGGCGTGCGCAGCAGCTCATTCGGCATGCGGCGCATATTCAACGGGCAATCGCGAAACCCCCATTCAGGCATGGACATAGCGGCGCCGAGCGGCACCCCCGTGGTCGCACCCATCGCCGGCACGGTGGTCGATACGGGTGAGTATTTTTTCACCGGAAATACCGTGTTCATCGATCATGGCCGCGGCCTGGTCAGCATGTATTGCCACCTGAGCGCCATCGACGTAAAGCCCGGCCAAAACCTCGCGGCAGGAACCCGCATCGGCGCGGTGGGCATGACCGGGCGCGCCACCGGACCGCATTTGCATTGGGGTTTGAGCCTCAATCGCGCCTGGGTCGATCCGGAATTGTTCTTGCCCTAGCCCAATGGCAGGCGCCGGACTGCGTGCGCGTCAACTCGCGCCCAGCATTTGATCGACCGCGCCGCCGTCCAAGGGGGCTGCCATCGCAGCCTGGCGCAGACGGACGCTATGCTCCTGCACCGCAGCGCCGGACGGTTGCATTTCGACCTGACCCTGAAAGAAGGCGCCCTCGAGAATTCCGACGCGCGGCGCGAATACATTGCCCTTGACCTTCGCGCTCGCACGGATGGTGACCGACTCGGTCGCATACAGATTGCCCTCGACCTTGCCCTCAATAACGATGACGCGGGCGCGGATGTCGCCCTTCATCGAGCCGTCGCTGCCCACCGTCAGGCTCTGAGTGTGAGTGATCGAGCCTTCGACGCTGCCTTGAACGATCAGGTCCTCCTGGGCGGACAATTCCCCGCGAAATCGCAGCGTGGGACCCAGCACGGATGCCCGCGAAACCGGCTCCTGCGCCCGAGGCTCCGCGGCGCGAGGTTCCGGCGTTCGGATCTCCGGCGCGCGCGGCTCGGCCGCGCGAGCTTCAGGGGCTTTCGGCTGAGGCGAACGCGCCTCGACTCGAGGCTCGCGAGGTTCGGGGCGAGTCGAGGACGGTTCGGGCGCCGACGCGCGGCCGCTTGAATTGGCATTCATCATGGAAGCATCTCCATCGAGGGGTTTTTTGAACCAGGACATCGTCAGCCCGCACCGCCGGAGACTTTCGTCGCACGCGCGCCTGCCGAGAGCTGATTGCCGGCCTGCTGGACGTCCTTCTTGCCGTCCATGTCGATGGTGCCCCTGAAGGCGGCGCCTTCCATGATGCTGACCGTGGGCGCAAGGATGTTGCCGCAGATCCTGGCGGTTTCTTTGACGACGACGGATTTTTCGGCTTCGAGGTCGCCGTCGACCGTGCCTTCCACCACGATGACTTGGGCGCGAATATTCGCTTTTACCGTGCCCTGCGCGCCCACGGTCAAGCGCTGGCTGTGCGTAATGGAGCCCTCGACCCGGCCGAGGATCAACAAGTCCTCTTCGGCGGTGAGGTCGCCCTTGAAATACAGCGTAGGTCCCAGAATCGAGGCGCGGTCCGCCGCGCTGTCGTGTGCATTGCTCATTCAATTATCTCCGCAAGCTGAACCCGGAGGGCAGGTCCCGAAGACTACCTGGCATAATCACCGGCCAAGTGAGACTTGAATCACAATCCGGAATTCTGCATCGCGCCTAACGGCCATTGACCGATGGCCCAGCTGCTCAACGGTGCTCTTCGCCCGCGCTGCGCGCGGAAGCCTGGCGCTGCAGGAAGTCGCTCAGATTGTGCGCGAGCGACACGAAGTCCGAGGGGATCATCAATACCGTGGTGCTGTTGTTCTCGGCACCGACTTCTGAAATCATCTGCATGCGCCGAAGTTCCAACGCCACCGGATTCATGGTGATCTGCGCGGCGGCGGCGGACAGTTTCACCGACGCTTCGAGTTCCGCTTCGGCTTTGATGATGCGCGCGCGCTTTTCGCGGATCGCCTCGGCCTGCATCGCCATGACCTGCTGCATCGCCTTGGGCAACTCGACGTCCTTCATTTCGAATCGCTGAACTTCGAGGCCCCAGGCCGCGGTCGATCCCGAGATATTGTCGCCCAGCAGGGTATTGATCTTGTTGCGTTCCTGAAGAATATCGTCGAGGTCGTGCTGCCCGATGATATTGCGCAGGCCCGTCAAGGCCAGTTGGTAAACGGCCGCCGGCGCATCGGCCACTTCGATGACCGATCTCGAGGCATCGACGATGCGGTACCACAGCACCGCATTGACTTTGATGGTGACGCTGTCGCGGGTGATCGTTTCCTGCTGCTCGGCGGAAACCGTTCGCGTGCGGATGTCGACGCTGACCGCGCGCTCGATGTTGAGGGGAATGATCCAATACAGCCCGGGGCCGCGCAGGCCCCGGTAGCGCCCCAACCGGAACACCACCCCTCGTTCGTATTCCTGAGCGACGCGCAGACCCGACAGCGCGATGACGATGACCGCGATGAGGGCAAGATCCAGGAACGGAATCATCCCCCATTCTAACTCATCCGGACCCGGACGCGGCGATTGCCGGCTATTCGATGCTTTCCCCATGCAGGGAGATGTCCAGGCCTTCTCGCTCCTGTTCCTCCGTCACGCGAAGTCCGATTGTCTTGTCGATGATTTTCAATATGACGAAGCTCGCCGTGAATCCGTAGACGACGGTGACGGCAACCCCCTCGAGCTGCGTCAGGACGGAGCCATCGAGACCGCTGATTTCCTTGCTGGCGAATACTCCGGTCAGCAGCGCGCCTACGATGCCGCCGATCCCGTGCACGCCGAATGCATCCAGCGAGTCGTCATAGCGCAGCAGGCGCTTCAGCGAGGTCGCTGCAATGAAGCATACGACGCCCGCGACGAGGCCGATGATCACGGCCGGCGTTGGCCCTACGAAGCCCGAGGCCGGCGTAATCGCCACCAGACCCGCGACCGCGCCGGATGCGATGCCCAGCACGCTGGGCTTGCCTCGGCTCACCCATTCGGCGAACATCCAGGCGAATGCGGCGGCCGCGGTGGCCATTTGCGTTGCCAGCATGGCCATACCCGCGCGGCCGTCGGCGGCTCCCGCCGAGCCGGCGTTGAAGCCGAACCAGCCCACCCACAGCAAGGACGCGCCGATGAGCGTCAACGTGAGATTGTGAGGCGCCATCGCCTCCCTGCCATAGCCCAATCGCTTGCCGAGCACCAGGCAACTGGCGAGGCCCGCGATGCCGGCATTGATGTGCACGACGGTGCCGCCGGCGTAGTCCAGCACACCGGCCTTGTTGAGCCAGCCCGTCGGCTCCCACACCATGTGAGCAATGGGCGAATAGACCAGCAGCGACCAGGCGGCCATGAAGATCAGCATGGCGGAGAATTTCATCCGGTCGGCGAACGCGCCCGCGATCAATGCCGGAGTAATGGCGGCGAAAGTCAGCTGAAACATGGCATAGACCGTCTCCGGTATGGTCAAGGCCAGGTGCGAAACGGACATCCGGTTGGGATCGCCATGAATGAACGTCATGCCGGTGAAAAACGCCCGGCTCGAATTTCCCAGAAAGGGACTTCCCGGCGTGAAAGCCCACGAATAGCCGATCAGCCACCACAACAGCGTCACCATGCATGTAATGGCGAAAGTCTGCATGACCGTCGCCAGCACGTTCTTTTTGCGCACCATTCCGCCGTAGAACAAGGCAAGCCCGGGGATCGCCATCAGCAGTACCAGTGCGGTCGAGGTCAGCATCCACGCCGTGTCGCCCGAATTGATCGTATCGGCGGCCATCAAGGTCGGCTCGGCGGGTGCGGCTGCGGCGGCCGCCCACGCGCTGTGCAAAGGCAGCGCCGCGACGGCGAGTGCGGCCAATCGGCCTGGTTTTCTCGACACTTCTAACCCCCTTGAAATCAAATGGCGCCGGCGTCCCGCTCGCCCGTGCGGATCCGCACGACTTGAGCGAGGTCGAACACGAAGATCTTTCCGTCTCCCACCTTTCCGGTTTGGGCCGCCCTGATCAGCGCTTCGATCACCTGATCGACCAGCTCATCGGCAACGGCGATTTCTATTTTTGTCTTCGGCACGAACTCGACCACATATTCCGCGCCGCGATAAATTTCCGTATGGCCGCGTTGCCTGCCGAATCCGCGAACCTCGGTCACCGTGACGCCTTGCACGCCCACGTCGGCGACGGCTTGCCGGACGTCGTCGAGCTTGAACGGCTTGATAATCGCGGTAATGAGCTTCATCGCATGGCGGCCCTCAACCCAACCTTTGGCTGCTGTCTGGAAGCACCGGTTGTGCCATCCGTGAAGAATCGAACACGATCAGCGTCTTAGCGCTTTGCAAGTACGAATTCGCAGGCGATTTGCACCGAATCGGGGCGGCACGGGCGGGGCCGTGCATTGAATTGAGGCGTGTTTATTTCAGCGTCAGCTCGAGGCGGATTTTTCCGTCCTGATCCTTCGCTTTGTCGCTGACGACGAGAAACACCCGTTCGGGGTCGACTTGCGTACCCGTGAGCAAAGCCTGCTGTATCGCCATGGCTCGCCGTTGCCCCAAGGCCGTGAGGTCGGCTTCGGCGACCGCGACTCGTTCATGCAGCGCACGCGCCAGAAAATCCGCCTGCGCCGCCGCGAGTTCCGGCTTCGTTTTGATGGCGGCCATCGCCTCCGGATACTTCGGTTCGCCGCCGACGTTCTTGGTGTACAGCCGGGTCAATACCTCGACTTTCGCCGACGGTTCGAGTTGCCCATACTCGGGCACGGGGCCGCCGGCATTCGTGCGGTTTGACTTGCTCGACAGGGCTTCGCGGACCTGCGCGAGGAACTGCGCGTCGACCAAGGCCGGTCGATCGAGCGCGTCGATTTCGGCGATCGGCACCTCGATCTTCAGCTGCGGCCGCTCGCTCAGTGCCTTGGTCATGGCGCGCACCTTGTCCGACGCCGCGGCATCCATCTGCGCCGCCCCGGGCTCGAAATCGATGAACTGCAGATCCGGGCCGCCGCCGAACAAGGCGCCCAGCAGGGCGAACGGTGCGGTGACCGCCTTTTCGAGGATGTTCACGAAGACCTTCCAAATGATGGGGGCCACCCGGAACGTCGGATCGTCGAGCGAACCGGCCACGGGAATGTCCAGGTCGATCACGCCGTCTCTGTCCCGCAGCAGCGCGACCGCCAATTTGACCGGCAATGACACGGCATCCTTGCTCGCCGTCTTGTCGCCGAACTCGAGCTGATCGATGGTGATGTGGTGTTGGGCGTCGAGCTTGCGGCCGTTCACGCGGTAGTGCAGCTCGGTCGTGAGTTTGCCCTTGGTGATGTTGTACCCGGCGAATTTGCCGGAGTAAGGATTGAAGGTGCTAAGTTCCATGTTGCGGAAACTCAATGCCAAATCCGTGTAGAGCGCCGCGCTCAGCACATTGACCTCGCCGGTGATGGCCACCGGCGAGAACGCGTCTACTGCGCCATGAATGTCCACCTTGGCGCGGGAGTTCGCCTTTGACGACAGGCCGACAATGCTCCCTTCGATATTCTGAATACCCGCGGCGAAATTCGGCTGCACGGATAGATCCGCGAAGTTGGCCTGCCCCGCGCGCAGCACTATTTTCTGGATGGCCATGGGCATCGACGGCGGCGCAGGCGCCGCAGCCGCAACAGCCCCGTCGTGCGCCGGCTTGCGCGCCGCCGTCTTGGATCGCGGTGCGTCCGCCTTCACGGCCACGGGCGCCCCGCGATCGGCCGCAGGCGCGATGACCGTCGCTCCGGGCCCTGCCAGCACGCGTGTCGCATTCAAGCTCGAGTCGGGCTCGATGATGACCCGGGCATAAAGCTTCTGCGCGGCCACTTGATCGATTTGCAGCCGATCGGGATCGTGTTGAAAAGTCACACCCGACACATCCAGGCGATCCCAATTGATGAAATCGTCGTGCAGCGCATTGTCGATGGTGTGCAAACCCGCGACGCTGACATTGCCGGCAAACTGCAGTGCCGGCTTCGCCGCCCCATAGCGCACCTTGCCACCGCCGCTCAAGCGGCCGTCGAGCAGGGTCATGGAAGTGTGCCGTGCAATATAGGGTTGAAGCGCTTTCAACTCGATGTCCTGGAGCTTCACCGCCAGACTCGCCGTCAGCGGTTGCGGCGTCACCTCTCCGCTCACATTCAGCGAACCTGCTCCATTGATATGCGTGTCGAGATCCACGGTCAGCGGCTTGGTGAGATCCAAACTTATTGCGTGCGCCGTCAGAGAAAACGGCGCCAGCACGACCTTCGCACTCGGGCGCGTGCCGCGGTCTTCCGCGGAAATGTTGGCGTCGCGCACCGCGAATTCGCGCAAATCGAGCGTCCACGCCGGCGGGCCGGCGGATGTTGAATTGCGCGGCGCAGCCGCCGGCGCCAGCACCGGCTCGTTTGCCGCGGTGCTCGGAGCCGCGGCGGGCGCCCGGGCAAGCTGGAGCAGATTAAAGGACCCGTCAGGCTCGAGCCAGGTCACGAGCGTGGCGCCGGTGATCGAGACTGCATCGACGTGAGCCTGCCTTTTCGGCAAATCCACGGCGAGCCCGCTCAACAGCAGCGAAGGCACGCTGATCCACGCGGCGTCCGAACCTTTCGGTCTCACGGCAAGATCCTGCACCGCGATTCTGGAGACCTTCGCCTGCAGATCGACGGCGTCTTTCAGAGAGAATTTATACGTGGCATTCACATCGATGCTGCCGGAATCGACCGAGAAATTCAGCTGATCTTCGAAATATTCCCAAATCGTGTGCGCGCGCAATCCGTCGATCCGGAACTCTCCGTCCGACTCGATCGGCTGCACGGATACGTGCCCATGCCACTCCACCCGCTCGCCGAGCTTCGAGGAACCGCTGAAGGTAAATCGGCCTCCCTCCACTCCCGTGGTGAATTCCCGCAGCTCGAAATTGATGGGCTCCAGCCGTGCGGCGAACGCCGATGGACGGCTGCGGTCTTCGTAGGTCACCAGCCCCCTGCTGACTTTGAACGAGCCTATCCGCAGCGCCGGCAAAGGCTCCTTTTCTTCACGGGGCTTCTCCTGCCCGGCCTTTGGGCGCAGCTTGAGCAGGTTGAGATTTCCGTCTTGCGCGACGATGGCGTTCACCGCGGGCGATTCAATGTCGATATTCGCGAACGAATACGCGCGGTGCCAGATCGACGACAATTCGAAATCGACGAACAACCGGCCGAAGCCGAACAGCTGTTCTCCATCCGCTGCAGTCAGGGAGAAATTTTTGATTTCGAGCTGGAAAAGAAAGGGATTGAAGTGAATCTCGCCGATGCGCGGAGCGGCGCCCATGCTCTTCGGGATGTCTTCCATCAGGGCAGACCGCAGTATTCTCGGCACCAGCAGGAAGCCGGACAGCGCGTACACCGCAATGAGCACCGCCGCGGCAGCCGGAATGAGGAAGGATTTCGTTCTGATTGTCTGCAGCACTCTACATCCCGCCGATACGCCGCCCTCGAGTCGAGGCCTTAGTCTAGCAAACTATGGGTCTAGCGCTTATTGCGCTGAATCAGCCTCTTTCGTTTTTTTACCTGGCGCGGAGTCAGGGTATTGCGCTTGCCGGCATAGGGATTTTCGTCGCCGCGGAAGGCCACGCGCACCGGCGTGCCCATCAAGTTGAAAGCCTTGCGATAGACGTTCACCAGGTAGCGGCGATACGCATCCGGCACGTGCTCAGTCTGATTGCCATGAATGACAACCACCGGAGGATTCCGGCCGCCCTGATGAGCGTATCGCAATTTGATCCGCCGCCCGCTCACCAGCGGCGGTTGATGGCTTTCGACCGCGGCCTCCAGTACCCGGGTCAACTGCGGCGTGCTCATGTCGCGGGTGGCGGCGGCATAGACTTCGCGTACCGAGTCGAATAGTTCGCCGACGCCGCTGCCGTGCCTCGCTGAAATGAAATGCAGGGGCGAAAAATCCGCGAATTCCAGGCGCTGCATGATTTGCCCGCGGATCAGATCGCGCTGTTCGGTGGGAATGTTGTCCCATTTGTTCACGGCTAGGACCAGCGCGCGGCCCTGCTCGATGACCGTGCCCAACAGGCTCGCGTCTTGTTCCGCAACCGTATCGTGCGCATCCATGACCACGACGACCACATGAGCGGTTTCGATCGCCTGCAGAGTCTTGATGACGCTGAATTTCTCCACCGTCTCTTCGACGCGCGAACGGCGCCGCACACCGGCCGTGTCGATCAGCGTGTAGCGCTCTCCATTGCGCTCGAAGGGAACGAGCACGGCGTCCCGCGTGGTGCCGGGTTGATCGAACGCCACCATACGGTTCTCGCCGAGCAGGCGGTTGATCAAGGTGCTCTTGCCGACATTGGGCCTGCCGATGACCGCCACCTTGATGCCGGTCATTTCCGGGCCGTCATGCGGGTCGGGAGTCAATCCGCTCAACGCCGCCTCGAGAAGCGAGATCACGCCTTGGTCATGGGCGGATGCGATCGGATGCGGTTCGCCCAATCCCAGCTGGTGGAAATCGGCGACCGCGACGTCGTGATCGAAGCCTTCCGTTTTATTGACGGCCAGAACGATGGGCTTTCCGCTGCGCCGGGCCAATTGCGCGACGAATTGATCCTGAGGCGTGACGCCCGCGCGGCCATCCACCAGAACGATGAGGCGATCTGCTTCGCTGATGGCGCGCTCGGTTTGCGCGATCATCAAGCTCTCGATGACGTCCGCATTCTCGACCAGACCGCCCGTATCGACCACGATGCACGGCACCTCGGTACGGCGCGCGAATCCATACTGCCGGTCACGGGTCAGCCCCGGCAAGTCTGCGACCAGGGCATCGCGAGTGCCGGTCATGGCATTGAACAAGGTCGATTTGCCTACATTCGGTCGACCGATCAATGCAACTACCGGTAACACGGGGTTGCTACGGCTTCGGCGGCGGCGTCGCCGGATCCGCAGGCGGCGGTGCAGCAGGCGGCGGCGCCGGGGCTGGCGCGGGCGCCGACGATGAGTCGGCGGCCGGTGCGGGCTCGATCGCGGGAGCGGTTGCAGGAGCGGCCGGCGCTTCTGCCGGCGCACTTACCGGACCGTTCGCCGGAACACCCGCCGCAGCGCTCGCGCGCGGTGTCGCCCGGTAGGCGGCCATCTTTCCGGCGTCCGTCAGCACGACCACCGTGTCATCGGCCGCCGCCGGGGAATTGGTCACTCGTTCCTTGGAGATGCGTTCCCGGGCCACCAGTTCGCCGGTCGTCTTGTCGAGCCAATGAACATACCCCTGAAAATCGGCAACCACGACGGCGGTGCTCGTCAACACCGGCGTGCTCAGCCGGCGCAGCTTCAATTTCTGGTTCCGCCAGATCTCGGAACCGTCGCGCTGGCGCAGGGCGACGACGATGCCGTCGGACTGGGTCACATACAAATTGTCCGCGTCGACCGCCAAGCCTCGATAGCTCGACATGTCGTGGCCCCACCAGATCTGGCCGGAATCGAGCGCCAGCATCGCCGTGCGGCCCTGAAAGCCGGCGGCGAACACATTGTCACCCACCGCATGAACGGCCGAGTCGATGTCGACCAGGCGGTCAAGTTCGGTGCGGCCATGGGGCGAGGCCAATGCCGTATCCCACACCGTGTCGCCCGTGCTGAGCGACACGGCCATCACCTTGCCGTTGTCGAAACCGCTGATGGCAACTTCCTTCGCAATGATCGGCGTCGCCGTGCCGCGCAGGCTCAGGCGCGGAACCTGTTGCTCGACCGACCACAATGCCTTGCCGGTGTGCGAGTCGAAACCATGCAGGCGGCCGTCGACCGAGCGCATGACCACCATTTTGTCGCTGATCGCCGGAGCCGATAGCAGCTCGGAATTCACGCGGGCGCGCCATAATTCGCGCCCGGTGGCTCCGTCCAACGCGACCACCGCGCCTTTGCTGGTTCCCACCACGACCATCCCGGCGGCTGCGCCGGGACCGGCCGATATGGGTACTTTCAGGTTCTTGACCCATAGATGCCGGCCCGTCTCCAACGAGGCGGCGAGCACTTCGCCCTTGTGCGAGGCGGCGAACACCACGCCCTTGTCGATTGCCGGCCCCAACCCCAAGCGCAATACCAGCTGCTTCTTGCCGCCGCCGACGCCTTCGCTCCAGATCTTTTTCACCGCCAGCGTCGCCGGGAATTTGACCAGCACCGCCGGCGGCTCGACGTCTTTGTCTTTGCTGCAGCCGGCCGCGATCAGCACAGCCGCGAGGCTCAAGGGAAGCAATAAGCGCATCAGGGTTTGGCCTTGTTCAAAATGTCTGCGGAAGCGGATTTGACCGGCGGCGCCGCGGTCGAGCCCAAGTCCTGAATCTTCAAGTCGAGCAGTGAGGCATTGATGCCGCTGGTATCCGCCGCGCCCAAAGCCGCCTGGTATTCCTTGACGGCGTCCGGGACGTCTTTCTTCGCCAAATAGGCATCGCCGCGCGCCTCGTGATATGGCGCTGCGAACGCGGGCGGTATGGGGTCCGCCAGGGTCTTGATCGCTTCGTCGGATTTGCCCTGATCGGTCAGGACTCGCGCCAGGCGCAGTGCCGCGATGTGCCGCAACTCGGTGTCCTTCGAGTTATTCATGATCAGGGTCAGTGGCGCGACGGCCTTGTCGAGGTGGCCCTCATCCACGTCGAGGCGTGCCAAGGTCAGGTTCGCCTGGTCGGCATAGGGCGAACTCGCGTAATCCTTGATGAGCGCATCGGCCAGCTGCCGCGACTTGGCATGGTCGTTCGCCTGAAGGGCGGCCGTCATTGCGCTGAATTGCGCGGCAGCCGCAAAAGCGCGCTCGTTCTCATGGTTTTGGTAGTACCGAATGCCGAAAAATCCGGCCAATCCGATCAGCAGGCCGCCGATCAGCCAAGGCGCATACTCCACCACCAGATGCTTGACGGCTTCCAGTTGTTCGTCGTCGGTCAAATATTCTTCAGCCATGGCTTCTCCGCTACCCGCCCTTAAGACCCAACAAGACCCCCAAGCGTTCACTGATTTGAGCGATGGGGCACTCTTCCTGGGCCGCCTCCCGCCGCAGCGCCTTCACGGCCACCACGCCCCGCGCGGCTTCGTCATCACCCAAGATCACCGCAAACTCCGCGCCGCTCTTGTCGGCACGCTTGAACTGAGCCTTGAAACTTCCGCCCCCGAGGTTGATTTGCAACGCTAGGTTGGGCCATGCGTCGCGCAATTCTTCCGCCAGTTTGAAGCCCGCGATCTCGGTGCCTTCTCCCGCGGCGATCAAATAAACCCGGGGCCGGTCGCGCTGCAGGCCCAGTCCCTGCTTCTCGAGCATCATGACGATCCGCTCCTGGCCCATCGCCCAGCCTATTCCGGGCGTGGCGGGACCGCCCAATTGAGCCACCAAGCCGTCGTATCGCCCCCCGGCACAGACCGTACTCTGCGAACCGAGGGCGTCCGTCGTCCATTCGAATACCGTGCGCGTGTAGTAATCGAGTCCGCGGACCAGGTGCGGCTCGACATGATACTCGATGCCGGCGCTGCGCAGGTGGGCGCACAAGGTCTCGAAATGCGCGCGCGACTCCGCATCCAGGGAATCGAGCAGGAGCGGCGCACCGGCGACGATGCGGCGCATGTCGGGATTCTTGCTGTCGAGAATGCGCAGCGGATTGCCCTTGAGCCGGCGCTTGCTGTCCTCGTCGAGCGAGGCTTCGTACCCGCCAAAATAAGCCGTCAGTTGTTCCCGATAGGCCGCGCGGGATGCGGGTGTCCCCAGTGAATTCACCAATAGCTTCGTACCGCTCAAGCCGAGCCGCCGCAGCAGGCGCGCGGACAGCAGGATCATCTCGGCATCCACGTCCGGCCCCTCGAAGCCGAACGCCTCCGCATCGATCTGATGAAATTGCCGGTAGCGCCCGGCCTGCGGCCGTTCGCGACGGAACATGGGCCCCATGCACCAGACGCGCAGTCGGCCGTCGCGAAGCATTCCGTTCGAAATCACCGCTCGAACGATGCCGGCGGTCGCTTCGGGGCGCAGCGTGATGTGATCGTCGCCTTGGTCGACGAAACTGAACATCTCCTTCTCGACGATATCCGTGAAGTCGCCGATGGAACGCTTGAACAATTGCGTCTGCTCGATGACCGGAACCCGGAATTCCTCATAGCCATACGACGAGAACACTTCACGGGTGATGCGCTCCAGGTATTGCCACGCCGAGATTTGCGCGGGCAGCACGTCGTGTACGCCGCGAAGGGGCTCGATTGTCTTGCTCAAGAACTCTCTCCGATCAGCCGGTCGGGCGCGCGTTGCGCGACTGCACCGGCGCCGCCGCCGCGGGGACGGCTGCCCCGGGCGACGCAGCTGCCGCCGCCGGACTGTGGGAATCGCGGCGCAAGACGCCGTCGGCGCCGGCTTCGAAGCGCGCCACGTTGCCGGCCACGAACTGCGGTCCGATCGCGACCGCCCGGCTGTTGATTTCGAGCTGAACGCCGCTCGCGGAACCCAAGTACACGCGCATGGGTGCGATGCCGGTGATGGTCTTTACGCTGTTCGCGCGTCCCTTGCCCGCGAACTCCCTCCTGCCCGCGGCATCGTGTATATCCACCCACGAATCGGCCGAAAAGCTCAACCGCAGGCGGGCACGTCCGGTACCGGCGGTCGGATCCGTTTCCGCGGCCGCGGCGGGTGCCCGTGAGGCGGCCGCGGCAGGCGTCTGTGGCGGCGGCGAAGTCAAGGACGGCGGCGGCGAAGGCTCGGCCGAGCCGCCCGCAGACGGGACTGAATCGCTTCCGGTGTCGGACCCCGCCGGGCGCGTACTCTGCGCAACCGGCAGTTCGTTCACCGGCACCGCCGCGTGCCGATGCCATGGCTTCCACCAAAACAGTCCGATCAGAAGAAGCACGGCCGCCGCCAAGCCTGCGACCTGAGCCCAAGGCAAGCCGCTCACCGCGGCGACCTCGGCTCGCATCCGCACGTTGCCCGACTGTGGTGCCGGCGGCTTGGGCGCCTGCACGCGCGAGTCGTATCCGGCCATGATCTCGGCGGCTGGAAGTCCCAGCAGTTCGGCGTACCTCTTGAGGTGCCCTTTTGCATAAACGGCAGGCCCGACTCGTTCGTAGTCTTCCGACTCGAGTGCATCGACCACCCACGCATCGAGATGCAGCTCATCCGCCGCCTTTTGCGAACTCAAGGCCCGACGCTCGCGCTCCGCCTTGAGCCGCGCTCCGGTCGATACCGGAACATCGGTCATCGGTCGACGCCGGAGCGCATCATTTGCGCTTGCTCCGAGGTGGGAAACTCAGCCTGCACGCGGCGCGCGAAACCCGCTGCCGCCGTGGCATCGCCCAACTTGCGTTCCGCGCGAACCCCGAGCCACAGCACTTCCGGAGTCGGCACATTGACCGCGAGATAGCGCTGCACCCAGTCGACGGCTTGCGCCGCGTCGCCCCGGTCGAATGCGATATTCCCCAGCTGCAGCATGGCCTCGGGCAAACTCGGGCGGATCGCGAGCGCGCGGTTGAAATAGCGCTCCGCGTCGACCACATCGCCGGTGCCGCGCACGCAAACCCCGGCATTGACCAAGGCGACTTCCGGGGTTTGATACAGCGGACTGCGTGCAACCTCGGCGAACAATTTCTCCCCCGCCACGGCCTTGCCCGTCCGGCAGAGAAATCCCGCGTAGGTGTTTTGGACGTTCGGATCGCCCTTCCCCAACCGATAGCCGGTCGCGTAGGCGCGCTCGGCCTTGGGCATGTCGTTCAATCTTTCGTACACGATGCCGGCGGTCACCTGCACGTCCGAATTTCCCGGGTCCTCGCTGAGCGCGCGTTCGATGGCATCCCGCGACGCCGCCAATTTGTCGAGCTTCATGTATTCGATCGCCAGCTGCATATTGGTGCTGGCCGACACCGCCGGCGACGCTTTTTTGAAGCCCGAATTGTGCGAACAGGCCGCCAGGCAAATTCCAAGAGCGGCCAAGAGCAGCTTCACCGTGTTGGATTTCATCGGATCTCCGCCGGGGTGCGTGATAGGGAGGTCATCTTGGTCCCGAGGCGCACCAGGGTGCGGTCGGTCACCCGGCCCGCCAGCTGGCCGCAGGCCGCGTCGATGTCGTCGCCGCGCGTCCTGCGGATGGTGGCGATGACGCCGTGATCGTTGAGAATATCCCGAAAGTTCAAAATGGTCTGCGGCGCCGAGCGGCGATATCGTGTGCCGGGAAATACGTTGAAGGGAATCAGATTGAGCTTCGCCGGCCGCCCTCTGAGCAGCCGTGCAAGCTGGCGCGCATGCTCGGGTCTGTCGTTGATGCCGTCGAGCATCACATATTCGAACGTGACGCTGCGCCCATTCTGCCGGTCGATGTAATGCCAGCAGGCGGCCAATAGTTCGTCGATGGGATGCTTGCGGTTGATGGGTACCAGTTGGTTGCGCAATTCGTCATTGGGGGCGTGCAGCGACACCGCCAGAGCGACGTTGCATTCTTCCGCCAGCTTGTAGATCTGCGGCACCAATCCCGAGGTGCTCAACGTCACGCGGCGCCGCGAAAGGTCGTAGCCCAAATCGTCCATGAATATGCGCATGGCCGGCACCACGTTGCGGTAATTGGCCAGCGGTTCGCCCATGCCCATGAACACGATGTTGGTGATGTTGGCCCGGGCGTCGCCGCCGCGGCCGTCGCCATGGCCCGGGCGCGATTCGCAGAGTTCCCGATGCGCCAGCCATACCTGGCCGACGATTTCCGCGACGCTCAGATTTCGGTTGAAGCCCTGTTGCGCGGTGGAGCAGAACGAGCAATCCATCGCGCAGCCCACCTGGCTCGAGATGCACAAGGTGCCGCGATCGGGCTCGGGTATGTACACCGTCTCGATCCCCTGCACCTCGTCCATGCGCAGCATCCATTTGCGCGTACCGTCGTTCGATGATTGTTCCGTGACGATTTCCGGAACGGAGATCCGTGCGACCTCGCCCAGCCGCGAGCGGAAGTCCTGTGCAAGATCCGTCATCGCGGAGAAATCCGCCGCACCCCGCCGGTAAATCCACTTCATCAGTTGGCGCGCGCGAAAGGGCTTGGCGTCGAGGCGCGCCGCGACGAACGCCTCGAGTTCCGCGCGCGGCAGCCCCAGCAGATTTACGCCCTCATCGGCCAAGAGTTGCTCCTATTCCACCCGGCGCTAGCGCGTGCGCGGGCAGAGCTCGGTTTCCCGGAAGAAGTAGCTGATTTCCCGGGCGGCGGTATCCGGCGCATCAGAACCGTGCACGATGTTCTCGTCGATGCTGGTGGCAAGATCCGCTCGGATGGTTCCCTTGTCCGCCTTCTTCGGATCGGTGGCGCCCATTACTTGGCGATTCTTCGCGATTGCGCCCTCTCCCTCGAGGACCTGCACCATCACGGGACCGGAAGTCATGAATCGCACGAGATCCTTGAAGAACGGCCGCTCGCGGTGCACGGCGTAAAAGCCCTCTGCTTCCGGTTGCGACAGCTGCATCATGCGCGCCGCGACCACGCGCAAGCCAGCCTGCTCGAAACGGCGATATACATCGCCGATCAGATTGCGGCCGACGCCGTCCGGCTTGACGATGGATAGGGTGCGCTCGATTGCCATGATGACCTCGGGTAAGAAATGGAAATCGCCCCGGCGAGGGGCCGACAAAGACCGCGAAGTGTACTGGAGCGCACGCGCTCAAGCAATCAGGATGACAACCGAAGTCCCTGTATTACTTGGAAAAACCGTCTTTTAGACGTTGAAGCTCTCGCCGCAGCCGCATTCACCCTTGGCTTTGGGATTTTGAAACTTGAAAGCTTCGTTGAGACCCTGCTTGACGAAATCGACCAAGGTGCCGTCGATGAGGGGAAGACTCAATTGATCGACGACCACCTTGACGCCGCGCGCTTCGAAAACCGCATCGTCCGGAAGAATTTCGTCAGCATAATTCACGACATAGGCGAACCCCGAGCACCCGGTCTTCTTGATGCCCACGCGCAGGCCCAAACCTGCGCCGCGCTGCGCCAAGTGCGATCGAACCCTGTCAGCCGCCGATTCCGTCAACAATATCGCCATATCGCGCTGCCCTCTCAAGCTACGGCCAAAACGCCGGCCGTGCCTCTATACATAACACGTCGATGAGCCGTACGCACGGAACCAGACCGCGTTTTTACCCGAATGACTCCCGCCAAAGCACGGTGAACACCCCACCGACATGGGGCCTGCGCGGCAAATCCACAATGGCCTCGAGGGGCCGGCGCTGCAGTGCACACTCATCGCGGCGCCGCCTTCGTCACTGCGTCGATCCAGGCGTCTTCCAGGAGCAACAGGCGTCCGCGCTTTTCCACCGGCACGCCGAAGCGCCGGCTCAATTCCGCTACCGACTCGGGCAACCCGCCGACCACCTCGCGCCCCGGCGCCCGTTCGGCCACCCAGGCGCACGCTGCAATGGTGTGCGGGCAGGCAAATGCCAGGAACCGCGCCTCGCGGATGAGGCCGGAATCGACTCGCAGGTCGAACTGTACCCAGGTCCCCTGCGACCGGGCGCCCGCAGCGCCGCGAAAGGTGCCCGGACCATTCAACTTCCCCGCCGCCGCGGCACTTTCGAAGTAGCGCAGCGTCTCCTCGCTGTACCTCATGAACCGCTGATCCGGCGCAGCCGCAGCACGGCCTGCGTAACCGCGGCCACAGCCGAGTCAATATCGCTCTGCGTCGTAAAGCGGCCCAACCCGAATCGCAGGCTGCTCTCGCTCAAATGATCGCCGCGTCCCAAGGCGCGCAGCACATAGGAGGGTTCCTGCAATGCCGAGGTGCAGGCGGATCCCGCGGAAACCGCCACTCGTCCGGCCACCGCCGCGAGCAGACTTTCGCCTTCGACCCCCTCGAACGAGACATTGAGCAATTGCGGCACCGAACGCTCGGCATCGCCGTTGCGCAATACCCCGCCGAGTTCGGATATGCCCCGCCACAGACGGTCACGCAACTGCGCGGCGCGCGCTGATTCCGCCTCCGGCGCCTCCATCGCCAGACTGAACGCCAGACCCATGCCCACGACTTGATGCGTCGCCACGGTCCCTGCGCGCAAGCCGCGCTCCTGGCCGCCGCCGAACTGTTGAGCGGTCAAGCGCACGCCGCCGCCGC
>Ga0182030_10007861_pt1 | contig 22178 bp, 17 predicted proteins | sample 812S3MmetaG_FD_121299 | JGI IMG/M metagenome (GOLD analysis project Ga0182030, IMG submission 121299) | Permafrost microbial communities from Stordalen Mire, Sweden - 812S3M metaG (Illumina Assembly) | ecosystem: Environmental > Terrestrial > Soil > Wetlands > Permafrost | place: Sweden... | reverse complement strand
GAGCTTTCGAATCCGATCCTGCCGTGCATCGCCTGCACCAGCCTGCGGCTGATCGTCAGTCCGATTCCAGCCCCATCCTCCCGCGTGCGCTCGACACCAAGGCGATTGAAAGGTTCGAATATTTCGTGGTGGCGCTCAGCCGGAATCCCCTTTCCGGTATCCCTGACAATGAAGCGCACGACGTCGTCGCAGGGAACAGCGGTCAGCAAGACCCAGCCGCCCTCGATATTGTATTTGATCGCATTGCTTCCAAGATTGAGCAGCACCTGGATCAGTCGCCCCCGGTCGGCGACGATGGAGGGCAGGTTGCCGGAAGTGTCGGCCGTAAACAGCAATCCTCGCTTTCTTGCCGAGACTTCCAGTATGCTGCTCACTTCGCTCATGACTTCGAGACAATCCAGAACCTGGCAGTTCACGTTGACGTGGCTGGATTCGAAGCTCGCCATGTCCAGCACGTCATCGATGATTTTCCCCAGTTGCACGCTCGATTCCATGATGTTCTCCTTGTAGAGCTTGCGTTTTTCGGGGGCGAGATTGTTGTCGGGCTGGCACAGCAATTGGGCAAAACCCGAGATGGCGTGCAGCGGCGTCCGCAGCTCATGACTCATCGCTGCAAGGAACTCCGATTTCGCGCGGCTGGTCCTGTCGGCGATCTGCTTTGCGACGATCATTTTCCGTGTCGCCATTTCGTCCTGCTCGCGCTCGATCACGCGCTGCTGGATCAGTTCCGAGGCCTTCATGAGCGCCTCGGCCACGTCGTCGACTTCGACGATGTCGCTCTGCCGATTCGACATTGGCTCAGGCATGCCGAGCGCAAGGGCCGGCGCGTGGAGCGACCGGATCGACCGGCTGATCCGCATGCTGATTGCACGCGCCATCCAGACGCTCAGCGCGAGCAGCGCCAGGGTCACGGCGGCGTTGAAGCCGAGAGAGCGCCACAGATTTCCGGTCAGCGTGGTCTTCGGTATGCCGATGGCGACGGCCCAGCCCGATCGCGGCGACCGGTTGAAAGCGCTCAGCATCGGAATTCCCTCGAGCGAAACAGCGTCGGTAACGCCCTCGGAGAGGGTGGCCGACTTCCGCAGGAAGCTCGCCGAACCTTTTCCGCCGACATATCTTTCAGCGAGGTGGGTTCGGGCGGCGATCGTGCCGCTTCCGTCCAGGATCGCGGTGATCCAGTCGGGCGGAAGGTTCTGCCGGCGCAGGATATCGTCAAGCCGCCGGGCATAGACGCCCATGGCGAGGGAATAGGCGACAATGCCATTGGAGAAGACCGGCACTTCCAGGGTGATCGCGGATTGCCCGAGATCCGGAGCAACGAAGATATCGGAGATGACCGGCTGGCCGTTCTCGAATACCCGCTGCGCCTTGGCGGACAGCGGCGCCTGAGGCAGCGCTTCCTCGAACGGCTTCAGCGTATTGAGCAGCTGCCTGCCCGCGGGATCGGTGAGGACGATGTAGTTGCCTCCGATGTTCTGCAAGGCCTCGCCGGCCTGCCGGGAGAAACCCGCCAGATTGCCGGCGGCCAGGCGCTGCGACGCCGCCAGCACCTGCAGCGCCGACTGGGCGCCGAACAACTCGGCATCGATCGCCTGCATCAGCGCGCGGGCGGTCGCGATCGTGTTGCGCTCGAGAATGACGCGTTGCTGTTGATAGGAAATGATGAAGAGAAACGCCGATCCCAGCGTTGCCGGCAGCACGCATCCGATGACCAGGCAGGTGAGCCAAAACCGAATGGTTCTTTGCAAATGACATTCCCTTGCGCGCTTGGCGACCTCACCGACTCGATACGCAGGGTGGCGGTAAAACGGGAACACAGCAGGCGCAATCGGCCGGATTCATGCGCAACGGCCGATCACCGGCCTTGGCGACGGCGAGCCAATCGTCAAACGCATTACTGTGAAATTGCCGGCCGTCGTTGGCGACCTGCTCCGGACGGAACCGCGTCCCGTGCGGACGACCTCGACGCATTTTGCGCCAACCGGGCGGTTCGGGGCAACAGTGCGGCGTGGGAATCGCCATGTCAACCAGAAGCTGTCCGGGTGGCCTGATCACCCGCCGAGTTCCACTGCTTGCATATCTCGACTGAAGGGGTTGCCGCGTCATGTCCGCCGCGCGCCCGGCAGCGAGCCGGTTGCGGATATGGCGGAACGGCATTTTCGTGCCGCAAGCCGAGTGCGTCGCGCTCGGAATCTCAGTTCATTGCTCGACAAATGGCCGGCGCTTGCCGCGATTGAGGGATAAAAGCCCGCCTCATTGATACTTGTTTTGAACGTGATCAGCGGTGACTTGCCACGGATTGGGCGATGACTCCAGGGCAAGAATCGCCCCGGTCTCGACGGCACAAGCCAGAACGAACAGAACCGCTGCGATGAGTACGACCTTGATATGCGCACCGCCAGCCTTCTTGAGAGCAGCAAAACGTCTCCTGCCCGGGAAGCGTATACGAAGCACCGAAATCGACATGCTGGTCTCCATACAGCCGTTGATTGACAAGACTAGGCGTGCGCGACATGCAGAACCATTAAATTGGGATTTAGAAACTTCACATCGAATTGAGGTGCGAGGATTTGCGGAGCAACCCGCGGCAGCCACCCTGTCAAGGCATGCGGCAAACCGCGGCCGAACCCGCGACGCCGGGCCTGGTCCGGGAAGCTCTGATGTTGCCGATCACTTTCCGGATCGCGGGCAGGCCAGCCTCGAAGCCATGGTGATGCGCGCCGCCTGCAAACATCAACCCGCCAAATCCGAGCCCGGCAATTCGGCGTCGATGTCGCCCAGCAAAGAGCGAAGCTGCTCCCGATCGCCGGCGCTTCCGCACTGATTGACGGTCAGCGTGAGCTCGCCGTTGTACGAACTCATGGCAAGCTGGAAATACGGCCTGTATTTGATGGAGCCGCAAAGGTAGGCATCATGTGGCTGCAGTCCGCCAAAGCAGAGTTGGGCCGGGCGCAGGATTCCAACATTGGTCATGCAGATCAGCGGATTGTTCAATCTTTTCCCGAGAATCCGGTCGGCGACGCGCTCGCCGAACATCCGATACAGAAAATCGAGTTTGACGAACACGTTAAGACCGATGTCGGCGCGCTTCTTGGCGCGCATGATCGCGCTCACCCTGCCGAGCGCGTCCTCGAAGCTTTCGTCGCGCCTGAAATCCAACCGCGTGCTCACCATCGATGTCAGATTGGTCAGGGACCTGAACTGCGTTGTTTCGCCGAGATAACGGCGCATATCCACCATCAGCGGAATTTCCAGTTCGTCCCCCGCGCCCAGCGCCAGCTTGCGGAACATGCAGCGATAAAAGGCCGTCAGAACGATGTCGTTCAATGTCGCAGGTTTTTCGTGGCCGTAGCTCGTCAGCATCGCCAGCCTCGATCGGGCAAGCTTTCGCGTGACGATGAAAGGCTCGGTCTTCTCATCGTCGCCGAGCGGGAAGCGATGTTTTCCTGGGCGGTTGTTGTCGCCGTTCTGCAACAACAGCGCCTTGAGTTTCGCGCCCAGGCCGAAGCGATCGAGCACGGCGCGCGTGCTCCTGTCCGCATCTATCGCGGGCGGCCGGTAAGCCGGGTCGATGACCTGCCGCGAATAGACATCGGCGAGGAAACCGAGAAACTGCTTGAAGCCGGCGGCGTCGCAGATCATGTGGTTCAATTTGAACGCGATGGCGAAGGACTCCGCGTCGAGAACGCAGGCCCTCACCTGGGGGCCGAAACGCTCATCGTCGCGCGCAACAATGAAGGCCTCCAGCTCTGCCTCGCTCGATGCGGTGGAGAACGCCGCATCCAGATCGGCCGCAGCCTGGCTGGTCCAGCGGGGTCTGTCGCCGTCGACGTATCGGCTGCCGAGAACAGGGATCGCCCGTATCGAGGCCAATACCGATTGCTTCAGCACGTCGAGGTCGAGCGGGCGCTCGAATCTGAGCAGGCAATGCAACTCGTGATCATTGAATCCATGCATGCCGTACAGGTGCTGGACCTTGTCGAATATCTCTGGTTTGCGGTCCATTGGCTGCATCCCTGGCTTGCCGGCGCCGCGCCAGGCTAGAGCCGGCCATTGCAAAAGTCTGTCAAGCGCTTGACAGTCCGGGCTGCCGGCAATTGTCGAAAGACGCCTCGGATGGACAAGCGAACAGCGGCCAGGGTCCTTCGTGGCAATTCATGGTTCGCCGGGCTGGCGCAGGATCTGGCCGACAGCATCGTCGCTGTCGGGAGGATCCGGCCGGCAAAAAACACGCTGTTGTTCGCAGCCGGCGATGAACCGAACGGCCTGTTTGCGGTGCTTTCGGGAGAGGTGCACATCTCGCAAACCTCCGCCCAGGGCGGCCACGGCCTCCTGCTGGTGGCGACGGCCGGATCCTGGTTCGGCGAGACCTCGCTGTTCGACGGCCTGCCCCGGTTTTCCGAAGCCTTTGCGGTCGGGCGCTGCGAGGTTCTGCACCTGGGCGTCGGCGACTTTCGAAAACTCGCCGACGAAAGCACGTCGCATTTCGCCGCCTTCGCGCGCCTGCTCTGCGAACACCACCGGCTCGCGATGACCCACATCGCGAGCCTGAGCACGATGCCGGTCCAGGTTCGCGTGGCCCAGCGGCTGATTTTTTATGCGGAAGCCCAGCGCGAGCCCGGAAAGCAGGCAAGCGTCATAAGGCTGTCGCAGGAGGAACTCGCCTCGGCCGTCGGAATCTCGCGCCAGGCGTTGAACGTGCACCTGAAGCGGCTGGAGCGCGCCGGCGTTTTATCCCTGGGCTATGCGTCGGTCCGGGTCCATGATTTTGGCGCGCTGGAGCGCCTGATCAGGAAGGCCGCCTGACGACGTGCGACCGGGCGCGAGGACAATGCGGGAAGCCGTTCGCGGAAATGAGGGATAACGCCATGGTGCGGCTTGACTGCGTGATCGCGACGCTCATGCTTGCGCTCTGTCCGGCCGCGGCCGATACCGCCTGGCCGGGCCTGATCAAGGAAACCTTGATGCTACCGATCGCGCTTCCCGATGGAAGCCGGGTAAAGCTTGAGGCGACCGTCATCCGTCCCGATCGGCCTGAACGCTATCCGCTGGTCTTGCTGGTTCACGGCACGCCTCGCGCGACCGGTGATGCGCTCGGTACCGCGATGGCCCAACAATCGCCGGCCGACCTGCTCGATCCGGCTTTGGCATTTGCACAGCGGGGCTACGCGGCGGTGTCGATCATGCGCCGCGGCTTTGGTCGGTCGGAGGGACGGTTTGCCGAAACTCTCTCCGGTACGTGCGACAATCGGGATTATCTCGCCGTTGCGCGAACAGCGGCCGAGGACGTCAGCGGCGCTATCGCCGTACTTCGCGGCGAACCCTGGGTAGACCCCGATCGGGTTTTGCTGCTGGGTCACTCGACCGGCGGCATGGCCGTGACGGCCGCGGCGGCGACCAATCCTTCCGGCGTTGTCGGCATTCTGGATTTCGCGGGTGGCCACGGCGGAGCCGGTCCCGATCGGGTCTGCAGCCCGGACCATCTGGTGGAGGACGCCGGCATTTTTGGCCGCACCGCACGTGTCCCCGCGCTGTGGATCTATTCGCAGAACGACCATTACATTCCTGTGGCCCTGGGCCGCCGGATGTTCGAGGCCTATGTGGCTTCGGGCGCGCCGGCGCAATTGCAGATCCTGCCGTCGTTCGGCGTCGAGGGCCATGCGATGCTGGTGATGGGCCCCGCCGAACTGTGGTGGCCTTCCATTGAAGGCTTCTTGAATGGGTTGCAGCTGCCGACGGCGTTGGTCGTCGAGTTGCCTCCGCGGGCTGCCATTCCGGCGCCGGCGCCGCTGAACGCGGCATGCAGCGCCTATTTCGATTATTATGTAAAGGCGAATACCGACATCAAGGCGTTTGCCTGGAACCGCGGCGGTCATTGCTCGTCGGTCACCTCCGTCTCGCGAACGATCGACCAGGCCGGGGAAGAAGCGATGCGGCAATGCACGGCGGCATGGAAGGAATGCTCTCTCTATGCCGTGGGACAATCCCTCGCGCCGGGCTAGAGCGCTGCCGGTTTTCCGTTAACCTTGCGTCAGGCATGGCCGGGACGGCGGCAAAATTTTTAAGCTCCCCTCTTGAAACCAAAACCGGATTTTTTTATTTTCCGTCTGCTGCCGAAAGGCGGCGTCCCCGATGCCAGACGGGTCGGGGGCCAGAGACGGGCACCGGTCGTGTCCGGTGCCGCTCGTACCCATTTTGCTCTTTGGAGGATCTGGCTATGCGCACATACGACTTGTCTCCCCTTTGGCGTTCGACCATCGGCTTCGACCGCCTTTTCGACCTCGCTGAAACCGCCCAGCGCGCCGGCGAGGACAATTATCCCCCCTACAACATCGAACGCCTGAGCGACGACCGCTATCAGATCTCGCTCGCGGTTGCCGGCTTCTCGCCGGACGAAATCGCGGTGACGGCGGAACAGAACGTGGTCACCATCGAAGGCAGCAAGGCCGACAAGACCGAGCGCGAATACCTCTACCGGGGCATTTCGGCCCGGCCGTTCAGGCGGCAGTTCAACCTCGCCGACTACGTCCAGGTGAAGGGCGCCGGCTTCGAGAACGGCCTGCTGAAAATCGAACTGGTGCGGGAAATCCCCGAGGCGATGAAGCCGCGGCGGATCGCCATCAATGGCGCGCCGGCCGGCAACGTGCATCAGCTCGAAGGCAAGGCCGCGTAATATCCCTTGCGGGAATTTTCGAGCTCCCGCTCGGCGCCGGGCGGGAGCGGCCGGACCTGTCGCTCCGGCCCGAGGCAAAACCAGAGGTGTCCAACGAAAGGAGAAGGAGGACCTCCTATGCTCGATCATGGTGACAACGTCATCGACCTGAATGCGATTCTGCATCCCGGCCTGGTTTACGATCATCCCCGCGACGTCCTGGCCGACCACGCGCTGTCGATCGGCGAGAAACGCGCCATCCTCGCTTCCTGGGCGTCGGATGCCGCCGCCGTGACATCGAACCCGGCGCTGCGGGAACTGCCGGGATCGCGCCGCATGGTGACGATCGACGAGGTGCTCGAGGCGCTTTCCGCGCTGGATCACGCGCCCAAGGGTCCGCCGGGCGGCAAGCCGAACCGGATCAAGTCGGCGGCGCGGATCGGGCTGGCGGCGTAAGCAGGCATCGATGCCAGGGATGAAGACGATGCCGGACGAAAAACTTGCGCGCTTGCGGATGCACCGCGACAACATCCGTCGCTACCGCCGGCTGCTCGACACCAAGCTCACCGAGCTGGAGCGGCAGTTCATCAACCAGCGCCTGGCGGAGGAGCGGTCCGCACTGGAAAGCGTTGCGGCATCACCGTTCCCTCTCGGCTTTCAAATTGCGGCACTCGCGGCCAGGCAGGCCGCTGCCGCCGAGGCGATGCGCGGCCAAGGCTGATCGGAATCGCACTTATCGGGCGAAGCGCGACCGCGAAAAGTGATCGATGGCCCGGCCCCTGGCCAAGTCGGGGCTGGGCAGGGCTACCGCATGTGACGCAATGGAAGAACGAATGAACCTTACCCTCCCCTGCAGGGGGAGGGTCGATCGATTCGCTTGAAGCGGTCGGGGGGGGGTGATTGTTCATCCGCAGCACACCCACCCCGTTTTGCATCGCGCTTTGCGAGACGCTCACGACCCAGAGACGAGCTTTGCTCGTCTCGAGCCTGCAGGGAGGGTAGAGAGATGCGGCAACCGCTCGTTCGACATGCAATAGCCCTCGGGGGCTGGGGTGGGTGAAGGCCACCGGCTGCTGTTCCCCCGCTGCCGATGCGGCACTTTCATCCCCGCCTCAGATCTGGCAATCCGCCGCCAGCACCCCGATATGGGGCGGAGACGTGGCCGCCCGATCCGCGGGCCCGATACGAGGACCCGAGTGACGCAAAAAACCCAGCTTTCGCCTGCCGCGCCGGTGGCGCCGCGCCGGCCGCATTCCTTCACTACCCACGGCATCCGTGTGGTCGACGACTATGCGTGGCTGAAGGACGAGAACTGGCAGGAAGTGCTGCGCGACCCCAGCCTGCTGGACCCGGATATCAGGCGCTATCTCGAAGCCGAGAACGCCTACACCGACAGCCTGCTCGGCCACACCAAAGGCCTGCAGAAGACGCTGGTTGCGGAAATGCGCGGGCGGATCAAGGAGGACGATTCCAGCGTGCCGTCGCCGGACGGCGCCTTCGCCTATCTGCGCAAGTTCCGCGACGGCGGCCAACATGAAATGTTCGGCCGCTCGCGGCGCGACGGCGGCGAGATCGATATCGTGCTCGATGGCGACGCACTGGCGGCCGACCACGACTATTTCAAGTTCGGCGGCGCCCGGCATTCGCCGGATCACAGCCTCGAGGCCTGGAGCGCCGACATCAAGGGCTCGGAATATTTCTCGATCCGGGTGCGCAACTGGGCCGACGGCACCGACCGTGACGATCTGGTCGAGGAGACCGACGGCTCGATGGTGTGGACACTGGATTCCAGGGCGTTCTTCTACGTCAAGCTCGACGACAACCACCGCCCGATGCAGGTCTGGCGCCATCGCCTCGGCGCCCCGCAGGCCGAAGATGTCCTGGTCTATGAGGAGCAGGATGCCGGCTGGTTCACCCATATCCATGAAAGCACCAGCGGCCGGTTCTGCGTGATCGCCGGCGGCGACCACGAAACCTCCGAGCAGCGGCTGATCGACCTTGCCGATCCGGATGCGCCGTCGCGGCTGGTCGCGGCGCGCGAAACCGGCGTGCAATATTCGCTCGCCGACCGCGGCGACCAATTGTTCATCCTGACCAACGCCGATGGCGCCATCGACTTCAAGATCGTCACCGCGCCGCTTGCCGCGCCCGAACGCGCCAACTGGCGCGACCTGATTCCGTATCGCGCGGGCGTCTACATCATCGACATCGATCTGTATGCCGGCCATCTGGTGCGGCTGGAGCGCGCCAACGCGCTGCCCGCCATCATCATCCGCGACCTCGCGACAAACGAGGAGCACGCCATCGCGTTCGACGAGGCGGCCTATTCGCTCGACACCATGGGCAGCTATGAATTCGACACCACCAATCTGCGGTTTTCCTATTCCTCGATGACGACGCCGTCCGAGGTCTACGACTACGACATGGCGAAGCGGACCCGCCTGTTGCGCAAGCGCCAGGAAATACCTTCCGGCCACGACCCGGCCGATTACGTCACCACCAGGATCATGGCGACCGCGCCCGACGGCGCCGAGGTGCCGGTGTCGATCCTGCACGCCAGGAATCTCGAGCGCGACGGCAAGGCGCCCTTGCTGCTGTATGGCTACGGCTCCTACGGCATGGCGATGCCGGCGTCGTTCTCCGCCAACCGGCTGTCGCTGGTCGACCGCGGTTTTGTCTATGCCATCGCCCATATCCGCGGCGGCTCCGACAAGGGCTGGGGCTGGTATCTCGACGGCAAGCGCGCCAAGAAGACCAACAGTTTCGATGATTTCGCGGCCTCGGCGCGCGCCCTGATCGACGCCAAATACACCGGCACGAAACGCATCGTCGGCCATGGCGGCAGCGCCGGCGGCATGCTGATGGGCGCGGTCGCCAATCGCGCCGGCGAATTGTTCGCGGGCATCGTCGCCGAGGTGCCGTTCGTCGACGTGCTCAACACCATGCTCGACGACAGCCTGCCGCTGACGCCGCCGGAATGGCCGGAATGGGGCAATCCGATCGAGAGCGAAGCCGACTTCCGCACCATTTTGTCCTATTCGCCTTACGACAATGTGGCGGCGAAGCATTATCCGGCAATCCTGGCGATGGCCGGGCTGACCGACCCGCGCGTCACCTATTGGGAGCCGGCGAAATGGATCGCGCGGCTGCGCGCCACCATGACCGGCGGCGGTCCGGTACTGTTGCGCACCAATATGGGCGCCGGCCACGGCGGCGCTTCGGGGCGCTTCCACCGGCTCGACGAAGTCGCGATCGCCTATGCCTTCGCGCTATGGGCGGTGGGATTGGCGAAGCAGAGCGAGGCGTAAACCCCTGTCCCGGACGCGGTGCAGCGCCCTTGGCGCTGCTCCGCGGAGCCGGGACCGATACACGCAAGCCGTGCTTCTCATGGGCCCCGGATCAGCAGCGCACCACGCCGCAAGGGCGGCGCGCTGCGCTGCATCCGGGGAACGCCGAACAGCGCATCCGTGCAATCGCACATCGGGATATAACGACCTAATAAATCGCGGGCTCGCCGACCGGGCCGCCGAAGCCGGTTTCGAGGAAATCGAAATCGCAGCCTTCATTGGCCTGGCGGATGTGCCGGGTGAACATCCAGCCATAGCCGCGCTCGTAACGGGTCTCCGGCGGCTGCCATTCGGCGCGGCGCTTGGCCAGTTCGGCTTCCGGGACGTCGAGATGGATGCTGCGGGCGGCGACATCGAGCGTGATGCGGTCGCCGTTCTTCACCAGCGCCAGCGGGCCGCCGATATAGGCCTCCGGCGCGACGTGCAGGATGCAGGCGCCGTAGCTGGTGCCGCTCATGCGCGCATCCGACAGCCGCACCATGTCGCGCACGCCCTGCTTTACCAGCCTGGTCGGGATCGGCAGCATGCCCCATTCCGGCATGCCGGGCCCGCCCTGCGGGCCGGCATTGCGCAGGATCAGCACGTGGTCGGCGGTCACATCGAGATCGGGATCGTCGATCGCCCGCTTCATCGACGGATAGTCGTCGAACACCAGCGCCGGCCCGCTATGCTTGAGGAAGCGCGGCTCGCAGGCGCTGGGCTTGATCACGCAGCCGTCGGGAGCGAGATTGCCCTTGAGCACGGCGAGCGCGCCCTCGGCATAGATCGGGTTGGCAACGGTCCGGATCACATCGTCATTGTAGACTTCGGCGGAAGCGATGTTGTCGCCGAGCGTCCGACCGGTCACCGTCATGCAATCGAGATGCAGGTGATCCCGGATGCGGCTCATCAGGCCGGGCAGGCCGCCGGCATAGAAGAAATCCTCCATCAGATAGCTGTCGCCGCTCGGCCGGACATTGGCGATGACAGGCACCTTGCGGCTGGCGGTCTCGAAATCGTCGAGCCCGATGTCATGGCCGGCGCGGCGCGCCTGCGCGATCAGGTGAATGATGGCGTTGGTCGAGCAGCCCATCGCCATCGCCACCGTGATCGCGTTCTCGAACGCAGGGCGGGTCTGGATTTTTTGTGGCGTCAGGTCTTCCCAGACCATTTCGACGATGCGGCGGCCGGACTCCGAACTCATGCGGATATGGCCGGCATCCGCGGCCGGAATCGATGACGCCCCCGGCAAGGTCATGCCGAGGGATTCGGCGATCGCGGTCATGGTCGAGGCGGTGCCCATGGTCATGCAGGTGCCGTAGCTGCGGGCGATGCCGGCCTCGACATCGACCCAATCCTTGGCCGAGATCTTGCCGGCACGGCGCTCGTCCCAGTATTTCCAGGCGTCCGAGCCCGAACCCAGGGTCTTGCCCTTCCAGTTGCCGCGCAGCATCGGCCCGGCGGGAAGATAGATCGCGGGCAGCCCCATGCTGGTGGCACCCAAGAGCAGCGCCGGGGTGGTCTTGTCGCAGCCGCCCATCAGCACCACGCCGTCGACGGGATGGCCGCGCAACAGCTCCTCGGCATCCATCGCCAGCAGATTGCGGTACAGCATGGTGGTCGGCTTCAGGAACGATTCCGACAGCGACAGCGCCGGCAATTCCATCGGAAAGCCGCCGGCCATCAGGATGCCGCGCTTGACGTCGTCGACCCGGCTCTTGAAGTGCATGTGGCAGGGCTGCGCATCCGACCAGGTGTTGAGGATCGCGATGACAGGGCGGTCCTTCCACTCCTCCGGCGCGTAGCCCATCTGCATCGCGCGTGAACGGTGGCCGAAGGCCCTGAGATCGTCGGGCGCAAACCAGCGCGCGCTGCGGAGCTCTTGCGGAGTTTTGTTTTTTGCCATGGCGACACCTCCCGGGAGACGCCGAGGTCATCTCACAGGCGGTGCATGGGTGGCAAGTTCAGCTTTCGCCGTGACGGCGAAATCCTGCATGAGAGCATGATAATCTTAAGTTGAAAAGGCCACGCGGGAGTTCGGGTTTCACCTCGCCCCGCTTGCGGGGCGAGGGAGAGCGGCGCCCCCCGATCAGGCGACCTTGCGGTCCGGACTGCGGTTTGCGCGACTTCCGGCGCGCCGGTCCGGACCTCTGTAGGCCGGATCGTCCTGCTGACGGCGTTCCATCGGGCCGCTGCGCAGCGTGATGAAGAATTGCCGGACCTGTTCGGTCAGGGTCGCGGCGGCGGTGGAGACCTTGCCGGAGGCATCCAGCACCTGGTCGGCCGAGCGGTTGGTCTCGCCGATCGCAGCCGAGACCGTCGAGATGCTCGAGGCCAGCGTCTGCGAACCCGATGCCGCCATCTGGACGTTCTGCGAGATCTCGCGGGTCGCGGCACCCTGCTGTTCGACCGCACTGGCGATCGCGGTGGTGACCTCGTCGATCTGGCGCATCGCCACGCCGACTTCCTTGACCGAGGCCACCGCGCTGCTGGTCGATGCCTGGATTCCCGTGACATGCTGGGCGATCTCCTGGGTCGCTTTCGCGGTCTGCTCGGCCAGCGACTTGACCTCCTGGGCGACGACGGCGAAGCCTCGTCCCGCTTCGCCGGCGCGGGCGGCCTCGATGGTGGCATTGAGCGCCAAAAGATTGGTCTGCGCGGCGATGGCCTGGATCAGGTCGACCACCGAAGAGATGCTTTGCGCGGCCTTCGCGAGACCCTCGATCTCGGCTTCCGAGCGCGCGGTGACGACGCCGGCGGTGCGAACGGTCGAATTCGACAGTTCGATCTGGCGGCCGATCTCCTGGATCGAACTGGTGAGCTGTTCGGCGGCGGCCGCAACCGTCTGCACGTTGGTCGCGGTCTGTTCGGAGGCCGCGGCGGCCGCGGCCGCCTGGTTGGTGGCCTCCCCGGAAATCCCGGTCAGCGCTTGCGCGGTTTGCCGCATGATGCCGGCATTTTCGCCGACGGTCGCCAGCAATTCGTTGGCCGAGATCCGGAAGCCCTCGACCGCGCCTTCCATGCCGCGGCTGAGCGCCTCGCGGGCCTCGACTTCGCCGGCGAAGCTTTTGGCGGCTTGCTGCTGGGCGATGACATTGTCGCGGAATTTCGCCACTGCGCCCGCCACCTGGCCGATTTCATCGCCGCGCTGCGCGGTCTTGAATTCCGCTGAGGTATCGCCGCCGGACAGCCGGTCGGCGTCGCTGACCAGTTCCGCCAGCGGGCGGGTGATGCCGCGGCCGATGAAGAAAGCGACCAGCAGACCGAAGATGGCGGCAATGCCGGCCGTGACTTCCTGCGTCGTCACGGTGCTGGCGATGCTGGATTTGGCCTCCGCGGAGGTGGCTGAAAACGCCGTCTCGATGGTCTGCTTGGCCAGTTCGATGTTCTTGACGGCGTCCACCGTCAAAGGCGTGACGGCCTTGTAGTAGATGTCGTCTCCCTGCAGCAGGCCGGCCGACACCTTTTCGAAGGCGGCCGCGTATTTGTCGACATAGACTTTGACCGGCTCGACCAATGCAGCCAGGGCCGGCGGCAGGTCGGCCTTGGCGATTTCAGCCAACTGCGCCCGCGCCTTGCCGACATTGGTCTTGAATATCTCCTGTCCCTTGGGATCGCGAGTCGCCAGCATGCGCCAATTCGCGACCCGCACCAGCAGCACCCTGGACTCCAGGACATTGGCTTCCTGCACGAAAGCCGTGCCTTTGGCCGCGTCGACAAATTTCTGGACGGCTTCCGCCATCGCATCGCCATCCGTGTACAGCGAGGCCCTGCCCGTCAGGTACTGCTTGACTGCTCCGCCGAGCTCGTCGCGCTTTACCTTCAGGTCGGCGACGGTCTTCTTCATTCCCCTGTAGATATTGCGCCGCTCCTCGGATGACGTTTTCCTGATGGCCTCGTCGAGCAGGTTGTCGCTATCGGCAAGCCGCTTGGCGGCCTCGGCGTAGGACGGCTCGTCGTGGTCGAACTGGTAACGCAGGATGGCGCGGCGAACGGCCTGCAGCTCGCTCGAAATCTGGACCACGCGGATCGCATTTTCCGACTGCGTCCCCATCACGTCGACATGCGTCGCGATCCCCCACAGCTGCCAGACGCCGAAAAACGCCAGTACCGCGCCGAGCAGCACCAGCGCGCCGAAGCCGCCATAAAGCCGGCCGCCGATACGGAGATTGAGAAACGACATCGTGTGCATCCTTGATCCAAAGGGATTTTCGCCGGTCCCTGGGCGCGCGGCACCTGTCCGGGCCTCGAGCCGGGAAGCGTGATGTGCGAGTGACCCTCATCCTTCTGCTGAAGATTTAAACGGTGGGTGAAGTTTCGAATCCGTACAACTACGGCGTAGCCTCCGGGCCGGGTCCGATGCCTGCGGTCCGGCGGTTCCCGCGAATCGAATGCGGCTGCGCCACAGCGCGGATGATGTCTGCCCTTAATCGTGCACATCGGGATTTTTCAGGCATTGATTCCGACCACAGCCAAAGGCCGGATTCCGGAAGAATTGCTTGCGCGGCTGCGGCAACCGTTTCACAACCGGACATCGACGTATTCCATGTTCGCGGAAGGTGGCCCGTGGCAAACATCCTGATCGTGGACGACGACAGCGCCGTCCAGGCGACCATCAAGCTGCTGCTCGAACGGGCGGGCCACAGCGTGGCCGTCGCCGGCGACGGGCGCAAGGGACTGGCGCTGTTCGAAGCCGGAGATTTCGATCTGCTGTTTCTCGACATCTTCATGCCGGGCATGGACGGCATCGAAACCATGCGGCTGGTGCATCTGCGGCAGCCGCGGATACCGATCATCGTGATATCCGGCAATCCGATCGTTGCCGATACGGGCAAGGGTCCGGATTTCCTGAACATGGCGACCAAGCTCGGGGCGGTCAGCAGCCTGCAAAAGCCGTTCAAGCCGGCCGCGCTGCTGGCGGCCGTGGCCGGGTGCCTGGAAGCCGCCAAGCGGCCGTCGCAGCCATCGCTTCCCGCCGGTGACGTTGCTTCCGGCCCATGACGCCAGGTCGCGTTGCCCACCCACTTGCGACAGCGCGGCGAAGGGCGGTGACGCGCAGATGAAGCTGACCACGAGGCTGGCGGTCGCGATGATCGCGTTGGTGGCGATCACGGTGTCGGCGGTCGGATGGCTGAACTATCGCAGCCTGGAGCAGGCGCTGTTGCCACGCGTGCTCGACCGGATCGAGACCCATGCGCAGCTCGTCGCTTCCGACCTGCAGTCGTATGTGCGGGGGGCGCGCGCCGACGTCGCGACCTTTCGGTCCCACGCGGCGGCGCATGGAATGGTGCTGGCGCATTTCAACGGCGGCATCGATCAGGTCGATCACATCTCCGAAGCGGCGTGGCGCGAACGGCTCACCACACGCCTGGTCGCGGATCTCGGCGCCAAACCGGCCTATTCGCAATTCCGCTTTATCGGGGTCGATGACGGCGGCCGCGAAATCATCCGGGTCGACCGCTTCGGTCCCGACGGCGCGATTCGAGTCGTGCCGGACGCGGAGCTGAAGCAAAAGGGCGAGCGAGCCTATTTCAAGGACACGATCAGGCTGGCCGCGAATCAAATATACGTCTCGCCGGTCGATTTGAAACAGAAGAACGGAACCATCGAGACGCCGCATGTTCCGACCTTTCGGGTCGCGGCGCCGATATTCGCGCCGGGGGGCCAGCCGTTCGGAATCGTCATCATCAACGTCGACATGCGTCCGGCCTTCGACCGTGTACGCGCCTCGATGCGTCAGGGCGGCGAGATATATGTCGTCGATGCCAAAGGCGACTATCTGCTCCATCCGGACCCGGCCCGCGAATTCGGCGCGCAGCTTGGCCACCCGGCCCGCTGGCAGGCCGACTTCCCCGCTTTGGCATCCTCGGTCGGCGCCGCGCAGAGCGTCGCGCAGATCGTGCCCGATCAGACCGGGCAGCCGGGCGGAATCGCGATCGCCCCGGCCATGCTGGCTGGCGCCGAATGGGTCGGCATCATCGAGAGCGTTCCGAACGCCATCATCATGGCGCCGGCGGGGGCGATCCGCAACACCTCGCTGCTGGTCGGGCTGATCGCGGTGTTGTGCGCGGCCGCGCTGGCGGTCGTGGTGGCGAGATCGCTGACGCTTCCGATCGTAAGATTGACCGGGGCGGTCGAAGCGATCGGCCACGACGGCGCGATCGCAATCCCGGTCGAAGCCGGCGGCGAGACCGGGGTGCTGGCGCGGGCGTTTGCACGCGTGATCGGCGAGGCCAAGGCAAAAGCCGCAGCGCTCGAACGCGAGATCGCAGAACATCGCCGCACCATCGCCACCCGGGACCACCATGCGGAGCGCGAGCGTCTGTTCAGTGCCGCGGTCGAATCCTCCAACGACGCCATCGTCACCAAATCCCTCGCCGGCACCATCACCGGCTGGAATCCGGCCGCCGAACGGCTGTTCGGATACACCGCGGCGGAAGCGGTGGGCAGGAATATCGACCTCGTCATCCCTCCCGAACGGCTGGCCGAGATGCACGAAGTCCTGCGCCGCGTCGGCCAGGGCGAAAGGATCCAGCATCATGAAACCACGCGATTGCGCAAGGACGGCAGCACGGTCGAAGTATCGATCAGCGTCTCTCCGATCACCACATCCTCGGGGGCGATCATCGGGGCATCCAAGACCGCCCGCGACATCACCGACGGCAAGAGGATCCAGCGGGCGCTCAGCCAACAGATCGAGGAGCGGCGCCGGATCTTCGAATCCTCCCAGGACCTGATCCTGGTCACCGATTGCAAGGGCGTCCTGGTTCAGGTCAGCCCGAGCTGCGAAGCGATCCTGGGATATCTGCCGGACGAGATGATCGGCCGCAGCGCGGTCGACTTCATCCATGGCGAGGACCTCGACAATACCCGCGAGGAAATGCGCGCGGCGCGGCGCGGACAGCATTCCAGAAACTTCGATACGCGTTACATCCACAAGGACGGACGAATCGTGACGCTGTCATGGATGGGAACGTGGTCGCAGCCGGTGCGCCGGCATTTCTTCATCGGCCGGGACATGACCGAGAGCCGGCTGGCGCAGGAAGCCCTGCTCGAAAGCGAGCAGCAGGCGCGCGGCATCATCGATACCGCGCTCGATGCCTTCGTCCAGATCGACCAGGACGGCCGCGTCCGAAACTGGAATTCGCAGGCGGAAGCGATTTTCGGCTGGCCGCGCGACCAGGCGCTGGGGCAAAAGCTGATCGAATTGGTCGTTGCCGGGGACGATCGCGACGAGCTCAACGCCGCGCTGGGACGCTTTCTGCGTTCCGGGCAGGGCCAGATCCTCGGACGTCGACGCGAAATCCTGGCGCGGCGACGCGATGGCGGGGAATTCAGGGCGGAGTTGAGTCTCACCGCGCTGAAGACGCGCGAGGGCTTTCTGTTCAACGGCTTTTTCCGCGATCTCACCGACAAGATCGCGGCGGAGGACCGCATTCGGCAGTCCGAGAAGATGGAAGCCGTCGGCCAGCTGACCGGCGGCATTGCCCATGACTTCAACAACATCCTGACGGTGATCACCGGAACCATCGAAATCCTGGCCGAGGCGGTGCAGGACGAGCCGCAACTCGCCGCCATCACGGGGATGATCGACGAAGCCGCCTCGCGCGGCGCCGATCTCACCCAGCATCTTCTGGCGTTCGCCCGCAAACAGCCGCTGCAGCCGCGCGAGACCGACATCAACACGCTGATCATCGACACCGCCAAGCTGCTGCGGCCGACGCTCGGCGAACAGATCGAGATCGAGTCGGTGTTCGCAGACGAAACATGTTTCGCCAACGTCGATCCCAACCAGCTGACGACCGCGATTCTCAATCTTGCGCTCAACGCCCGTGACGCCATGCCAGGCGGCGGCAAGCTGATCATCGAGACCCGCTCGGCCTATCTCGACGAGACCTACGCCAGCCAGCACAGCGACGTTCAACCCGGCCGCTATGCCCTGATCGCCGTCAGCGACACCGGTTCGGGCATTCCCGCCGCCTTGCTCGACAGGGTGTTCGAGCCGTTTTTTACCTCGAAGGAAACCGGCAAGGGCACCGGCCTCGGGCTCAGCATGGTCTACGGCTTCGTGAAGCAATCCTCAGGCCACATCAAGATCTACAGCGAGGAGGGCCACGGCACCACGATCAAGATGTATCTGCCACCGGGCACCGGAGCCTTGCCGGCTTCCGAGACCGGGCCGGGTCCGGCCATTCAAGGCGGCCACGAGACCATTCTGGTCGTCGAAGACGACAGGCTGGTGAGAGAATATGTGCTCACCCAGCTGCATTCGCTGGGCTATGCCACGCTGGAGGCGGCGAACGGCGCCGAAGCGCTCGCCATTGTCGAGACCGGCCAGCCATTCGACCTGCTTTTCACCGACGTGATCATGCCGGGCGCGATAAACGGCCGCCAGCTTGCCGGCGAGATTCTGCGGCGCCGGCCCGCTACGAAGGTGCTTTACACCTCGGGCTACACCGAAAACGCCATCATCCATCATGGCCGGCTCGACTCCGGAGTCCTGCTGCTCGCCAAGCCATACCGCAAGTCGGATATGGCCGGAATGATCCGCAAGGCGATCGCCGGCTGAAGCCGCACCGACCGGTACGTGGAAGCCCGGCGCCGCTTCAGGAAGCGCGCGCGGTGGTGCTCATCACGATTCGAATGAGGTCGGCCGCATTCCTGGCACCGAGTTTTTTCATGATGTTGGCGCGATGGTCCTCGATGGTCCGCGGGCTGATTCCAAGGTGGCGCCCGGCTTCCTTGTTGGAAGAACCGGACGAGAACTGCTCCAGAACTTCGCGCTCGCGCCGCGTCAACGGCTCGTGCCCGGGAAAATGAAACGAAGGAATCCTCGACGCGGTGTCCTCCGCCTTGCGGCGCTGATAGGCCCCGATCGCCTCGTCGAGCCGGGCAATGATCTCGCTGCCGCGGAACGGCTTTTCGATGAAGTCCAGCGCGCCGTTCTTGATCGCGGTGACGGCCATCGAGATATCGCCCTGCCCGGAGATCATGAAAATCGGGGCGGGATAGTCTTCGCCGTGCAGCTCCTTGAGGATATCGAGGCCCGATTTGCCGGGTATATGCACGTCGAGCAGCATACAGGACGGGCAGCGGGACCGCGCCACCTTCAGCAAGGCGGCGCCGTCTGCAAAGCAGATGACCTGATAACCGCCGGCCGACAACACCAATGACAGGGTTTCGCGGACCGCAGGATCGTCGTCGACCACGAAGATCTCGCCGCGGGAGAGGGGTTTCTCGAGCATGTGGCATCGTCCAATCACGGTGAAAGCTGACGCGCACTCATTGCACCGGCACTACTGCCATTGCAGCAGATTCGATTCCCATCCGTAGTAGTACGGGACCGCGACTCGACGCACAAGCAGCATCGCAGCACTTGGCTGATATTCAAGCCGATCTCCGATATCAAAATCCGGCATCGACGCCGTCGAAATTAGCTCGCGCACGATCGCATTGGAACCGGTGTCCGCGGTCCCGCCCATGCGGGAGCCCGCGCTCCATCGGTTATGATGAAATGGAAGACTTGAGTAGCGACGACCTTACCCTCCAGGGGAGAGTAACAAAGAGACACCGCGCTCGCGCTCAGGAGCGGTGCCGTTCCGTCACGGCGTCGACGACGACCCCGCCCCAGATATGCATCACCGGCAAGTCCTTTGCGGTCTTGGACAGATTCGCCAGGCAAATGCGAAGCGCGGCGAGATCGACCGGCTTCGGCAGGCTCTGCAGTTCGATGCCCAGCGATCGGGCGTAGGACCGCGCCGCGATCCGACAAGCGGCGTCGGCGCCGCTGATGACGATGACCGAGCCGGTAAACCCGGCATCGGCCATCGCCTTGATGACCTCGGTGCCATCGCCGTCTTCCAGCTTGAGATCGAGGGTGACGCAGTCGAACGGCGTGGTCCGGATTTGCCGAATCGCTTCCGAGCAGGATTGCGCCAGGGTGGCGGCATGGCCGGCGTGCCCGGCCGCCAGCACGATCAGCGCCCGTTGCACGGCGTCATCATCGACGATGAGAAGCTGCACCGCGCGTCGATCGCCGCCGTCGTGCGCGTCCGGCTGGGCAGGGATGGATCGGGAACTGACTGGCACGGCGGCCCCTCCTGGATGGATCTGCCTGATCGATACACCCGTGATCCTGCCGTCGGGTAAAGCGACCGCGGGAAATCCGGCAGGCACCCTTCGGCAATCATGTTGGAGTCCGCCGGGCCTCAGGACGCCCGCGTCCGCTCGGGTTCGACGCGGGCCTTCAGGCGCCGACCAGGGCATCCTGGCCCGCGCCCCCCGACTTCTTTTTCTTGTTCTTGCCCTGCAGGAACTGGACATCGATCTCGGTGCCGTTGACGCGAACCAGTTCACATCGGCGATAGGCCAGGCCGGTCGATGACAACAGCAGGAAGAACTCCTTGAGATTGAGGCCTTGAATCGAGCCCTCCACGGTAAGGATGGCGTCGTTGTCGGAAATGGCGTTGAGCAGACAGTCGCGGCGCCAGGTTCCGTCAATGCCCATGATGCAGACGGCATAGCCGCGGCTGAACGTGACGCGTTCCGGCCCCTTGTTGCCTTCTGCCATCGCTCAGCGACCCGCCATCACGGCAAGCTTCGGTGCGGCAGCGCCGACCGGTATCCTGGCGGGTGTCGAACGCGCATCGTTGGGGCGATACAGACCGCGCCGTTCCGGGAAAGGTTTGAAGACATCGGTCAGCCCGACCACCGTCTCCGCGGCCCCCAGCACCAGGAAACCGTCGGGCTCGATCACCTTGGCGAGGCGGTTGAAAATGCCGATCTTGGTGTCCTGATCGAAATAGATCAGGACGTTGCGACAGAAGATGACGTCGAACGTCCCAAGTTGGGAGAAGTCGTGCAGCAGGTTCAGTTGCCGGTGCTGAATCATCGCGCGGATGTCGGCATTGACCTGCCAGAGTTCTCCGGTCTGCTTGAAATATTTGACGAGCATTTGAATCGGCAGGCCGCGCTGGACCTCGAACTGGCTGTATATTCCCGCCTTGGATTTCTCGATCACCTCCTGCGAAAGATCGGTTGCCAGGATTTCGATCCGCCAGCCGGACATCGCGGCGCTCATTTCCTTCAGGCACATCGCCAGCGAATACGGCTCCTGGCCGGTCGAGCCGGCGGCGCACCAGATCCGAACGCTGCGGCGGCCGGCGCGCGCCTTCAATATCTCGGGCATGATCGAATCGCGAAAATGATCGAACGGAACCTTGTCCCGAAAGAAGAACGTCTCGTTGGTGGTCATGGCCTCCACCACCTGGGTGGTGATGACGGCGGATCCGCCTTTCATCTGCTGCACGAGTTCGCTGATGCCCGGCAAGCCGCACTTGCGCGACAGCGGCAGCAGCCGGCTTTCGATCAGGTATTGCTTGTCGGCAGACAGATCGAGGCCCGAGCGCTCCTTGAGCAGCTTGCGCAGATATTCGTAATCGAGGGGCGTCATGGGCGGACTCCTGAAATGGGCCGGAAGGATTTGAAATGGCTGTCGCTACGCCCCGACGCTGCGATGCGGAGGCCCGTCAACCCGTGCAGACAACCATTGTCAGGGATGCCGTCGGATCCGGATTTTCTTGCCGAGGCTGGTTCAGCACGCATGTGTTGTCCTGACGCAAACCTGATACAAATGCCTGAAGGGCAGCGTCGGGCTACGCCGGCACCGTCAATGGCAGCAGGCCGATTTCCTGGAATTTCGCCGTGACGATGTCCTTGTCGAACGGCTTCATGATGTATTCGTTGGCGCCGGCGCGAAGTGCGCGCGCGATGTGATCGATGCCGTTTTCGGTGGTGCAGAACACCACCTTGGGCTGGTCGCCGCCGGGCATGCGGCGAAGATTGCAAAGGAATTCGAAACCGTCCATCACCGGCATGTTCCAGTCGAGCAGGATCGCCTCGGGCAAGCCGCGCTGGCAGGCCTCCAGCGCCTTCTCGCCGTCCTCGGCCTCGATGATCTGGAAGTTCATCTCTTCCAGGATGCGCCGTGCGATTTTTCGGATGACACTCGAATCATCGACCACCAGGCATGTTTTCATTGCGGTCTTCTCCAGGGGCGTTGCGGTTGCAATTCAGGCTACGCGGCCAGCATGGCCGGCACGAGTTCGAGGACGCGATCGACGTCGAGCACGACCATGAGCTGACCGTCGAGGCGATGCACGCCGCCGGCGAGCTTGGCCATGCGGGGATCGAGGTTGACG
>Ga0182030_10007859_pt1 | contig 22183 bp, 17 predicted proteins | sample 812S3MmetaG_FD_121299 | JGI IMG/M metagenome (GOLD analysis project Ga0182030, IMG submission 121299) | Permafrost microbial communities from Stordalen Mire, Sweden - 812S3M metaG (Illumina Assembly) | ecosystem: Environmental > Terrestrial > Soil > Wetlands > Permafrost | place: Sweden... | reverse complement strand
CGCTTGTGCTTTTCCAGCCAGCGCTGAACGTAGGGATGTTTGTGCGTCGCGTAGTTGTCGCAGATCAGATAAATTTCTTTTCCCGCCGGAACGGTCTGGTTGATCATGGGCAGAAAGCGGAGCCATTCCTGATGGCGATGCCGTTGCTGGCATAGGCCGTAGACTTCTCCGGTTGCCGTATCGAGAGCGGCGAACAGCGTGGTCGTGCCGTTGCGCTTGTAGTCGTGTGTCATGGTAGCGCCGCGACCCTTCTTCATCGGTAAGCCGGGCTGTGTACGGTCCAGCGCCTGAATCTGGCTCTTCTTGTCCACGCTCAACACCAGCGCATGCTCGGGAGGATTTAAATACAGCCCAACGATGGCCTCCAGCTTCTCGGCGAACTGCGGATCGTTGCTGACCTTGAAGCTCTCCACACGATGCGGCTTCAGGCCGCTGGCGCGCCAGATGCGCGACACCGACGCCTTGGAGATGCCCATCTCCCGCGCGATCGTGCGCGTAGACCACTGTGTGGCGTTTGAGGGAATGCTCTGGGTGGTCTTTTCAATCTGAGATGCACGTGAGATGGTCGGAGTGCGGCCCGGCCGAGGCGCATCCTGCAACAGGCCTTCGATGCCAAGCTCAAGAAACCGACCCCGCCACAGTGCCGCCATGCGCGGAGCCGCCTTCAGCGCTGCTGCAATCTGCTTGTTCTCCAACCCTTCGCCAGCCAACAGCACGATGCGACTGCGCAGAACAACACGCGCCTGGGTCGAACGCCCGCGAGACTGCTGCTCCAGCCTTCGACGGACTTCTTCGCTAAGAACAACTGGCTGCGCAACTCGCATATCGAGGTCTCCTCATCATAAAATGAGACCCGATATATAAATGTCTAAATTAATGAGACACTACACTAGCTGGGAGCACGTTCGTTGCCTCCCCTCTTCGGATCTTTGCCTTCAGTCGAATGCACACTCGAGCACTGTCGCCCGTTGACCTCCACCCGGGAAGATGGCAGTTGACAGAAAGATGCAGTCTGATATATCACTGATCTGCGCTGGAAAAAGTTAGGTTGTTGTCTCGTGGCGATAGGCCCTTCATCAACACAGCTCAATCTGAATCCGTGAGATGCGCTACATCAATCAGGAGTCACACTCCATGAATCGCAGAGAATTCATCGCAGCTACCGCAGCGTTGGCAACAACCTCCGTCTACCCCGCCCTGGCGCAGTCGCCGGATGCCTCCAAAGGATTTCCGGCCTCGGTCTTGAGGGGCGAACCCTACATCGAGACCGAGCCCATTCCCGAATATCACTCGGCTTCTCCGGCTGCCTACGAAGCTTTCCAGGATATGAAGTTCGGGGCACGCGTACACTGGGGCATCTATTCGATTTGGCATCGCGGCAACGAGTCGTGGCCTTTCCTGCCCATGTCGTTTGAGGATCGCCAGGCCTACAACAACCTCTATAAGACATGGAATCCCGCAGGATTCGATGCAAACGCATGGATCGGCGCTTTCAAAGAAAGCGGAATGAGGATGTTTACCTTTACCACTAAACATCACGAGGGCTTTTCCATGTTCGACACCAAAACAAGGGTCAAGAACCGGGCCAACTGGACCGCTCCCGGAGGGCCTGCAATCGAATCCTGCGATCTCGCCTACTCCATAATGGAGACTCCGTTCCGTCGAGATGTGGTCAAAGAGCTTTGCGACACTGCGCACAAGCACGATATCAAGATCGACCTCTACTTCTCCCATCCCGATTGGTATGACGCGGACTTCCGGCCCTATGGTGCGAATCCGCTGCAGATACCGTCCGCAGCTGAATGGTTGCTTCCAGGCGATGTGCAATTGGCGCAGAATCGACTCGGGAGTCATGCCGTCGTCGTTCCTGATCCGACCGATGCCGAGGTCGCGCGAATGATGGCGCGGCACCGTGCGCAGTTGGTTGAGCTGCTCACCAACTACGGCAAAATCGACATGATCGGCCTGGACATTCGACTGGGGCCACGTGTCTGGCCGGAGTTGCGCAAGACCATGCTCAAACTGCGTCAGATTCAACCCGACGTGATGTTTCGAAACCGCGGAATAGGGAATTACGGCGACTATTACACACCCGAGCGCGTAATTCCAGGATCGAGAACGGTCTCGGACAAGCCCTGGTTCTGCATTTATCCACTGGGCACTGACTTCTCCTATGAACCGGATGCCGCGAAGTACAAAGGCACGCAATGGATTGTGCACACTCTTGCAGATACCGTCGCCAAGGGCGGTGGTCTGGAGGTCGGTATCGGTCCCAGCGCTCACGGCGAGTTTCACCCCGAAGCGATTCGGCAAATGAAGGGTACGGGCGCATGGTTGAAGGTGAATGGCGAAGCCATCTATGCTACTCGCTCACGCGAGGGCACCCTCTGGTCTGAAGGCAACTCGGTCCGTTACACGCGCTCCAAGGACCGCCGATTTGTCTACGCAATCTTGACGGAATGGCCGGGCCCCCAGGTTGTGTTGAAGGGAGTGCAGCCCAAGGCTGGTTCGAGAGTGTCTCTCTTGGGCTCACGAGCAGAGTTGTCCTGGAAGTTCGATTCGGCTCAAGGCACGGTCATCACTTTACCTGAGAGTTTGCAGCAAGAAAGCAACAGGCCCTGTCATTATGCATGGAGTCTGAAGTTCGCAACCGCGTAGGCGTGGTGCCACCCATGTCCACAAGTCAGAAGGGTTCTTGGCTGTTTACTGAACGATCAGGGACCCAGCATGACGAACCCGTAACAGGGTTACAGATGGGGCGCACTCTTCCCGCCTACAACCATCGTCTGTGGTGCGGAAGAAATCCTGACCGCCCGCTGGCCTTTTAGTTGAACGCGTATGACCTGTGTCGGGAGCAGCGGGGCCAGTCTCTCTGGACCTGCTGCTGCCATCGCGGCCGGCCCACGACGCTCGCCCGCCGTCGGGCGGCAATAAAAACAGCGCTTTCTGATCGTTGATCCCGGGCCTTCTTCGCAGTTCGGCCTAAAGGCAGAACTGATATCTCAGCTGAATCGAAGACATGCCCTCCGTCGCTGCCCAGGCTCCCCTCGCCCTCCGTGCCCTTCATGGCGGCAGGAACGGCCTGCGATCGCACAGGCAGTCTCCGGCTCGTCGAACAATTGTCTGCCAACTCCTCAGCCGCGCAGGGCCGGTAACCTGTTGAAATTGTGAATAATTCCGTGTTAAAGGCCGTAATGGACGACGCACGCTCCTTCGGTTCCTCCGCTGTTCGCACTCCACCTGGTGACTCCGGCCGCGCGCCAAATCCTAAACGACGCACAAACTTCGCCAAAATTAAGGCCTGCAAGGCCGGATGCACCAAATCTCACAATTAATCTTGACAATTGTTATTTATCTGATATATCAATTTGCTGTAGTTGATCGGCTGGTCAGAGATTTCCCCAGAGGGCATTCCCAGTCGTGAGGCCATTACCCCGCTGACCACGAGGTCAATTCAAAACATGGATGGAGGTTCCTGATGAACAATTTATTGTCTGGACGGACAAGCCAAAGGATGAAGCGTCTACGAAATGTCCAAGGATCCCGGTACAACAGTGGTAGCCGCACCGCCGCACCTAGCCGTGTCCTGTGCGCTCGCGGCAAAACATGGATGAATGCGTGTGCAAGCTTTTTGCTGCTATCTTTGGCAGCCTTCACCGCCCATGCCCAGATCTCTACTGGGTCGGTGAACGGCACCGTTTTCGACTCGTCTGGAGCTGTCATTGACGGAGCTTCCGTGACGCTGATCAATAACGACACGGGCGTGCAGAGAACCACGCAAACCACGCAAACAGGTCGCTACTCGCTAACTGAGGTTGAGCCCGGCCGCTATAGCCTCAGAGTCGAGAAGGGCGGGTTTGGAACCGAGAATAGAAGCAACATCGTACTTACCGTCAATCAAACGCTCACCTTCGACGAGAAGATGGCCCCTGGGGCGGCGGCTCAGACCGTTACAGTGAGTGCCGATGCCGCGGTGATCGATGCATCGACGGCGGCAAATGGAACCGCCATCACCACCCAGCAAGTACAGGCTCTCCCCCTCAACGGCAGAAACTTCACGCAACTGCTTACGCTGACGCCCGGCGCTGTTTCAGTCAACGTAGATCAGAATGCAAGCAATGCTTCGAACAGCTTTCTTGGAACGCGCATCGGAACCCTTGTCTTTCCCGCCATCAATGGCCAGGGAAACCGGAGCAATTTGTTTGCCGTTGACGGCCTCATCGATCAGGGCGTTATGGGTGCCAACTACGCAGTCGCCCCAATCCTTGACGATATCGAGGAATTCAAAGTTCAATCTCTCAACGATGAAGCCGTGTTTGGCGGCGTCACCGGCGGCGTCATCAACGTCGTTACGAAAGCCGGGACCAACCAGTTCAATGGGACAGCGTGGGAGTTTCTGCGCAACAGCGCCCTTGATTCCCGCAATCCATTCCTGTCGAGCGTCACGGCGCTTCATCAAAATCAGTTTGGCGCCAACATTGGCGGCCCTGTGCTTTTACCGCACTACAACGGAAGGAACAAGACCTTCTTCTTCGTCAGCTATGAGCAGTATCACCAGACTCTGGGCGGAGAAAATCTCTACTCCGTGCCAACCGCGGCTGAACTAGGGGGCAACCTGAGCGATCAGAAGGCGCAGATCTACAACCCCTTTTCCACACGGCCAGATCCCAACAACCCCGGAAGCTATATCCGCGATCCATTCCCCGGCAACCAGATTCCATCGAATCTGATTGATCCGCACATGATCGCATTCGCGCAACTATTTCCTCAGCCAGGCACGACCAATGTTCCCGGCTTCAACGCCCTTGACACCACGCCAACCATCACAAATCAGTACGAGGGCAACGGCCGCATCGACGACCAGATCAACGAGAAAAATTCCGCCTGGTTTCGTTACAGCCGGTACGATCTCCCCATTCAGGCAGCCGGCGGTTTTAAAGGTCTCATTGAACCCATCGAAGACAAGGGTTGGAACTACGGGTTCAGTTACCTGCACACCTTCAATCCGACAACCATTCTGCAATTTCAGTTTGGCCGCACCTATGACATTGCAATCAGCGGTAGCTCGTTTGTCAATAAGCCCAGCGGCATTCTTACGCAGGTTGGCATCGCCAGCTCCTTCGATTGCGGATTTGTCCAGGTAGGCTGCCTGCTCCCCACAGTAGCGATCCCTGGATTTCTGACCGGTGGCGAAGGCTATAACCTCGACGGTCAGTCAGACTTCTATCAATACAGCGTGGATGTCACCAAGACAATAAGAAGCCACACGTTCAAGGCTGGGTTTGGTCTGTACCCAACCAGATTCGACGCGATCAAAACGTACGACGATCTTGGCTTCAGCACTCCACAGACGGCAAACCCTGAAAATGCCGGAACCACCGGAAATGCACTGGCCTCTTTCATGCTCGGTGTTCCAGACAATGCTTCCTACCGAAACTCGACCGAGGCAGAGCGCCACGGAAAGATCATGGGCGCTTACGTCGAAGATCAGTTCAAGGTGACACCGACTCTGACCATCAACGCCGGCTTGCGCTACGATCTGACCCTCCTTCCTCCGTTTGGCCTGGCTTCGGATAAGACTCAGGACGTCGGTAATCTCAATTTGAACAATGGAACGTATGTACTGCAGTTCGATCCCGGCCCTTGCACAACGAACGTCACGGCTCCGTGCATCCCAGGTGGCCTGCCTCAACCCAATATCTCTGTCTCGAGTAATGGGAAGGTCTTTCAAAATCAGCCCGACAACATTCAGCCACGCTTGGGAGTGGCATACTCCCTCAATAACAAAACTGCAATACACTCGGCAATTGGGGTGTACTTTGACAACTGGGCAAACTTTCAGCAGCTGAACCAGAACGTCGCCGGAACGTGGCCCGAGGTTCAGTTGGTCTTGAACACCAACCTGAATTACAACATCGTGAGCGTCACTGCTGAGAACCCGATTCCGGGCGGAGCTGGACTCCCGCCTGCAACGCCGTTCGTGAACGGGGCGTCTTATGCGGATCCAAATTTCAAGAATGCAAAATCAGAACAATGGATCTTTGGTGTCGAGAGGCAGCTGTCTTCGAATACAACGGTCACAGTCAACTATGTGGGCAACAAAGACAGCAGGCTGTGGGTGCGGGAGGTTGGCAACACGGCGCTTACTCCTGGGCCGGGGGCCGTCGCTCCCCGTACGCGCTATCCCTACATTCAATCAGGCCACAACTACGACACATCATTCGGCAACGGGGATTACAACGCTTTGCAGGTCTCATTAAATAGAAGCCATACCAATGGATTAAGCTACCTGGTGGCCTACACCTGGTCCAAGTCCATCGACACGGCCTGTTCTGATCGAGAGAATTGCTCGGTGCAGGATCCCTATAACCTCAGGGCCAATCGTTCCGTATCCAGCTTCGATCTCCCCCAGCTCCTGAGTGCGTCCGTTGTCTATGATCTGCCCTTTGGAGCCAATCGCCGCTTCCGTACGTCGAATTCAATCGTGGACCAGATCATCGGCAACTGGCAGATCAACACTATTTTCACCGTCCACTCCGGCCTGCCCTTTACCTTGATTACTGCGGGCGATATCGCGAACACCGGCAACAGCGGCAACTATGAGCGTCTCAATGTCATTGGGAATCTTTCATTGCCGAACAAGAGTAAAGCCGAGTGGTTCAACACCGCGGCCGTTGCCGTACCCCAGCAATATACATTCGGCAATATGGGCCGCAATGCGCTCCGCACCGACTGGTTCAAAAACGACGACCTGTCCCTGTTCCGCAGTTTCCCGATCGCCGGCGAGAGGAGTGTCGAGTTCCGGGCTGAAGCATTCAACTTTACCAACACCCCGACCTGGGGCACACCGGGAAATAACATCAGTGTTGTTCATTTCGGCCAGGTAACATCAACCAATAGCACTTCGCGTGAAGTGCAGTTTGCCTTGAAGATTCACTATTGACAATGGACTCTCGAGACGGCCAACTGGGCCTTCTGCAGTTGAGGCAACTGGGGCTCTGAAGGGTGCATGTCGTGGTGTTGAACTTTAGTTCAACACCACGACATGCAACTCTTCGCGTAGCGCAGCAGCGCGCCGGCAAATTTCCAAGCGCAAGGCCGTTTGGCTCGTGGGAGTTCCATAACTGACGAATTAGACCTAGACCCATCAGTAATTTCCGCCAACACCAGTTTCTCAGAGGTCTACTGAATGAATCGGCGAGATTTTCTTTTATCGGTTGCGCAGATTGGCGCACTCGTCAACATGGCGCCCATCCTTTCATCCGCAGAAACCAACGATTCACAGTGGCCCGACATGGGCTGGTGGTATCGGAGCCCCGCATCCAGATACTGGGAGGGAATCCCGCTCTCGAACGGCCGCCTGGCTGCAATGGTGTGGGGAGGAATTGAGAACGAGCTGATTTCAATCAATGAGGAATCTCTCTGGAGCGGCTCGCCCTACGACCCGAACAATCCAGACGGGAAAGCTGTACTTCCTGAAATTCGCAGCCTCCTGTTCCGAGGTCGCTACGTTGAAGCACAAGAGCTATGCGCAAAGCTAATGAGCGCTCCGCTGTCTGTTCAGGACTATCAACCAGTGGGAGAATTGCGGATCAAGTTTGCAGTTCCGGGGCCAACCACGAGCTATCGTCGTGAGCTCAGCATGGACTCTGCGATGGCTCGCGTCGAATACATCGCAGACGGCGTTCGATATTCCAGGGAGGTGTTGGCAAGCTACCCTGACCAGGTCTTGATTGTGCGTGTCACAGCAGACCGTCCAGCCATGATTACGCTTTCCGCGCGGCTAGGCAGCATTCAGCCAAGCGCAAATTCTCATTTGATTGAGCCAGACAGGATCGTGATGGAGGGGAGAACGGAAACGCTGACCACGGGACGTTCTGCGAATCCCGTCATTCCCGCGAAGCTTCGCTGGCAATCGCAGCTCCGCGTTCTTCCAGAGGGCGGAACACTATCCCATGACCGGATAGAGGAAGATGAGGACCGGACCTCCGCGTGTGTCACCGTTGCGAATGCAGATGCCGTAACTCTGGTTCTCGCAGGAGCCACCAGCTGCGTCCGATGGAACGACATCAGTGCCGATCCTGCTCGACGCGTCGATGCTTTCATGAAAGCTGCCGCGACACCGTATACCGTTCTACGGACCAGGCACCTCGCCGATTGGCAGCCGCAATTTCATGCCTGCCGGCTCGATATGGGCGGCGGAAGTGCCGCCGCCGACGACACCTCCAAACGGTTGGACAAATTGCGTCAGGGCTCCAGTGATCCGCTGTTTGCGGCGCAGTACTTTCAATACGGCCGCTACTTGCTCCTAGCCGAGTCACGACCCGGAACTCTGCCATTTAATAACCACAACGTCTGGTTGAATAACATGGAAGGCAGATGGCAGGGCCGCTGGACTTTGAATATCAACATCCAGGAATGTTATTGGCCCGCGGAAAACACCGGCCTTCCACAAACCAACGAGGCACTGCTGGCATTCACTCAACAGTTGGCTGAGGCCGGCGCTCGAACGGCGCGTGAACTCTACGGTTGCCGCGGCTGGGTGGCTCACCATGGAACCGACGTATGGATGAACACTGCGCCCACGGACGCGACCGGTCCGGGGATATGGCCCACCGGCGGCGCATGGCTCCTGCAACAGCTATGGGAGCATTACGCATTTCACCCGGATCCTGCCTATCTGAGACGCATCTACCCGTTGCTCAAGGGAAGCTCGGAATTCTTTCTCGATTTCCTGGTAGAAGAACCCACACACCACTTGCTGGTCACGGTGCCTTCCGTATCGCCGGAGAATTCATTCTTCACTTCCGCTGGAGCCCGCACTCAGGTGTGCATGGGACCTACATTGGACAACGGTCTCTTGCGCGACCTGTTCAACCACACCGTCGAAGCCGGCCATCTTCTCGGTGTCGATCTTCAGTTTCGCCAACAAGTGGAGTCGGCATGTCGGCGTTTACCTCCCGATCGAATCGGAAAGCACGGCCAAGTCGAGGAATGGCTTGAAGATTTCGATGAGCCGGAGGTTACGCATAGGCACCTCTCGCCGATTTACGGCTTCTTTCCCTCCAACCAGATCACGAAGGATCGAAATCCGGATTTGGTGAAGGCGGTTCAAGTGACGTTGGATCGACGAGGGGACGAAAATCTCGGATGGTCTGGCGCGTGGAAGATCAATGCTCGGGCGCGCCTCGGCGAGGGGGACCACGCCCATGCCATTCTCGAGAAAATGCTCACCGAGATCAGCATCCATCCGGGCAAGGAAGATAGTGACCGCGTACCTTCCTTTGAAGGCAATCAAGGAATTCAAGGCGTGACTGCCGGCATGGCCGAGATGTTGCTGCAAAGCCACGACGGCAATCTGACGCTGCTCCCCGCATTGCCATCCGCATGGCCTGTTGGCCGTGTTGAAGGACTCCGCGCACGCGGCGGATTTGTCGTTGACCTTTCGTGGCAAAACGGCGCGCTCTCGAGAGCGCGTATACGATCCCTCTGTGGAAGCAATTGCCGGTTGAAGTACGGAGTCCACGAGGCCGTCTTCAAGACTCGTGGGGGCACATCCTATTTGCGGAACGGGTCCCTGCAGGCAATTTGAATATTCACGAGAATGAGGATACTTGTCAAGGCTGGCGCATCGGCCCAAGTTTCGAACAGGTTTCCGAAGAATCTCGACAAATTTGACGAATGCTATCGTCAGATTGAAGGCAGTGGCGAAGTTTCATAAGGTGCTCCATTCATGGTGCAGCGCGACCATTTGGATGACTTGTATTGCTGCACCACCGTCTAGGGTATGATCGTCGACGCCTTCAGGTGCGCCTTTCCGTTAAGACGAGGCTCATTTACAGCGGCACTAACCTCGACAGGATACGTACCTGCCGCGATTTGCCACTTGTCTGTCTTCACATCGAATTTCGCGAGAAAGCGAGGATCAGCAGTTACAGTAACGGTCTTTGACTCGCCGGCCTGTAGCTCCACGCGGCTCCAACCGACCAGATGCCTGACGCCGTTCACGAGAACGTAGACCTGTGCTATTTCAGCACCAGCGACTTTGCCAACATTTGAAATCTGGAATGTCACGCTCAGGTTGGGGCCATCTTTGATCGCCAGCTTTTTGTAAGCAAATTGTGTGTAGCTAAGGCCGTGGCCGAAGGCGAAGAGCGGTGTAGCCCTGGTGCGGTCATACCAGCGATAGCCAACATCCGCGCCTTCAGGGTAGGTGACGTCGAATTTCTGGTCGAAGGTTGAGGTGGCTGGCTTCTTCGTGTTGTCATCCTGCGCTGGTGTTGATCCGGGCAGTTGAGGATTCGGAGTTTGCTCGATGTTTTTAGGAAATGTGATGGGGAGGCGACCGGAAGGATTTACCTCGCCGGTGAGAATGCGCGCGATGGCGAGACCACCGCGCTGCCCTGGGTACCAAGCGGCAAGGACCGCGCTGACCTTGTCGAGCCAGGGCATGGTGACTGGTCCGCATGTTTCAAGGATCACGACGGTATGCGGATTGGCAGATGCGATTGCGTCGATCAGAGCGTCCTGGCCGTCGGGCAAGGAGAGTGACGGCAGATCTTTGCCTTCAGCGGAGAACTGCTCCGCGAAGACAAGCACAAGGTCAGCGTCGTGCGCAACGGCAGCCGCACGCGCGGGATCTTTTCCGTCGTCATACGTGAGAGTCGCATAGGGCAAACGTTCGCGAAGTGACGTGAGAGGCGACGAAGGCATATACATGCGTTTGTGGTACATCGGCTCGCCCGGAATGGGGAGCGACAGGGCAGGACCGCCGGCCGGCGCAAACCTGGGAAGACCCTCCACCACCCAATACACCGACGTCAGCATGAGCGCCGACGAGCAGAATGTGATGCGCAGTCTTCGCGATGGGCGGGATATGCTGGTCGTTTTTCAAGAGCACGATTCCGCGTTCGGCAACTTCCTGAGCGACTTTTCCGTCCGCATCAAAATCAATGGGAAGCTTCCCGCTTATCGGATGGTCGACGACTCCCAGCGAATACATTGTGCGAAGCACGCGAAAGGCGGACTTGTTGATGTCGTCCTCCGTCACCGTACCGGCCTTTAGAGCGTCGCGCAACCTGGGGCCAAAGAATGCATTCGCCAGTGACCTCGTGCCCGACTCCTGATCAAGCCCGGCCCGGATGGAAACGCTGTGAACCGCACCGCAATCGGACATGACCCAACCCTTGTATCCCCAATCGCGCCGGAGAACATCATTCAGGAGGAAGCTGTTCTCGCAGGCATAGACGCCGTTGATGCGGTTGTCGGCACACATCACAGATCCAGGGTTGCCGATTTCGATTGCCAACTCGAATGCGAGCAGATCACTTTCCCGCATCGCCTCTTCGTCTATGTTGACCGACAGCCCGCCTCGGCTCGTTTCCTGGGCGTTCAAGACGTAGTGCTTCACAGTGGAGACAATATTGTTGGATTGCACACCTAGAATAATGTAGCCGGCAAGAGTCCCGGAGAGGAGCGGGTCTTCGCCCATGTACTCTAAGGTGCTGCCGCCACGAGGCTCTCTTACGAGATTGTTCCCGCCGGCGAGCAAGACGTTGTACCCCTTTGCGCGAGCCTCGAAACCGATCATCGCTCCGGCCCTCTGAATGGTTTCCGGATCCCAGGTCGAGGCCATGCTTGGACCCGAGGGGAGTGCAGTTGCAAAGTCGTTGGGCCGGAAGACACCACCCTGGTTCGCGACGCCCAGGCCCGCATCGTTCTCTGAAAGGAAGGGAATTCCGAGGCGAGCAACTCCGGCTTCAAATCCAACGCCCATTGAAACACCAGCCGGGCGCTGGTTGGCCTGTAGAGTCATTCCCAAGGATCCCAGGATGAGTTGAATCTTCTCGTCCAGTGTCATTTGCTTCAACGTTTGTTGGGCGCGCGCATCTGGTTCGGCGTCGACGTGCTTGCCTGCCTGCTGCACCTGGGCAAAGCAATCCACTGCCGAAGTGCAAATGAAGATAAAGGTGAATGCAACTTGAGTTGCCTTCGCGGCTTTTTCTCCGCTGCTTCTTCCTGTCAACCGAGACAGCTTCCAATCCGAAATACGGACTTTCGTCGTGTTCACTGATTCTCCATTTGCTTTGCGAAGGCCAATGTTAGTTTTTGTGATCGGTTTTCGACTGGATGTCGCCCCGCACTTTTATCCGACGCGGAGAGTGACAGAGGCCGGCTCCAGACCATCGGACGTAGCCTGCAAGGTGATTGTCCCGGCGGTTCCTGTGGGGCGCACGACTGCGAGGCATCTTCCCTGATAAGTGTTCCTGTGCGGCAGACGGAAGCTGGCCATCTCTTTAGGATTGGCGTTGCCTATTCCTGCGAGTTCACCGGCGCCGGAGAGCTTGAAGCTGATGGCGGCGACTGCATCAGGAACAAGATTGCCGTCTTTGTCTTCGACTTGGATATCGCTGGTACAACGCCAAGTCGATTGAGCCGGCTTTTCCATTTGGCTTCGGCTTGTCGTATACGACATTCAATTTGAAGTCGACATTTATCCCGGCCAAAGGTTCCGATTCGAAATACTACGTGAAGACCACCGTTACCAACACCGGCAAACTGAACGGCTCTGAAGTTGTCCAAGTTTATCTCAGCGTTCCCAGCGGCGGTTACCTCACGCAGCCACCAAGGCGTTTAGTAGGCTTCCGCAGGGTGATTGTGGCTCGCGGAGCGTCAGTCACGGTGACGATCCCAATCGACCCGTCAGCGACGAACCATCCGCTGAGCATCTGGGACAAGGCGAAGCAACAGTTCGTGGTGCCATCGGGCAAGTTCACTATCTACGCAGGAAACTCTTCCAAAAATTTCTCGACGCTTGCCACTTTTCAACGCTGAGATTTGGAAATCCACTCACCCACCAGACCACCTAATCGCCGCCGGTGCTTCGGTGTACCCGTGAACACCCGTTGATCGGTGGACAGAACGCCTAGGCAGTCTTGTGATTGGTGACAACTTTCGATTTCTCAGTATTCAATCCGGCATCAAGGTAATCCGCCCACCGCTGCATAGGTTCTGTGTGCTGCGGAACGTATTTCGCGTAATCGTAGCTTGCGGCTACTTTATTTGTTTTGGCGCGGCTCAGCTGTAGTTCGATATGCGCTTCCTCGAAACCATTTTCATGCAAGATGGCACTTGCCAACCATCTGAAGCCGTGCCCTGTCATTATTCCCTTGTAGCCGATTTCTTCGGTACTTCGGACTTGTTAGCAATGTGGCGACCCGATGCGGACCTTTCGACCGCCTGATTGCATCCGCCGTCGCTCAACACCTTCACTTTGTATAGCCAATTAAAAAGGCGCCCTCGCAAGCGCTCCCAAGATCGTTTGTTCTTGTGCGATCGATGCCCCTAGGACAGCATGTGAGCCACATGGCCGAATAGTCAGTACAGTCGACTGAGAAATCTCAGCCGAGCAACTGCGCCTTGATTGCGAACGACGCGTCAGGCCTGTGGTCGCGCGGCCGCGTTCACCAGGATCCGGAGCCAGAGCTCGTTCGATATTAGAACCTCTCTTTGGTCAGTAACGGATTGTGGCCTTTGACGTTGTGCCTGCTTTCAAGCTGGAGTGATTCCATAGGACAATGGCAAGCAGCGCGACAATTCTTTAGGGAGCGATTGAATTGGGACTGCCTCATCTCGATGATGCTCTGGGATGGCGAGTTGATTTTGCCAACGGATGCCAACTTCGAGATGATCATTCGCTCTCTCATCGCAAGGGACACGATTCCGAGATTCTAGGATCGCCATCCCACTCCATCTGATGAGAAGTCAGGCCTAATGACCCGCCTCCATATATATAGATAGGCCGGACTGGCACCGCTCCGAGAGCGGTGCCAGCGCCGGTGTCACCTTTTTCAGTTGTTCTTCTCGTTTTTCTTCTTTGTCTCCTTCTTCTGCTTGTTCTCCTTGTTGGTGTCCGGCTTCGGGTAAAAGCTCATTGCCGCCTCGACGGCTCGCGCGTTTACCTCGGGCTGCAGGTGCGAATACCGCATCACCATCTCCACGCTGTCGCCCAGGTATTTGGCTACTGCCGCCAGCGGCACGCCCTCCATCACCCAGCGGCTGGCGGCCGTATGCCTCAGATCGTGGGGAGTGAAGTCGGTCACGCCGGCAGCCTCGATCGAGGGCACGAGCCAGTAGCGCAGTTCATAGAGCGGCCCGCCCTCACGGTTGTTGCAGAGATGATCGCCTTTCTTCTTCCCGGCGGCGAGGGTGTTGTAAGCCTCGATCGCCAACGGAGTAGCAGGTACATAGCGGCGTTTCGGCTTCCGCTTGTCTTTGCGCTGGTGAATCGTGATCAGTCCGGTGCTGGGATCATAATCGCCCACCTCGGCTCGCAGCATCTCCGAAGTCCGGGCCCCGGTGTGAATGAGCAGGAAGAACACGGGAAGGTAGTCCGGATGGCGGTCGCGAAGCACGGCGGTAATCGCAGCTTCTTCCGCGGGCGAGAGAAACCGCACCCGGGAGTTGTCCTCCTGGAGCCGGCTGATCGTGCTCCAAGGTCTCATCGCCAGCTTCTTGTTCCCGTCTGGCCCGGCGACGGTGTAGACGAGCGAGAACGCGGCGACATAACGGTTGCGGGTGGCATCGCCCCACTCATGCAACTCCGCCTCGCTATCGAGCCACCCGAGGATCTCTTCGCGGGTGATCGACATCGCATCGCGCTTGCCGAAGGCCGGGATCATGCGCTCGAATTTCAAACCAGTATCGTAGGCATGGTCTTCGGAGCGCTGGGACTCCAGAAATTTATTAGCGTCCGCCACAAGTTCTGCGAAAGTCAGTTTTCTCGAGCCATTGCGGGTGATCCTGGGCAGCTTGCCTTGCCGCTTCTCAACCCGGCGCGCCTCGACCGATTCTTTTGCGGCCGACAGGGTTCCAATCGGTTGACGATGGAGCTTTCCGTCGGCGCCCGTGTAGCGGATCCAGTAGATCTTGCTGCCGGGTACTTTCTCGTATACGCCCTTGGGCAGATGAATGGCGGCGATCCTTGCCGCAAGCGCCGCCTTGGCTTGGTCGAGTGTGCCGATGAATTCGGAATGTTTCCGGCCCGAGCGGTCTCGGTACCGGATCGAATAGAGATCGCTGCCCGGTAGTTCTTCGAAAATTTCCTCTTCTCTAGATTCTTGCTTAGAGTTTTTGTTACTCATAGGGCCTTTCTACGTACGACCTGAAGATCTGTAATGCTGCTGCTAAAGCCTCGAATCAGTGTTGCCGTCCTTCCTTACTTCAAAAGTGGTGCCGGTCCAAGATCAGCTTGGCGCGTCAGTTCTTTTTACGTGGTGTGAGTATCTTTGCCTTGAAGCTCGACAACACGTCGGCAAGGATGAAGATCCCGGTTCCGTCGCGAACGACTGGTACCAGGCCCACGTGGATGCTGTAGCGGAGGCTGCGCGGCGGTACGCCCAGAGTGGACGCCGCTGTATCGACTCGGTAGCGAAGCTTATTCGTTTTGTGTCGCTGTCCATGCTTAGAAGGAATCTTCATCGCTTCTAAGTGTGGCCGAGGGTAAACATCAAATGGAAGGCTACGAGAACAGAATCTGAATTAGTTTAGAAAAGTTGCGCAACTTTCTATGCGAAGTGCCTTGCGTATTACGCTCCAAGAGGGAAGGGAACAGACAGCGCGGCCGAGATACCTGGACCGTCAAAGCGAAATGCCGCTGACGCCAGCTCTGGAACTGCGCTTTACAGAGCTGGATTTGCCAGAGCGCTTCCTTCCCCTTCAGGTTCCTTGGCGACCGCAGTGGTCTCGGTTTCGAGATGGGTCTTAAGTGCACGTCTCGCCCTCCGCATGGTCGGCGAGAATGGATGGTTGGTGCTCGCATACTTGCGCAAGACGTGGTCCAGGACAAAGACACCACTGCCGTCGTGAATCACGGGCAATGAACCCTCATCGATGCGATTGCGCAAATGGCTCAGCGACACGTCCAGAGCCTCTGCTGCGTCTTCGAGACGATGCCGCAGCTTGGGGATTCGCGGTTTGTCGAACTCCGAGCCCACACTTGTATTGTCCGTCAGGGGCAGTTCTCGGCGGAACGTCTCCGGCGACAAAATCGACACCGTCGAATGAAACTTTTTGAAACTACCAGAGCGCCGCAGTCAGGTGTGAGGTTCGGTAAGGGAGACGTGTTGCCCGTTCAGAAGGTCAGCAACGGGCAGCTCTGAGGAAACTAGAGCACGCCTCAAAGTGCCCAATACTTCTCGTCGCACAAGAGAAGTCAGATGCAGCACAGCTCATCGCAGACGCATGTCTTTCATGAGATGGATCGAACCGCCTGACGTCGAAAGTGCTGGAATCGGCACAATCTCGGTTGTCTCGAGTCAATTGAAAGAACTGCGCGCGCGCACGGGTATTTTGTCGACGCCCAGGGCACAAGTTGCGCTTGGCTGAGATGAAGGCGCCTGCGTCGCAATCGCTGTCCGCGGTCATCGGAGGGACTGGCGCCATTCACCAGCGGTCCGCGGTCCGGACATCCTGGTCGCCGCCGTCGTCTGTGAGCTAGTGGCCGACCGTTTTTGCGAGGTCGGCCACCACCTGCGAGGTTTGCGTCTGATGCCTCATCTTTCCGCAACATGGAAAAATGACGCGCTTGGGAACCCGTAGAGAGATCGTCAGGGTCCGCACGAACCGGATCATCGCCTTTTACGGCCTAGTCGTCGAAATCAAGGTCTGCGGGATCCACACCACGAGAATGCAGAAACCAGCCGTAAAGCAGAATGGGCCAGACAATGAGCAGCGTCGGCGCCACCAGCAGGGCCAGGATCCGGGTCTCGGGGTACCAGCGAAGAAAAAAGCAGTCCCGTCTGGGGGCAATGATCAAAGCCACAAAAAGAGCGTTTATGCAGACCGTAGAGCAGACGATTAGAGCCTGATCAAGAAGCGGAAGCTGGCAAAAGAATTCCAACTCGTCCATGTGCACCTCCAGCAATGTAGGTACGGCGTTAAGTGGATCGGCAAGGAATTAGATTGTGCTTTCCGCGCCCCGGCAGAGGTTGATTCGGCCTGGCTCAAGAAGCTGTCCAGCCTCATCGTGGTTGGCGGCGCGATGGAGTTGTGCCTCCGGGCTCAGGTCGAGAGCCATACCTTTGCTTGCATAGCACAGCAGCGAGGGTATCCATCGCAGGTCATTTGTACTTTCAACCTCGAAGATGCCGGACTGGATGTCTGTCTCTGTTAGCAGCCAGTATGGCTTGTATATGTGGCTCTCGATGAGGCCGCCGAAGTCGCTGGCCAGCTTCCGTGCGCGCAGTTTGTGGCCGAGAACGTCGATGAGAATGGCATATGCGACCTGCCGGCTCCACGCGTAGATCTCGTGTTCATGCACATCGATCCGCGTGCCATAATCCGGGTCGAAACCTACTCTCTGCCGCCACACCTCCTGAGTGGGCATCCCGGCATACGTTATACGCTTCACTGCGACTAGTTTTGGGTCTTGCGCGCGTTCCGCTCGGAGGGAATCTGCAAGACCCTCCGGGACACGGCCATGTACCGATGCGCGCCTGGTGACTATTTCCGGGTCGTGGATCAGACCATCACAAACTACGCTCGCCACCCCCGATCCAAGCCATTCGCTCAGTTGCAGATTTCCAGCTGCGTCTGGCTTCCGAACCTGGATGAAGTAGCTATCGATCAGCGCGTCGTAGCCCAGGTCAATGCTGCCGATATTGGTAGGTACCTGGACTGAGCTCATTCAGCCTCCTCACGACAAGTTCGCTGGTCGACGCGGCTGAAAGCCTCAGAAGACGGGCTTGAAGCGTGTCGTTGAAAGAACTGTTCTAAATCCATTCGTTTCTCCTGAAACAGAAACGGCTCGCCGCTCGAAGTCTTTAGGGCAACGAGCGGTGGGCCGCGGGGTGTTGGTTGTGGATTGAGACGACGCAGTTCAGACCAGCGGGATAACGGCATGGCGAACGGCGCCGTAAAGGCGCACTCTGAAAAAGAAGAACCGCCAGACACCCAAAAACCATTCGGCTTCAAGGGCAGTCGGCTTTATGTGAGGTAGTCACCTCCTTTCCAAAAAGATCGGAGGCGCCGAAGCGCCCCCGATCCACATGCAAGCTGCGGTCTGGTTGGTTGTTGGGCTGCCCTATTTTCCGGATTTGAATCGAGGCGAGCCACGCAAGGAGGCCGTGGCAAGCCCACTATTCGCAATCTCAAGCACGATTGGGCATTTCGCAATCGAGTAGTCGGATCCGGCAAGAGCCGCGTTTACGAACAGCGTGCCGGCGGAGCGGACCATGCCGTAATGCTGATGGACATGGCCAAAGACATGTACGCGCGGTCTGACGCGACGCACTGCGGTTAGCAGCTGATCGCACCCCTGGTGCTTCCCCCCCCAGCGCGCTCTGGTCGAGGATTCCCAGCGGCGGACCGTGGGTAACCAAGATATCTGTGTCCTCAGGAATCCGGGAGTACAACTCCCCCTGCTCTTGGGCCGTACCGGGCCCGAAAGCTCCCCAGTCATTGGGTGTGCAGGGAGAGCCCCATATCCTGAGCCCTTGCATCACGGTTCCTTCGTTGATCAGCAGCCTTGCCTCCGTGATGAGTTCGCGGAATGCGGGATCAACAAATCCGGAATCGTGATTGCCCGGGATCAGAACCTTGCTCCTGTGCGGTAATTGCCCCAGCCAGTCATTGAAATCCCGGATAGCGAAAGTGCTGCCGTTGAAGAACGTGAAATCGCCGGCGTGAATGAGCAAGTCTCCATCAGCAACCTCAACTTGGCGATGGTGGCCGTGAGTGTCGCTCATCAACACCAGGCGGATCGAGCTGTTCTCTGACTCGGCTTTGGAATTCAATGCCGCCTCCTTTCTCCTCGTGTTAAATGCCGATTGTTCTGCCCCAAGACCACTCGCCAATCCTCGAACCGCGCCCCGCAGGGTGACGTTTCGGCGGCCAGGGAACACAACTTGGGTACACCTGGGTACAGCGAGCGGATTATTTTACTAGAGGATTTTGGAGAATAAGTCCAATGAAAATAGCAAGTTACTGGTGATTAGTTTCATTTGCCGGCACGAGACGAATGATTGCAGACTCCGTGTAAACGGGAGTCCAGAAACCAATCAGCAAGATAACCAATGCCAGGAATGCACGCTACAAACTCCCCACCTCGCTTGGCTGCGGGAACAGTTAGGCCTCGTAGGACTCGCGTCGCAACTTCGGTAATTCCATATGGTCCAAACTTTCCCATGCTCTTGAACCAGCGACGGTCTTCAATTTCTGAGAATATATCTAACCACGCCGCATCGCTATCTTCAAGATCAGTGATGCGACCCCGAAGGGCTGGCATTTGCTTGAGCACCTTTGAGATTGCAACGGGCGGGCACTTTTGTAGTGAGTCAGGTATCTCATCGCTGAAGTCGTCGCGAACTCCGACAATGATGACACGATGGCGGGCTTGGGGGACTCCGTGCTCCTCCGCGCGGAGGATAAATTCACTGCCGGCGGGCTCTCCATTTGTGCGGCGCGGCGATAACGAGTAGAGCTTATAGCGGTGCTGTCGTGCGGCCGGGATTGTTGTAATATCTTCCGATTCGGCCGGTGCGGCGAGATCTACTAGGATACGAGCGAAAATTGGATCTTTCTTTGGATCGGGCTTGGATGACAACAAGCCCTTGACGTTTTCCATGACGAATACAGCTGGCCAAAAACTCGCGATGATACGCAGATACTCCCTATAGAGAAAGTGTTTGTCATCTTTCAAGGGTTCGTAGTTCTTCTTACTTTTGTTTCTGGATCGTCCCACGATGGAATAGGCTTGGCAGGGCGGGCCGCCTATTAGTAGCCAGTCGCTCTCACCGTGCAAGGCATGTTCGATCTTTGAAGACACGCGTTGCCATGAGTCCGGTCCTAGTGTCTCTTGGACGGCCTCAGCCTTGGCCTTCGCGGACTGAGATGGGTAGAGGGCGAACAGGTCGTCAATCGTTTTGCCTGTCCGAAGAACTTCATAGTATTCGTCTGGGACGGCTCCTTGATCAAACTGTCTGTAGAACGCTCTCAGCAGTAGTGTTTGATGCGCATGGCCCTCCTTTTCGATGGAGAGCTTGATCTTAAAGGTGCGTTCGCCAAACTCATTGAGAAGCGATGAGAATCCTTCTCCGAGCCCCCCGGGGCCAGCAAAAATGTCGATGATAGGGATCATTGGTTGTCGTTCTCATGTCGATCTATAGAAACTTAAGCGGGGTTATTGTTTATTGCTTCGTCAGGAATGCCAAGTAACTTGACATATGATTGCGCAGTCGGCCAATCTCCCGAGACAAAGAGTTCCTCTGTTTCGCGCCCCCGTGACTTAGTGACGATGAAATAGGAGAAAGAGTTCCAGTCCTCGCGGGCCTCATCGACCATGACGTCCCAGATAAAATCTTCGTAGCCCTCGTCGGTTGGTTTTGGGATTCCGCTCGGCTCATAGATCGCTTCGAGGTTTAGCGATGAGGCGAGATGGGCCAGAGCTGAATCGTCCATGTTGCGAAAGGCTTCTTTAGCAAATTGCTGATCGTACGTCTTCAGCACCTCGATGGTTTCGTCGCCGTCCTTCACCAACAAGAATATTTCTTGGCGCGGCATTTCTTACCTCCTGTGCTACTTGCTGGTGGGCTTCCTTTACCAGGGTAAACCCTCCCTGGCCAGCAGTCTAGGTCTTGATAGCAGTTCTCCCTTTATTGTCCCAGAAGCGGCAAGTCCGCGCTTGTAGTTGCGCTTTGGCGTCGACGTCAATTCACCGAGCAATCTCGGGACGGCGGACAAGTGACCAACTGGCGCCACCGGTTTTAGAGCGGGGCAGGTCGAGTTGGCCACCCTCGTCGCGCCGGGACAGTTTCGATAGGGACCTAACGTTTATGGGTACCAATCTTCGAACCTGACCTCCGATTATTTATTCCGCTCGAACGGTGTAGCCGACCAAGAAAGAGCTGCGGCTACGTTTCTGAAGGACGATCTTTCTCCACATGATCGTTAAGCGAACTCGAAATACTGCTGTCATCTGGATGATTCTCCTCAAAGATAAAGAGCTTTACGTAACCAAATATTGACTTCTGTTTCGACTGAGCGACCTTCAACTTTGGGTCCTCAGACCAACTGCCGAACCCTCTCACTACAACATAAAATGCGCCGAGAAGAGCCACGCAAAACAAGGGTATTGAACTTCGGAAGCCCTTCGATTCAACAACACATATTGCTGATGCCAAACCAAGCAGGACTTCGATCTGCCCATACAGTGCTGGAGCCTTGTTTTTGAAACCATGGGCAAACAACCCTAATATCAGTACCCCGAGTACGGTGCCAAGGTAATCGAGGAGATATGAGTTCGAAAGTGCGTTGTGTTCATCTAAGAAGGGAATGGCATAACGAAATACGCAATAGAGCGCTCCCATCGAGACAATGAAAACCACGACATCAAAGCCAATTTGATGCCATTTTGGACCGGATTTCTTCCGCAAAAAAGTCGTTGAGACGGTCGCAAATAGAACCAGAATTGCGCCTAGGTTTATCCATTGTTGACTTTCTGATACCAAGAAATTGCTCCTGTCAAAATGAGTCTGGCGAAATGCAAGGTGTTATCTCCCTCCCATCTTAGGAGCGTTTCTTAAATGGCGCCAGTAAACCTTCCATTGTCGTATGTTGCCCGGCATCTTCGCCAAAGGGTTGCCCAGGTGCCGGAAGAAGTGAGAACAACCAATGAATTGTTGCCCCAGCGTGCCTCACTTTTGAGCACCCTGGGAGAGCACCGACCCGGCCCGGGATAGCTCAAGAGTTTCATCCCTCGCCGTAGCGGCTTCGTTCAAGTCGGCAAGGGTTCATCGATCCCACAGCCCGGGAAAATGGGCGTCCCGGGCCGTGGCCAGTATCCATGCATATGAGAATGCCGGATGAGCCATTTGAGTTTCCCCACTAGCCGGGGCAAACCGTCAATATTTCGTCGTTTAAGGGATTCAATCGAAAATCGGAGAAGCCTGCCCAACATAGAGGTCGTAAACTTACCGCAGACTCTGATCGAACGTGCCACTTAACTGTAGACTTGGGAGGATCCGATAAAGGACTCCGAGTCTGTGTCTTGATATGTATAGGTTCGCCAACCATCGGCATGAGGAGGATCCATGGCAGAGAATTCGCCTAAACGCAGCGGCGAGTTGGTTCGCAAAGTATTTGAAATCCTGATCGAGCATCCCGATGGTATGCGGGCAAAGGATGT
>Ga0182030_10007857_pt1 | contig 22190 bp, 16 predicted proteins | sample 812S3MmetaG_FD_121299 | JGI IMG/M metagenome (GOLD analysis project Ga0182030, IMG submission 121299) | Permafrost microbial communities from Stordalen Mire, Sweden - 812S3M metaG (Illumina Assembly) | ecosystem: Environmental > Terrestrial > Soil > Wetlands > Permafrost | place: Sweden... | reverse complement strand
TAGAAAAATTCTTTGCGAACATCAATCAAAAGCACCATTCGGAATTGAAGTCTCTACTTAGCTTGAAGTTCCAATTCTTTGATAAAAACAGTCCACTAATTTATCCCTTGTGAAGTATAACAAAAGGTTACTATGCCATCGTAGATGATGCAGACGCAGAGCGGGTTTCAGCGTATAAGTGGTGCGTTCGCACAAAGAAAAATACGGTCTATGCAGTGACATATTTTCAGCGAAATAAAGACAGGATTTCAGTCAATTTAGAAACGCTGATTTTAGGGTACAAAAAGGGTCACGTAATAGACCATATAGATAACGATCCCCTAAACTGCACCCGCAGGAATTTACGGTTTGCTACATACCGGCAAAACAATTACAACCGCAGCAGCCATCGCATTTCAGACATAAAATACAGAGGCGTATATTATGCGAATAGAAGCAAAAATGCCTATTACGCACGGCTGGGTGTAAATCATAAAACCATATACAGCAAGTCAACTACAAATATACATATAGCCGCCATGTATTATAATATATTAGTATTGGAGTATACAGAAGGCTTCGGCATGAACGCAGTCAATCCGGCCATTCTGGACACACATAATTATTAATTGTAGCATTTAGTAGTAATTACATCTTGGTTAGCTATTTTTGACAGTCCACTCATTGATCATACCATGAAAAAAATAGTCCTCTTCTTATTACTCGCCATATTCACAGATACATTTGCCCCGCATGCTTTCGCCGGCGATGATCCCTTCCTCGACATCATACCCGCACCCGTATTGGTAAAAAAATTCAAAGGAGACTTTAAGCTCACTTCTGAAACCCTCATCCTTACAGACTCCTCGGAGCATAGGGCCATAAAGTTCTTTGCCAACTGGCTTAAAAAGACCGGCCTCGGCGGCAGCATCACCGATATCAATGTGTTCGACAAAAACCACCGAAACATAAAGAACTCCATCACAATGGTCACAGACTTTGAGGGCAATCTGCCCCCCGAGGGTTACGAGCTGACCATAGATGGCGATCATGTGGTACTGCATGGCAGGGGCGCAGGCTTGTTTTATGGCGTGCAAACGCTGCTCCAGCTCATACAGTACAAAAAAGGAGAAGGCTCAGCCACCATACCCTGCGCGGCCATCACAGACTACCCGCGTTTTCCTTACCGCGGCATGCACCTTGATGTGGCCCGGCATTTCTTCGATGTGGACTTTATAAAAAAATACCTCGACCTCATGGCCGCTTACAAGCTCAATAACTTTCACTGGCACCTCACAGACGACCAGGGCTGGCGCATAGAGATAAAGAAGTACCCTAAGCTCACCGAAGTAGGCAGCATGCGCGCCCAGACCAAGATAGGCAGGGCGGGCATAGATACAAACCTGTATGACAATACGCCCTATGGCGGCTTCTATACCCAGGAGCAGATACAGGACATTGTAGCCTATGCCAATGACCGCTTCATTAATGTGATACCGGAGATAGATATGCCCGGCCATTCCCTTGCCGCTATTGCCGCCTACCCCCAGCTCAGCTGCGATCCTGAAAAAAAATACAAAGTAGGTGAAACATGGGGCGTCTCTAAAGACGTGCTCTGCCCTACCGAAGAAAATTTTATCATGATAGATGAGATACTGCAGGAGGTCTTAGGCCTCTTCCCCGGCCGGTACATGCACATAGGCGGGGATGAGTGTCCCAAGATAGCCTGGAAAAGCTCAGACTTCTGCCGGCAACTGATCGTTGATAAAGACCTGAAAGATGAGAATGGGCTGCAAAGCTACTTTATCAGCCGCATAGAAAAGTTTGTGAACTCGCAGGGCCACAGCATCATAGGCTGGGACGAGATTTTAGAAGGTGGCCTGGCGCCCAATGCCACGGTCATGAGCTGGCGCGGCGAAGCAGGCGGTATAGCCGCTGCAAAACTGGGCCATGACGTGATAATGACCCCGGGCAGTGCGGGTATGTACTTTGATCATGCGCAGTCCAGGTCGCCGCAGGAGCCTTTGTCTATCGGCGGCTATGCATCAATGGCTAAAACATATAGCTACGATCCCGTACCATCAGAGCTGACCAAAGAACAGCAAACCCACATTATAGGCGTGCAGGCTAACCTGTGGACTGAATACATAGCCACTCCCGAAAAAGCGGAGTATATGCTGCTGCCCCGCATGCTGGCCCTCGCGGAGGTAGCCTGGACGCCTACTGCCAACAAAAATTACAGGAATTTCGCCCATGAGCGTGTGCCGCATAACCTTGCGCGGTTAGATGCACAGGGCTATAACTTCCGCGTACCCGCAGCCATAGGTGCAGAAGATACCGTTATCCACGCCGCCAGGTATAGCGTTGACCTTGCCCCATCTGTCGAAGGCGCCACGGTCCGCTACAGCCTTGATGGGTACACCCCCCGCGAAACAGATCTGCCCTATATCGCACCCATGCAGCTCACCGTCCCCGAGAACGATACCCTGGATTTCAAAACCATCGTTGTCACGCCCTCAGGCAAGCGCAGCATAGTTACCAACACGAAAATTGTGAATAAGTAAACGGAAAACTTCTCAATTACAAAATAAAATTGAAAAACAATACCGTTATTTAACGGTAAATATTACCGTCGTTTACTCATTTTTTAAACGGAATAGTCTGTCTACTTTTGATACGATGTTAATACGATTATAAGGAACATGCAGTAAACAGAGGGAAGGCAATAAGTAATATTTGGGAAATCTTATTTATGCAACACCGTTACTCATGTTCCTTTTTACTATTCCACTGTCTGCGTCGCGTAAGCACTCCGGTTTAATATCCTTTTCATTTCAGTACTGTATCGCAGTCGTTTAATTCTTGTTTTCAGTGATATGTGATCCGGAGGGGCTGTCGATGATTGTTTTAGAAAAGGGACACTGGTAAAAGGAGCAAAGGATAAAAAATTCCCCGTAGTTTATCGGATTGGCATCCTCGTACTTCGTGACATATCTCAACTAACATCAGGAACAAAATTAGAATGCGCCATTAGAATAAAACAGGGGTAAAAACCTGAGAAAACGCCCTAAATGCAATTATTTTTGGTGTTTTTCCTTTTTTCAAGGCAAATGGAGAATGGAACCATCTGATTGCAAAAGCAATCTTCTCTAGTAGCGTTTATGACATAACGGTGAGATTGCTGCTTCGCTGCCGCTGCTATTTATGCAATATTTTTATTAAATTTGATCTTTAAGAATTACCTGCATTCCGGGGAACCAACTTTTTGTTGCAAACGCCAGTCTGTAGTGTAATGTTGTATAACCCTGCTATGAGGTATTTTTCTTTTATCAAACGCCGTAGCTTCGGCGAAGGCATGTTTGCTATCGCATTAGCGCTCTGTTTTTTCACACCTCTTAGCTGTACTAAGTTATTGGGGCAAGAGCATACTGTCCAGGCGAAAAATGGCATGAATGCTACACCAGGGAACTATACTTTTTTTACCACCCCCACGATTGACAAAAGTGCAGAGGCCCTACAGAATAACAAAGGGTTTGAAGACCACCCCGAGCTTGGTGTGCTATATGCAGAAACCCCGTGTGACAATTGCTATGAGCTGATAGGCCGCCGTACAGAAATATCCAAGACGTTTATAAAAGAAGGTACAGGTGGCAAAAGCATTATGCAGCAAACATCAAACGCTGCCATGCATTACCGCGATATGAATGGTAACTGGCGTACCATACATACCCAGCTGGCACCCGCTGGCAACGGAGTATATGCTGCAACCGAACAGCCAGCGCCAATATCTATCAATACAACATTGAAATACTCCACCATCGGAAAAGCAGGCGAAAGCTTCCGGTTTAACAACAACCTCGAGCTTATATATGTAAAACCGGATGGAAGCATCCAATCACTCGGCAGTGCAGACTGGTCACACTATACCGCCGGAGATGACGGGGTGTATGTTACAAATGCATGGCCCGGCATAGATATAGAGATGCATACGGTTCGGGGCGCAGTGAAAACAAGCTTCGTTATAAACAGTGCTTTACCAGATTACGCTGACGGTGAGCTGCTGGTAAGGGATCACTTGGAAATGGAACCAGGCTGGTCGCTATATGCCCCTATGGCTGTCGGGGGCAAAGCTAAATACACCGGGAACCTCGAAGTAAGAAATAATGCAGGAGATAAGATATATGCCTTATCTGCAGCTAATGCCTACGAAAAAGGAAATATCAAGGGTTCCCTGCAAATGCTGCAATATAATATTAGCGGTAACGAACTGGATATAGACCTGCCTGGCAACTTCTTAAACCGGCCGGCATCTGCCTACCCTGTCATTATTGACCCGTTGGTTTCCATAGCCACAACTTCTGTTGTCAACGGGAGCACATACAGCCCGGCTTGGTCCGTTGGGTGTGTATACGCTAACGCAGCTACCGTACCTCCCAACGTTACAGTAACAGACGTGCAGTTTAACTTTCAGTATATCACTAGCGGAGGCGCTTTATTAGATAATGGCGCTTTCGATTTTCACGTGAGCACCTGCAGAAGCCCCACACCAACAGGCCTCTACTGGAATTGCAATAGCACCCTCACAGGTACGTGCACAGGTATAGCTGCGTCTATATTACCCTCTATATCATCCTGTATGCCAGCTCCCACCTGCTCTTCCTACAACCTGAATGTAACGATGAACTTTTACCAGGACTATCTGAGCGACCCACCGTGCAGTAACCTTTATATAACAGCTAGCTCACCCCTGACCATAACAGTATTTGGAAATACGGTAGAAACAAGCGCCATAACAGCCGTTCCTTCTACCATCTGCCAGGGTCAGTCCACTTCGTTGACGGCGACGTCAACTTATGGGGTAACGCCATACACTTTCGTATGGTCACCGGGAGGCCTTACCGGAGCCACCGTCACGGAAAGCCCCACTACAAATACTACTTATACTGTCACCTGTACAGATGCGTGTGGAGATATATCAACCGCTACAACTTCTGTTACTGTGAACCCATCATCGCCAATAACCGGGATCACAACGATTTGTATGGGCGGCACCACAACTCTAAATGACGCATCCGGCGGGGGCACCTGGACCAGCAGCAATACGGCAGTCGCGAGCATCAGCAGTTCAGGTATTGCCACGGCGGTTTCACCAGGCACTGCTGTTATTACCTATAGTACCGTTACCGGATGTACGCCTACGGTAACCGTAACAGTCGATCCTCCGGTAGGTATAGTAACCGGCATCACCAGGGATTGCGCGCGAAGTTCCATCACCCTAAGCGATGGGACTTCCGGCGGCACATGGAGCTCGGGAAACTCTGCTGTAGCCACGGTAAATACTATAACCGGCGTAGTAATAGGCGTTAGCGCCGGATCGGCAGTTATTACATATACGACCTACGGCGGCGGCTGTTTTGCAACGACCACCATGTCCATTGACCCACTGGCATCTATTACCGGGCCTTCAACAGTTTGCCTTGGCGGAACCGCGAGCTTAAGTGATGCTATTTCAGGTGGAGAGTGGGTGAGCACCAGTCCTTCGGTTGCTAGTATCGGCAGTGCAAGCGGCATTGTCACCGGAGGTTCGATAGGCACAACAACTATCATTTATAATACTATCGCAGGCTGTTCCACAACTACCTCTATATCTGTTATTGCACTTGCACCCATCTCTGGCATAGAGACTTTATGCCAGGGTGACATTACCATATTGACTGATGCTGCCAGCGGTGGCATCTGGAGTAGCAGTAATACAGCTGTCACCAGTATCGGGAGCACCACGGGTGTACTGTCCGGTATATCCGGCGGAACTGCTACAATCAGTTATGGCACACCCGGCGGGTGTGCGGCCACAACTGTAGTAACTGTCAATGCGGCGGCGCCCATAACGGGCGTCCCATCCATGTGCACCGGAGGCACTACTATCCTCGGTGATACCCCTCCGGGTGGGCTATGGAGCAGCAGCAACTCTTCTATTGCCACGGTTGGGGCAGTATCCGGGATAGTAAGAGGGCTAGCTAATGGAACCGCTGTCATCACTTATACCTCGACAGCAGGTTGCACGGCAACAATTACCGTGACTGTAAGTGCACCCACGCCAATAACCGGCACTGCGGCTATATGCCAGGGCGGTACATCACCCCTCGCCGATGCGGGTACGGGGGGTACCTGGAGCAGCAGCAATTCTGGCATAGCTTCTATAAACAGCGGCTCAGGAATAGTCACCGGTTTGTCCCCAGGCACCGCAACGATTACTTATACGACCGCAGGAGGATGTGCCGTGACGGACATATTGACGATCAACCCGCTTTCTTCGATAACCGGTACAACAACGGTATGTGTCAGCAGCACTGTGACGCTGGGCAGTACTGTCGCAGGAGGCACCTGGAGCAGCAGCAATACCCTCGTAGCTACGATAGGATCATCTACAGGAATGCTGACAGGGGCATCTGTAGGAGCGGCTACGATCTCTTACATCACTCCGTTCGGTTGCGTTACAACAACAACAGCGACAGTGAATGTGCCGACGGCAATAATAGGGGCGAGCATAGTATGCGAGGGAAGCACTACAACACTGAGCAACATTACTACCGGTGGCACCTGGAGCAGCAGCGCAACAACAATAGCAACTGTTGGGCTTACGACCGGAGTAACAACGGGCGTATCTTCCGGCTCTGCAACAATAATGTATAATACACCGGGTGGCTGTTCTTCTACCGTTACCATTAGCGTCAACCCAGTCGCCCCTATCACGGGAATCACTTCGATGTGTCAGGGGAGTACTATAACATTAAGCAATGCTGTGAGCGGTGGTACGTGGAGCAGCCTGAATACTTTTGTTGCCACCGTAGACGCTTCATCGGGAGTGGTAACAGGCCTGTCGGCAGGAACGTCAACGATCAGGTATAGCACTAGTGGTGGCTGTGTTTCAAATATTAATGTAATAGTAAACGCGATGCCAGCGATGATAACCGGCCCGGTGCTGGTATGCGGTACCGCCTCATATGCAAATGCCGTTACAGGGGGAGTATGGAGCAGTAGCAACGCCACAATAGGAACCGTAAATTCCGGTACGGGGGTCGTGACTGCTTTATCATCCGGCGCTACCACCATTACTTATACCATGCCTGGTGGCTGCTACACAACGACCGGAATAACGGTAAGCCTTATTGATCCTATTGGAGGAATACCTGTGGTTTGCCAGGGAAACACAACAACTTTGACGTATTCATCTTCCGGCGGGATCTGGAGCAGCCCGACTACCACCGTAGCGACTGTAGATGCAGCATTGGGAATAGTAACGGGCGTTTCTTCGGGTACGGCAACTATTAGGTATACGACTTTATCCGGATGTATAGCAGCAATCGAAGTTACGGTCAACCCCCTTTCTCCGATAACGGGTGCTGCAACAGTATGCCAGGGCAGCACTATATCGTTACTCGATGCCGCCGTCGGCGGAACCTGGAGCAGTTTAACTAGCTCAGTTGCTACTGTAGGAATAATTTCCGGAGGTGTGACCGGGGTTTCTGCAGGCACATCAATGATCACATACACGACTTCGGCAGGGTGTGTAGCTACGATCTACATAACAGTTAATCCTACCGCCCCTGTCACAGGCATTATATCATTGTGTTCTGGCAACACCACCACCTTGAGCGATGCTGTCGCAGGCGGCACATGGAGTAGCTTAAATACAGCAGTTGCAACAGTTGATGAGACAGGAGGCACAGTTACTGGCGTAGCTGCCGGCACTTCTGTCATTAACTATGCGACCATAGAGGATTGCATTACTTCTGCAACCATAACCGTTCATCCACTTCCTTTGGAAATAGAGGGCAGCACTGCTGCCATGTGCGCAGGCGGCACGACTACTCTAACCGACGGCCTTGGCGGCGGTATCTGGGTCAGCGGCAATACTGCTGTTGCTACCGTGAATTCGTCTTCCGGGGTCGTATCGGCGATATCGGCAGGCACCGTCAATATTACTTACACTACAACAGTTGGCTGTTTTGCAACAACAACTATTACCGTGAATCCATTGCCGCTTTCTATTACAGGGGTCGCATCAATATGCGTAGATGGAACCACTGCGCTGAACGACCTGACGACAGGTGGAATGTGGAGCAGCCTTAGTACTACAATAGCCTCAATAGATGCGGGTACGGGCTTTGTATCAGGATTATCGGCAGGTACCGCCGTTATAGAATATACTACTCCGGCCGGCTGCCTGATGGCTATAAATATTACAGTGAACCCGCTTCCCTCTGCTATTACGGGCGTTACAACAGTATGTGCAGGCGCAACGGCCACATTGTTCGATGCCCTTACAGGAGGCACCTGGAGCAGCGATAATACCGCAGTAGCCGATATAGGCTCTGCTTCTGGTACAATGACAGGTATGTCTGCAGGCACAGCTACTATAAGTTACTTTACGCCGTTTGGCTGCTTTGCTACAGTTGGCGCAATAGTTAACCCAACACCATCTATCAGTGGCACAGCTACCTCCTACCCTACTCATTGTAACACTACTGATGGAACGATCACATTGAATGGATTAACAGCTGGAGAATCCTACAGTGTGACTTATGACGTTGGAGGAACTCCGGTTACTTTATCCCTGACCGCAAACGGAGCAGGGCAAGTAGTGATAGCCAGCCTTGCAGCAGGATCATACACTAACATCAGTGTCACAACATCGCTGGGATGTGCATCAAATATAGTATTGGGGCCAATAGTATTATCCCTTCCGGCATCGCCACCTGCTCCCTCAGCAGGCAATAATACGCCAATATGTGCAGGCTTATCACTAGATCTTACTGCTACTGATATTACACCTGGCGTCACCTATTCATGGACTGGCCCGGGAGGATTCACATCAGGTTTACAAGATCCCATCATTAATCCATCCACAGTAAGCCTATCAGGCACCTATTCAGTAACAGCTGCAAGCCTTGGCTGTGTTTCAGCTCCCGCCACGACGATAGTAATTATTCACCCTATCCCTGATATTACAAATGTTTCTTACACAGACCCAACTACATGCCAGGGCACTGATGGCACTATTACAATTACCGGCTTATTGGCGGGTGTCTCTTACACAGTAGCCTACACTTTTAATACTACCCACGCAACTTTAACTGTCATAGCTGACGGTTCGGGAAATGTCGTTATCCCCGGTGTCTCGTCCGGAACCTATTCTGGAATAAGTGTCACCTCGTTTACCTGCAGGTCAAACACTGCCGGTCCTGTAACGTTAATTGATCCATCTCCACCTCTGCCGCCATCATTAGGCAATAACGGGCCTGTATGCAGTGGTAACACCCTACTGCTGACAGCATCAGATCCGATAACAGGCCTCACCTATGAATGGGCAGGGCCAAACGGGTTCAGTTCTGACTCCCAGAATCCTGAAATACCAAACGTTGTCATGGCGGATTCGGGACTTTATACGCTTACGATTAAACACGTGAACTGTCCTGCTTCAGCTTCTGAAAATGTAATCATACGCCCACCAGTTGTGCTCACAGATGTTACTCCCAGCCAAACTATACCTTTTGGCAGCAGTAAGCAACTGACAGCTAGTGGCGCTGAATATTATTTGTGGTTTCCTAATGATGGATCACTCAGTAATATTGATATAAGAAACCCAGTGGCCACTCCTCCGGATTCCACAACCTACACACTGGAGGGTATCAACCAATGGGGATGCATGGATACTGCCATGGTATCTTTGAATGTTGACTATCACATCGATGAATATATTCCAAATGCATTTACACCTAATAATGATGGGCGTAATGATATTTTCAGGATAGTAAATGCAAAGTATGATAAGTTGATCGATTTCAGTATTTACAATCGCTGGGGACAGATGATCTACGATAATTCTTCTGACATCAACCAGGGATGGGATGGTACTTTTAATGGCGTTCCGCAGGACATGGGTACCTATTATTACAACATAATAGTTAGCTCTCCTGATGGTAACAACAAAAACTTTAAAGGATCGGTCACACTCATCAGGTAGGGTCCCTTATTTCCGGAATATGCTTGTTATTTCTTAAGCAGCAATGCTGCCATTATTTTATAAAGTTGGGCAGCATTGTCTATGTAACTGCCAAATTTATCTACAATAAAATCCCTGGCATTCTTTCCTAAATAGTCTCTTTTCTCTTTGCTATTAATGAGTACCAACAGCTCTTTTGACAGCATTACTGGTTGCTTAGCAGGAATCAAAACGCCAGTAACGTTGTTTTCAATAATTTCCGGATGCCCACACATATCAGTTGTAATAACCGGTAAGCCTGATGCCATAGCCTCTGAAATCACAGTAGCCAATCCCTCCCAGTGCGACGGCAAACAAAAAATATCAGCGGTATTATATAATCCGCTTAATGCTTCAGGCTTAATTTCTCCGACGTTAATAAAATAGGACGTTAGCCCTCGTGTTTCCACTTCTGCCACTATATCAATGTCACTGGGTTCACCATAGCAACCAATAAGTAGAAAATTATCATTCTCTTTTTTCACTTCTTTTAGGGCATCAAAAAGGTCTAACCAGCCTTTCCTTTTTAATGCCGACCCTATAGTTAGTACTATAACCTTATTGTCGGGAATATTATATTCTTTCCGTATTGCTTTAATATTTTCAGTGGTTGCAGGCTTGAATACCGCATGATCAATCCCAAAATAAATAACGTGGTAATTTAAATTTCTACCGGTTAGTTTATTCATTTCCTTTCCTAAATAATCAGCATTCACGATGCGGAGGTCAGCTACCAAAAGCAGTTTTTCGAAAGTACAGAAGGCTTCTTTGCTATCGTGAGGCCAAACTATGATATCATCGCCAATGCCTGACACCGCGGATTTAACGCCTAATTTATGTGCGGCAAGCTGCACCAAAGCAGATCCGGGCAACCACTGTGAGTAAAATATATCGGTAGCGGGATCTAGCTTAATATTGTGATTCTTAAAAAAGTTAACTATGGATTCTATATATCGTTCTGTATAAGGCTTTTTTACAAAACGACTGGGCCGCATGTTAGCTATACGCGGGTAATAAACCTTAATGCCATCGTACTCCCGCTGGTTAGGGAAATCTAATTCCTTGTATCTTTTCCATTCGTTGTGGAGCTGTGAGAGCGGATACGGTGGATGCCATGGTACGGGAATGATCACGGTAAGATCTGCCCCACACTCTATCAAGCCTTTATATTGCCTGTGCACAAATATTCCGCTATACTTCATTCCAGGCCTGTCATAAGGATATATCCATGGAAAAGCCCAAACTCTCATAGTCTCAAATATAGATAAAAATAAAAAAGGCCAGCCTTTTTGAGGATAGCCTTCTTAAAAAAGACAGAAATTGATTACTCTAACTTGAATACAATAGGTAAGGTAAAGTAAACCTTCACCGCCTTACCATTTTGTTTACCGGGTTTCCATTTCGGCATAGATGCCACCACACGTTTTGCTTCTGCATCGCAGTTTGCATCTAAGCTGCGCACAACCTGTACATCACTTACCGAGCCGTCCTCATTTACCACGAATTTCATAATTACACGCCCCTCAATGTTATTTTCACGCGCAGGGTCCGGGTAATGTAGATTCTTACTAAGATAGGCATTAATATCGTAGCCCGAAACCGGCATTTGCTCCACATAGTTGAAGATTGCAGGAGGCGGTGGAGCAGCTACAACACCTGTACCGGTGCTGGGCGCTGTTATACCCGGATCAATACCGTTGGGATCGCCCTTCTCATCTTTCGGCCCTGAAGCCGTAATTTCTTTCTGTGGCGGCGGAACCTCTTCCTCTTTTACTTCCTCATCTTTCTTAATCACCGGAGGAGTAAACTTTACCATTGGCTTCACCGGTGGTGGTGGTGGTGGTGGTGGTGGCGGTGGTGGTTTTTTGGGATCTATAGGTGGTGGTTCCGCAAGGGTCACCTCCTTCATTACTGGTTTGGCTTCAATTTTCCTGTTCGAAATATTAATCAAAGCATAGCCCGCAGTAAAAACGGCCACACCTACCAAAACCAACAATGACTTACCAACACGCTTAGGATAATTTTTGCGTAACTCATAGCCACCGTATTTTTTATTACGGCCCTCGAAAAGAATGTCGAGGTAGTCGCTATTTAATATCTTATTAATATCCATTTTAAATTCTTTTTTAGCAAACTTACTTTATACCATTTGCCACTTCAGTCTCCTTAATAAAATTCTGGTCAACATCCGTTATGTCTATAATGGCATACACCTTTATATCATTGATGTTCATTTCATCCAGCATGTTTACCAGGTCGCTGTAAGTGCTGGTTGTATCAGGCTTTATCAATACGGTCGTCTCATCTTTTGGCCCAAGTGCCCCGGTAGCTTTCATGCCGTCCACCATTTTCTTCTTAGCTATGATCTCATCCCTGATACCATTTTTCTGGCTGAAGGTAGTTGCTTTCAGATCCGGTGGTTTATTAGGGTCTGTAGCCATACCTTCGTAATAGTATATCTTATGGTTTTTGCTCAGCAATATAGTAAGGGCCACACTTTCCTTTATCTTATTCATCTCGTCTATTTTCATATTCGGATCCTTATAAGGCATATTGATCTCCATCGTCTTTGGCTTTGCAAGAGTTGTTGTATACATGAAGAATGTAATCAACAGGAACCCCAAATCCACCATTGGCGTAAGATCTATACGTGTACTCAGTTTTTTACCCTTTTTGACACCGGGGCCCTTTTTATGCCCCCCGCTACTCGAGGTATCCATTTCTGCCATAACACAAAGTATTTTATAGTTTACAATTAATATTTGGCTATCGTTATAAATAACCTGTCAACCAACCAACTAAACCACTTTTCAACCAATCAACCTTTCTTAGGAGCATGTTCATCCTGATATGCCGCAGTTCCTGCCGGTATTGCCTTCAGATTAGTAATCAGGTTAAACTTAAATATTTTATACCCTTCCAGAGTCTTAATGATCTTTTGTACACTCGGGTAAGAAGCATCTCCATCTGCCTTTATACATATACGCAGCTTGGCATTTTCAGACCTGGCAGCAAATATCCATGTGGCCAGTTCGTTATTGGGTGCTACCGCAGAAGTATCAGATGGAATACCCGACGCATTGGTCTCTAATGTTTTCCTCTGGTCAGGAGTGGAAGATAAATAAGACTTCAACTGGTTGAACGGAATACCAATAGATGCATCAATATCAAACGCGTTCATTTCGTCCTTGGTTAAATTCAAAACCTTCGTAGCATTGATATTTTCAATAAGTGCCTGGCGGATTCCCTTATTATCAATGGCAAAAAATATTCTGCCCCTGGAGTCCACAGTAAGGAGCATAATATCTATATCCGGCAATGGTATGTCTGATATGGATGCCGGCGTCTTCACAATCACAGGCTCATCAGGCTTAAACTTGGTAGCCAGCATGAAAAAAGTCAGCAGCAGGAAAGCCACGTCGCACATTGCCGTCATGTCAATGTTCGTACTTTTCCGCGGTAGTTTTGCGTGGGGCATTTTAAAGTTTCTTCTACTGTTAAACTAATAAGATCCGGGAGTTTAAAAATTCCACAGATCTTTTTCGTATATTTTTATACAAGTTTTGACAATCTCTATGCTTAGAAATTGTCAAAACTTAATTATATTATTTGTAATTGGCAGCGAAACTCTGTGTAAGGGTGAAGCCGCTTTCATCTATACTATAAGTGATGCCGTCAATGATAGTAGTAAAGAAGTTGTAAGCTACAATAGCGATAAACGAAGTACTGATACCGAGAGCGGTATTGATCAACGCTTCAGAGATACCGCTCGCCAGTGCTGTAGCGTCAGGAGCGCCCGCCTGCGACATAGCCGAGAACGAACGGATCATACCCATTACCGTACCAAACAGCCCCAGCAGCGTAGCGCAGGAAGCTATAGTGGAAAGGAAAACGAGGTTTTTCTCCAGCATAGGCAGTTCCAGCGCTGTAGCTTCTTCTATTTCGTTTTGTATGCTCAGTACTTTTTGCTCCGTATCCAACTCATTATTGGTGGTCATTTCGCGGTATTTAACTAAGCCGGCACGCATTACGTTGCCTACTGAGCCGCTTTGCTTATCGCACTCAGCAATAGCAGCATCCACGTTTTTGTTGGCAAGATGATACTGCACTTTACGTACAAATTCACCACCGTCCATTTTACCTTTTGATTTGAAAATGGTCAATGCGCGTTCCACTATAAAGCATACCAGCGTAAGCAATGTAGCCATAAGAATAGGCACCACGAACCCACCCTGGTACATCGTTCCAAGATTATTTGCCGCTTTTTCTCTCGTTTTACCGTCATGGAAATTGCTTGCATTTCCTAACACAAATTTCCAGGTAACATATCCTGCTACTATACAAGCAACCACCACTAAAAGGTTAGTCATAAAGTTGCTTGAGTTTTTTGGCTTACCAGCGTTACCCTGGGCACCTGATGGTCTTGCTGCGGCCGTTTTTACTTCTGCCATAATTGCGTTTTTAGTTTTTGTGTTCTGAATATTAATTAAAGAAAATTATTTCGAGTTTGCAAAGATATACGTACCGTCCAAAAAAACAATTTTGAAAGGGAAAAATCTTTCCAAATATAGGGTTAAATCTTTACCCCCATCAAAAACATTCATTATGTTTTGCTTATTAACTTATTGTAAACGAAAATGAAGAATTGGTTTGACTGAAAAACCCTTCGAAGGATTAAAACCAACCCATAAAATAAGTCTCCGCTTCCACATATCTATATATAGACGTATTTACAAGCCATTTCCTTTGTAATTTTGGAAAATATTTTTCATCTCCATGAAACTATCTGCACATGAATTTTAACCCCTGGCATGCCGTAAGCTATGGCGATAACGTGCCTCATACGGTCAATGCAATAATAGAAATACCTCGCAACTCAAGAGCAAAATACGAATTAGATAAAAACACAGGTATGCTGCGGTTAGACAGGGTACTGTATTCATCCGTTTATTACCCAGCCAATTATGGCTTTGTGCCTCAAACCTATTGCGACGACAATGATCCGCTCGACATTTTGGTTTTGTCTCAAATAGATATGCAGCCGCTTTGTATTGTGGAAGCTAAAATAATAGGCGTAATGCGTATGCTGGACCAGGGCGAGGCTGACGACAAACTGATCGCCGTATGCGCCAATGATATGAGCGTGGCCCACTACAACGATATCAGCGAGCTTTCCCCGCACTTTATAGATGAGCTCAGGCATTTTTTTGAAGAGTATAAAAAACTGGAGAACAAAGAGGTAAAAGTAGAAGACTTTGAAAATGCCCGGCTTGCAAAAAAGATACTACAACACAGTATCAATGACTACAACGCTAAATTTGGAGCAGGCAAGTAATATATTATCCACTATGCCAAAACTCCTTCTTACTTTCGACTATGTACTATTTACCGAACGAATTATACTAACTAAATGAACATGAATACGACTACATTATTGGGCCTTTTAGCCATTGGCCTGTTTGCTGGGTTGCTTAGCAGCACTGTGGGCATAGGCGGAGGCATAGTGATAGTTCCCGCACTTGTTTTCCTTTTCGCTATGAGCCAGAAGATGGCGCAGGGCACGTCCCTTGCTATGTTGCTCCCTCCTATAGGGGTGTTGGCAGTCGTGAACTATTACAAGGCTGGCTACGTTGATTTTAAAGTAGCAGCGATCCTTTGCATCGCCTTTATTGCAGGCAGTTATTTCGGCAGTAAATTAGCCCTCAACCTCCCTGAAACCGCCATAAAGAAAATATTTGGCGTCTTTTTAATGGCCATTGCCTTAAAATACCTTTTTTTCGACAAATGATAAGAGTGTTTCTAATAGCCGCATGAAAATCAAGAGACGCTGTTTCTAACTGATAGGGATGGCGTATTCTTTTTTGCTACTTAGTTGCCCCGGCCTTTAGGTCGGGGAATAAAAGAAACAATACAGGCTTTAGCCGAAATTACTCGTATAGTTTGCAGTAAATTGCAATGACTTTATTTGGAAAGAGTAAATTAGCATCGGCATTAGCCGTAATTAATACAGATTACATGCCTTATACTAAAATAATGATTCACTTTATGTGGGCCACCAAAAACAGGCAACGAATAATTTCAAAGGAATTAAAGCCCTTGCTGTTATCTCACATAAAAGAAAACAGCATTAAAAAGCACATCTATATTGATTGCTTGAATTGTGTTGAAGATCATATTCATGTTTTAATTTCTCTCAGCGTTGACCAAACCATTTCTAAAGTAATGCAATTAATAAAGGGAGAATCTTCGTTTTGGATAAATCAACAGAATATACTGAAAGCCAAATTTGAATGGCAAGACGACTATATTGCTTTATCAGTTAGTGAATCTGCTATTGAAAAAGTTCGGGCTTATATTGCCCACCAGGAACAACACCACCTAAGAAAAACATTTGAACGGGAATACGAGGAGTTTTTAATGGCACATGGATTCGCTGCGAGTAATTTCGGCTAAAGCCTGTCTTACTTACTTTTGTCTCCCCGACCTGAAGGCCGGGGCAATTAAAATCTAAATTGCGTATGCAATTTGTCATATACCCACTATAATATAATTTTACCCTCAGCCACAGGGCCAAACAACAAACAATGAAAAGAACAAAGATCAAAGACATTTTACAAAACGAGCAAACAGATTATACAGTAAATGTAAAAGGATGGGTACGCTCCTTCCGCAATAACCAGTTCATAGCGCTTAATGATGGTTCCTGCATAGGCAACCTGCAGGTGGTCATTACCCTGGACACAGACGAAACTACCATTAAACGAATTACCAATGGCGCTTCTATCAGCGTAGATGGCCTGGTAATACCTTCTATGGGCAGGGGCCAGAAAGTAGAGATCAAAGCAGAAAGCATCACCGTACTCGGCGACTGCGACCCTGAGCAATTTCCCCTGCAGCTAAAGAACCGCCCCAGCCTGGAATACCTTCGGGAGATAGCGCACCTGCGTTTCCGCACCAATACATTTGGTGCTGTATTCCGTGTACGCCATACCCTCTCTTATGCCGTACATAAATTTTTTAACGACCGTGGATTTGTCTATCTGCATACACCCATTATTACCGCATCTGATGCGGAGGGTGCGGGCGAAACATTCCGCGTTACATCGCTCCCTTTTGACAATGCACCTCATAACGAAGACGGCACTATCAACTTCAAAGAAGACTTCTTTGGCCGCGCTACCAACCTTACTGTAAGCGGCCAGCTTGAAGCAGAGCTTGGCGCAATGGCATTTAGCGAGGTCTATACCTTCGGCCCTACCTTCCGTGCAGAGAACTCCAACACCGCCAGGCACCTTGCCGAATTCTGGATGATAGAGCCTGAAGTAGCCTTCAATGATATTACTGATAACATGGCCCTTGCTGAAGACTTTATCAGGTACATCATCAGCTACGCCATGGAGAACAACCGGGAAGACCTTGACTTCCTCGCCAACCGCCTGGCCGAAGAAGAAAAACAAAAACCACAAAACGAGCGCAGCGACCTGGGCCTGATTGAAAAGCTGGAATTTGTCCTCAACAACAAATTTGAGCGCATTACCTATACAGATGCCGTGAACATACTCATAGACTCTCCCACGAACAAGAAAAAGAAATTCCAGTACGAGATCAAGTGGGGCACCGACCTGCAAAGCGAGCATGAGCGGTACCTCGTGGAAAAGCACTTCAAAAAGCCCGTTATTGTTACCGGCTACCCCAAGGAGATAAAGGCCTTCTACATGCGGCAAAACGATGACGGCAAGACCGTAGCTGCTATGGACATACTGGCCCCCGGCATAGGCGAAATAGTAGGCGGCTCACAAAGGGAAGAACGCCTGGACAAGCTCACCCAGCGCATGAACGAAATGCACATACCCACTGACGAAATGTACTGGTACCTCGATACCCGCCGCTTTGGTGGTGTGCCCCATGCCGGCTTCGGGCTCGGCTTTGAGCGCATCGTGCAGTTCGTTACCGGCATGACCAACATACGTGATGTAATACCATTCCCGAGAACGCCGAAGAATGCGGAGTTTTAGGAGCTTTCGATTTGACAATGCATGGGTGTATAACAATCGCAGCTCTGCTTAGTTGCCCCGGCTTTCAAGTCGGGGACAAAATAAATAATACCACGGTTCAGCCAAAATTGCTCGTGTAATAGGATTCATGTTGTATATTTTCGGCTAAAGCCTAACTGGTAACTCTGTTCACCCCCGGCTTGAAAGTCGGGGCAACTTAAAGATCTAAATTTCCTTAGTACAATTAGTCATCCACACCAATGCATGTTATCAAAGTTTTCGTATATTTGTAGTAATAAAAAGAAACTTATGTCAGACGCCATTTTATATGCACATATTACAGCCTTGCCAGATAACCTAAAAGCGGAAGTTGCTGATTTTGTTGCTTTTTTGGAACAGAAACATCAACCGGTAAAAAAAATAAAAGAGCGTCAGTTAGGCGGATTAAAAGGCACTTTTGAAATGTCGCCGGATTTTGATGAGCCAATGGAAGAGTTCAAAGACTACATGTAATGCAATATTTATTAGATACCCATACCTTTATATGGTTTAGTGAAAATGACAAAATGTTGTCTAAAAAGGCAGCAAAAGAAATTATCCACATTAATAATGACTGTTTTCTTAGCATTGCAAGTCTTTGGGAAATTGCCTAGAACTTGATAGTCTTTATACACTTTTAACACTTGAGCTGCATCATAAAGATCCATTCGATAGAATCATAATTGCACAGGCAATAACGAAAAATCTAACCATTCTTACCACAGACAAACAATTCAAGCATTATCCTGTTAAATGCTTGTGGTAATACAATTCATGCAAGCGTTGGCCGAAGGCCGGGCTTTGAGCGCATAGTGCAATTCGTTACCGGGATGACCAACATACGTGATGTGATACCGTTTCCGAGGACGCCGAAGAATGCGGAGTTTTAGAAGCTTTATATCTGGTAATCCTGATTAGTAGGGATTGTCAAAGCTGGTTGTGCACTGTGATACCTCGTTCTATAATTTTCTTTCCACAAAAGAAGGAATATTGGCTTTTCTCAAAACGTCTCCATAATGGCTGGTGACACCAACATTGCCATGCACTTTTATACCAACATCAGTTCCCTGAACAGTTGTTATCAATTCTCTAAGTTTTTCCAAGCCATTAGTAACATCGAAATCAATATAAGATTTAGGCGTTCCTGGTACTATCACAGCTCCATAGGATACGACATGTGTACTTTTATGTAACTGAACTGTCCATACTTTTTCACCATCGAACACCCATTCCATTTCAATAGGTCCAAGCTTTTCAAATGCCCAGTTAAAGACTTCTGTTATCTTATTAATTATTGCTATTGGTACCTGTTCAATACTTGCTCCCCCAACCATAAACAAATCGCCCCTTCCAGCAACTCCCTCTATTAAAGGAAGATCATTTTTGTCTGTAAGTAATGATCCTGAATAAACAGAATTTACAGATTGCTGGCATAACACAGATGCTATTTTGTTGTGCTCAGGGTCTTCTTCGCTCAAAATTTTAAAAGGATCTCTCCAGCCCTTATAAGTAGAAAATTTACCCGGCGTACGTATCACAGGTGCTGTGCGTATCCACACTTCTGACACGCCAGTATCAGAACCAAATGTAAAAGGTGCAACGGTTCTGCTGATTACCGTTGTGCGAGGAACTGGCAGTCCCAGGTTGTCAGCCACTAACAAACCAAAGGCCTTGTCGCCTATTATTTTGCTGAAATTATTCGGCCATCTTATGTCCACATCATTTGACGTTGGAAGATTCGAAAATTCTTCCAGTTCCCAAATGATTGTGTTATCCATTCTTATTCCTCTCCTCATTGGGTGAATGCTAAACTCTACCCTGATGTTTTTCGGAAAGTCAATTTGAGGCCGGAAGTTATAAACACTTTCTAAAATCGCGAGGCCAATTTCTCTTGGCAAGTTACACGTACCCGGTTTATCCACACCCTTAGGTGTATCATTAGGTGTGAACTCAATTACATTTCCTAAAGCAACACCTGAAACTCCCCCATCATTAACATCAATTGTTTCATTTACTATAGAATATAATCCCTCAGAAGCATTTTTTTTTATTGTCGCTAAAACATCTTCAGTTTTGGTTAAGCCATACACAAACGGGTGCCCCTTAGGCTGTTCTGGGTTAAAGCTTCTTACATTTACCCTGTTTTCAGATGAGCGTTTTATCAGCAAGCCTATAGCTTCCTGTGCAGATAAAAACTTCGTATTGGGAACAACATCGTTGATCCATAAAAAGCGCTGGTCTGTGCCACAGTTTGGGCCATAACTTATGAATTGGGCTACATTGCCCTTTTGGGCCAATCCATCAAGAATCTCATCTTTGAAATGCATATCTGCTAATAATACACCGTGAAAATAAACAATTGGATTTAGATTAAATCGCTTAATTCAGCATAAATTTTTGACTGGAACTTCACATCCAATCCAAGCTTTTCATACTCGCTGATTCCCTTTTTAATTAAAGAAGTTCCTTCTTTAAGAGTTAAAGGGTGTTTCTTTTGATCATAAATGTCAATTCCTTTCTTACAACTTGCAAGGAATTCAAGCGAGCATCCTTTACTTAAATACCAGCCATCTAAAAAATACACTTTATTGATGTATAACTCAATGACCGTTTTCCAAAAACTATGATAATCTGTCTGCGACCAGCTCGCAATATTCAATGAGGTGGGCTCAACTACAATGCACTCGTGTGATTCCCTTATTTGATTAATGAACTCCTGTGCGTCTTGTAAATTTGGTTGAATTACCTCTTTAAAATGAGCATCGCCATAGTCAGCTTTAGAAAGATGCTTACCCGTTTTAGAATACCACGTAAGAAACCGTTGCCCTGTGGTTATCGGAACAGATATATATATTGCATGCTCGTTTCCAATAACACACTTAAATAATGTAGTGATCTCTGCAAGCGTTACCTCGACATTCTCTTCAGCCATTGCGGACTAAGTTAGGGATTTCTATTGGGATTAGGATTTGGGCTAAAACATTCCCATGCTTATAATTCACTCATATCTGGTGGTAAATCATCGTACTCTTTAATTAGCCTTTTAATGATATTTAAAATCCCCTTGTTTTTTAATAAAGATTCAATTTTATCTACGTTATTTTTAGTTATCGTTTTCGGCCAATCAATGGTAAGAATATGATTCCCATCTATTTTAAACACGGTAAAGAACCCATATCTATTATCACTATCTTCTCTAACCTGAACTGTTCCTGTTTGTCTAGCTTGGCTCATATCTGTAGTCTCAGATATTTTATTACTTGCAAGTAACTGATAAGCCTTTGAATTGTCATAAAACAGATCACTAGTAACGAATGGGGGACTACTATTATCAGAATAAAAAACCCAATGTTCGCCCTTCTTTGCAGTAAGATTAAATTTTATTATTGAAGCTCTCATAAAACTTGTTCGAAATATCATATTGTGAGCCTGACAAATTGACGATAGAATATACCTTAGAATATTTTTTATTAATTTCTGTTTGTCATGGTCCAGCATATTTAATCTACTAATATTAGAATATAATTCATCAAATTGTCTGTAAAGATTACTCCACCAATTTTCTAAATCTTCAAAATCCAATTGATTTTCTTTTCTAATAATCTCATTTTTTAATCCTCCTAACCCATTTGTAATTAATCCAATAAATGAAGATGTCTTATTATAAACAATAACATAATACCCTGCAATAATTGCAAAAAATACCCAGGCAATAAAGGAACCAATCAATGACCCATACAAACTAATTAATATAAGATCTTTAGATAAAGAACCATCTTTATTATTTAGCATAGTAATAAATACACTTACTGCAGTACTTGTAATTCCACCATATGCAGTATTCTTTAGCCTTTCATTTTGTTCATCTGCGGAGACAGTGGCTAGAAAAGAAGCAAAAAAACCAATCCAAAATATAATTATCTCTGTTGTTGATCCATTTAAATAAACTAATGGCAACCATGTACAGCGAGTTAAACAATATATTACATACATAAATACAGGTAAAATAATGCATGTTATACTTCACAAGGGATAAATTAGTGGACTGTTTTTATCAAAGAATTGGAACTTCAAGCTAAGTAGAGACTTCAATTCCGAATGGTGCTTTTGATTGATGTTCGCAAAGAATTTTT
>Ga0182030_10007856_pt1 | contig 22192 bp, 20 predicted proteins | sample 812S3MmetaG_FD_121299 | JGI IMG/M metagenome (GOLD analysis project Ga0182030, IMG submission 121299) | Permafrost microbial communities from Stordalen Mire, Sweden - 812S3M metaG (Illumina Assembly) | ecosystem: Environmental > Terrestrial > Soil > Wetlands > Permafrost | place: Sweden... | reverse complement strand
GCGGTCGTTCTTCCGGAACATCTGCTCCGAATGGTGCGGACGCGAGAACGAGATGGTAAGTCTGTATGCATTCGGCCATCTCGTGAAGCACGTGCGTCGGGGAACGATCTTGAGCGAGTTAACACAGATCGGCATTGAAGTGGCGGTACGACAGCTCCCGCCCGACAAAGAACACCCCAGAAAGAAAAAAGACGTTCGCAAGGACTTGGTGATCTGGCCTGTTCCCGGAATGACCTTGTGGAAGGCGAACATTCCGCACAACGAGCCTCTGGCTGTCATGGAGTGGAAGGTAAACCATTACCATTCTCCAACAGTCGTTCAATATACCTGCACGACATCTGAAGAATAAGGATGTCCGTTCCGTAGGAATCCTCAACCGCCTTGAGGTCTCTGAGCAGGAGATCCGTTTCCTGCTCGAACATCACTCGGGCTCCAGCCGATTTCGCATCAATCTTCCGAGAGGTCGGTACGTCTACCAGGAACTCGGAAGGGGTGACTTCGAGAAGCGCCTTAGCAAAGAGGACTGTGTAGGTCCCACCGGCTAACATATACTCCGCCGCTTCAATCTGCCTAACGGGCCTCATCTTCCTCAGCACGGCAAAAGCGTCTGCTGTCATGTGACTGTTTCGCAGCAGCTCGATGGCCTCGGGGCAAATCCCGTCCAGCATGTCCCGCTTCTTCCTGATGCTTCCGACATCAACATTCAACGCCGCAGCAATACGTTCTTCGCTGACACCGTTCTTGAGCGCTTTAAGAATCATGAAATGCTGCGCGACTGGAGGCGCATGATTGACTCGTTTGTTGTAGGTATATGCTTCGTCATCCGTCGCAAAAATCGCACGAACCTCTGCGACGCCACTTCTCTTGAGAATGTCCAGCCGCACGTGCCCGTCGAGTAGGAGGTACTCATTGGGCCCCTTCGGAAAAACCACGAGCGGCTCAATCAGTCCGACATGTTCAAGCGACGCAGAAATTTGGAGGTATATTGCGCTTTTCCGGTAAGAAGGCAGAATCTCCCTTTGAGCCACGATGCTTTGAATAGGAAGCACGACGACTTGCTGGTTGAACGCCGCTTTGACTTTGGGGATGGGCACTGGACGCTCCTTATCTATTTGAGTCGCATCGCGAGCTGTTGAGGAATGTCAGACAGGCCCTCGGCCCGCAGAAGAGTGGTGAAATGTTCGTCCGCGAAGAGCGAGCGCAATGCCGAGGAGAGCCAAAGAAGGCGCTCTTTTGTGGCGTTCGCTTTTCTTACAAGGTTTCTCTGCTCTCTGGTTCGCTGCTGGTATTCGCGCACGAGTCTGTCGCTTGTCAGCTTCCGACGAGACTGGTGGTCTTTCCCCACCTGTCTCTGCTTTTCTATACGTTGGGCTACGATGCGCTTCGCGGCCGTGAGTTTCGATCCGCGCAGATCGCCCTTCTCATACGCTTCGGACAGCGCCCGTTGTACCTCACGGTCGTTTCCGCTGGCGATTTCGACGGCTACACTGATCGGCATGCGACCACCCTCGACAGCACGAATCAACAATTCCTCGCCTTGCTCCACGAACCGCTACTGGTGGCACCAGCAAAACAAATCCATGAAGAAGGACTGCCAGAAGACGCCCAACTGCTGGCTGCCTCGCGACCATCACGGCGAATGCCAATCTCCCCACGAGGGATTCGATGAAGATACGATGCGAACTGATGCGACAGCAAGATACGAAGCGGGGCGCGCTGTCATGCATGGGGGTAGCAAACGTGGCGACACCAGGGCAAATCGTCGATCACAACGGGCTGTTGAAGGAACAGCTCGATCTCATCGAACAGTTCCAAGCCGACTTCAACGCGATTGAGCATTTCCTTCATGTAGCTCTCGGCCTTGAAGAGCATGAAACATTTACACAACTGGTTCTCAATTACCTGAAAAACCACCCGGGCTGGGGTGATGCCGAACTCCTCAGAAGAATTGCCAAAATTCGAAATGTGATCGTCCACGACAAGACCGAGCCTTTTTACTACCCCGTCGTCCCCACTCTGTCCATTAACGAGCAACTGAGAAAATGCAAAGAACGGTTGATAAATCCTGCTCGTGCCCTTCCGACGTTTCAACGCACGGTCGAGCCAATCTCCATCAACGACACCTTGACCAAAGTGCTAAAGACCATTAACCACAGAGACTACTCTCAGTTCCCAGTGTACGAGGACAAGCGGTTTCTAGGCATGCTCACGGAAAACGGTGTTACACGTTGGCTTGCCCGCCACGTCGTTAGAACTTTCTCCTTGGTAGAACTGGATGAAATTTTCGTTTTGCATGTGCTCCAAAGTGAAGAGGCGCGTAAGAACTATCAATTTGTGCCAGGCGATATGCCTGTGGACGAAGTGAGCGCGTTGTTTGCGAAACAGGCGTTGCTGGAGGCTGTCCTCGTCACGGCGAGTGGCAAGCAAACAGAAGACCTGCTCGGGATCGCCACTCGTTGGGACATTCTTCACCTCGCGTGATCGCAGGCAATCATCGCCCAGTCTCTGGCCGTGCCAGGAAACCCTACTTTTCACAGGCAGCTAACGAAGGGACGAAAATTGAAGGTGGATACGAGCCTGAAGAATTCGAAAGGGAGACCTGCTGAGATGCCACGGCGATGCACGTTTCGATGGAGGTTTTTCGTGGGGATTTCCCTACCGTTTCCTACCAGAATTGTTGGCTGGAGACTGTCAGATGGGACTTAACGGAAGCCCGAAAAGGCTCAAGTTACGCAAAACACTGCATCTTGCTGATAGCATTCGCTGTGGAAATCGGTTCCGAGAAAATCCCCCTCCCGGCACCATGAACCAAAGATGTTGCGGGGCGAAGCGAAATCTGGGTGCACTTGGATTACTACAATGAACGTGGAATCGGCCTCGGGTGCAGCAAGCGACAGATGGAACCCAAGCACAGCGCGAGTAGCAACATCGATGGCGAGCGTTACCCATGGACGACCGATTGGTCTTCTGGCCAGTTCGTCGACGATTACGACATCGACCAGAGTGTGGTCAATCTGAACCAGTTCTAAAGGCCTCGATATCCTCGGCGGGATACGAAGGGGCCGAAACTGTTCTTCGGCTCGCCGAAGTCCCTCCCGCTTCGAAACTAACGTGTGTGGATCGAAGGTCTGCAGACGCCGCAACACGGACCCGTATGACGGGATGCCAACGCGGCTCTTTGCGCAATCTGCCGCAATCTCGCGGTGAAGGGCAGCCACAGGCCGTCGTTCTCGAGTCAGATAGAACTTTCGGATCTGCGCAGTGATAATCTGCTCCTGCTCTTTCTGCAGCCCTCCGCTTCCACGCTTTCGCCCTTTGGAACGTAAAAGCAAAGCACTAAGTCTTTGGTCTTCCCTGTATCTGGCAAGAAGCCTAAAAACCATCGCTCGCGATAATTGAAGCGCGGCAGACGCTTTCTGAATCATGGCGTGGGAACACTCCTTGCTCTCGACCAACTTGGACAGCACCCGTTCTCGACGCTTGGCTAAGGCCCAATCAGCCTGGGACGGATTCAGCAGTGTTTCCATTTATTCGCCTGGATAATGCAAAACGCAGTCTATGAATTGACGGTAAAGTCTATCAGTTGTTTGTAAAGTCTACAAGTTGGAGGGAAGAAGGAAGTTAACAGAATCAATCAGTTGCGTCTCTGCGAGTCTATTCAAAAACGAAAAACGACAGACTGCGAAATTCTTGTGGGAGCGAGTCGAGCGCCGCCTCGACTGCCTCGACGAAATGTTCACGCTTCATCCTTCACCCACTGAAATAAAGAACGGCAAGCTTACTCGGAGTAGCCGTCCTTGTCATCTTCCTCGCCGTCTCCCCCGTTTTCTAGTATTGCTCCGGCGCTTATAGACCGCGTCGTTGTAGCGCCGCACGTAGAAGTGGCTCCACAAGCGTGCGGATGTGGCCATTCGCATAGCCGGCCCAGGCGACATCCGTGGTCAGGTTCAGCAGTGGCGCCAGATTCTTTCCTGATACATCCGCGATGAGCACGCCGGCTTCGCGCGCAATCAATTCCGTGCAAAGGTCGTAAGGATGACAGCACAAGCCCGTCTTCCATCCGCGCTCTTCCAGAATCGGGCCGAGCAAGGGACGAAGGTCGGCTTGAAAACAATCATGGCCCACCATCAATTCATATAACTGTCCGCCGGTAGAAAGATATTGGTCTTCGAAGCAGTAGGCCTTGCCTTCCCGGCCGTTTCCGGCCACGGCAAAAGAGATGTCGTCGTCAATAGCCGCCAGCACGTCGCGGCCGCCAGAGAAAAAGCGGCTCACGGAACAAAATTTGTGTTCGAGGTCGACGGCATTCGACGGGTGCGGAAAAAAGGGCTTGCGCTCTCCGGTGATTCGATTGAAGCGTTCGCCATGAGTTCCCGCTCCCCGGACTGCCCAGAGAGTATCGCAAAGGTGCTGCTTAACGAGGGGAATTTCGGTTTGCACGGCAACTTCAACATCGGCAAGGGACGTGAGGTCACCGCGATTCGGGGCTATGCCGGTCAAAATCCAGCCGCTGCGTTTCTGGTACATCAGGCAGCGCGTCCCGTCGATGGGGTCGGCAATCACCCGCAGGTTTGCGCCAGATTCCGGAGTGCCGCGGGGCAAGGTAATCTTTCCACCGGCCAGTCCCTCGGCGATCAGGACGATAGGAGTCCTTGAGGCAATTTTCCGTTCAAAGAGATCGACGAGTATGTCCTCGCTGACTCGATCCACCGCGTAGATCGTATCGCCGTCACCCTCGCCGTCTGCGACGACGCGCGAGAGATCCGCAGCGGGCGATTCCTCGCACGCGGCAACGACCGCGTCGCGGATTTCTTCGTGGATGGAGCGGATGGAATCTAGCAGCCAGGTTGAATCGTGCATGTTACTTCCTCTCAATGGCCTGTGTGGGCGTCGATTCGTCCGTTCGGCGGATAAGAGATAGACGGCCGCGAGAAAAATTGACGATCGTGAAAAAAGAGATTGACGCGCGACCTCGCTCCGTGGTCTGTTATATTGTCACATACCAAATGATAATTTCCAACAGGAAAGAAAACGCGCTTTCTCCTCAGGATCGGCAGGGTGAGATCCTGCTCCTGATCAAGGGACGAGGCACTGCGTCGATCGCCGAGATCGCCGCTCACTTTAGGGTCTCGGAAATGACGGTGCGGCGTGTCTTGCACAAGCTGGCCGACGCTGGATTGGTGATACGGACACCGGGGGGGGCAATGGCGTCTCCTCCAGGATCCATGGAGAGGACGTTTCTGGAGCGTTCGGCGAAGATGTCGGCCGCAAAGGATTCCTTGGGGCGAGCGGCGGCGAACCTGGTGCAGGAGGGCGAGACCGTTGTCCTGGATTCAGGAACCACAACGCGCTGTATTTCGCGGCATCTCGCGTCCCATCGCAACCTGGTGGTTGTGACCACCTCGCTCGCTGTTCTCGAAGAGTTGGCAGGAAGCTCGGGTGTGCAGGTGCGCCTGACCGGTGGGGTCTACCGAAGGAGCAGTCACGATCTTTCGGGAAACGCGGTGATTGAGTCACTGGGGGATTTGCAGGCTGACAAGGTTTTTTTTGGCGCGGCGGCTCTTTCCTTTCACAAAGGCGTGATGAACTACGACGCGGAAATGCCGCGGGCGATTCTGCAGGCAGGCAAAGAGCGAATTCTGGTGATTGACAGCAGCAAAGTGGCGCTGGAAGCGGTGTACCGGCTATGTCCCGTCGAGAACTGCGACCTTGTCATCACCGACAACGGGGTGAAGCCGGCCGATTTAGCGCGGCTTCGCAAGTTGACAAAAGTTCTGGTGGCGGAGTAGGTGAAGGTTTTTCGATCGAATCTATCAAGGAGTGCGTTCATGCGTCGTTTCGGGCCCATGCTTGTGATGTTGGTGACGTTGTTTACCGTCGTTGCTTCGGCGCAGATCAATACGGGCAAGATCTCGGGTTTCGTCACCGATCCGAGCGGCGCTTTCATCGCGGGGGTTACGGTCACGGCGACCAACGATGGGACCGGCGTGGTTACAAAAGCCCAGACATCAGAGACCGGGGAATACCTGCTGAACTTCCTGGTGCCAGGGACGTACCACGTGGAAGCGGAGCAAAGCGGTTTTCAGAAGGCGGTGGAGTCGCAGGTTGTCGTGAATGCCGGCGGCATCGTTCGCGCCGATTTCCCCCTGCGCGTGGGCGATATCATGCAATCCGTGAAGGTCGAAGCCAATTCGATAGGCATCGCCACGGAAACGTCGGAACTCTCGCAGACCTTTAGCCATGAAGAACTGGATAAGCTGCCGAACATCGATCGCAATCCGCTCTACCAGATGAACCTGATTCCCGGCGCCAACAACGATGTAGGCAGCGGCAATTACGGATCAAACGGAGGAGAGAATGGTTCCGCGATCGGGCAGACGCGCCCGCAACTCGCCTCCATCGGCGGAGTTGACGCGAACGCGAACACGATCTATATCGAAGGCGTTCCCAATCGCGAACCGCAGAACGCCTACATCAGCATCACCCCTCCCATTGAAGGCGTGCAGGAGGTACAGGTCTACACCGGAAAATACAACGCTGAGTTTGGCTTCTCGGGAAGCGCGGTAGTCAACATCGTCACCAAATCCGGGGGCAACGACTGGCATGGCGCGGCCTTTGATTTTTTGCGCAATGAAGCGTCGGACGCGTCCAACTACTTCGCGGCCGGCCTGCCCACCCCGGCCTTCCGGCGGAACCAGTTTGGCGGAGCTTTGAGTGGGCCGATCCGAAAAAATAAAATGTTCTTTTTCGCGGACTACGAGGGCACGTTGCTCAAGACCAGCGTCCCGGAGTTCACGTCTGTCCCCACCGTAAAGATGATGAATGGAGACTTCTCCGAATTACTCGATCCCACCCAGCCCAACGATGATGCGGGCAATACCTACGGGACGATTTATGACCCCTTCAGTCGAACGTTCGATCAGTACGGAAATGTGACCGGTGCGACGCCGTTCCCGGGCAATGCCATCCCGCAGAACCGCTGGGATGCCGCTGCCAAGGCCATGAATGCCGCGCAAATCTTTGGCGTGCCCAACCTGCCAGGGACCAACAATAACTTGCACTATCTCGGCACCAATCAGGAGACGGCGCATCAGGGGGACGGCCGCATCGACTACAACCGCTCCGGCCAGGACCGGATGTTCTTCCGGTACTCTGTGCTCGATGCAAGCAGCAACAATTCCACCAGTGTGAATCAGTTCTTCCAGGATGGTAACGCGGATTCCCAAACGTTCAACCAGAACATGCAACTGTCCGATCTGTATACGATCAGCCCGACCAAGATGAACGAGTTGCGGCTAGGTTTCAACCGCACGAATGTACACACCAGCAACAAGACCCTGGGAAAGGACTGGAACAATTTCTTCGATATTCCCAATGGAAACCTGTCCGGTGTGCTGAACCAGGGAATTGCCGAATTTAACATGTCCGGTGTGCATGGCATTTCTCAACCTGATTGGGTTGGCTACATCGTCAGCAACACGATCGCGGCCACGGATAACTTCACCTGGATCAAGGGGCGTCACTCGATCAAGGTTGGAGCCAACATCAACCACGTGGTGGATGTTTCCGCAGATACAATTGGCGGAGACAATCCACGCGGCGCTGTCGGATACGACGAAGCCATGACTTCGTACGACGGTTTCGGCAATAGCGCTGGCGGTGCGGTCCAGCCCTTCGGATACGCGAGTTTCTTGCTGGGGACCATGGTAACGAGCGCCCGTGCGCACTTTGTCGCCGGCATACCGTATCAGAGTTATTGGCAAAACGCCTGGTACGCGCAAGACGATTTCAAAATATTACCTTCGCTGACTGTCAACCTCGGTTTGCGGTATGAATTGATCAGCCGGCCGGTTGAACGCGCCAACCGGGAATCCAACTGGGATACTCGAACCAACCAACTGGTGGTGGCATCGTCGAGCGACCGCAGCCCGGCCTTGGGTTTGGATAAAAACGACTGGGGACCGCGGGTTGGTTTCGCCTGGAGTCCGGACCACGGCAAGACCAGTCTTCGTGGAGGCTATGGGATCTCCTACTGGATGGCGTACTGGTCGGGCCCGCTGACGGTGTTGGGCTTGACGTATCCCAACTATGCGAAAGAGAGTTTTACTACGCCCAACAACCTCACGCCAACCCTGGTTCTTTCGCAGAACGGCTTGCCACTAGCCAACGCGCAATACGATCCGTCGGGCAGTCTCATCCTGCCAGCCAATGCCGTAATCCGTGGGGCGGAGTACGGCTGGAAGAATCAGAGAGTGGACCAGCGGACGTTGAACCTGGAGCGGGAAATACGCCCTGGAATGGTTCTCGACATCGGTTACGTTGGTGTGCGCGGCCGGAACAACAATTACTCCCGCAACATCAATCAGGCGCCCCCGCAACCGCAAGGCGCCGACTACAATTTGGCCCGGCCGCTCTACAACGAGTATCCCCAACTCGGAGATATACCGGTCTCTTATTCGGTAGCAAGCAGCTACTATGACGCCGTGACGGTGCGGTTTGCCGCCAACGTCAAGAAATATTTATTCGTCAATGCGGGTTACGCTCATGGCCGCAACTTCAGCAACGGCAACAACCTCGACATGAATAACCTGAATCAATATTACGGTCCCACCCAGCAGGACATTGCCCATATATTCAACGCGCAACTTACATGGCAACTGCCGGTTGGACGGGGCATGCCGTTCCTCGGTGGCATCAACCGTGTGTTGGACGCGATCATCGGCGGATGGGAGTACTCTGCCCTCCTCCACATTCGCAGCGGTGCGCGCTTCGATGTGACCACCTCGGACACAACCTCTTTGAACAATGGGCAAACGAATCGAGCGGACCGTGTGGGCAATGGCGAACTCAGCCACCCGACCGTGGCGGATTGGTTTGACACCGGCGCCTTCATCACTCACACCACTCCCATGACTTATGGTACGGCGGGAATCAATCCTCTTCATTCGGATGGACAGCAACAACTGGATTCGTCGCTCTCCAAAGATTTCCATCTCACCGAGCGCCAGCAGCTTGAGGTTCGGACGGATGTCTTTAACACCTTTAATCATTCAAACTTCAGCGCACCCGATTCGAATGTAGGCGACGGCACGGAAGGTCAGGTATTTTCAACCTCCGTTGACAACCGACGCCTCCAATTCTCGCTGAGGTATTCCTTCTAATTGTCGACCGGGTAGCTCTGGTTCTTGCTTGGGGCCGGAGCCTCGCTACTTCTCAGGAGCTGTTCAATTTGCCAGAGCAGGTTTCTTTCGAAAAGAGTTGTTGAGATCCATTCAACGGTTGGACGATGTGAGCACGTTTGCGAGGATTTTAGGCAGTCATGGGTAAGGAACGGATCTTAATCATTGGAGCGCAGGGATTTGTCGGCGCGCACGCGGCGCGGAAATTTGCAGGATCGTTTGAGGTATTCACCGGCAGCCGCGCGACTGCCACGGATCACCGGGGCATTCAGGTCGATATCACGGACCAAGCCAGCGTGGACGCCGCAGTCCAGCGCGTGAGGCCCGATGCCGTGCTGCTACTGGCAGCGCTGTCCGATATTGACCGGTGCCAGATGCAGCCAGACCAGGCCTTTGCCGTAAACGTTCGAGGCCCGGAGCACGTCGCCGACGCGTGCGCTCGTTCGAATGCCAGGCTCCTATTCACTTCCTCCGCGGCTGTGTTCGATGGTGGCAAGCATGGATATACCGAGGAGGATGCGCCGGCGCCATTGAGCGTTTATGGAGAAACGAAAGCTCGTGCCGAAGCCGCGATCCTCGCGCGCGATCCCTCCGCGATCGTTCTGCGATTCGGTTTAGTCGCCGGTTTTGCCGGAAAGCAGGGGACGAATGCCATGCTGGATAAGCTCGCCGCTCGGTGGGCGGGCGGTTCGCCCGTGGCGGCTCCGACATTTGAATATAGAAATCCGATCGATGCGGCCACACTGAGCGGCTTCATGCTGGCTTTACTCACCGACGGGAGGGCGCAGGGCATTTTCCACGCCGGGGCCAGTGAATCGATTTCCCGCTACGACCTGAATGTGAGGCTTGCGGAGCGCATGGGATATCCGCGGGACCTTGTCCTGGCGCAGACCGAGCCGGATCCCGGACGCGCCCCGCGAGGATTGGATCATTTCTTACTAACGGATAAACTCCGCGTTTTTTGCGGTGTCCCCATTCCAAGTTGCGACGAGATCATCGAGAGGTGTTTTGATGAAGTTACCTAAGCCAGTGTTCGAGCTGGAATTCGCTCATGGCTCGATTTATGGAGAAGAAGAAAAGGCCGCTGTTCTGGACGTTCTCAATGCGAACGCGCCTTCCTGCGGGCCGAAAGTGCGGGAATTCGAGGAAGCCTTTGCCGCGTATTGCAACACTGCCTACGGACTGGCAGTGACGTCAGCAACCGCGGGACTGACTCTCGCCCTGATTGCGGCGGGCGTCGGACCCGGTGATGAAGTCATCACCACTCCCGTTAGCTGGATCTCGACCGCGAACGCTGCCGCGGCACTGGGCGCAAAGGTAGTTTTTGCCGATGTAGATCCTTTCACGATAAATCTAGATCCCCAGTCCGTGGCCGGGAAGATCACGAACCGCACCAAGGTCATCTTGCCCGTCCACCTTTATGGGCAGTGCTGTGACATGGATGCCTTGAACGAACTCGCGAAACCGCACGGTATCGTGGTGGTTGAGGACGCCGCGCACGCTTCCGGCGCCGAGTACAAAGGGCGAAAGTCAGGGGCGCTGGGAGACATCGGCGTTTTCAGCTTTCATCAGCAGAAGAACATGGTCACCCTGGGTGAAGGAGGCATGGTTACGACCAGCAGCAAGGCGCTGTACGAGCGCATGCTCTCGCACCGTTCGCTTTGTTGCCGCACCTATGACCCCAAGGGGAAATATCTTCCGATCGACGAAACCGCTCAGCCCATGGGCAAGAGATATTGGTACCTCGATTTTGACGAGATCGGGTTCAACTACCGCATGACCGATATACAAGCTGCGGTTGGCCTGGTTCAATTGCGGAAACTGGATGCGCTGAACGCCCGGCGCATCGAGATCGCCAAGAAGTACACCGAGGGGCTGCAGGGAATCCGCGGCCTGCGGCTGCCCTTTGTCAGTCCTGACGTCAAGCATGTATTCCATGTGTACACGGTCCTTGTGGAACCAGAGTTCCCACTCAACAAAGAGGACTTCATGTGGGCGCTCTATACGCAGAAGAATATTAAGGTGTGGTCCCACTATGTGCCCATTCATCTCTCCACCGTCTATCGCAATCGTGGGCACCGCGCCGGAGAATGTCCAATGGCGGAACGACTCTATCAGAGGTATGTGAGTATCCCCATTCATCCAAGAATGACGGAAGAATCGATCCAGTACGTCGTCGACAGTATTAGGGAACTGGCGTGAGAGATTTCGAGAAACAAGTTACCAGCTTGCGCGGGCCAGGCGGCTACCTGTCCGCGGAAACCCCTGTTTACATCAGCCGCGCGCCGGGCCGGCTCGATTTGATGGGCGGCAATGTGGACTATACGGGCGGTCTCGTTTTTCAAGCAACCATTCGAGAGGCCACCTGGGCAGCCGCGCAACTACGTAATGATGGATTGATTATTTTCTGGAATCCACAGATGCGCGATCACGGCTGGTCGAATCGTGTCGAATTTGAATTGCAGGCGCTGTCGGATGAGGTGGCGGTGCGCACCCTCGTCAATCGAAGTCCCGAAGTCCGCTGGACGGCGTACCTCCTGGGCGTGTTCTATCTGTTACGACTTCGTTATCCGGAACGCGTGACCAGGGGCTGCAACGTATATCTGGAGTCCGACGTCCCGTTGAACAAAGGGGTAAGTTCGTCCGCAGCGGTGGAAGTGTCCGTCATGAGAGCAGCGAGCGCGGCGTATGGGATCGAGCTTGCAGGCATCGAACTCGCGCAAGCTTGCCAGTGGGTAGAGAATGTCATCGCTGAATCCGCGTGCGGGATCATGGACCAAGCGGCTTCCGTGCTGGGGGATGAGGGACACGTTCTGCCGTTGCTCTGCCAGCCCTGCACGCCCAAGCCTCTCGTGCGGCTTGCAGAGGGGCTGCAGTGTTGGGCGATTGATTCGGGAGTCAAGCATGCTGTTACGGGTATTCAGTATGAAGCGGCTCGCGCCGCGGCCTTCATCGGCTATCGGATGATTTGCGAGTGGGAAGGTCTGCCCTTGACTCTGGATGAGGGTGGACGAATTCCGCAGTTCCGCGATCCGAGATGGAATGGTTATCTGTCGACTCTTGCGCCGTCTGTGTTTCGATCCAAGTACGAGCATCGTTTGCCGGAAACACTTGCTGGGTCCGAAATACTCGCTCTTGGAACAACTCATCCCGATCCCTTCACCTCCGTGCGCCCGGAAGTGAACTACCGGGTGCGCGCTTGCACGCGATACGCGGTGGAGGAAAACCAGCGCATCGAGCTGTTCATCGAGCTCGCACGAGGCGCCAAGGAGACACCGGCAGAAGATGCCTTCCGATTGATGGGAGATCTCATGTTTCAGTCGCACTGGTCTTACTCGGAATGCGGGCTGGGCTGTGCTGAAACCGACTTGCTCGTGCAGTTGGTACGTCAGGAGTGTGGGAACAATCAGCTGTACGGGGCAAAGATCACGGGTGGCGGCGCGGGCGGTACGGTTGCTGTGCTGGGAGCAAAAGGTGCGGGAGAGGCCTTTCGCCGAGTTGTTGCAAACTATGCCCGCGCCCGCTCTTTCGAACCGTATGTGTTCGAAGGCAGTTCTATGGGAGCGGATCGCTTTGGCGTGCGCGTTCTGCAGGGTAAACCATGACCACAGCCGCACTGTTGGTTCTCAAGAAACGGAAAACGGCCTGGTATTTTCTTTTGATGGCGCTGGCTTCGCTGATGTGGTCGGGGCAAGGCACCGCCGTGAAGATTCTCGACCGTCAGCTCGGCCCGATTGCTATTACGTTCCTGCCATTTTTCGTCACTACCTTGTTTTTCATTTTTCTGCTTCTGCGCATGCGCCGGGCCAATCCCAACGTTGCCAAGCCCTCCCTGCAGGACTGGATCCAATTCGTTGTGGCTGGAGTCGCGGGCCAGGTGCTTGCTCAACTGGGCATGACCTGGGGAATCAGCAAGTCGCTCGCTTCCAATGGCGCCATCCTGAATTTGCTGATTCCTGTGATCAGTGCCGTCCTCGCCTCTTTGATGCTGAAGGAGCGTTTGACTCCCCTGCGAATCACCGCACTCCTGATTGGATTGGTCGGCGTCATACTACTTTCCGCCAGCGACCTGCGCGAGTCCTCTTTCGGCCAGATGAGGTTTCTGACGGGGAACATCCTGATCTTCGGGGGCTGCCTGGGATCGTCGTTCTACAATGTCTATTGCAAAGGGTTGATGCACAAATTTAAGGAAATCGAAATCCTGATCTTCAGTTACATCACCGCATCGATTGCCAGCATTCCACTTTTTATCTGGGTAGAGCCGTTTCATTTCCGCGTCTTTCTGACGTTGGATTGGAAAAGCTGGGCCGCCTTCGCTTTTCTTGCCTTCTTCATGTATGGGGCGTCCATGCTGCTCTTCTTCAAGGCGCTACAACACCTTGATGTCACGACCGCCTCGACCTCTCTTTATTTGGTGCCCGTGTTTGGTGTTGTTCTCGCTTTTGTACTCCTGGGCGAGCATTTAAATCCTCTGGCTGTTCTCGGGGCCGCCGTCGTTCTAGGAGCGACCCTGCTGGTGATGAAATATGACACGAGTTACTAAGGTTGCAGTGAGCATCTTTTGGATGGTCATGAGCGCGGCCATCGCGGCCGCGCAGCCGTCCTTTTCCGTGACTTCGACGGTGGACGAGCCCACGATCGCTGGGCGTCCGGTGGAGCTTGATGCGCACGGGAAGCTTTTGCCTTGGCCCATGCCTCAAGACACCGGATACTCCTACTCCTCTCATTTTCTTTCCCAGTGGACTATTCTCTGGGATCAATACAATCGGCAAAGGCTGCCCTATTACTATTGCTGCTTCGATTTCGACCGGACTACTTTCGAGATGACGCCCGATCGATATTGGGCAAATTCAACCGGTTACCTGCGGGCGATGATGGAGGGCTTCATCGAGCGTCTCTACCCCTATACCGGAGATGCCCGGACGTTGACGTTTTTACAGGACTTCGTGGACTACGAACTTGCAAACGGCCTTACGCCCCAAGGTTACGCCTGGTCGCGGGTTCCCTATGCGTCGGCTAATCCGGGCGATTTGCGCTATACGGGATGGAGTTTCCACGGAGAAGATTACGTTGAACCCCACGTCGTTGGCGCGGACGGCTATGCCTATCTCCGCCTCTACGAGATCACCGGGAACACGAGGTACCTGAAAGCCGCCATTCGCTGCGCCGATGCTTTGGTCAAGAATTTCAAACCAGGGGATGAAAAGAATTCACCCTGGCCGTATCGCTCCTATGCCCGCGATGGAAAAACAGAAGGCCAGGGCCAGGAACCTACCGAGTCCAACTTTGACAAGCCTCGTCAAAAGCCAGGGATGGGTCCCTATTCCGCCAATGTCGTGGAGCCGATCATGCTCTTCGATGAATTGCTACGCTTGCAGCAGGGAGATATTGTCAACTACCAAAAAGTTCGGCAGGGTGCGGCGGATTGGCTAAACAAATATCCCATGCAGAACAATGTTTGGGTTGGTTATTTTGAAGATGTAACTCCCGATATGGCAAACATGAACCAGGTGATCCCCCTGGAATATGCGCGCTATGTGCTGCTACATCCGGACAAGGACAAGGATTGGCGCCAGCATGCCCGTCAGCTCATCGAGTGGGTCAAGACCACCCCTAAATGGCCGAAATACAAGGTGCATGGCGCCACCGTAACCACGGAGCAGGGCGATGGCAAAACGTTTTGCTGCAACTTGCCGAATCAGTGTTGTGACAGTCACACTTCCCGGCTCGCGTCGGTCGAGGCCCTATATTTTGCAAAAACAGGGGACGAGAAGTATCGGGAAGAAGCGTTTCGATCCTTCAATTGGGTCACATATTTTCAAGGACTACCCGGGAATGCTCAAGCGCCGTTCGGGGACCAATGGTGGTTCACAGACGAATTTGCCGATGGCCCGCGGCGGATGATGGATTCCTTCTGGGCGGTTCCGGAATGGGCACCGGCGAATGAATCACACTTTCTGGGCTCTCTTTCTCCCGTCACCAAGATTGCGTACGGCGCGGGCGCGGTGACCTACTCGACCTTCGATATCGATTCGACCGACGTACTCCGTCTCGATTTCGTGCCGGAGTCGGTGACTGCAGGCGGAAAGACGCTCCATCGCCGGCAGGATCTTTCGCAGGACGGATACACATTTGACGAATCGACGCGGGTCCTTCGAATTCGTCATGTCAGCTCCAGAGATATCGACGTGCAAGGAACCAGTGACCGGATGCCGCCAAGCTATGTCACCTTCGACGATCCGCATCTTGCGGCAGGGACCGAATTGGTGGGGCCCTATCCTTCGGGTGTAATCGACTGGGGTAAAGGGGAATGGCAGATTGGCACTCCCCACGGCAAGTTTGGAACGTTCACACTTGTTCTGGTCGATCCAAAAGCGCAGCAGGCGGAGTTCCAGCTTTACGCTCACACTGTATTCGCTGGAATCGATGTTTTCAACGAGGGGCCGGGCGATTCCACGGTGACGATCAGTTCCCCCGAGGTTCGCCAAATCTCTTTCGTCATTAAGCCCGGTGAACTGCGGCGGATCGAGACGGCCTGGCATGATCCGAGTTCCAAAGTTGTCTTTCATCTGCAGAATGGGCAAGGGCTGCGATTCGATAACCTGGCTTACTTCAAAGAAAGAATCGTCACCAGGACGACGAGCGACTGAGGACATTGATTATGGGCGCGCGCGAAGGGATTATTTGTTTTCGACACAAGCGACAGGCATAGGCTCCGCATGACAGAGAAATTGCAGTCGAGGGGAATGGAATTCTTCGACTTTTCCGTTTTCACGAAGGGAAACCCCCTATGCCGAGGACAGCGACTACATCTTCGCCAGTCCCAAGATGCAGATTGTGGCGCACAGCGGGTACGGACTCTCCGGTCCTTTCAGACACCTCGTCGGGCGTCAGGCCTTCGTAGTAAATAAGCTCGACCGTCCGTCGCTGCCGAGGCTGGATCATGCTTAGCGCCTGTTCGATGAGACAAACAGCCTCCGCGGTTTGATATGGGTAGGTTCGCTGTGCGCCCTGTACGATCTCTGGCAACAGATCCTCGACACTTTCGGAATCATAGAAGTGGCTGGATCGCAGTTGACGCCACCGATTGATAGTCCGGCAGTAGGCGAACATCAGAAGCCAGGCCTTAAAAGTACCCTTTCGCGGATTGAAAGTTCGCACAGAGCGTATAAGGTCAAGAAAGACCTGTTGCGCAATTTCTTCAGCTTCCGCATCATTACGGAGCACGCGGCGTGCATTGCGAAATACAAGCGGACTGTGACGCTCAAACAGGACCGTAAGCGCCGCCATATTGCCGGCTTGGAGCTTGGCAGCGAGCTCCTCATCACTACCCAACTTAAACTTTAAGCGATCCAGAAACGACGAACCATCCACGGAAACGAGAGGATCTGCGTCAGCGGCGTTTTCTCCCGCTGTCGGTTGTCGCATGGATGAAGAGCCCTCAAACAAAACTCTGATATCGCGAGAGGTCATGCCTACGCCAGCCGACCAAGAGTGATGAAAGCATATCGCACTTCGATCAAGCAAGCTCGCTATATTCTCGGGCAAGCCCCAGCCTGGCAAAGCGAACGACATACGCCACCTATATGTGAATACAAACGTAAGCCGGCAATTTCACCACCGATTCTTTGATTTCTTCGAGATCCAACCTTGATGGGGAACTCCGTTCGCTGTTTGCCGCTAACCTGCGCCAGAACATCAGCCAGACCATATGACACGGCTCGTCTGGGATACCTGTATCGGCCTCACTCTAACCTGTCTGAATTGTAAATAGTTGCGAGGATCGAGCGGTTCGGCTAGCCATGCGGCAGTCCACCCCTCTAGATCTCCGTCTACAACCCGCCGCGCCGTGGAGTACACCTCACCGACGGCTCCGCCGTCGCCATAGGCACCAGTGGACATGGCTCTGACGAGTTGATAGTCGAAGTTTGACTTGAAGACTCTGGGCATCCCCGTGGAGTTGCTGAAAATCGCGCCAGTTGTTGTCGTCGGTTTTGCCGAGGCTGCCGCAGCGGCTGCTCCACCAGCAACACCTCTTAATTCGGAAGCCGAGTTTGGATTCGTTTTCACTTCGGTCAGGGGATTCATTTCCGTCCTCTCTTTTCGTCTTGAAATTCCGCTTCGCGCGGGTTGTCCACGTGATGGGAGCTACCGTGCTGCCAGGCCCGAATTATGTTCCGGAGGTAACAAGTAAACTGTCCCCTATTGCACACCTTGACTGCTTTATTTTGCCGGGTATAATTTGCAAACGCTCGTTTGCAAACACTGGTCTGCGCGATGACTTTTCGTGAATGGCCTGCATTATTTTTGGCATACGTCTCACGCGCGTCGCCCGTCTCGTGCCTAGTTTGTACCGCCCCACGTGACCTCACGCGGCGCGGTAGTAAAGACGCTCTAATTCCTTAGTGAAAAGCGCCAGATCCAGATGACCTGTGCGAGACAGATGAGGCGGATCAAGGTCGCGGGCAGAGTGACGTCGGCTTGTTCCGTATGCGCCTGGACTTTCAGGCCTTCCGGCCCGCCGCGTGGTCGGAATCTAGAAGAGATGATAGAAAACTACGAACGCGAATGTGACAAAGAGTTTGCGTCTCATATTTGCGTTGAACACCCTAGATCCAAGGACGCGCGAGACAGCTCCAAATAGCGAAACATTGACACGGCTGAAGTTCTTAGAATCGGTGGAATTCTTAGAAACAATCACCTGCTTTTCGAGCAGCGCATTCTTTCCTAGAATTCGATCCGGTTAGTGGAACTGTGGGTTTTCAATACTTTGGAAGGGGCGACTTTCCAAAATATCTGTGCCAATAACCTGGAATGCACCGTGTTCTGGCACAGTTGTGGCACAGCAGGCATGCCTCTCCGAGCCGCGCTGCTTCGAAGATTTCGTGCTTGATTGAAGGGAGACGGTTGCGCCATCGCAATGGAATATTTCGGAGTGTGTTCACTAGTTCGGGAATACACTACTTCCTGTGAAACAGACGATTGCCAAAACTAAGAACGGGTCCCGTTCAAGAACGACCCGCGCTCGCATCTCAGCAGCAGCTAGGTCGCAGTTCTCTTCCAGGGGTTACGAGCGCACAACAATTCGTAGCGTGGCGAAAGCTGCACACATACATCCCTCGATGGTTATCCGCTATTTTGGGAACAAGGAGCGACTGTTCGCGGCGGCGGTGACCTTCGACCTACGGTTGCCCAACTTGAGGCAAACGCCAAAAAACGCGCTAGGTATCGCCATCGTCGATCATTTTCTCGAGCGATGGGAAGGGCTGGCGGCAGGTGACGAACTGCCATCTCTTTTGCGCGCGGCGGTGACTCACCCCAAAGCGAGGGAGCGTGTGGTGCAGATTTTCGAAAAACGAGCAGCACCGTTCCTCAAACGGCTAAGTTCGCCAAGCAAGTCGCGTGAATGCGCAGGCCTAATAGCGAGCCAACTGTTTGGTGTTGCCTACGCTCGCTATGTTCTCAAAGTTCCCTCTGTTGTGCGTCTGGCGCGCGAAATTGTTCTTCGTCGCGTGGGCGCAACCATTCAATCTTACCTGCGATAAAAGGTCAACGAGACGCTCCGCTACCCTGCGTCCCTCTTCCGACTGCTCCAGCGCCTTCTCTGTTTGCCGAAGATCCGTGAGACGTCGCTGGAGTTCGGACCCAAAGATCTCCGCGCGCTCGTAGAGGCGAGAATTCTGAATGGCTGCAGCGGCGGGGATCGCCAGTAACTGCGTCCGCCGAAGATGGTCTGGAGTGAAGGTGTTGGGCTGGGTGTGGCCCACCGAAAGCAGCCCCAAGGTTTGCTGGGACGCAACCAGCGGGACGCAAAGCCATGATCGGATGTTGGTATGGCCCTTGAAGCTGGGCCATTCTTTCTCGTCTCTCGTGTCGGCAAGCAAGACGCTGTTCTGGGCCGTCAATATGTTCAAGAGGAATGGAGAGTCTGCGGCGTCGAGAGTCAGTGGATAATCCGGAGTTTTTTTGGGAACTTCGTGGCGCAATTTTTCTCGCGCCACAAGAAGCTGTGAGTCGCCCTCCAAGAGCAGCACACGGGCGCACTCACATGGGACAAGTTCCATCAAGGACTGAAGTAGCCTGTCCAGGACGAAGTCCATCCGAAGATCTGCGGTCAACGCGAGAGTGGCCTTGTTTAGAGCATCGGATTCTGCCCTTGCGGACTCGGCTTCGGCCAGGTGCTCGGCAACTTTGTCCTCCGCTTCCTTCTGCGCAGTGACATCCCGAGCTGTGCCGACAAGACGGTGGATTTTGCCGGCGGCATCCCGTACCGGAAACCCATGCACCGTGACCCAACGGACTTCGCCGTGGGAGCGCACAATCCGAAATCTTTCATCGAAGTGCCCTGTCTGCGTAGCTTCTCCAAGCTTTGCCAGCACATGAAGACGGTCTTCGGGGTGGATGAGTTCTTCGTAGGAAGACGGATTTTCCAGCAGACTTTGGCAGGAACGTCCGGTGATCGTCTCATAAGCTTCGGTGACGTAAAGGGCCTTTTTAGTCTCTGCATCAATCATCCAGAAGATTTCCTGAATGTTGTCTGCCATCTGCTGGAGCCGTTCTTCGGTGTCGAGCTGCACTTGTTGGGCGCGCCGCAGAGATCTGGTGTAGAGGACGATCAGAACAGAGAAAACGGCGGCCCCGAAAAACAAGAAGGCAGAGAATATATCGAGCGCCCTAAGGCTGCTCCTGAATATCGCTAGAACTAAGCAGAGCAAGACTGCGCAGAGCACAATGAGAACGATTTGCCAGTTGGAGGTCGCCCATTTAGGGGGAGATTCAAGACGGGGTGTGTCAACTTGACGCATTGCATTTCTGGGCGGTCGCGTTTCTTGCGCGACCACTTGAGATTAGCAGTGAGGGCGCGCTCGTGCCGAAATCGTCAGAAGCGCCACGATTTGGGGCGATACTACGCGCCCCGCACCGAATGGGTCAACAAGGTGTTTTCAGCGGGTCGGTTCCGAATCGCCACCCCTGAGAAGGCTCGATGAGTAATCACAAGGGCGTTTCAGAGGACCGATCCTGATCTCGGACCGGATTCTGGATGGGTGATTGGCCTCCCAGTGTCATGCTCAGGCATCAGCTCCTGAACTCGCTGCCATCGGGGCAAATGGAATTGCTGCACTCATAAAGTCTTTCCGGTCTACTAACCGCTCTCCTTCATCTGCAGCGGATTCAGTATGGAACCGGTACTTGCGATTCCACTGTCCGGGGAGGACAAACATACTTGCGACGGCCAGAACAGCGGGTCGCACGGATGTCTCTCGGCCCGATCAGAAAACTCATTCTTTCTTGCGGGGCGGAGACGGGTGCTGCTCTCAGGACGCTATCGGTTTGATCAGGCCTTTATCCCGACAGTACCGGGCCACCGAGTCCTCGATCATCGGCAGTTCGCCGAACAAGTCCTTCTGCTTTTGGCTCTCGTGGCTGATATAGCCTCCCTTTCGGATCCACTCCAGCGCTTTGATCTGGCCACGGAGGCGCGGGACGAACCAACCCACCAGCGGCAACATGGCGACAAGCAGGGGCGGAAAGACGGGTTTCGCAACCACCGGTCGGCCCAAGACCCGGGTGAAGGCCGCAGCCACCATGGCGCCGGTAGCGGGGACATTACAGCGCACATCCACGCTCTGGTTCAGGGCCGAGGCGGGCAGGTTGAGGGCGGCCTCGGCCGCATAACGAGCGAGATCCCGGGAGTAGATCATGTCGAGGGCGACTCCAGGGACAATGTCAGGGAAGACTCCTTCCCGAACCTTTGGGGCCACGACATCTTCGGCTCGGTCAAGGAATGCCCCGGCGCGCAAGGCGAGGTAAGGCTGGCTCTTTTCGGCTAGGTATTTCTCGGTCGCGAATTTTTGGGAGAAATGGGGCACATCGGGTGCCTTGTCGCATTCGAGAATCGAGATCAGGATTAATCGAGGCACGCCCGCATTCTTGGCGGCGTCCACCAGATTCCGATACCCCTCGGTATCCGTCCGGGAGTTGTCTCCCTTCGTGCGTGCCGAGTGGGCGCTGAAGCCCGCGGCGCTGGCAATCACAGCCGCGGCCCGTGGTTCGGCTGTCATCGCATGCTGTAGTGAAGTAGCGTCTCTGAGGTCGGCCACCACAAAATCCGTCACCCCGAAGGATTCGAGTTTGGTGCGGTCGCTGGTGGCCCGAACCATGGCCCTGACCTGAGCCCCTTTTTCGAGGAGGGCTCGGACGATTTCCGACCCCAGGGTTCCCGAAGCTCCTACCACCGTGACTATTCTTGTTGCCATATCCAGGTCTCCTTTCCACCATATTAGGAGGGCTAGACGATACAATCTATGCGATGAAGTCTTCAATAATGTCGAGATCGTCCATAGCCATGGTTGACCCGCTCTCCGACGTCCTCTCGCTCCTCAGGCCGCGCCGCTATATGTCCGGCGGGATCGACATCGGAGGAGATTGGTCCTTCCAGTTCGATCGAGCCAACTGCTTTTTGTGCTTTGCGTTGGTCTCAGGCCACTGCTGGCTTTCAATCGAAGGTGTCGATGAGGCTGTGCGGCTGGAAGCGGGAGATTTTGTGGCGCTGCCGCACGGGTCGGCGTTCCGCCTCGCAAGCGATCTCGCTGTCACCCCGGTCGACGTCCGATCTGTCGTGACTGGGCCGCTGAATGGGGGCGTCGTTTCGTGGCAAGGTGGCGGGGCGTGCCTGGGCCTCACGGCTTTCTTTACGTTTGCCGCAGAACACGCGAGCATCCTGCTGGGTTTGCTGCCGTCTCTCGTGCATATCCAGAGTCATGCGGACCGTGCCGTCATGCAGTGGTATTTGGAACGCATGATGGCGGTGTTGCGGAACCCGCAGCCGGGCAGCGCGCTCCTCGGCGAGCACCTCGCACAGATGATGCTGATCGAGGTGCTCCGACTACATGTGACACAGAAAGAAACGGAAAGAGTCGGCTGGCTCTTCGCGCTCGCTGATCGGCAGTTGAGCGCAGCAATGACGGCAATGCACGAGAGCCCCGGCTATCGCTGGACCTTGCACGCACTCG
>Ga0182030_10007855_pt1 | contig 22192 bp, 18 predicted proteins | sample 812S3MmetaG_FD_121299 | JGI IMG/M metagenome (GOLD analysis project Ga0182030, IMG submission 121299) | Permafrost microbial communities from Stordalen Mire, Sweden - 812S3M metaG (Illumina Assembly) | ecosystem: Environmental > Terrestrial > Soil > Wetlands > Permafrost | place: Sweden... | reverse complement strand
GCCGACTCCAGCGCCGCCGACTCCAGCGCCGCCGACTCCAGCGCCGCCGTCGGCCGCAGCGCCAGCGCCGACTCCAGCGCCGTCGGCCGCAGCGCCGGCACCGGAAGCTGCCCTGCCTCCGGCTGATGTAGAAGCCCGGCCTGCGGCGGCTGCTTCCGCAGCCAGGTTTGCCGGGGCCGAACGGGACAGACCGCTGCCGTCTATCGAGCGTGCGCTCAGCGGCCCTGGCAGTCGTGGTGACACGAGCTGGCGGCGTCAGGTGAAGGTGGTCACCGGCGGTCAGGGGCCGGGCAAACCGGACCAGGAGACGCTGGATCGCGAGCGGGCCAGGCTACCGTTGGCCGGGGCCCGCCGGATCGTCGTGCTCGGCTGCACCAGGGGCGCGGGACAGACCGTGACGGCCATGATGACCGGCCACATCCTGGCTGCGGCGCGGGGTATTCCGATCGCGGCGCTTGACCTGAATCCTGGCGCCACGTCGCTCGCCGCGCGCAGCGCACCGGCCGGTTCGCTGGCGGATCTGCTGGCCGGCCGTGAGCCGGACCAGCGCGCTAGCGCTGGCTCCGGGGCGAGACTCGACGTGATCGCTGATCCGCCGGGAGCCGGCCGCGTCCTGGAAACGGAGGACTTCCGGAGGCTCGCCTACCTGCTGGCCGCGCGGTACCCGCTGACCATGATCGACCCGGCCGCTACCGGGCTGACCCGGCTGCTCTCGGTCGCAGACCAGCTGGTGCTGATCGCCCCGGCCAGCCCGGATGCGGCAACTTCGCTGGCCAATACCCAGCAATGGCTGGCCGCGCACGGGTATGGCGAGCTGACGGCCCGCGCGGTGACGGTAGTTAACGGAGTGAGCAGGCGGACCACCGAGGACGTGCTCAGAGCCGAATCCGTAGCCAGGGGGCGCTGCCGGGCCATCGTCCGGGTGCCCTGGGACGACCTTCTGTCCGCCCGGCCCGGGTCGCCGTCCGCGTTGCAGCCGCAGACCAGGCTCGCCTACACAGCGCTGGCTGGCGTGCTGGTCGCGGGCCTGGCGGCCGAGCCTCGAAACCCTGCAGCAGCCGTTCCCGGAAGGAATCCTCGTGACCACTCGGACTAAGAGGCCTAAGGGTTCTCGGGGCCGTACCCGGTTGGGCATCAGGTACTTCGACGACCGCATCCTGCTCACGGACACACACGCCTGGGCGTACTACCGGATCCCCTCGGTCTCCTACGAGTTCACCACGCCGGAGGAGCGGGAGGCGCTGGCGACGAACATCACCGTCGCGCTGGCCGCGATCAGGATGGCCGACGCCGAGGTCCACCTGCGCATCGCGCACAGGTCCTACCCGGCGCACGCATGGGCGACCGGGCTTGACGAGACCTCGGATGGCGGCCCTGGCTGGCGGGACTACCTGGAGCAGACCTACCAGCACGTCTGGGCGAAGGATTTCTGGGGCAAGGAGATCTACCTCGGGGTCCGGCTCGGCCAGCGCGGCGTGCGCGCGCAGTTGTCGGGCGGCCTGCTCTCCCAGTTCCGCGGCGTGTATGCGCACGGCGAGAAAGGGCTGGGGCTCGAAGATGAGGCGGTCGGCACGCCGGAGATCGCCAAGTGGACGGAATCAGCTGAGCGGCTGGGCCGGGCGCTGAACGCGAGCGCGCTGGCCGCCAGGCACGCCACCTCGGGTGAGATCGCCTGGCTGGTCCGGCACACGCTGATGGCGACGGCGGGTGAGCCGCTGCCGTCCGCGGTCAAGCGCAGGAGATGGGGCTCCGGCGAGATCGACATGCTCTTCGAGGGGCAGATACACAACGGGCGCACCCTGCTGTGCCTGGAGCATATGTCGGGGGAGTCCTACGCCGCGTTCTTGTCCTTTGCCCGGTTCCCCGATGTGATGTCTTTCCCCGACGGGGAACCCTGGCTGCATTACGCCGATTCGCTGCCGTTCCCGGTCGAGATCAGCTCACGGATGAAGCTCATTCCGCCCGCGAAGGCGAGCAAGGACGTCAGCCGCCGCCTCGCCCACGCGCGCGACATGGACACCCATATTCGCGAGGCGGGCGCGGAAGCGCCCATCGCCCTAGCCGAGCAGATCGCGGCGGCCCGGATGCTCGAGCACGGCATCACCAAGGAACGCCTGCCGTTTGTCTACGGCTGGCACCGGCTGATCGTGGCGGCTCCGACGAAAGAACTCTGCGTCCGCCGGGTGGAAGCGGTCGTCGAGCATTACCGCGATATCGGTATCGACGTGGTCAACTCCACGGGTGACCAGTTCTCGCTGTTGAGTGAATCACTGCCCGGCGAGCGGATCCGGCTGAATTCGTACGTGCAGCGCCAGCCGCTTTACACGATCGCCGGCGGAATGCCGACCGCGACGGTGGAACTCGGTGACCGGATCGACATGAGCGGGGCGGGCTGGATCGGGCCTTATATCGGCGAGACGCTGGGCCGGGCACGTTCCGTCGTGCATTTCGACCCGCTGCTCGCGGCCGCCCGCAACCGGCCCACCGCCGTGGCCATCACCGGTGAGCCCGGCGGCGGCAAGACGACGCTGGCCATGCTGCTCATCTACCAGCTGGCGCTGCGCGGCGCGACCGTGGCGGTGATCGATCCAAAGGGTGACGCCGAATCGCTGGTGGAGTACCTGCGGCGGCAGGGCCGTAAGGCGCGGGTGCTGCCGCTCGGTGCGGCGGCGCCTGGCCTGCTCGACCCGTTCTCATTCGGCGTCGACCTGGCCGAGAAACGGACGATGGCCACCGAAACGCTCCGGCTGCTGCTACCGAGGATGAGCGAAGAGCGGGAAAGCGCCATGATCCAGGCGGTCGGCGCGGTGGCCGGGACCGAGCGGCCCAGTCTCGGCAAGGTCATCACGTACCTGGAGGAGGCCGACGATCCGGCCTGGAAGAACACGGGCGCGGTCATGCGGTCGATCTCCGAGATGCGGCTGGCCCGGCTGTGCTTCGCCCCGTCGGGGGGTCAGCAGATCGACGCGGAGGGCTGGACCACCGTCTTCACGCTGGCCGGGCTCACCCTGCCTGACACCACCACCAGCCGGGACGACTACTCCTATGAGCAGCGGCTCTCGGTTGCCCTGCTCTACCTGGTGTCCCAGTTCGCCCGCAAGCTCCTGAACGGCATCGACCGGACCGCACCCAAAGCCATCTTCCTGGACGAGGCGTGGGCGATCACGTCCACGCCAGAGGGCGCCAAGCTGGTGCCCGAGGTGTCCAGGATGGGCCGGTCGAGGAACACCGCGCTGATCCTGGTCTCGCAGAACGCCGGCGACCTGCTGAACGAGCAGGTGACCAACTGCCTGTCCGGGGTCTTCGCGTTCCGGTCGACCGAGCGCGGCGAGGTCGCGAACGTCATGTCGCTGCTCGGAGTCGCGGCGTCGGACGAGCACAAGGCGGTGCTGCGCTCCCTCGGCAACGGCGAGTGCATTTTCCGTGATCTGGATGACCGGGCCGGGCGGATCGGAATCGACCTGGTCTCGGACGAGCTGAGGGACTGGATCGACACGAACCCGACCCGGGCCGCGCTGCAGGCCGGCCTGCGGACCCAGCGATCCCCCCGTGAGCCCGCGCCCCCGGCCGGCAACGACAACACCCCGGCGGAGAACATGCCGCACGAAAGCACGTCTGCGATCCGCACGCGAGCGGCGGAAGCGTCGTCGTAACCGGCAGAACCAGGAGTTCCCCCTGATGGCTACCTCGCTATCCCCGCTCAAGCCAGGAGCGCGCGACCGCGCTGACTCCCGGTCAGGCGGTCGCCACGTCCTGCGCTGGGTGGTCCGGGTGCTTCTGCTGGCCGCGGCGCTGCTCGCGATCTCCACCCCCGCGCTCGCCGCTACCAGCGCGACCCACGGGGCTCATAACGCGAGCCCGGCCCGCGCGCAGGCAGCGGCCGTCCCCCACGTCAGGCTGACCGCCGCGGTCACTCCGGCCCTGTCCAGCGGGGTCTGCCAGGTGCCGGGCATCGGGGACATCGGCGGCCTCGTCGGGCTGTGCTCGGCGGGCTCGAGCGGCCTCGTCGGTGACCTGAACAACATCTGCGAACCCTCGCTGCCCCAGCCCGAGCAAGCGACCGGCGGCATCGACGCGATGATCGAACCGCCGGCCGCCGCGGCCGGCGGGAAGACGCTGTACGACAGCTACGGGCTCTCCGGCCAGTTCTGGGCGGCCCATGGCCTGCAGTGTTCCGACATGACCTCGCTGATCGGCAACAACGTCGCCGGCATGGTCTTCGACGCGGCTAAATCCCTGGACCGGGTGACGATCACGGTCTACCAGTCCGCGGCCGGCAACAACATCCTCACCTGGCTGCAGAACGCCGTGGACCGGCTGATCAGCGCGCTCGGCAACGCCATCTACTTCACCTACCTGACGCCGGTGGTCATCCTGGGCGCGATCTGGCTGGCCTGGCAGGGCCTGATCCGCAAGCGGGCCACCCGCACCATCGAGGGCACGCTGTGGATGGTGGTGGCCTGCGCGGCCGCGATCGCGCTGATCGGCAGGCCCGCGGACTTCACCGGGATCGGCACGACGGTCTCCAACGGCGCCACCCAGGTGCTCAACACCGCGTTCTCCAAGCTGCCGGCCCCGGCCGGCAGCAACTGCCTGCCGGTGCAGGCGGGTGACCCGCAGAGCGTCACCTCCAACTACGCCTTCACCTCGGGCAACGGCCTGGTGGACGAGAACGCCAACGAGCTGTGGTCGGTGCTGGTGTGCAAGCCGTGGCTGTACGGGGAGCTCGGCAGCACCGCGTACTCCAACACGGCCGCCGGCCAGACCATCGTCAACCAGTACGGCCGGCAGCTGCTCTGGTCGCAGGCGATCGCGGCCAACGAGACCCCCAGCAACGCGCTGATCCAGGCCAAGCAGTCGACGTACACGGGCATCGCGAACTCGATCCAGCAGAACGATCCCGCCGTCTACCCCCTGTTCCAGGGCAACCAGTGGACCACCCGGCTGGAGATCGCGTTCGCCGCGGTGTTCGCCGCGGTGGTGGCCGGGATGCTCATCTTGCTGATCGCGCTGACGCTGATCGTGCTCAAGCTCGGCTTCCTGCTGCTGCTCGTGGCCGGGCCATTGTTCCTGATTGTCGGGACGCATCCAGGGTTCGGCCGGGTCATCGCGATCCGCTGGTTCGAGATGCTCGTCGGTGTCCTGATGAAACAGGTAGCGGTCGCCGTCGTGCTGAGCGTGCTGCTTTACTGTTACTCCCTCATCATGGGGACCTCCGACGCGGTGCTGCCCTGGGCACTGAAGATCCTGATGATCGCGCTGGTCACCGTGGCGGTGTTCATCTACCGCAAGCCCTTCAGCCACCTGTTCTCCGCCGTCGGTTACGGCACGATCGGCTCGCAGGAGCGGGCCGAATACAGCCTGCGTGAGGCGGGCTCCACCTTCCGCAGGTCGACGCTGGACGCCGCGACCGTGGCCGTTCCCGGCGTGGCGGGCTACCGCGCCGCCCGGTGGGCGCGCCGGAACCCCGGCCAGGCCGCCGCGCTCGCGGCCGGGGTGGCCAGCGGCGCGGCTGCTGGCGTCGCCGCGGGGAGCGCGGCCTCGTCCGAGGCCGCGGCCCGGGCCGGCACGGTGCAGAGTGCCTCGAGCGACGCGTACGCATCCCGGCTACGGCCAGATGCCCCGCCCCCGGCCGACGGTGAAGGGGAAGGGGAAGCCAGTCCAGGCTCCCGCCGGGTGGTCAGCGGTGGCGGCTCGGCGCGTGCCAGGAAGCTGCCGGAGGCGGACACCGGCGGTGGCGGTGGCCGGGTCGCCCCGCCGCTTGACCTGCCGCCGCGATCAGGCGCGGGCAACGGCGCGGGCGCCGGGTCGGCCGGGACGGCCAGGTCGGCGTCCGGCTGGTCTCGCGGCGCCGGGCGCTCGGCCGTCGCCGGGCCCGCGGGCGGGCGTACCCGGGCGGTGTCCGCCGGATCCCCCGGACCTTCGGGGTCCTCTCGCGCCGCCGGACGGCCGGCCTCGGCGCCGCCGGTAAACGGCGGCGGTTCCCGCTCGGCGGCCCCGGCCTGGCCCTCGAGCGGATGGCCCGCGGTGAGCGCGCGGCAGCGATCGGACGCGGGGCCGAAGCCGAACCCGGCGACTCCGGCGCCGGCCGAGCCAGCCGGTAAGGGCGGCCCGGGTGACAAGCCAGCCAACGGCCGCGGCCAGGAGGGACAGCCCGCGATGCCGTTCTGGCTGCGCCCGAGACGGCGCGATAAGTAGCGGCGGTCACCCGTGGATCTCAGTCCCGGCCAGCAGAAGGCCGTATTCGTCCTCGTCGTGGTGGTGCTGGCCGCCCTGGGCTACTGGCTCATCCTGCCGAAGGTGAGCCATTCGGGCGGGCACGCCCAGGCCGCCACCACCCCGACCAGCAGGTCACCGAGCTCAGCGGCCGCCTCAGCGCAGCCCTCGGGCACCCCGACGTCCACGGCGACGGCTTCGCCGACCGCGGCCGGGAACGTGAACATCTACTCCTGGCTGCCGTTCACCCAGCAGGACCTGGCCGATGCCGCCGCGGTGACGGTGAAGTTCGGCGTCGATTACAACACTTACTCCTACACCGAGAGCGCGGCCGCCTACGTGGCCAAGATGAGCGGGCTGATCACCGGGGAGCTGGCCACGACGCTGCAGGCCTCCTACTCGACCCCCGGAGTGGCCACGCTCAGGACGAGCCAGAAACAGGTGTCCACCGGAACCGCGGTGGTCAGCTCGCTCCGGGCGTTCGGCCCGTCCAGCCTGACGTTCGTCATTACCACCGGTCAGCGGCTGGTCAGCTCGCGCGGCACCACCAACGGCAGCACCCAGTACGCGGTCACCGTCACCGGCTCGGGCAGCAGCTGGCAGGTGGACGACATCGAGCTGGCTTCGGCGGGCAATTCATGACGAACAGGCTCCTGGTCCGGTCCGAGACGGGGCAGGCCACGGCCCGGGACCAGCGCGGCTCGCGGCTCCTGGTGGTCGGCATCATCGGGTTGGCCGGCATCGTGCTGCTCGGCTTGATGGCGGTGCCCTTCATGATCGGCGCCGACGCCTTTTTCGCGGCGAGCGCGGGCTGCTCGGGCCAGCAGACCGGAACGGCCGGGCAGCCAGCCCCCGGCGCGAAGGCCAGGTCGATCCCGGCTAACTACCTGCACTGGTACCAGAAGGTCGGGCAGCAGTACGCCGTGCCATGGACGATCCTGGCCGGGATCGGGACGGTGGAAAGCGACAACGGCCAGACCACCCTGCCCGGCGTGGATAGCGGGTCGAACGCCTTCGGCGCGGCCGGGCCGATGCAGATCGGCATCGGCGGCGCGGCCGGGAACGTCTGGGGCGGCCAGCCGGTCCACCCGGCCAGCGAGGTGGTCGACGGCGTCGCCACCGATGAGGACGGCGGCCCCGACGCAAGCGTCTACGACCCTGCCGATGCGATCGCGGGCGCGGCCAAGTACCTGCTCGCGGCCGGTGTCGCGACCAACCCGTCGGCGGCCATCTTCGCCTACAACCACCTGCAGTCGTACGTGGAAAGCGTGCTGTACTACGCGGGCGCCTACGCGGGCGGCAACTTCTCGGTGGTGTCCGCGGACCTGCCGTCGAGCAGCACGGTCGCCGGGTGCGCGACGACAGCCGGGAGCGTCTCGGCCGTCGCTGCGCCGAACGAGGCCGTGGCCACCGCCATCTCCTACGCCGAGGACCAGATAGGCAAGCCGTACCTGTTCGGCGGCACCGGCCCGGACGCCTTCGACTGTTCCGGCCTGGTGATGACGGCCTACCGGGCGGCCGGCATCGACATCGCACGGACCTCGCAGCAGCAGTGGGTGACGGAGGCGCGGGTCCCGGCGTCCCAGGTGCAGCCCGGGGACCTGGTGTTCTTCGCCGGCTCGGACGGCACCACCACGGCGCCGGGTCACGTCGGCCTGGTGATCGGGAACGGGCGGATGGTCGAGGCCTACGCGACCGGCTTCCCGATCCGCATCTCGACGTACGGGCAGCCCAGCTCGGCACCCGGTGATCAGGATCCGGTCGGCTTCACCAACCCCTGGGCCAAGGCGGACACCGCGGGCAGCGCCAGCGTCTAGGTGCTCGCCGCCCTCGGCCGCTGAGCCGCCCGGTTACCGCACGGTCAGGTAGATGGCGCTGCCCAGGCCGGCGGCCAGGCAGTAGATCGCGAACGGCGTCAGCGTGCGCGAGGCGTCACTGAGGTAGCGGACCAGGAACCGCAGCGCGAGGTAAGCGCCGATCCCGGATAGCACGCTGCCGAAGAGTACCTGGGTCCGGATCCCGTCCCCGAGCGGTCCGGTCAGGTCATGGAGCTTGAACACGCCGGCCGCGAAGATGACGGGGGCGGACAGCAGGAACGAGAACCGGGCCGCGTCCTGCCGGGACAGCCCGCGGAACATGCCGCTGACCATGACGATGCCGTCCCGGCTGATGCCCGGCAGCAGCGCGAAGATCTGCATCGAGCCGAGGATGAGACCGCCGAGGAAGCCGAGGCTGACCAGCCGCCGGTCCGATTCCGCCGCGATGCTGGCCTGCTGCTGTTTCACCGCCCGCTGCCCGGACGAATGCCGCCCGCCGCCGGCCACCGCCCCGTGGCCTCCGGCCCCCCGGCGTCCGGCCACCCCGTCCCCGGCTGCCACGGCCGCCCGCTGCCGCTCGGTGGCGCGTTCCAGGTCAGCGGCCGCCTGCTGGGCTTCGGTGTCAGCGCCGCGCCGCCGCAGCCGCTCGCCGCCCAGCAGGATCAGCCCGTTCACGAACAAGAAGCCCGCGACCAGGACCGGCTTGCTGAACACGTGGGTGAACAGGTGCTGGAGCAGGGCACCCGCAATCCCCACCGGAATCGTGGCCAGGATGAGCATCCAGGCCAGCGTCTGGTCCGTGCCCTGCGGCTCCCATCGCCTGGTCCCCGGCTCGGGCCGGGCGACGTGCCCGATCGAGGCGAAGAAGGCCACGATGATCCGCACCCAGTCCCGCCAGAAATAGATGATCATGGCGATGGCCGTGGCGACGTGCAGCCCGACGATGAACGCCAGGTACGGCGAGTTCGGCGCGGACACGGACAGGTCCTTGGCCCACTGCCCGCCGACGATGGCCGGGATGAGCACGCTGTGGCCCAGGCTGGACAGCGGGAACAATTCGGTCACTCCCTGGATCAGCCCGACGATCCCGGCCTCTCCGTATGTCAGATGCGACATGCCAGCCCTTCGCTCCCACGCCAAACCAGCTCAATCAAAGACCTAATTATCCCGAACGGGCAGTGGTTCCACCGCCACAACACTGCATCCTCGCCCAGGCGAGAAAGCCTCAGCCGTGATCCCGCCCTCGGCCACCAGTCATCGTAGCCGGGCCCCGGCCCCGGCTGGGCCCTCCGCTCCGCACGAGCTCGCCGCCCGCCCCGCCCTCCGCCCGCCCCGCCCGGTGTGCATGGTAGTAGCACCCTGCACATTCCTTTGTTCAGGCTGCCACAACCAGCACATGCCCTAGCCGGGCTCGCGGGGCGGAAGCGGGCGCTTCAGGCTTTGCCGGGGACCTTGGGGGTGTCCTTGGGGGTGCGACGGCCGATCTTGGCGCCGAGCCAGACCAGGGGGTCGTACTTGCGGCCGACGATGCGCTCCTTCATCGGGATGATCGCGTTGTCGGTGATCTTGATGTGCTCGGGGCACACCTCGGTGCAGCACTTGGTGATGTTGCAGTAGCCCAGGCCGAAGTCGTCCTGCGCGATCTCGCGCCGGTCCGCGGTGTCGGCCGGGTGCATCTCGAGCTCGGCGATCCGCATCAGGAACCGGGGCCCGGAGAAGGCGTGCTCGTTCTCGGTGTGGTCCCGGATCACGTGGCAGGTGTTCTGGCACAGGAAGCATTCAATGCACTTGCGGAACTCCTGCGACCGGTTGACGTCGACCTGCTGCATCCGGAACTCGCCCGGCTTGACCTCGGGCGGCGGGGTGAATGACGGGATCTCCCGCGCCTTGGCATAGTTGAAGGACACGTCGGTGACCAGGTCCCTGATCACCGGGAAGGTCCGCATCGGCGTGATGGTCAGCGTCTCTTCCGGCGTGAAGACCGACATCCGGGTCATGCAGGCCAGCCGCGGCCGCCCGTTGATCTCCATCGAGCATGACCCGCACTTGCCCGCCTTGCAGTTCCACCGGATGGCCAGGTCGCCGACCTGGGTCGCCTGCAGCCGGTGCAGGATGTCCAGCACGACCTCACCCTCGTTGACCTCGACCTGGTAGTCGGCGAGCGCGCCGGCGCCCGCGTCCCCGCGCCAGACCCGCAGCGCAGCCTTGTAGCTCATCGCTCTATTCCCCTGCCTTCTTCGCGGGCGCTTCGCTTGACGGCGCCTTCTGGCCCGCCTCCGGCAGAACGCTAGGAGGCGCGCCAGTGGGCGGAGCGGAAGGCGGTGTCTCCTCCGCGGCGGTGTCAGCCGCACCAGGCAGGCCGGCCAGCTCGTCCTCTGTCATGTACTTCTCCAACTCGCCCAGGTCGAACAGTTCGAGCAGTTCCGTCCGCATGGGCTCCATCGGCTGCCGTCGCAGTGACACGCCGCCGTCGGCGCCGAGCGAGCAGATCAGGTTCACCTTCCGCCATTCTGGTGACATGCCGGGATAGTCGTCGCGGGTATGCCCGCCGCGCGACTCCTGGCGTTCCAGCGCGGCCTGCGCCACGCACTCCGCGATCAGCAAGATGTTGCGCAGGTCGAGAGCCAGGTGCCACCCGGGGTTGTACGCGCTGCCCCCCGGGGCGCTGATCTTCTCGGCGCGCTCGCGCAGTTTCCCCAGTTCCGCGAGGGCGGTCTTGATCTCGTCCTCGCGGCGGATGATGCCAACGAGGTCGCTCATCGTCTGCTGGACCTCGGCGTGGACCGCGTACGGGTTCTCGCCGCCGGATCGCTCGAGCGGGGCGAGCGCCTCGGCCTTCGCCTCGGCCAGCGCCACCTCCGAGACCGTCGGCCGCGTGCTCTGGGTGTCGAGGTAGTCCGCGGCCCCCGCGCCGGCCCGGCGCCCGAACACCAGCAGGTCGGACAGTGAGTTGCCGCCCAGCCGGTTGGAGCCGTGCATGCCGCCAGAGACCTCACCCGCCGCGAACAGCCCGGGCACGAGCGCCTCGCCGGAGTCCGGGTCCACCTCGACCCCGCCCATCACGTAGTGCTGAGCCGGGCCGACCTCCATCGGCTCCTTGGTGATGTCGACATCGGCCAGTTCCTTGAACTGGTGGTACATCGACGGCAGCTTGCGCAGGATCTCCTCGGCCGGCCGCCGGGACGCGATGTCGAGGAACACGCCACCGTGCGGTGACCCGCGGCCCGCCTTGACCTCGGCCCTGATGGACCGGGCCACCTCGTCCCGGGGCAGCAGCTCGGGCGGGCGCCGGTTATTGGCCTGGTCGTTGTACCAGCGGTCGGCCTCTTCCTCGGTCTCCGCGTACATCGGCCGGAACACGTCCGGCACGTAGTTGAACATGAACCGCTTGCCCTCGGAGTTGCGCAGCACGCCGCCGTCGCCGCGCACCGACTCGGTGACCAGCAGCCCGGCCACCGACAGCGGCCAGACCATGTGCGTCGGGTGGAACTGCACGAACTCCATGTTCAGCAGGGTTGCCCCGGCCAGCAGGGCGAGCGCGTGCCCGTCGCCGGTGTACTCCCAGGAGTTGGAGGTGACCTTGAACGTCTTCCCGATGCCGCCGGTGGCGAGTACGACCGCCGGCGCCTCGAACAGGACAAATCGCCCCGTATCGCGGAAATACCCGAAGGCCCCGGCGATACGCCCCCCGTCGCCAGCACCGCCGTCCTTCATCAGCTGGACGATCGTGGTCTCGGCGAAGACCTTGATCATCGCCTCGGGGTCGCCCAGGTTGACCGCGTCTTCCTGCTGCAAGGCGACGATCTTCTGCTGCAAGGTACGGATCATCTCCAGGCCGGTGCGGTCGCCGACGTGCGCCAGCCGCGGGTACTCGTGCCCGCCGAAGTTCCGCTGGCTGATCTTCCCGTCGGGGGTCCGGTCGAACAGCGCGCCCCACGCTTCGAGCTCCCAGACCCGGTCCGGCGCCTCCTTGGCGTGCAGTTCGGCCATCCGCCAGCTGTTCAGGAACTTGCCGCCGCGCATGGTGTCGCGGAAGTGCACCTGCCAGTTGTCGTTCGGGTTCACGTTGCCCATGGCGGCCGCGCAGCCGCCTTCGGCCATGACCGTGTGCGCCTTGCCGAACAGGGACTTGGAGATGATCGCGGTCTTCTTGCCGTGCAGCCGCGCCTCGATGGCCGCGCGCAATCCCGAGCCGCCCGCGCCGACGACCACCACGTCATAGCTGAAACGGTCGATCTCGTTCGCCGACGAGGCGGCCGACCCCGCGTCGCTGCTAGTTTTTGCGTCGCTCATAACCATGCCCGTTCGGTTAATTAAAGATTCTTGGATCTGAGAAGGCCCCGCTGGCCAAAAGCATGATGTAAAGATCGCTCAGCATCAGCGTGCCGAGCGTGATCCAGGCGAACTTCATGTGGCGTGCGTTCAGCCAGGAGAACTTCGTCCACATCCAGTAACGGACCGGGTGGCTGGAGAAGTTCTTGAGCCGGCCGGCGGTAATGTGCCGGCACGAATGGCAGCCCAGCGTGTAGCACCAGAGCAGGATCGCGTTGGCCAGCAGGATCAGCGACCCCAGGCCGAACCCGAAGTTCCCGTGCGGGCCGCGGAACGCCTGCGTTACGTCGTAGCTGAGCAGGATCGCGATGAGGATGGCCATGTAGAAGAAGTAGCGGTGCAGGTTCTGCGCGATCAGCGGGACCCGGGTCTCGCCGGTGTACTTCGCGTGCGGCTCGCGCACCGCGCATGCCGTCGGCGCCCGCCAGAACGCCCGGTAGTACGCCCCCCGGTAGTAGTAGCAGGTGAACCGGAAGCCGAGCACGAACACCAGCGACACGAACGCGTACGGGATGATCGGCGGCACCGCCGGGATCCACTGGCCCAGGGCACTCGAGCCCGGCACGCATTCGCCGCTGACACACGGCGAGTAGAACGGCGTCAGATAGTGGTACTCGGGCACGTAATACCAGTGGCCGGTGAACACGCGGACCGTGGCATAGGCAACCCAGATCGTGAGCCCGGCCGCTACGACGCGCGGCGACTTCAACCACTTGTCCGTGCGGAACGTGCGTGCGGAAATCTGCGCCCGTGTTCTGGCCGGCGCTTCCGGTGCCTGTGTCATCTTCAGCGTCCTTGCTGGTTTCGATGGTAAGCGTAACGCCACGCGCCGCCTGCCGGTGCTAGCCGGCTTTCGCATGCCTGATGACCATGAACTTATTCCAGTTAGCGCGGCATTTGCAGTGATCGAGACCTCATCGTGCGTGTGACCCTGGCTACACTCCGGTTTCCGCCCGGGCAGCAGTTACGTCGGCTAAGGATCTCATCATGTTCATCTACCACATCGCGGCCGCGGCGGACTGGGCCCGAGCCCAGCGAGACGGCCAGTACACGATGTCGACGCGCGGCCGGACCCTGGCCGACGAGGGATTCATCCACGCCTCGGCCGCCGCCCAGGTGACTCTGGTCGCCAACACCTTCTACCAGGGCGAACCGGACCTGCTGCTGCTCGTCATCGACCCCGCCCGGGTGGACTCCGAAATCCGCTACGAGCACGTGCCCGGCCAGGCGCTGCCCTATCCGCATATCTACGGCCCGCTGAACCTCGCCGCGGTCGTCCAGGCCCGCCCGTTCCCGCCGGATCCCAACGGCCAGTTCTCCTTCAACGCCGACCCGCCGAACGAGCCGGGGTGACCCGTTCCCGTGCCACGACGACGGCTCGTCGGCGTTGCCGCTACCGCACCCGAAAATTCGCCGCTTGGAGGGGCCGCCTAACGCACCGCCGGTTCCGGCCCGCCGAGGGCGTGGCGGAGGAAGTCGAGCTGGAGCAGGAGCAGGTTCTCGGCCACCGTCTCCTGCGAGGCCATGTGGGTGATGCCGGACAGCGGCAGGACCGCATGCGGGTAGCCGGCGCCCAGCAGCGCGGCGGACAGCCGCAAGGTGTGGGCGACGACCACGTTGTCGTCGGCCAGCCCGTGGATCAGCATCAGCGGGCGGGGTGCGATCGTATCGGCGGCGGGAGTCACCACGGATCGTTCGGCCAGGGAAATGAGTGAGGACCGGTCGTAGGAGTCCTGGTCCTGATCCGGGAACCCCAGGTAGCGCTCGGTGTAGTGGGTGTCATACAGGCGCCAGTCCGTGACCGGGGCGCCGGCGATCGCCGCGTGGAACACGTCCGGGCGGCGCAGCACCGCCAGCGCGGCCAGGTAACCGCCGAACGACCAGCCACGGATCGCCACCCGGCCGGTGTCCAGGTCGGCGAAGCGCCCGGCGGCGTCGTGCAGCGCCTGGACCTGATCCTCCAGGACGGGTCCGGCCAGGTCACCGGCCACCGCGCGGTCCCAGTCCGGGCCGCGTCCCGGGGTGCCGCGGCCGTCCGCGATGACGACCGCGAAACCCTGCTCGGCGAACCATTGCGGCGTGAGGTAAGCACTGCGGGCCTTGAGCACTCGCTGTGCGTGCGGGCCGCCATACGGGTCCAGCAGTACCGGGAGCGGGCCCTGCCCGGGCTGGTGCCAGGACGGAAACAGCACCGCGGTGCGGATCTCCCGGGCCCCGGCGCGCAAGAGGACCGGGCGGGGCGCGGGCAGCGCCGGGTGTTCGGTCAGGATGGGGACGTCGGCCATGGGCTTGCCGTCGCGATGGACCCGGACGGTCACGCCGTCGTGGTCGAGGTCCCGGCTCGCCACCACGGTGGTGCCGCCCGCCCGGACGCCGCCCTCGACGCCGGCGCCCGCGCCGACCTGGCTCAGCCCGTCCGGCCCGTAGGTCCACAGCCCGATCTGGGTCGGCTCAACCGAGGCCTGGAACAGGACGGTGTCGCCGTCGACGCCGATGACACCGCGCACCTGCAGGCCCGCCGGGGTGACCGGGACGGCCTCCTCGCCGGGCGCGGCGACCAGCAGCCGGCGGGTGTCCTGCGTGTCACTGGCCCATATCAGCCGGCCGTCCCCGGTCCACGCCGGGACGCCGGGGACGATCTCCAGCCAGCGCGGGTCGGTGTCCTCGCGCAGGACCTCGGCCCGGCCTGTGCTCGCGTCCACGGTGAGCAGCCGCATCCTCCGCTGGTCCCGGCTCTGCACCACGACTAGCGGATCGTGCTCGCCCTCCCAGCAGGCCGTCACCAGGTAAGGAAACGCCGCGCGGTCGATGTCGACTGCGACGCTGGTCCCGTCCAGCCTGACTAGCAGCAGGGACACGTCGGCGTTCGGGGTGCCCGCGGCGGGATAGGCCACCTCGGCGGGCGGCCGGTCCGGGTTGGCGGGGTCCGCGATATGCCACCGGTTGACGGGCGTCTCGTCGACCCGCGCGACGAGCAGGGCCGAACCGTCCGGGGACCACCAGTAGCCGCGGTGCCGGTCCATCTCCTCCGCCGCGATGAACTCGGCCAGCCCGAAGGTCACCTGCGCGGCGCCGCGCGGGTCCGCGAGGGCCAGATCGGGCGCGGGCCCGCTGTCGCCTGCTTCGCCGGATAGCTCTGTGTCGCCGGATAGCTCTGTGTCGCCGGATAGCTCTGCGTCCCCGGATAGCCCGGTGACCCGCAGCGCGCCGGCGCTGACGTACGCCAGCCGCCGTCCGGTGGGGTCGGGCCGCGGGTCCAGCGCCTGGCCGTGCGTCGGCACCTCCTTGGCCGGTGCCTGCGGACTGGTCAGGTCCACCGCGTAGACGCGGCCTGACCAGGCGAAAGCGGCCATGGCCAGATCCGCGTCGGTTGCGTAGGCCACAATGCCGCCAGCCTGCTCCCGGACCCGTTCCCGGCGGGCCCGTTCGGCCGGCGACAGGTTCTCCTCCGTTCTGCCCAGCGTCCTCGGGTCGACGGCCAGCCGCTCCTGCCCGCTGGCCACGTCCAGCACCCACAGGCAGGTCACCGGGTCGCTGCCGCCCTGGGTGCGCAGGTAGGCGACCCGGGCGCCGTCGGGTGAGACGCGGAACGCCCGCGGCACGCCGAGCGTGAACCGCCTGGTCCTGGCCTCCTGCCGCGGGAAACTTTCGGTCATGGAAAGAATCTTGCCATCCCGTCCTAGCCAGAGTCCGCCGATAGGCTCGCTGGCATGAGTCCGGCTGAGGTTCCCGCGCGGCGGTTGCTGCTCGTGCACGCGCACCCCGATGACGAGTCGATCGGCACCGGGGCGACGATGGCCAGGTACGCGGCGCAGGGCGCGCAGGTCACGCTGGTCACCTGCACGCTGGGCGAGCTCGGGGAGATCATCCCGCCGTCGCTGGCGCACCTGGGCGCCAGGCAGGAAGACAAACTGGGGGAGTACCGGATCGGCGAGCTCGCCGCCGCGTGCGACCTGCTTGGCGTGACCGACCACAGGTTCCTCGGCGGTCCGGGCCGGTGGCGCGACTCGGGCATGATGGGCACGCCGGACAACGCCGATCCGCGCTGCTTCTGGCAGGCCGACGTGGACCAGGCCGCCGCCGCGCTCCTCGACGTCATCCGCGAGGTCAGCCCGCAGGTCCTGGTGACCTACGACGCCAACGGCTTTTACGGTCACCCCGACCACATCCAGGCGCACCGGGTCGCCTGGCGCGCTTTCCAGCAGGCCGGCGCGCTGGCCGGGGCCGCCGGGCTGGCCAAGTTCTACGCCACGGCGGCTCCGGAATCCGCTCAGGTGACCACCGAGATCGACGCTACCGCCTACTTCGAGCGCAAGCTCGCGGCCATGACCGCGCACGCTACCCAGATCACCGTGTCGGCCCCGTACTTCGCGCTGTCCAACAACATCAGGCAGCGGGCCCTCGGGGTGGAGTACTTCACCTTGCTGGCCGGCCCGCGCGGTCCGGCGGCGGGACCCGCTGGCCGTGAGACAGACCTGTTCTAACCGGCCTGTTCTAACCGGCACAGTAGCCTGCTCCTATGAACGTCACGACCGGCAAACCGGGCAGGCAGGCGTTTGTCACCGGCGGCGTTTACGGCGTGCTGTTCCTGCTCGGCGCGGTGGAGGGCGCGATCGGCAGCTTCCAGTACAGCCGGATGGCCGGGCCGGTACCGCTGGCCGCCCTGGCGTTCTGCGCGGTGCTGCTGCTGACGTGCTTGCTGGCGGGATGGGCCATGCGCGCGGTCAGCGGCGCGCTCGTACCGGCCATCGGCTGGATCGTCGCCTCATTCGTACTGTCCATGCCGGTCTCCAACGGCAGCGTCATCATCACCGCGTCGGCCCCGGGCGAGTGGTACCTGTACGGCGGCACCATCAGCGCCGTGATCGCGGTGGCCGCCTCGTTCGGCCGCTGGATCCGGGCGACCGGAGCGCCGCCGCAGAGCGGGGCGCCGCCGAAGACCGGGGCGTCGCCGCGGACCGGAGCGCCGCCGCAGTGAGCGACGTCGACCAGGACTCGTTCCGCCGGGCGGCGGGCCAGTTCGCCGGCGGCATCGTCGTCGTCACGACCAGCGCCGGCCACGCCATGACGGTCAGCGCGTTCACGTCGGTATCGCTGGAGCCGCGGCTCGTGCTGTTCGGCGCGGAGAAGATCGCCCGCTTCCACGACGCGGTCCTCGCGGCCGGGTCATGGGCGGTGTCCATCCTCGCGGAGGACGCGGAGAAGACCGCGCGCTGGCTGGCCACCGGGGGCCGCCCGCTGGACGGGGTGGCGCACCACCCGGGTCAGGTCACCGGCGCACCGCTCCTCGACGGCGCGCTGGCCGCCATGGAATGCCGGACCACCGCCGTGCACGACGGCGGCGATCACAGCATCATCGTCGGCCAGGTCGTGGCCGTAGCCGCCCCGGCATCGCCGCCAGGCGTCGGCCCGCTGGTGCACTACGCGGGCGCCTACCGCCGTTTGCCCAGGCGCTAAATCCACCGTCGCCAGGGAGCTAACACACCGCTTCCTCGATCCGGTCGAGCCCCCAGTCGAGGTCTTCCTCGCTGATGACCAGCGGCGGGGCCAGCCGGATGACGGTCCCGTGGGTTTCCTTGGCGAGGACGCCATGCTCGGCGAGCCGCTCGCAGGCCTCCCGGCCCGGCAGTGAGGTGAACTCGATACCTGCCCACAGCCCGCGGCCGGTTACGCTCCGCACCGCGGCCGGCGGGAGCCCGGCGAGCCGCGCGTGCATCCGCATCCCGAGCACCGCCGCCCGGGCCTGGTACTCGCCGGTGCGCAGCATCGCGATGACCTCCCGGGCCACGGCGCAGGCGAGCGGGTTGCCGGCGAACGTGGACCCGTGCTGCCCAGGCCGCAGCACGCCCAGCACCGGCCACGTCGACACCATCGCGGAGACCGGTACGATGCCGCCGCCGAGCGCCTTGCCGAGCAGGTAGGCGTCGGGTACCACGTTCTCCGCCGTGCAGGCGAAGGTGAATCCGGTGCGGCCGAGCCCGGACTGGATCTCGTCCGCGATCATCAAGATGCCGTTCGCGGTGCACAGGTTCCTGATCCCGGTGAGGAAGCCGGCCGGGGGCACGACCACCCCGGCTTCCCCCTGGATCGGCTCGACCAGCACCGCGACCACGCGCTCGCCGAGCTCGCCGACGGCCGCGGTCAGCGCGTCCAGGTCGCCGTAGGGGACGATGCGGAACCCGGGTGTGTACGGCCCGAAGTCAGCGCGCGAGTCCTCGTCGGTGGAGAAGCTGACGATGGTGGTGGTGCGCCCGTGGAAGTTCCCGCTGAACACGATGATCACGGCCTGGTCCGCGGGCACCCCCTTGACCGTGTAGCCCCACTTGCGCGCGACCTTGATCGCGGTCTCGACGGCCTCCGCGCCGGTGTTCATCGGCAGCACCACGTCCAGGCCGGCCAGTTCGGCCAGCTCGGCGCAGAACGGCCCGAACTGGTCGTGGTCGAACGCGCGGCTCACCAGCGTGAGGTGCTCGAGCTGGCGGTGCGCCGCCTCGATCAGCCGCGGGTGCCGGTGACCGAAGTTCAGCGCCGAGTAGGCGGCGAGCATGTCCAGGTAGCGGCGTCCTTCCACGTCGGTCACCCAGGCGCCCTCGGCCTCGGCCGCGACGATCGGTAGCGGATGGTAGTTGTGCGCGCCGTACTCGCTAGTCAGCTTGAGAAAGCTGGTCATCGTCTCGGTCATCGTGTTCTCCTCCTAGCGCCAGGCCGCCGACTCCTACGGGCGCAGCTCCAGCGTGCAGCACTTGGCTCCGCCGCCGCCCTTGAGCAGCTCGGACATGTCGACTCCGACCGGGATGAACCCGTGCTCGCGGAGCTGGGTGGCCAGGCCTCGTGCCTGGACCGGCAGCACGACGTGCAGGCCGTCGCTGACCGCATTCAGGCCGAGTACCTCGGCGTCTTCGTCCTTCGCCTCGATCAGTTCGGCGAACTGACCGGCGATGGCCGCCCGCCCGGCGTCGTCGAACGCGGCCGGGTAATACATGGCCGTGTCGCCGTCCAGCACGCACAGCGCGGTGTCCAGGTGATAGAAGCGCGGGTCAACGAGGCGAAGGCTCACCACCGGCCGCCCGAAAACAACGGCCAGCTCGGCCGCGGCGGCCTGATCGGTGCGGAAACCGTACCCGGCCAGCAGCACCCGCCCGGTGAACAGGATGTCTCCCTCACCCTCGTTGACATGGACAGGTTCCCGCACGTCGGGGTAGCCGCTGTCGCGGAACCAGTCCAGGTACGCGCCGGCCTCGGGGGCGCGCTGCGGATACCGGAACCGCGCGCCTAGCACCTTCCCGTCGACCACGGTGGCGCCGTTGGCGGCGAACACCATGTCCGGCAGCCCGGCCACCGGCGCAACGGTCCGCACGTCATGACCGAGATCGAGGTAAGCCTGCCGTAGTTCCGCCCACTGCCGCATGGCCCGGGCGGCGTCGGTCGGCTTATCCGGTTCCATCCACGGGTTGATGGCGTAGCTGACGGCGAAATGTTCCGGTGGGCACATCAGGTACCGGCGTGCTGTCGCGTGTCGCCGACGCGGCGCGTCTACGCCGCTTTCCCGATTGATCATGAGCCAAGGGTAGGGGTTAGCCGTGCCGGAAAACATGCGCTGGTCATGCGTGTCAGCGGAGAATCATTGCGTAAAAATTCGGTCAGCCGGCGATTTATTGCGCGTTAACGCCCGCGTAATCAATGCACGGCTTTCTGGCCAGGCCGGAGCAGATGCCAGCCCCCGCTGACGCCGTCTGCCCGCTTCCGCGATGCCGTTTCCTTCCGGGTCCGGTCAGGCGCCCGGTTTCCGCGTCCGCCTGTGTTTGCCTGCCCGCCGCCGGGTAAGGCAAAGAACCCTCATGGTGGGCTGTAGTAGTCGGGACCGGGGAGGCTGGGCTGGCAAGCGTGGCAAACGCAGCAAACGCAGCAAGCGGGCGGGCACGTGTGGTGCGGCTTAGGCGCAGCGACCTGACCGGACCTGGTATCCGGCGGATCCGCTCCGGCCGGAGCTTCCGCTATCTGGACGCGGACGGCAAGACGATCCTGCCCGAGGACCTGGCCCGCATCAAGGAGCTGGTGATCCCGCCCGCCTGGAAGGAAGTGTGGATCTGCCCGTGGCCGAACGGCCATATCCAGGCCGTGGGCTTCGACGCCGCCGGCCGCAGGCAGTACCTCTATCACCCGCGCTGGCGGGAGAAGCGCGATAAGGCCAAGCACGACCACGTGCTCGAGTTCGCCGCCGCGCTGCCGGACGCCCGCAAGATCATCATCGCCGAGCTGGCCGGCCGCGGGCTGACCCGGGAGCGGGTCCTCGCCACCGCGGTGCGCCTGCTCGACCTTGGGTTCTTCCGTGTCGGCGGGGAACGGTACGCAGAAGACAACGGAACGTACGGGCTTGCTACCCTCCGGCGAGATCACGTCCACTTCTCCCGGGGTGAGATCGTGTTCAGCTACCTGGCCAAGGGCAGCCTGGAGCGGGTCCAGGCGGTCGCCGACCCGCAGGTCAGCCGGGTCATCCGCGCGCTGAAGTCCCGTTCGGCGCCGGGTGACGCGCTGTTCGCCTACCAGCGCAACGGGAGCTGGCACGAGCTGCACAGCGCGGACATCAACGGCTACCTGAAGGACCTCACCGGCCTGGACGTCAGCGCGAAGGACTTCCGCACCTGGAACGCGACCGTGCTCGCCGCGGTAGGGCTGGCGGTCTCGCCGGTCCCGCGCTCGTCGGCCAGCGGCCGCAAGCGTGCCGTCTCCCGGGTGGTCACGGAGGTCTCGCAGTACCTGGGCAACACGCCGGCGGTGTGCCGGGCCTCCTACATCGACCCGCGCGTTATCGAGCGGTACCACCGCGGCGACACGATCGCGGACGCCCTTGACCACCTCGGCGACTCCGGAGAGGGCTCGCTGGCCACCCAGGGCGCGATCGAGGAGGCCGTGCTCCAGCTGCTCGGGGCATCCCCGGCCAAGCCCGCGGACGCCTGATAGTTAGGCTCTCAGGCCATTGACGTAGGTGGCGAGCAGCCGGCGGCATGTCGCGTCCCATTCCGGGTCGGATTGCCGGGGCTGAGCGAGCATCGCTCCGAAGACCACGACATCGCGCGGAGTCACGTCCTGGCTAATCGTGCCGTCGGTACGACCACGTTCGATGATCCGTTGCACGGCGCGGTGGACCTGATCGCGCACCGCGAGGGTTTCCGGGACGGTAACCGGAGACCCGCCATGCAGCGGCAGTACCAGCTCGTTTCGCTGGGCGATCGCGGCTTCGATGAAGCGCCGCAGCGCGTCGCTGGCTGTCGTGCCGTCGCTTTCTGCGGCCTGCACGTTCGAGAGCACCTGCTCGAAGGAACGGTGGGTCAGGAAGTTAAGCAGGTCCTCGCGGTTCGGGAAGTGACGGTAGAGCGTCCCGATGCCGACACCCGCGTCTGCCGCGATGGTTGCCATCGACACGCGGGGACCTTCACGGTGCAAGGCTGCTGTCGCGGCCCGGACGAGGGCCTCGTGGTTGCGGGCCGCATCGCTGCGCTGTTCGCGCGGACGGGGCTTCCTCACGGTAGCCATCCGCTCATTGAAGCCGTCTCCGATTCCTGCTGGGAAGACTACACTTAAAACGGATGAAATCCTCCGTCTTGCCCGCCCGTCAATCCATGACCCGCCCGTCAATCCATGAGGAGACAGCATGCCCGGCCAGCCCGCACCCGTCCCGCCCGACGACCTGTCACGCAAGCTCACCGTCGCGCGGCCGGACCGCGACCAGAGCCTCCCGCACATCGGGCTCGTCGGTGACACCTACACGATCCTCGTCAGCGGCGAGGATACCGCCGGAAGGTACACCCTTATTGACATGCACGTGC